>Ga0116142_10001187_pt1 | contig 31967 bp, 23 predicted proteins | sample AD_UKC033_MetaG_FD_89785 | JGI IMG/M metagenome (GOLD analysis project Ga0116142, IMG submission 89785) | Active sludge microbial communities of municipal wastewater-treating anaerobic digesters from USA - AD_UKC033_MetaG | ecosystem: Engineered > Bioreactor > Anaerobic > Digestate | place: USA... | reverse complement strand
TGCCGGGAAAAGTGACGAAGCAGTAGCTGCCGAGCTTGAGACCCGGAAACTCAAGGAAGAAATTGCCAGAATGCTATATCTGCTGGCACTCGCCAACGGCAAGAAAAAAGAGACCAATGAGGCGATCAGCAATATCGATCGTGCACTCGAGCTTAAACCTGACTTTATTGAAGGGCGCTATACCCGCGCTGTTCTGCTTGCTGAAAAAAATCATCTTGAAGAAGCCCTCGAACAGATGCGGCGCGTTCTCAAGGACAGTCCGCCCAAAAGCGCTCAGGCCAAGAAGGCCATCAATACAATTACACTGTTCATGGATCTGATTGCCAGACGCGACAATCCGCAGGAATTTGAAGCGGCAAGAGCACCGGCCAAAGCCGTTGAAGTCGATCAGTATGTTAAAGACATGCCTGGTCTTGGTGGCAAAAAGAGCGAGGTCAACCTTGAACAGGTATTTGAGAGAATGCGCGAAGTAAAGCGCCTGGTCAACGTGCGTAACTATGCTGAAGCGGTGCGGCGACTTCTGTATTTGCGCACCCAGTATCCTGACATTGCAGACATACACGCCATTCTTGGGCATTGCTATATGGAGATGGGCCGCATCAACGATGCCGAACCATGCTTCGAGCAGGCCGTGAGCCTTAATCCGCGCCACAGTGAAGCCTTGAACAACCTTGCGTATGTTCTGGCCACCAAGGTAGAGAAGCTCGACAAGGCGCTCGAATATGCCAATCGGGCACTGGCAGAAGACAGCCTGCGGGCAGAATTTCATCATACCAGAGGCTGGGTGCTCTTCAAAACCGGCGAAGTTGCACAGTCGATTCTTGCTTTCAGCAAAGCTCTCGAACTCAAACCCGATTACATTCTGGCCCGTTACAATCTTGGTCTGGCCAATTACATCGCACAAAATTTCCCTGCTGCCCTCGATGCGTTCAACAGTGTTCTTGCTGTCGATCCGGCACATCACAAGGCCATGCTGTTCAAGGCGATAAGCCTGACCAGAATCATCCAGGCTGAAGAGGCAATTTCGACGCTCGAAGCTCTGCGTGGCAAACTCGACGGCAAATCAGTTCTGGGAAGGGTCGTCACCGACCTGCATGCCCGTCTCAAACTCGCGCATGAGCGCAATGATGTACTGCCGGTACCGCAAATCAAATCGCCGGCACCAATAGAGCGTCTGATGGCCGAAGCAGCCGAGTTTCGGGCAAAGGGCCTGGTTACCCGCGCCAAGGAAAAATATCTTGAATGCCAGCGCCTGGCCCCTGAGCGCTTTGAACCGCATTTTGAGCTGGGCGAAATGTATGCCGCATCAGGCCTCAACGTGCCGGCACTCAGTTCGTGGGAACGCGCTGAAAAGCTCAACCCTGACCATTTCGAGCTGCAGCTCAACATCGGCAAGATGCATCATAAACTTGGCAGACCGGCCAGAGCTCGGGAATACCTGTCCAGAGCCCAGGCACTGCGCGAGAAAGATGCCGAACCCAGATATTATCTTGGTCTCATTGCCTATGAAGAACAGAAGTTTGAATCGGCCGAAAGCCATGCGCTCGCAGCATTACGCCTTAAACCCGATTATTACAAAAGCATGGCGCTGCTCGGAATGGCCAGAATACGCCTCAATCGCCTCAGACCGGCCCGCGATATCTACGAAACCCTTTATGCAAAAGCACCTGCTGATTCTTCAATCAGACGGCATGCCCGCAAAAAAATCTGGGAAATTACCCGCATGATGGCGCCAGCGCAGTTCCCATCAGTCGAAGATGCTCTCGAAGTCAAGGAGCAGATGGTCAAAAAAGCCCGGGGCGGCGACGAAAAACCAGAATTGAAGCCGCTGGAAGCCGATGCCGCAGCCCTGGCAGAATATGGTAAGAGCACCATGACTGTCGATGACAAAGCGTGGGTTTTGAGCCAGCTCGAGAAGTTCGGCAAAATCTCGACGCCAACACCGGTTGCACCGCTTCGCCGTGAAGTTACCGCCGAAACCATGACAAGCCGGGAAAAGCAGTGGATGGTCAGAAGACTGCAGGGCTTTGGTTCGCACAGCAACAAATATTCGCTGCCGCCTGAAATGAAAGCGCAGAAATACTCATTGAAAACTACAGAAAAAGCACCTTCGCGCCCGGCCGACAAGGCCGACGATCTGATCAGATCAGCTCTGACTCTGGCCGAAAAGGGGTTCATCACAGAAGCCGTCGAAGAATTCGAAAAGGCGCGCAGCATGTCACCTGAGAACCTAGAAGCCCTCCTGAATCTTGGTTTCATTCACACCATCCAGGGTAATTTTAAATCTGCATTCGATATTTACGCTCAGGCGACTCTGCATCATCCGCGCGAACCGCTCGCCCATCTGGCTCTTGGTAATCTCTACTGGCTAGGCGGACAAGCTGAGAAGGCTGTCGAGCAGTGGAAACTGATCAAGGGTCGGTTCAAGCCCGATTCAGAACTCAACATTCTGACGCGTTCAGAAGTGATCTGGCAGCGAATGCTCGAAATCGACCCGGTCGACCCCGATGCTCACTCGAATCTCGGACTGGTCTATCTCTTTTCTGGTGAGCTGAACAAGGCTCTGGCCGAATTTCAGGCGGTCACTCAGATCGATGCAAGCCGCCGCGAACACGAGTTTTATCAGGCCCAGGTTCTGGTTCTGCTTTATCTGAACCGAAGCAACCGCAGTCATCGCAGCGAAGCCGACAAGATTCTTGCCGGACTGAGCGAGGGTGCTGAACCATTTCCGCATGCTGAAAGGTTAAAGAATTTTGTTAAGACTCTGTGATAACAAAATTACATGCAGGATTAACCGCACAATACTATTGTTGCTGCTGGGAGTTCTGCTGTCGCTGCCGACACACGCTGCAGTCACTTTCGATCCGGCCGGCTACGAAATCTACTCGATGGCTGATTACAGCCCGCCGGTAGTCACCAGAGCGAGAACTCTTCTCAAGCCTTCTCCACGCAACGCAATCAACAGCGAAGGTATGGGTGGCTTTTTCGTCGCCAATACCGCCGACCTCTTCGAACCCGAGCAGATCATTCTGAGCTCGCGCTACAAGTATCACGAGCTGACTTCAAGTCGCGGCATCAGCATGCACTCAAACGAAAGCGGCTCGGTATCGACTTTCGAGTCATCTCTCACCTGGATCGGCAAATGGGCTGAATGGGCGGTTACCGTGCCGATACACGACTGGGATCTCAACGCGACAAGAACCTTTGGTGGTTATGCCCGCAGCAATACAGGGATCGGCAATATGCGCCTGGGCTGGAAAGCCACCTATCTGCCAGACAAAAGCTATTATCGTTTCGCTTATGGCGCAATGATGGCGATAACCACCGGCAATCCTGCAAATATGCTGCCTGCCGGTTCAAAAAACAGCGATGAACTCAAACTTTTCGGGTGCGTGACCACCAGCGAAACCGATCGTGCCACTGCCAATCTTGAGCTGGGTGCGATTATCGATTCAGAAAGCGATGACGACAGATTTCTTTATCGCATGGGCATGAGTTACGAAGCGCTTACCCACGTTTCGCTGATCGGTGAACTGGTCGGAGAAGTGCTCGGCGGCGACGATAAGGACACCATGGATCTTGTCATGGGTTTCAGGGTGCAGCCAACCAGCACCTGGACGCTTGAATTCGTCTATTACAAGAATCTTCGCACCTATCGCGATTACGGCTGGGACGAGCAACTGCAGGCCGGCTACACACTGCGCTGGTAATCAGCGAACTCGCCCCTTCAGCTCCTGAATCATTTCGCCGGCGATAGCCCATTCTCGCGAATTTTCAGGAGCGAGCTGATAAACTTTTTCAAAGCGTTGCAGAGCCATTTTACCGGCTTCCTGGTCGCCTTTGAGAAGCAGCATATCAGTATAAGCGTTGGCGCTCTTCATCAGCAGGCGCAGATCGTCAGGAGCTCCCTGCAGACCGGTTTCGAGAACCGCAACGGCATCCTGAATTCTGCTTTCACGGCTGAGTCGGTCAGCCTCATCGATTATCTGTTCGACACTCATGCGTTTGAGAACGAAGTCACTGGCACGCGGTTGTTCTGGCTCAGGAATCTCGCTGGCAGAGGCAGTCTGAACGGCCAGCAACATTTCTTCGCGTTCTTTTTCTCTGGCTTCACGCTCAGCCTTTTCGGCCTCAAAACGCTCGATGATTCTGGTGGCTTCGGCGACGTAGAGCTGGTTGGCATCTTTGCGATTGCGGCTTGATTCGAGAAACGTCTGCATATCAGGCACAGCAAGCTCCAGATTACCCGAGATGAAAATCAGCAGACCACGATAAAAAATTCCGTCGGGCATGCGGTTCGGACGTTCCTTGAGATGCTCGAGACCACGGCGGATCAGCCCGTTGTCTGGCTCAGCCAGCAGGTCGCGTTCGCTGATTATGCAGTCTGCATAATACTCAATCGCTTTCTCGATATTGCCTGAATCAAGCGCATCCATGGCCTGATTAAAAATAGCTGCGGCCGGACCTTTTCGCGTAGTGCGATATTGTCGACGCACCTCTTTTTCTTTATTTATGCGCTCTTCAACTTTTTCAGAAAACTTTACCGGCTCCGGGGCAGGCTTTGGGGAAGTGGCTGGCCTGGCCGGCTCGGCTTTGGCAGTGACGGCAGGCTGCGAATCAGGCTGCGAATAAATACGCGGCTGACCGGTCTCTGAATCAACCAGGTAAATCTGCGAATCAGCAAGACCGGGCAATGCAGGAACAGCAGCCTCAGCGCTGCTGCCCGAAAGAACCCGCAAACGTTCGAGCGCCTGGGTAAAAGACGGATTCAATGAAAGGGCACGTCCATAGCTTTCGCGCGCTTCCTGCATGCGCCCCATGGCTTCATAACACAGACCCATGTTATAAGGCACCCAGTAAGAATCAGGATTGATTCGAGCTGCCTGCTGGTAGCAGTGAATGCTGTCACGAAACTGACCACTTTTGCGGTATAAAATGCCCAGATTGTTATAGGCATGAAAGTTATCAGGATCGATGCGCAAAAGCACAAAGTAGGTTTCGACAGCCTTGACGAAATTGTTGGCCAGACTGTATTCCATTGCCAGCTGAAGATGGGCTTCGATATCGCGCGGGTTATCAATCAGGCGCTGCTGTAACTTATAAACTCTCGCGGCAGCAGCCTCATCAGCCGCCAGAACTGGAGCACTCAACAGAAACAAAAAAACCACCGCCAGCAAAACTCTGCTGCCAGTGTAGCAAAGAGAACTCCAGTTCAGGGCGAAGTCAGATTCAACGAGCTTCGACAAGAAATTTGATAGCAGTTTTTTCGTTTCCATCAATCTCGATTTTGGCAAAAGCTATCATCGTCAGCAGCTCAATTCCTTTAGGGGCAACGTACCCTCTGGTGACGGCGATCGACTTTACCGCCTGGTTTACTGCACCAGCTCCGACGGCGAGCAGTTCAACCTGCTTGTCCTGTTCAAGGACCGCGGCAATGGCTCCTGCTACTGATTTGGGATTCGACGATGATGCGACTCTTAGTATTTCCATTTTGAGCCTCTCCTTAATCTGAAATAACCCACAACCCCTTCACACTAAAATTATACAAGCAATGAAGTAGTTTATGCAAACGCTTTAACAGTACACTCATGAAAATCTGCAAATATTACAAAAACACACAAAAAAAAGACTGCCACTGGTTCGGCAGTCTTTTTTTGTGCACTCTATCTTATTCGGGTCGGCAGAACAACACGCTGGCATTCTGACCACCAAAGCCAAATGAATTGACCAGGCCACCATCTATCTGTTTGTTTCTGGCAACCAGTGGCGCAAAGTCGAGATCTTTCAATTCTTCATCGGGATTCTCAAGATTCAACGTCGGATGAATGAATCCATTGCGCATTTGAACTATTGTAGCTACCGAACCAACAGCACCGGCAGCACCAAGCAGATGTCCGATCATCGACTTTGTTGCATTGATGGTTACATTACCGATCTTGTCACCAAAGACTCTTCTGACGGCTTTCATCTCGGCGCCGTCACCGATCGGAGTGCTTGTGCCATGCGCATTAACGTAATTTACTCTTTCGATCGGGAAATTACTGAAATTGACCGCTTTCATCATGGCGCGGAAACCGCCTTCGCCTTCGGGGTGCGGGGCAGTAAGATGGTGCGCATCTGCAGTCGCGCCATATCCCTTGATTTCAGCGAGAATCGTGGCACCGCGGCGGCGGGCACTCTCTTCACTCTCGATAACCAGAACGCCGGCACCTTCGCCCATGACGAAGCCGTCGCGATCTTTGTCGAACGGGCGCGAAGCCTTTTCTGGTGCATCATTTCGAGTTGACAACGCTTTCATTTTAGCGAACCCGGCTACTGTGAGCGGGGTAATCGCCGATTCAGCGCCGCCACAAACCATGATGTCGCACTCGTCGTGAACTATTTTGAGAAATGCTTCACCGATTCCATGCAAACCAGAGGCACAGGCCGACACAACGCAGTAATTCGGACCGTGGAAGCCATATTCCATGGCTATGCAACCAGCTGAGATGTTGCAGATCATCATCGGCACAAGAAACGGACTTACCCGCCCCGGTCCACTTGCCAGACAGGTATCATATTCACCCTCGAAGGTGTGAATGCCGCCAATACCAGTAGAAACGGTCACACCAACCCGGAATGGATCGTAGTTCTTTTCCTTGAGGCCGGCCTGCTCGACTGCCATGGCTGCTGCCGACATGGCAAATTGTGAATAGCGGTCGTGGCGACGAATCTCTTTTTTGTTCTGCATGTAGACCTCGGGGTCGAAATTCTTGATTTCACCTGCAATCTGCACGCTGTGTTTCGAAGCATCGAACCCTGCAATTGGACCTATTCCGTTTTTACCCTGCCTGAGGCCTTCTGTGAAGTTGTCAACACCGATTCCGATCGGGGAAACAACCCCCAGCCCTGTGACAAAAACGCGTTTCATTTATATGGTCCTCCTGAGACTGTGAAAAGTGATCTGATAAATTATAAGGGTTGTACCAGTATTTGCTGCCCAAGGTCAATAGAAAATTCACCTGGCGGCGAATCCTGGCAACAACCCGCTGTTAGTCGCGATAATCGAGACCGGAAAAAAACATCGCAAAAATATCTTTTACCGACATTATTTCCTTTATTCGATAAACATGTTCACCGGCAAAAACCAGACCTTGTTCGAGGTTGCCGACGCGGGCCTCGATCAATGCCTGAATAATGCAGAAACGCCGTGAGCACTTTTTAAGACAGTTAATACAGCCTGGCGGTTTCATCTCGTCGCGTTGAACCTTGTCGCTGAAAGGCGTAGCAAGGGCATTTCCCCAGAGACCAACCGGACTCATGATTCTGAAAACATCGCCTTTTTCAGCTTTCAGATAAGTATCATGAAAAGCTTTAGCGACATTCGCCTCAAAACTGGCTGCAAACCTGGTTCCGACCTGCACGCCATCGGCATTCATCGTGGTAAAGGCCTCGACGATATCCTGCCGGTCTATCACACCACCAGCAAGCAGAACCGGAATCTTTACTGCAGCCTTAACTTCCGGGTAGATGTCTCTGGCCAGGCGGTCAGTTCCAAGGTGACCGCCGGCTTCGCAACCTTCAACGACAACAGCCGAGGCGCCCAGCTTTTCGGCCAGAACAGCGACACGATCGCCTGATACAATGGGAACGACGGGAATACCATAATCCTTGCCGATATCGAAGATATCTCGCGAAAATCCGGCACCGGCGACCAGCATGTCTATGCCAGCTTTGGCAGCAGTCTCCATGACATCACGAAACTTCGAGGCCGCCACCATGGTATTGATGCCGACAATACCGCCGTTGGCAATACTTCTGGCGATTGCTATCTCGTTGCGTAATTCATCGAGTTCCATACCGGAGCCGGCGATCAGACCTATGCCACCTTCGCGGGCAACAGATCCTGCCAGTTTGCCGGTAGAAACCCTGATGGCCATGCCCCCCTGGATCAGAGGATATTTAGGCTGGAGATGGCCAATTTTTAGGTGTGGGAGTATTTTCACCAGAAGGCTCCAAAAGCGAACAAAACCTGTCTGGTCAGACCAAACAGGTTTCTCAAACTGTTATCAAGCGCCTTTTTTAGCGGTAATGTAGTCGACTGCGTCCTTTACAGTTCTGAGCTTTTCGGCATCTTCATCGGGAATTTCGATTTCGAAATGTTCTTCGAGATCCATGACCAGTTCAACGGTGTCAAGGCTGTCAGCGCCGAGATCTTCGATAAAGCTGGCTTCGAGAACAACCTGTTTTTCATCGACCTGGAGCTTGTCTACTACGATTCTTTTGATTTCTTCAAAATAGTTACTCATTATAAAATTCCTCCTGAGAATTTAAAAACCGGTTAGGACATTACCATGCCGCCATCAACGGTCAGCACCTGTCCCGTAATATACGATGCCTTGTCTGAGGCGAGAAAAACCACGGCGTTGGCGACGTCGCGGGGATTTCCGAAAGTGTTCATCGGAATCTGGGCCAGCATCTGCTCTTTTACTTTATCAGGCAGAACGGCAGTCATATCAGAATTGATAAAGCCTGGAGCGATTGCATTTGCCCGGATGCCTTTGCGGCCGAATTCCTTGGCGAAGCTCTTGGTAAAACCGATAAGACCAGCTTTACTGGCCGCATAATTAGCCTGACCGGCGTTGCCCATCAGACCGATCACCGAAGAAATATTGACGACTGCGCCCTGTTTCTGCTTGAGCATCGGTCGGACAACAGCCTTAGACATTAGAAAAGCGCCTTTGAGATTGATCTTGAGCACGAGATCCCATGCGGCTTCATCCATGCGCATTATCAGGCCATCACGGGTGATGCCGGCGTTGTTGACAAGAAGGTCGATGCGCCCGAAAGCGGCAAGAGCAGCTTCGGTAAGCTTTTCGGCGTCTTCGGCCTTCGATACGTCAGCGACGCAGGTCGCGACTGTCATGCCGGCGCCGGTTAATTCTTTGCTTGCAGCTTCGAGGCCAGCCTCATTGATATCTGAAAGCATTACGCGGTAGCCGTTTTCTCCCAGGACGCGGGCGATTTCAAGGCCAATTCCACGCGCAGAGCCTGTTACAACAGCTGACGGCATTTCGCTGGTGTTAATTACTGGACTGTTCATGCCTACCTCATTGTGTGTTTATTTAATGCAGGAGCCTGTTTTTTACAGCTTTTAACAGCTTTTGTCAAGCTTTTAATTCGCCGGCCGGCGTAGTCTGCAGTAACGCGCTCAGGCTTTCTGAATCTGATGCAAACAGTGTCTGAATGCTGGCCACGATCTTCTTGTTGAGACCAGACAGAACCTTGCCCGGGCCGATTTCGACAAACTCGTCAACTCCATGCCTGATCATATTCGAAACAGTATCTTCATAGCGAACTGACCCGGTAATTTGCAGCAGAAGCTTATTTTTAAGCTCAGCCGCAGAAGTAGTCGGCATGGCATCGATATTACAATAAACCGGCACCCTGGCATCACTGAACTTAACCATTGTCAGTGCAGCTGCCAGCTCATCGCGCGCGCTCTGCATGAGAGGCGAATGGAACGGGCCCGAGACTTCGAGAGGCGTTACCTTGCGGGCACCCTTCGCGACAGCCAGTTCGCCAGCCTTTTTTACAGCTGAAGCCAGACCAGAAATTACGACCTGACCGGGACAATTGAAATTGGCAACGACGCAGACTCCTTCAGTCGAAGCTTCCTGACAGACGCGTTCGACCTCAGCGCGGTCGAGCATCAAAATAGCGCTCATGGCACCGGTGCCAGCCGGGCAAGCCTTTTCCATAGCACGGGCACGAACATCGACAACTTTTATCAGATCGTCAAAAGAAGCGACGCCAGCAGCAAACAAAGCGTTGTATTCGCCCAGGCTGTGACCGGCGGTTACCGCATATTCATAACCGTTAAGACGAAGCCATTCGGTAAGTATCGCCGAAGCCAGAAAAATGGCAGGCTGAGTATTAACCGTCTTTTTCAGCTCTTCTTCGGGGCCAGAGAAACATATCTGAGAGATCGGGCGGCCAAGCAGGGAATCGGCCCTTTCTGCCATTTCAGCTGCCCACAGATATTTTTCGACCATGGCCTTTGCCATGCCAACTTTTTGTGACCCCTGCCCAGGAAACACCAGTGCCCTCATAACTCTTACCTCCTGCTCAAACGGCCTTCTGTGGCCGGAACTTATCGAGGCGCTCGAAAACTTTACAGTAATCGGCTTCGATGCTCTTGAAAATTTCTTCGCAGGTTTCTTCGCGTTCGAGCATGCCGCTGATCTGGCCGGCCATAATCGAACCTTCAGCAGTGTTGCCATCGATGACGGCAGCTTTAAGCTTGCCACGCCCCATTTCTTCGAGTTCTTCAGGGGTGGCCCCCTTGTATTCGCGTTCAAGATACTCTTTGGTAAGACGGTTGCGAATTACCCTGACCGGGTGACCGGTAGTGATACCAGTCATCACTGTATCGCGGTCACGAGCTTTGAGAACAGACTCTTTGTAGTTCTGATGAGCATGACATTCTTTGGCAACGATAAATCGAGTACCCATCTGAACAGCTTCGGCGCCAAGCGCAAAAACCGCAGCGACGCCACGGCTATCGGCAATACCGCCGGCTGCGATAACCGGAATTGATACGGCATCAACGATCTGCGGGATAAGCACCATAGTGGTAATTTCACCGATATGACCGCCGGCTTCATGGCCTTCGGCTATGAGAGCATCGACGCCAGAGCGTTCAAGGCGCCTGGCGAGAGCAACCGAAGAAACCACCGGAATAACTTTGATGCCAGCATCTTTAAATCGTTTAACAAGTGGTCCGGGATTGCCGGCGCCGGTTGTGACCACTGATATTTTTTCTTCAATGCAGACCTCTACCACGCCAGGTGCGGTGGGTGCCATCAACATGATATTAACACCAAAAGGCTTGCTGGTAAGTTCCCTGATCTTCTGAATTTCTTTGCGAACCATCTCCGGTTCCATTGAGCCGGCGCCGAGAACACCAAGACCACCAGCATTGCTGACCGCTGCAACCAGGCTGGCAGAACTCACCCAGGCCATACCGCCCTGAAAAATCGGATATTTTATTCCTAAAAGCTTGGTGATTCTGGTTTCTATCATGACGCAGGGGGTCTCCTAGAGATGATCGGCCGGCTAAAATTTGCAGCCAGGCCTCAGCCAGCAGTCTTCTGCGGCACATCATCGCCTGACATGCCTTCTTTTTCTACCTGACTGTGAATAATTCCGACAACACCGGTGGAGGCATAGCTGGCCGCCAGAGTCAAAGCGTTGGCAATCACCGGCGCCTTCGACTTGCCGTGGCAGACAACAGAAACGCCATCTATGCCCAGCAGCGGAGCAGCACTGTATTCAGGAGCATCGGGACTGAACTTTTTAAGCCCGGCCTTGAGCTGCATTAACTGTTCTGGCGCGACAGATGCCGCTTTGGCAGCCTTGAACAGCTGACCCTGAATCAGCTCAGACAAGCTTTCGCTTGCCTTTAGCAGCACGTTGCCAACGAATCCGTCGCAGACAACCACGTGCGCCTTGCCATAATAAAGGTGGTCGGCCTCAACATTTCCAATAAAATTCAGTGAACTCTCTTTGAGAGAGTCATATACCAGCTTGGTCAGCTCATTGCCCTTCGATGCTTCTTCACCAATACTCAATATGCCGACCTTTGGCCGTTTGATGCCGCAGACACGCTCATAATAAGTCGAGCCCATCTGAGCGAACTGGAAAAGATGGTTGGCACGGCAATCTACATTGGCGCCAACATCAAGAAGCAGCACGCCATAATCTTCGGCCGAGGGCAGCATGACAGCGATAGCAGGACGCTCGACACCGGGAATCCTTCCGATTTCGAGGAATGAAGCAGCCATCTGGGCGCCGGTACTGCCGGCAGACAGAAGCGCATCGGCCTTGCCTTCGCGTACAAGACGAGCCGCCACCGCGATAGAGGCGTTCTTCTTTTTGCGAAGAGCCTGCATGGGAGCTTCTCCCATTTCTACAAAATCTGGTGTGTCGTAGATTTCGCAGCCTTTCGGGAGTTGCGGCATTATTTCGCGAATGGCGGACTCTCTTCCGACCAATATCAGTTCGGCGCTGCCGCCAGACTCCAGATACGATCGTGCTCCTGATACCAGTTCCTGGGGGGCGTAATCTCCGCCCATGACATCAACGGCGATTTTCATTCGCTATTTTGTTTCCGGTATCAATCTTTTTCGACGTCGAGAACTTTAACCTTTTTGCCGTAATAGCCACATGACGGGCATACGTGATGAGGGCGCTTGGTTTCGAAGCACTGTGCGCACTTGGCCAGAGCGACCGGAGCTGCTTTATAATGCGTTCTTCTTTTGCGACCTCTGAGTTTGGAAACTCGATTTTTCGGACAGGCACCCATTTTGACTTCCTCCGGGATTGAAATAAGTTTGACGAGTATAGCAGATATACCGGTCTGAGTCAATATTTATAAACAATTTGCCTGCCAACGCAGCGTACACCTGCCCCGCATTTTTTTAGCAGAACCCTCTGATATGAATACGCATTCATTCAAAGAGGTCGGGAAGCAGGCAGACCGGCTTTACGCGGATAAGCAGCCGGAACCGGATTCCGCTTGAGAATTCTTACAAAATTGCGTTCATAGGGAACTGCTGGAGGTAGCAGAGAAAGTTGTTCTATGTCTGCAGCGGCAACCCCGAACAGCGAAAAAACCCTGGCCGCCTCCAACATTTCCTGTTCGAGTTTTGGACCCTTGTAGAAAAATGCCTGGCCACCGTTTTTCAGCAGCGGCAGAGTATACTCGACCAGAATGCGCACCGCAGAAAGAGCGCGGCAGACAACCAGATCATAACGTTCTCTGAATGCTTTGTCGCGTCCAAGGTCTTCGATGCGCGCATGTTGCGTCTTAACATTTTTTATACCGGCCTTCTCGGCCATTCTCGCCACGAAATCAACAGATTTCAGGCGCGAATCGACAGCAACAAAGCTGCTTTTCGGCAACGCCACCGCCAGCGGCAGACATGGGAACCCCCCACCAGTGCCGAGATCTAGTATGTTTCTGGCCTGCCAGACTTTTGCGGCAAGCCCGAGCGGAATAAGGCTGTCGAGAAAGTGTTTTACCGCAATTTCTTCTGGATCAGATATCTTGGAAACACTTTTATACAAAGGATCCTGCAGCATCAGATCAGACAGCAGCTGCAACTGCTCAAGCTGCTGCCGATCAAGCGGCAGATGAAGCTTTTCTAAATAGAGCCCAACTATTCTTATGATACTCTGGTCATTCATCGATCGAGTCCCCTGTCACGCTGCCGGCGCCGCAACGTCAATAGAATCAATGTCAGATCAGAAGCGCGCACACCGGGTATCGAAGCAAGCGCTTCGACAGTTGACGGTCTTACTGCGAGTATTTTCATTTTCGCCTCTTTGCAGACAGCTTCAGGCAGTTCATCGAAAAAGCCCTCGTCGATGCGAATGGCGCGCATCGACTCGATAAGTTCGAATTCTTTGTGCTGTTGAGCGAAATATCCAGCGTATTTTATTCTGGCCTCGACTTCGAGAACGGCGAGGCGGTCAAGTTCGGTCACTTCTGGAAAGAGGGGTTCAAACATCGCCAGTTCTGCCTCCGGATGCCGCAACAGTTGCGCGGCCGTGATGCTGCCTGACGAGATCGGCAGGTTACATTGAGGCAGCTTTTCGTGATAACTGGCTGCTGTCGCAGAATACGTCTGCAGCTTGTGCTCGACAGCGGCCATACGCCTTTGTCTTGCGTCAACCAGAGCATAGCGGTCTGACGCAAGAACGCCGTGTCGAAACGCTGTTTCGGCAAGCCGCTCTTCGGCGTTACTCATGCGCAAATTGAGCCGGAACGGCGAACGCGAGGTAAACACCCGATAAGGTTCGGTAATACCAAGCGTAGTTATCTCCTGAACCATCAGCCCAAGATAGGAACCGTTGGCATCGAGAGTAAGCGGCGACAGATTGCGCACGGCGGCGGCGGCGTTTACTCCGGCCAGAATACCCTGAGCGGCTGCTTCTTCATAGCCCGAGGTGCCGTTGATCTGGCCGGCAAGAAACAGGTTTTCGATCGACTTCGACATCAGAGTCGGGTAGAGGTCGAGCGGATCGACGATATCGTATTCGATACCGTATCCTGGCCTGGTGATGCGGGCATTTTCGAGACCGGGAAGCGTTCTGACATATATTTCCTGAACTTCTTCAGGAAGACTGGTAGAAAGCCCCTGCAGGTAATATTCCCGCGAATACACGCCTTCGGGTTCGAGAAATACTTTGTGCGTCTCCTTATCGGGAAACTTGTTGAGCTTGTCTTCGATCGAAGGACAGTAGCGCGCGCCGGTGCCGGTTATGCGACCTGCGATCAGCGCCGACCGGCCGAAATTTTCTTTTATTACCCGATGAGTATCGGCCGTCGTTCTGGTAATAAAGCAGGGCCGGCTGGGCAGGCTCTTCTTTGCATCAGACCACAGCGAAAAAGGTGGCGTGTCGTCTTCGTGTTCCTGCCTTTCGAGATTTGAAAAATCTATGGTGGCAGCATCAACACGAGGTGGAGTGCCGGTTTTAAAGCGCATGATCGGCAGTCCGATCTGACTGAGCGCCTGACCGAGTTCGACAGCAGCCGGCTCTCCGGCGCGGCCGGCACTGAAATGCACTTCACCAATATGAATCAGGCCGCGCAAAAAAGTGCCAGGAGTAAGAATAACAGCCTTTGCCCGCCAGATTTCGCCGGCAATGGTTCTGACTCCAGCCAGGCGGTCATCCTCAAAATACAGTTCGGCAACCATTGCCTGCAGTATGGCAAGATTGGGCTGAGCCAACACCGACTGCAGCATGCGCCGACTGTATGCTTCCTTGTCTGACTGAAAGCGATTGGCCTGCACAGCAATACCCTTGCGCGTGTTCAACCGGCGACGCTGTATGCTGGTTTCGTCGGCGGCAATCGACATTTCGCCGCCAAGCGCATCGATCTCGCGTACCAGCTGGCCTTTTCCCTGCCCGCCAATAGAGGGATTGCAGGGCATGGCGGCAACAGTATCGAGGTTAATGGTGAGCAGCAGTGTGGCAACTCCGGCGCGGGCACAGGCAAGCGCGGCTTCACAGCCGGCATGACCGGCTCCGACAACTATAACCTGAAAATCTGGTGTCACTTCAACATGACCAGAGCCTTTTCAGCCATCGAGCGAACGGTTTCGTTCGGGTCTGAGGTCAGCTTTTCCAGGAGCGCTCTCGCATCCGGGGTCTTCTTTCTCGAAAGAATTTTGACAGCGTTGATTCTGATGCCTTCGTCTGCCAATGCAGCGGCCTTGTTGAGCAGAATCATCTGGTCATCGCCAAGAATGAAGGCGATGTCACGCGAACCCGCTCTCTGTTCTTCAACGTTGTCAGAACACAATTTTACATATAATTCGGCTGAACGCGGCTTTGCGAAATCCGGCATTCCGGGCACAGATGGACGCGGACGCGGCGGCGGCGGTGGTGGAACTGGTGGCAGGGCGGACGGCAAAACTGGCGCTTCTGGCTGGTTCGGCTGCGTAGCCGGAGTCTCAGGAGCCAGAGACGGCTGAGGCGGCGGAGCCGGTCGAGATGGTGGCTGCGGTGAAATGGGAGCGGTGGCCGGCTGCGTCGGAACAGCAGTTGGCTGTGGCGGCGGCGATGGCGGTATGGAAATATTGGGCATTGACGCTGGAGCAACTGGCTTTGGCTTCGCGGGCGGCGAAGGGGGTTCGGGTGCGGCAAATGCCGGTTGAGCTGGCTGAACCGGCTCGGGCGGCGGCATGGTCGGCATAGCCGGAGGCGGTGTGACTGGCGGCTGAGACGCCAAGGGTGGTGCCGGTGGTTGCGGCCGCTGCGGCTGCGGCTGTGACTGTGGCTGCGCACTACCAAGAGCAGCGTTCGGTGCATAACGAATATCTTCGCGCATTGGCGTATTTTTAATTTTTTCAAAAAGAGTGTTGGCAACCTGTGCAACAACGGGGTCTGGGTCACCAGTAGCGGCCTTGAGAACCTGCCGGGCCGTATTGTTGTTGATTTTTGCCAGAGCTTTGAGAACGCTCAATCTGATGCCCTGATTAGGATCTTTAAGTGCAGCCTTGAGGAGAGTCAACGAGGCCTGATCTCCAATTTCGCCAAGAGCGAAAATTACGCTGTCCCGCAGCCAGACTTCTGAAGAGACAAGCATGCTGCGCAGAGTCAGAAAAGCCTGCTGATAACCGTTCTTTACCAGATATTTCGCGGCATTGACCTTGACACGGTTTTCCGGATCCTGCAGCAGTTCGATGATTTTCTGCTCACAACCTCTCAGGTTCTGCTCTTCGATGACTTCAACCGTATTGGCGCGAACTCTGGCATCCTGATCTTGAAGACAGGCGATAAGAGTTGCAACACCAGCTTCTCCGCTGCTTCTGGCAAAAACCTTTACCAGACCGGATTTAACAATTACATCTTTTTCCCGCATCAGCACTTGTTCGAGAGAAGGCACATGCATCGGGCGGTTGCTTTCCATGATGATTTTGAGCATCAAAAAACGCCTCTGCGATGAATATTGATCTTCTCCGAGCATCTTGAGTATTTCAGGTGCAATGCGATAATCCTTGAGATTGAACAATGCCTGTAAAGCAGTCAGAGCAACCTCTTCGATTCCACTGCGCGCCATGGCAAGAAGTTGCGTGGCATAGCCTGAAGGCCGATTTCCGGCAAGATCCTGGATATGCGCAAGCATATCGGGAATATGGGTGATTTTTGCCAGATTCGGCAAAGACGGGTCAGGCGGATCATCAACAAAAACGTCATCACCAACGGCAGAAGGCGGCAAAGGTGTCGGAGGTGGAGGTGGAGGTGGAGGTGGAGGCGGAGGCGGAGGTGGAGCAAAAGCCGGTATGGCGGAAGGAGGTGCCGCTGGAGATTCCGGCTGATCAGCTGGCGAAGGCAATGGAGGCAAAGTGTCTGGCTGATCTGGCGCTGCGAAATCAATCGGTGGCAAACCAGGTTCAGAGAAAGTCTGGGCTGTAGAAGGCTCTTCGATGTCCGGGGCAACTGGCTCGACTGCATCTGCCGGAAGCAGCGAAAATTCCTGCGAAGCAGCAGGTTCACTGCCCGCAGATGCAGGAATCGCCTGGCGTTCGAGGCTTGCGACAGCCTGAGCGGCCATATCGCTGACTTCTGGTTCAGGATCGTTGACTACGACCTGAAGATGCTCGATCTTTTCCTGTGCAGGCATATTGGGAATCTGCAGAAGCTGCTCGATCGACTTCATGCGAACTTCTGAAGAAATCGAACGCAGATTCTGAATTATCAGCTCCTGCCTTTTCTTGTTAATCATTTAACACCTCGGGGTCGCCGACCACCTCATCTGAATCTTGACGAAGCACTGTCAACAGAATAGCAAGTTCTGAGCGAGAAAGGCAATTTTTTCTTACCAGCTGATTGAGATCGTCAAACTGGTCTGACAACAACAGCTCTGCCACTTGCGGCGACAGCAAAGCAATACGCTCGTCAACGCTTGCAAGCGGCAGCCTGATACTTTCGAGAAACCTTGTCTGGGTGATTTTTTCTGACTCGCGTTCAAAATAGCCCTGATATTTGATTTCGGTTTCGAGGCTGTATATCTCATCTGGTGCCGAAAGCCAATCTGATGTGGCTTCTGCCAGCAGATTGCGAACATCATTATACGAAATTCCCGGTCTCTGCAGTATTTCACAGCCCGAAACGCGCTTCTTCAGATCGCCGGTGCCCGAAGAAACCAGCTTCTCACGCATTTCTTCACTCGGAAACAGACTCAGGGTTTCAAGACGGGCAAGTTCGTCTTCGATCCGTGTCGTCCATTCATTGATTTGCGCATAGCGTTCTGCACTTACCAGCCCGATAGCATAACCTTCACGGGTAAGGCGGCGTTCAGCCGAATCATCGCGCAAAGTCAGCCTGAACTCGGCATGGCCCGGCGTAATTCGATAAGGCTCCGGCTTGTGCCAGATCGAAAGGTCGTCGACTAACACCCCCATATAACTGCTGGTGCGCGAAGGCCAGTATGGCGGCCGGCCATTTATGACCAGCGCCGCATTGATGCCGGCGATAAGCCCCTGCGCGGCCGCCTCTTCATAGCCTGAAGTGCCGTTGATCTGACCGGCGGTGTAAAGCCCTTTTAAAGCGCGACTTTCCATGGTTTTGCGAATCAGCCCGGGTGCCAGCGCGTCGTATTCGATGGCGTAACCATAACGCATTATAATCGCATTTTCGAGGCCTTTGACGCTTCTGACGATCTCTTTTTGCGCGCCGGGCGGCATGCCGGTGGTGAGGCCCTGCAGATAGAGTTCCTGTGAGTCCCAGCCTTCGGGTTCGACAAAAATCTGATGTTTGATCTGATCGGGAAAACGCATGATCTTACGGTCGATCGAAGGACAATGTTTGGGCCCGACATTGGTGATATTCTCAAGCATCAGCGGGCTTTCACTGAGATTGCGGCGCACTGCGGCAACAGAATTTTCATCGGTGAAAGCGAGAAAGCACGAAATCTGCCGTTCATACCTGCGCAAACGGTTTTCCCATAAAAACCCGCCGGCGTCTGGGTCGCCTGGCAATTCACCCAGCCTGGAAAAATCTACCGAACTCTTGAGAATACGCGGAGGAGTAGCGGTTTGCAGGCGGCGCAACGGCACACCGCACGCAAGCAGTGATTCTGAAAGGCCAAGAGCGGGGCTCTGGTTCTGAGGCCCGCCAGGCCAGCTGGCGCGACCAAGAATAATGCGGCTGTTCAGATAGGTGCCAGAAGTGACGATCAGGCAATCACATGCGAACTGAAGTCCGGTTTCCAGCTTCACACCAGCGACTCGCCCTTCTCTGACCAGTATTTCGGTGACATGTCCCTGGCGCAATGTCAGTTTTGGCGTGTTGAAAAGTGTCTGAGTCATATGCTGACGATAAAGATACTTGTCGGCCTGAGCACGGCGGGAGCGCACAGCCGGCCCCTTCGAAGTATTCAGCCATTTCATCTGCACACAGGTCTCATCTATGCATGCAGCCATTTCACCACCAAGCGCGCCGATTTCTCTGACGAGATGACCTTTGCCGGGCCCGCCGATACTGGGGTTACAGGGCATCAGAGCAATAGTCGACAGATTCATGGTCAGTAACAGTGTATCAGCGCCAAGTCGCGCACTGGCAAGCGCAGCTTCGCAACCGGCATGCCCGGCACCGACAACTATTACCTGATAATTTCTGGTTTCTTTCATCTATTTTCCGATACAGAATCGCTCAAAAATGAGATCAAGCGTGTTGACGTCGACGGTTTCGCCGTTTACCCGGCCAAGTTCGCGAACGACTTCTTCGAGATCGATAGCCAGCATATCCTGATACATCCGACCGGCACCGGCACAGGCTCTCTCCAATGCGACAAGTGCTTTTTCAAGAGCAGCCGACTGCTGAGCACCGAGCAGCACCAGCTCATCATACTCCCCCAGCCCGCTTGCTTCTATGACCTTGCGCAATTCTGCCACCAGCCGGTCGAGGCCAGAGCCCTGCAAAGCCGAGATCACAAGCTGGTCTTTATCGGCAAAAAACGTATCTGGCAACTTTTGTTCGAGATCGGCCTTGTTACGCACCACCAGAAAAGGCTTACCGGCACGTTCAAGTTCGGTCATTACCAGACTATCGTCAGCATCGGGCAGATCTGCCCCGTCAAAAACTCCTATTAGCGCGAACGCTTCATCGACGGCACGGCGTGTACGTTCGATACCTATCGCTTCAATGCGGTCGCCAGGCTGTCTCAGCCCCGCTGTATCGATCAGTTTGATCGCATAGTTTCCGATCATCAGGCTTTCTTCGAGCGTATCACGGGTAGTCCCGGGTACTTCGGTAACGATGGCGCGCTCGCGGCCAAGCATATAATTCATCAGGCTCGACTTGCCGGAGTTCGGACGCCCGAGCAGAGCGACCTTGAGACCGCCGGCCACCATGCTGCCATTGCGCGCATTATCTGCAAAAATCTGCAGTTCGGCCAGTATCTTTTTGAGGTCACGCGCGAGAAGATGCTCGTCAATAGCCTCGATGGCATCTTCGGGAAAGTTGAGGCTGGCTTCGAGCTGCACCAGATGATCGAGCAGGCGCGACCTGATGCGACTGACAAAGTACGAGGGCAAGCCATCGAGCTGATTGAGCGCAAGGCGGGCCTGGCTCATCGAACCCGCCGAGAGCAGCTGAGAGACCGCCTCGACTTCGAGCAGATCCATCTTGCCATTCAAGAAGGCGCGCCGGGTAAACTCACCGGCTTCGGCGCTTCTGGCACCGTTGCGAAAAACTATCTGCAGAACCTTGCTGACGACGACCATGTTGCCATGAGTAGATATTTCAACGAGGTTCTCGCCGGTATAAGAATGTGGCGCAACGAAAGTTGTCACCAGCACTTTGTCGGCGACCAACCCTGACTCAGGCTCGATTATCGAGCCATAATAGGCACAATGAGGCAGGGGGAAAGTTTTCTTTCCCCCTGTTTTGAAGATTCTTTTCAGGACTTCGAAGGCTGCCGGGCCACTGACCCTTATCAGACTGATAGCCGACCTGCCTGGCGGTGTCGCCACCGCTGCGATAGTATCGGTTCTGACCTTAGACATCTTCCTCCATGAACATCGGAACCGCCCCGGAGCGCTCAATCTTTTCTTCTGAAAAATCTGAATCGCCGTCGTCTTCTACCGGCTGCCAGTTGGCGTTCTGGTTACCTTTGCGCTTCTTCAGCGGAGAGATAACGACCCGGCGCATCGGTTCTGTTCCCTTTGAAAAGGTTTCGATATCGGTGCGATCTTTGAGGGCAAGATGGATTGTGCGGCGATCAAGCGTAGACATTGGCTCGAGTTCAACCTGTTTGCGGGCAGAAAGGGCCTTTCGGCACATGCGGTTGGCCAGCATGATCAGATTGCGGTAGCGTTTTTCGCGGTAGCCCTGGACGTCGAGTACCAGCTTGGTGCGATCATCGTTGCCCTTGTTAAATATGATATTCATCAGATACTGCAACGAATCGAGAGTGCGGCCACGCTTGCCGATCAGTTGTGAAACATTGTCGCCGGAAGCTTCGATAACCCAGGCTCCATCACGCACGTAATCGATCATTTCAAGATCTTCGATACCGACATTGGCGGCAACATCGCGAATCAGTTCGAATATCTGCGTATAACATGGATGTGACTTGATTTCGGCGCTGACTTCGAGACGCGGTCGTTCGGGCAGATTTATCGGCTCGTCGCCATCTTCGTCGTGCTGACGGGGCGCCCCACGACCGCGACGCCCCGGCATTACGGTTGCGATTACCGCCGCGACGCGGCGGCCGATTATTATCAGTGTTTTCGCGGCGCGGCTGACGCGGCGGCCTGACCGGCATTTCTTCGTCACTCTCAGATATTTCATCGCGCATTACCGGTGCGGCGACCGGCTCGCGCTTTGGCGGCGCCTGCGGCTTTTCGCCGATAACAAAGCGGATCTTGAATTCCTGCTTGCCGACAAAGCCGAAAAGGCCGCGGGCCGGGGCCGAAAGGACTTCGGCGGCGGTGATCACTTCATTTTCGTTAAGTTCGCCATTGGCGATATCGCGTGCTTCCTGTTCTGTTTTTGCGGTAATCTCGATAGTTCGTGTAGTCAAGTTCACTCCTCCTTATAGGGCCGCCGACATACGGTTGGCCTGTAACTGCTGAAGTAAGCCGAGAACGCTGCTGGCAAACCAGTAAACCAGCAACCCGGCAGGAAGCGACCAGGTGATGACGAACATGAACATCGGCATGAAAGCCATCATCTGCTGCTGTTGCGGATCTGTCGACATCTTTCCCTGTTGATAGTACATCAGGGCAGCTATCGCGATCGGCAGAATCAGAAGCGGATCGCCCTTGGAAAGATCGGCGATCCATAAAAACGGGGTTTTGCGCAGTTCAACTGCGATACGTATCGTGTTGTAAAGGGCAATGAGAATGGGCAACTGCAACAGCAATGGGAGACAGCCGCCAAGCGGGTTGACATTGTTTTTCTGATACAGTCGCAGTACTTCTTCGTTGAACTTCTGGGGATTATCTTTATAGCGATCTTTGAGATCCTGCACCATTGGCTGGATCTTCTGCATCTGGGCCATGGACTTCGTCTGTTTGAGAGTCAGCGGATACAGGACCAGCCGCACGACAATAGTCAGCAGAATGATTGCCAGGCCATAGTTCGGCAGCAGGCCATAGAAGAACTGCAGCACCCGCAACAAAATTGTGCTGAGAAACCCATATTCAGAGACCTGACCGCGGTTGATGCGCGAAAGATGATCGAGAAGCATCGGCCCGGCATAGATTTTAAAATTGAAAGTACGCGATTCGCGGGCACCAAGATTGAAAGTTGGCAGCAGGCAGGAAATAACCTTGCCGCTCTGAGGTGATCGTCTTGCATCGGTTGAAGTAACTTCGAATGCGCTGGCATTTATTCTGATCTGTGCATCGCTCTCGAGCAGCACACAGAAATACTGATCGCGCAGACCAACACCATTGTAAGCGCCAGCAACCGCGCCAGCTGAATTGAGCTTGGTAACATCGCTGAAGGCTTCTACTGCGTCAGGTTTGAGACCTATCAGTGAAGATGGACCGAACGGATCCATAAACAGACCAGGGCCAAAAGTCAGACTGAGAGCGCCAGAAAGTTCGTCTCCAACTGCGACCAGCTGATCTTTGAGATTGGTTACCAGATACGAAACATCGACATGATAGCTGTTTAAATGAATGGTATAGCGCTTGACCAGAGTCAGGCTTTCAGCCTCTGACTTTTCGGCGGCCATCAGCGAAACATTAGCTGTAGCTCTGATCACAACACGATCTACAGTCTGATCTTCGAGTTCGATGTTGAAACCCGCTGGTTCCTGCATACCCTTGAGATTACCGACAAAAGGCTTCATTGCCTCAGGCGGCAGCTGATAACCCATTTCCTGGATTACTGGAGGATAAATATTTTCTTCGAAGCTTTTACCCTTGAGATAAAGCACCGAGGGGCTGCCGTTTTTGCTGGAAAAAATGACACGCAGAAGTGAAGTTTCGACAGAGGCATCGGTAAAACCGTCACCATCGAGATCTTCTATCTTTACCACCGGCCCCGCGGCGGATGCCGCAGTCTGTGCGTGTAATGAAAGCGTGCTGCTGCAAACAAACAATAAAGCGAGCAGAGTCACTCGAAAGAGGGTCGAATATTCACTGAATCTTGTCATTATCATCTATATTTATCTCCGGCCGGAATCTATGCTCTGAAGCTTCATACTACCGGATCATCGCCGCCTTTACAGAAGGGGTTACATCTGCATATTCGCCAGGCGCCCATCAGACTGCCTTTGATCAATCCATATTTATTTATGGCTTCATATGTGTAATGCGAGCAACTTGGCCTGAAACGACAACAATCACCGACAAAAGGTGAGAGGAACCTCTGGTAAAGTCTGATCATCTGTAGTCCAACCCGAGCCGGCAATGAAGGTTTGCTTATATCAGACAGATTTTCATCGGACTGCGCTGACATTCTTCTTACTGAGCAGCCTGAGTGGTCAGGCGAATTCGGGCGACTCTGGCAAAAGCCCATTCGCAGGCTGCCTGCAGAGCTGCAAAAGAGAATTGGGCGCAAGGACGATTGACACAGATGACCAGCTCTGCCGATTCCGGGAGAGAGTCACTGTGTCTGATGATTTCTCTGATGCGCCTTCTGAGTCTGTTTCGCAGGACTGCGTTGCCAAAACGCTTTGGAACCGACAGACCGAACCTGAAGTTGACCCCCGCAGCTTTTCGGACGCAAAAACCGAGCCCATCCCGAAAAAACCGTGTTCCTTCTTTGAAAACACGCTGAAATTCAGTTTGGGCACGTAATGTTGCCCGACCGCTATACTGGGGGTTCCCCACTTAGCAGGTCAGACAGTCAGTCTTTTGCGTCCGCGCAGTCTGCGCCGTTTCAGAACATTGCGACCACTTACGGTCGACATTCTTTTTCTGAAGCCGTGGGTTTTTGCACGTTTGCGTTTGTTAGGATTATAAGTAAAGCTCATGGTATATCTCCTGAGATTGGGGTCGAAGTAGAGGTTATTTACTATAATACAAGCCGGGCCGAAAGTCAACAGCCTGTTTTATGTACAGCGCCGACATCTCTGATAAAACCGTACAACAGGAAGCATGCATATCAACAGCAGAACTATCGGCCGGCACCCAGCTCAACAATCACTGATTGTGCCTGAGCGCGAATCGATGATTGATCGCGGCAACCTGAGAACGCGCTCAAATCTACCAGTTCAGCCAATCTGGACAGGCGCTCTGCATGCAACTGCTCGATCGATCCAAATTCAAGCAGACGTCGATGAAATTCTGCCGGGGTTTCCCATTCCGCTCGAGGTATTGCCAGGCCATCAGCCCACTCCAGATACCAGTCCGGAATCCATCGACCGCGCTGTCGGACCCGGCTGATCCGCCTTCTTCCTAAGTATGCCAGAGACGCGCACAAGGCGATCAATAACCACACGACCGGGCTAAGAACCCAACTCCACAAAGAAGTGAGAGCTCCAGAGAAAGCATTCATGATGCTACGAAAACCAACACCCTGGGCGCGATTGTCGAAGCTGTAAACATAACTGAACCAGTAACCTTCGTAAGCGTTCCACAAAATCTGCAGAAACTTTCCAACTTCGCTTTCGGGCCCGGTAATCATTATCGGGGGAGTTGGATCGAACGGTACCCAGCCCGTCTTCGGGAAGAACACCTCGACCCAGGCATGGGCGTGCCCCTGACGAACAGTATAAAATCCACCAATTTCATTCCATTCACCCATGGTATAGCCGCCAACCGGACGTGCTGCCACTCCCATCGATCGCAACAGCAGTGTCATCGCACTGGCATAGTGTTCGCAGCTTCCTTCTTTTGAAACAAATAGAAAGTCCTCTACCGGGTCAGTCCCTTCAAGATCCCTTTGAACAAGTGAATACTCGAATTGACCATGTAAAAACCTCATTACGCGATCCACCCGCTGCAGAATGGTCATGCTGTCACTGGCCATGCCCTGAGCCAGATTCTGTATACGCTCAGGAATGCCTCGCACATGAAGATATGGGGTTGTTTCGCGATTCAACTCGATCTCGCCCAGGGGCGAATCTTGAGGCTCTAACGGGTCGATCAGAACGCTGGCAACATATCGACGCGTCGTGCCTGGCCGGTAAAGAAAATAAAAAGAGAGATCATCTTCATAAGCAATATACGGCTGAGTGAAACGCATGCTGACCGCGCGCTCAGGCTGAAAAATCACAGGCGGATCGAGATTTTCCATTACCACTTCGATCTGATGCAGATCGCGCGGGCTATAGGTTTCGCGATCCAGACGCAGCTCACCAGCATTGCGTCGCAGATCGATATACCATCGGCGTTTCGTACCCTTTTCCCATTTGCCGTCTTTATACCAGGCAAAAGTGGCACCACGCAACAGCTTATTTCCTATTCTCCGCAAAATCGAAGGCGTCAGAGTCTTATCTTCTAGAGGCCTGACCCGCATTATAACGGCAGGGTTATCTTCGAGAAGGCCTGGGTCACCAAGACTCATCGTGTCACTGAATCCCTTCAGCTTTCGTCGCGAAACGTCTGAAGCGATCCCGAAGCTTGTTGTTCTTGGGATAAGGTAAAACAGAACCAGCCACAGAAAGCCAAAGATAAGAATCGAAACAAGGGCTCCCACAGCTGTTCGCTGCCAGTCAAGCAGATTACTGCCACTCAGTTCTACCCGAGCAGAAGCTATGGCCTGATGGCGAAAAATCGCGAGATGGCGCAGAACCAGGTAAAAAACCAGAACATATGGAATCAGCACCAGCGGAAAGACGAAATTGACGTTCATCGCCGCAACCGCAAGAATGATCATGAGCGAAAGAACGATGACTCCATGTGCGGCTCGAAGACAATCTATAGCCAGAATCTGCAGAAACATCACCAGACCGGCGAACTGCAGCAATATAACGATACCTGGAGTTGGCCCGCCAAAAGAGGTCAACGCCTGCAGCAGCGCCACAACACTGCCTATTTGCAAAAAAATACGCCAGGCAGACAGCGGACGGGCAAAGACCGCAGCCATAAGCAAAGGAACTGAGAGAATTTCTATAAGAACGCGAAGATAACCTGTCGACCAGACTGCGGCATAAGAGAGCGCTGCCAGCAGAACGAGCAGTCGAAAAAACTTTTTAGATACAGGAAGAGCCCCGTTGGATCTGCTTAATGTAGCGTAATCCCTGCCGGTTATTTCAAGCAAAACTGGTCCGTTCATCACATACTGCTCCGACAAAGATCAGTAAGCCTGATCAGCTCGACATTACTCTCGACAGGCCGCGGCAAAATGCCAGGTTGTAACTCTGCCAGCCACTTTACCAGAACCGGCATGTCAAAGACGACTGAAAGCCACTGATAGGCGCCAGTTTCTCCTCTGCCCCAGACGAACGCATCGATGTCATGCTGGCGCAATCTCACCAGCAGACCTGCAATGACTTCAAGACAATCTTCGAACATTTGCCCGTCAATTTCGGAAACATCGAAGCAGAGTTTTCTGTTGAGGCCAAAGTCGACGGATTTAATCAGAACCCACTCGGTGAAAGAGCGTGCAGATATGCTCCAGTTGATCAGCATGGCGTCTTCACCTTCCTGATAAGGTTTCTGCATCCAGTAATCGCCCTCTTTGCCTGCGACCAGCCGATCGAAAACCCCGCCATCTTCTCGGTTCAGTATTTCAGGTACTCTTACCGCCGGGCGGGGCCCAACATACAGAGGAGATGAAGAAATCTCGCATGAACAGATAAACAAATCAACCGGATAACAGGAAAAAACCCTGAAACCGTTGGTCTGATGGCAGCCCCTCGCAACATCCTGTAATCCGGATTTAAGCATAATGAAACTTGCTGCCGGCAAAAACTCGGCAAAATCGCCTTCAAACCCCAGAAAAAATCGCGGACGACCCGCGGTATCCTCTATCCTGCAGCGAATCGTATCTTTCTCACCGGAGAAATAAAAATCCGGCAGTATCAGCTCTACCTTGAGCCCACTGATGTTTCGCCAGCTCACCACCGCGCCCCATATCAGACAGGCAAAAAAACAGCTGCTCATCAGATAGAGCAGATTGTTGCCGGTATTCTGGGCAGCAAAAAACAGAAAAATGCCGAGAAAAAACAGAATTTTGCCAGACCTTGAAAACCTGATTCTGGTTCTGTGACTACTCAACCGCTACCCTCTGCAGAATTTCACCAACCAGCCAGTCATTGCGGGCACCTTCAGCGCTCAGAGAAGACACTCCACGCAAACCGATACGATGTGCCAGAACTTCAGGAGCGATCTCCTTCACCATGTCAATGGTAACGTACTCTCTGCCACGAAAATAAGCCAGAGCCTGTGCGGCGTTCATCAAAGAAATGCTGCCACGTGGACTCACCGGCAACTCAACATCTTCGTGGCTTCTTACAGCACCAACAATGCGACTGATATATTTCAGTACAGCATCTGAAACATTTATCGATCTTGCTTCTGCCTGGGCCATGGCAACCTGTTCCAGCGTCAGAAAGCTTTCGCCGATTTTTTCCTGCATCTGGCCGTGGTGAATCTTGAGAATCTCTACTTCTTCGACTTCAGAAGGGTAGCCCAGCGAAATTCGCATCATGAATCTGTCTCTCTGCGATTCCGGCAAAGGATAGGTTCCATGAAAGCCTTTGGGGTTCTGGGTTGCAATGACCATGAACGGCCGGGCAAGTTCAAAATGATTTTTTTCGACACTTACCGAAAAGTCGTTCATTGCCTGCAGCAGTGCACTCTGGGTTTTGGGCGGAGCTCGGTTTAACTCGTCAGCAAGCACTACATTCGAAAATATTGGCCCTTTGACAAATTCGAACTGCTCGATCTGCCTTCGATAGATGCGCGCGCCCAGAATATCTGAGGGTAGAAGGTCGGCAGTGAACTGAATTCGACTGAATGCGCCCCCGATAGCTGTTGCCAACGCAGACGCGAGCGTAGTTTTCCCGACACCCGGCATGTCTTCCAGCAGAAGATGCCCGTCAGCCAGCAAACAGACAAGAGTTTTTTCGATCTGCACAGCTTTTCCGAGAATGACTTTCTGCAAACGTCCGGCGAGCTTATTGAATTCGTGAGTAAAAGTTAAGGTGGTCATTGGCAACTCTGATTATATGCGTCACAATGTATTGTAGATTCGAACATTTCGGATATTCTACCAGCATTTTCAGAAATATGATAGTATGTCGCAAGTTACGAACCTTACATGATCAAGGAAGGAAGGAATTTATGCCCAAGAAAACAGAAAAAAGTAAAGGCCCGTCAGTATTCAAGGTTGACTGCGCCTGGGACAAAATCAAAGACGCCGAGCTGAAGCTGCTGGAAAAGCGCTGCAAAGATTATCTCGAATTTGTCTCACGCTGCAAAACCGAGCGTGGCACGATAGAATATGTAGAGAAATTGATCACCAGGCATGGATTCAAGCCTCTTGCCCCTCTGGGAACCGGCAAAAAGCTGAAGCCTGGCAGCAAAGTCTATTTTATTAACAAGAACCGCGCGATGGGGTTGGCCGTTATCGGCAAACGACCAGTTGACCAAGGCTTCAGGTATATTGCTGCACACCTTGATGTTCCCAGAATAGATGTAAAAGCTCAGCCTCTTTATGAAAAACATGGGCTGGCCCTGTTCAAAACCCATTACTACGGTGGCATCAAAAAATTTCAGTGGGCAGCGATTCCGCTCTCACTGCATATTTTTGCAATAGATAAAAACGGCCGAAATCTCAGCTTCGTCATCGGCGAAAAAGCTGGCGAGCCCGTTTTCACAATCACCGATGTAGCTCCGCACATCGGCAAGAAAGTGCAGTATGAACGAAAAACCGCCGAAGTCCTGACCGGCGAAGAACTCAACATCGTAGTCGGCCACCGCCCCAGACAGCTCGAAAAAGGGCAGGAAGCTGACACGCCGAATCGCGTAAAAAACACCGTCATCGACTATCTCGAAAAGAATTTCAAGTTGACTGAAGAAGATATCGCATGGGCCGAAATTCGTGCTGTTCCTGCAATGCCCGCCAGCGAAGTCGGCTTTGACCGGGCACTCATCGGCGCCTACGGTCACGACGACCGGGCCTGTGTCGGAGCTGCTCTGGCAGCCATTACCGAAATGGATGTTCCTGAACACACTGCTGCAGTCATGTTCTACGACAAAGAAGAAATCGGCTCTGCCGGCCCTAACGGCGCCCAGTCGATGCTTACCACCGATTTTCTTGGCATGTTAACCGAAGCAACAGCTGGTGACAATTCGTTTGCAACCATTCGCAGCGCAATAAGATCGACAATGGTGCTTTCTGCCGACACTAATGCTCCGATAGATCCGACCTTTGAGGGCGCTTATGACCCGCTGAACTCAGGGGTAGTAGGAAAAGGGGTATGGATCACCAAGCATTCAGGCTCGGCCGGCAAATCAGGCAGCAGTGAAGCCGACATCGAATACCTGGCATATATCCGGCGCATGCTCAGCCGCGAAAACATTCCTTATCAGTTCGGCGAAATGGGTAAGGTAGACGAAGGCGGCGGCGGAACGGTTGCCTACCTGCTCGCCAACCTCAACATGAACGTGGTAGACATTTCTTTACCCACACTCAGTCTGCACTCACCATTCGAGCTGATCTCGAAAGTCGACTATCACTATTCGGTAAGTGCCTACCGGGCATTCATGGAGAACAGCTATCTGTAAAATGAGTCGGGCCTGCTTTTTATGGCAGGCCCGACTTTTTTTCGACAGGAATCAACTTTGGAACTGACAGCATTTGAAAAATTGCTCAAAAGCGGCAAACTCAACTATCCGATAATGATTTTTGCCGGCCCCGAAAACTTTCTCAAGGAAAAAACCTTTTCGAGAATGGTTAACAGCCTTATCCCGGAAGAAGATCGCCGCGACAACGTAACCAGGACTGGCAGCAGTGCAAAAGAACTGCCCGACGTTCTGCAGCAGATATTCAGCTTTACCTTCAATTCAAGCCCAAGAGTTTTCCTGATACAGGATATCGATGTGGCGACCGCAAAGCAGCGCCGCGACTTTGTCGACAAGCTCTCTCAGGGCGGAATTCCTGCCGACACGTTTATCATCTTTGCCGTATCAGACACCAGAATAGCGGGCGAAATTGCCGGCAAATTCAAACAGCAGTCTGAGCGCATCGATTTCTGGGCTCCCTTTGCCAACCAGCTGGCAGCATGGGTCAAAAGCCAGGCCAGCGAACTTGGCGCGGAATTAAATAACGAAGCTGCCGACGTATTGATCGAACTTGTCGGCAGCGACCTCGCTACGCTCCATCAGGAAGTCGGAAAGCTTGCGCTGAGCGCACGCGGCAAAAAAATTGGCCCCTCTGAGGTGAAAGCCGGCGTCGCATATTTGCGCCAGGATAACATCTTTGACTTTCTTGAAGCTTTTGGTCTGCGAAACAGGGTAAGAGCCCTGCGCTGCTTGGAAAGCATGCTCAGCAGTGGCGAAGCGGCACAAAAAATCTGGTTCATGCTCAGTCGACAACTGAGAGAATATAAGCTCATGCACTCATTACTGCGAGACAGACCAGATCTATTTGAACCGGTATTTGCACTTCTGCGACGATACTCTCAGATCGCCGGCAAGTCAGACTTCAAATCCAACCAGGAAAAAAAGAACCTGCTGGCTGAGATTCAGCAGATTGCCGGCACCATGCCTGAAACCCTGGCAAAGGCGGCCTCTTTGCAGCAAACCGGCAAGCTGCGCAATCTTCACCTTGTGCTCAACTTCAACCTGACTGAATTGTCTGCAGCAACCTCCCGTATCATCGAGACCGATCTCGCATTCAAATCAGGCCTGGCAGACCCAGGTGCGGCATTGCAAAGATTCACCGCAGAGTTTCTGGCCTCACCGACAAGTTGAATGCCAAAAACCGGGAATGTGCCGTAAACGGCTTCATTCCCGGTCAATGGCTAATAAATTAACGTTAGTGTCAGTAAAAGGCTAAATCAGGCCTGCAGTCTGTTAACAGCCTTCATCAGGCGGCTGATTTTTCTGGCCGCAGTCTTGGGATGAATGTATTTGTTGGAAGCTGCCTTGGCAAATTTTTTGATTGCAGTTTTGGTGGCTTCCTGGACATCTGCCGCTTTAGTTTCGGCAGCGGTAAGAGCTCTCTTGCGAAGAGTCTTGAGTTCGGACTTCACAGATACCCGAAGAGTATGACGACGGGCAGCTTTTCTTGCGTTTTTCGCAGCTGACTTGGTATTAGCCATAACGTTCACCTTTCATAAATCAATATTGGAAATTTAAGTCTACCATAATTACAAAACGATTTCAACAGTTTTGCTGAATAAAACGTACTTTGCGAACAGCCTCTGTTGTGTGAGCAGGTATCATTGGCACACCGAAAGCCGTACAGCACCGGAGGAATTTCCTGTGCTGTGGAATAGCAGACCTTGAAATAGAGAGAAGAAAAGAATATAATTCGACTGACATGTCAGCAGCAAGGCAGCGGAGTTACATTTGAAAACAGCTTTTTTGAACGCACTGGCTGAAGCACAAGAATTTCCGCGCTTCAGCGAGCTTTCCAGCAGCAACTTCAAGCTTCTTGAAGATTTGCCTGACTACCGTGGATTGGCATTACGACTGTATACCGGCAATTCAGGCCAGCAATGGAAAGAGATTCAGCTGCACGCCGCGTCTCGATTTACCATGGCTGAACTCTACGACCTCAGCCCCGAGGAGCTGCCGGAAAACCCGGAAGATCTGCTGATCCGCGATCTGGCCGGAGAGAAATATATCACCATCATCAGCCCATATATGGTTGATAATTCGCACTTTGGTGACCAACTGCTGCTCATTTCTGCAGCTACCGACTTAAAAGTGCGCGAATGGCATTTCTTTGCCGATCACCTTGCCGAAAAAATCTGCAGCAAATTTCTATTTCCGCTTCATCTCGTCAGAAATCAGATCGAAAGTTCCGATCGCCTGCTGTCTTTTCTAAATGAAACG
>Ga0116142_10001185_pt1 | contig 32047 bp, 26 predicted proteins | sample AD_UKC033_MetaG_FD_89785 | JGI IMG/M metagenome (GOLD analysis project Ga0116142, IMG submission 89785) | Active sludge microbial communities of municipal wastewater-treating anaerobic digesters from USA - AD_UKC033_MetaG | ecosystem: Engineered > Bioreactor > Anaerobic > Digestate | place: USA... | reverse complement strand
GCCGTAGCCGCCACCACCGCCGCCGCCACCGCCGCGGCCGCCGCCGCCGCCGCGACCGCCGCCGTAGCCGCCACGGCCACCACCCCCGCCGTAGCCGCCGGGACGGTCCTCGCGCGGACGCGCTTCGTTGACCACGATCGCACGGCCCTCGAGCGGATGGCCGTTCATGCCGTTGATCGCCGCCTGCGCTTCGGCGTCCGAGCCCATCTCCACGAAGCCGAAGCCCTTGGAGCGGCCGGTGTCGCGGTCCATCATGACCTTGGCAGAGGTCACGTGGCCGTACTGCGAGAACGCCTGCTGCAGCGAATCGTCGCGCACCGAGTAGGCCAGGTTGCCGACATAGAGTTTGTTACCCACGAAAGAAGCCCTCAACAAAATAGCGATGAAACCATGTGGAGCTTCAACCCTGCGTGACCTCTTGTTCGGGGCGAAAGGTGCGGCATCCAGACACAGACCCGCGTATTAGAGCGTTCCCTTTGCATGCCGGTAAAGCGCGACGTCGTCAAGTGTTGTTTTGTTGTGTCCAGGGTAAACCCTCGAAATCGGTCGCGCCCGCGACGAGCCGTGCCCCATTCGCAGCGGCATGAGCACAAGTCCGCAGGCGCGGCGGGCGCCGCCGGTGCCAGCATCGCGTCCGGGACGATCGTCCGCCGCAGGTGCCGGGCGATGCGGGAGCGGGAATGAGTGCGCACGAAGCCCAGTGGGATTACATCGTCGTTGGCGCTGGCACGGCCGGCTGCCTCATGGCCAACCGCTTGAGTGCCGCGACCGGGGCGCGCGTGCTGCTGGTGGAGGCCGGCGGGCGCGACGACTATCTGTGGATCCATATCCCGGTCGGCTACCTCTACTGCATCGGCAACCCGCGCACCGATTGGCTCTATCGCACCGAGCCCGATCCGGGGCTCAACGGGCGCTCGCTGCGCTATCCGCGCGGCAAGGTGCTCGGCGGCTGCTCCAGCATCAACGGCATGATCTACATGCGCGGGCAGGCGCGCGACTACGACCAGTGGTCGGAACTCACCGGTGACGCGCGCTGGCGCTGGGACTTCTGCCTGCCCTATTTCAAGCGCCATGAGGACCATTGGCGCGGCTCGGACCGTCTGCACGGCGGCGGCGGCTTCGACCGGCGCGGGCGGCGCGCGGGGGCGGAGTGGCGCGTCGAGCGCCAGCGCCTGTCCTGGGACATCCTGGACGCCTTCGCCGCCGCGGCGCAGCAGGCAGGCATACCGCCGACCGAGGACTTCAACACCGGCAGCAACGAGGGCGTGGGCTACTTCGAGGTCAACCAGCGCCGCGGCGTGCGCTGGAACGCGAGCAAGGCGTTTCTGCGCCCGGCGCGCCGCCGCCCCAACCTCGAGGTGCGCACCGGCTGGCAGACGACGCGGCTGCTGCTGCAGGAAGGGCCGACGTTGCGCGCCGACGGCATCGAGGTCGTGCCCGCGGGCGGTGGCGCGGCTCAGCAGTGGCGCTGCCGGCGCGAGCTCGTGCTCTGCGCCGGTGCGATCGGCACGCCGCAGATCCTGCAGCTCTCGGGAATCGGGCCGGGAGAGGTGCTGCAGCAGGCCGGCATTCTGCCGCGCCTGCATCTCCCCGGCGTCGGCGAGAACCTGCAGGACCACCTGCAGATCCGGGCCGTCTTCGGCGTCGAGGGCGTGCGCACGCTGAACACGATGGCGAATTCCCTCTGGGGCAAGGCCTTGATCGCCCTCGAGTACGCGCTGCTGCGCAGCGGGCCGATGAGCATGGCGCCTTCGCAGCTCGGCGCCTTCACGCGCTCGTCGCCGCGCCTGCGTTGGCCCAACGTCGAGTTCCACGTGCAGCCGCTGTCCCTGGAGGCCTTCGGCGAGCCGCTGCATCGCTTCGACGCCTTCACCGCCAGCGTCTGCAATCTCAATCCGACTTCGCGCGGTTTCGTGCGCGTGCGCTCGCCGCGGCCCGAGGACGCGCCGCGCATTCTGGCGAACTACCTTTCGACGCCGGCCGACCGCCGCGTCGCTGCCGACTCGCTGCAACTCGCGCGTCGCATCGTGGCCATGCCGGCGCTCGCCCGCTACCGCCCGCAGGAGCTCAAGCCGGGCGCGCAATACCAGAGCGAGGAGGAACTGGCGCGGCTGGCCGGCGACATCGGCACGACCATCTTCCATCCGGTGGGCACTTGTCGCATGGGACCTGCCCACGACCCGGGGGCCGTGGTCGACTCGCGCCTGCGCCTGCGTGGCGTGGCCGGTGTGCGCATCGCCGACGCCAGCGTCATGCCCACCATCACCAGCGGCAACACGAATGCTCCAACCCTGATGATTGCGGAGCGAGCGGCGGAGTGGGTGCTCGCTGAATAGGGTTGCTGCAGGCTTCCGTCCGGGTGCGACAGGGCGGTGCGTGACGGGAAAGTCCGGATACGGGTGGGGGGCGCAGCTCGTTACATTGCGCGCACTCGCAGCGTCAGCCCCTCGGGGTGGACGTCTGGGCGGGGGGCTCGAGGAGACATTTCCGAACCATCACGGCCATCGAAAACAACATCGCCCGGGCGACAGCGCGGGCTTGCAGGCGCCCCGCCAGCCGGTGGTCGGCGCCTGTTCTGTTCTTGCCGCGACCCGCTGCGCGCTGCGACCCGCGGGCTCGCGCCTCCCGGATCCGGTGCGGATGTCTCGATCCGGCCGCGCGCGCGCCCGTCCCCGGCCCACGCACCCGGGGATCGCGCCTAGGATCGCGCCGGGGACTCGCCGCTCGAGGCGTGTCCGCCTGCCCGCGCGGTCGCCTCCGGCCCCCCGGACGGACCGCCGGCATCCAGACCGCCGAGGCCGCCATGTCCGTCAATCCCGAACTTCGCGCGCTCGATATCGCGATCCCCGCGCAGCCCGACAGCCTGGTGCGGCTTTCGCTGTTGCTGGCGGACGAGGAATTGAACCTCGTCGCGGTCGCGCAGCTCATCGAATCCGACATGGCGCTGGCCGCGGCGGTGCTGAAGGCGGTGAACTCCTCGCTCTACGGACTCAAGGGCCGCGTGCAGAGCGTGCAGCAGGCGATCACCTATCTGGGCATGCGCGAGGTTGCCGGGATCACCTTCGAGATGGGTCTGCGCGCGGCCTTCCCGCCGGCGATCGAGCTGGAGCCGCTGTGGTCGCGCGCGGCGATGCGCGGCATGCTGATGGGGAGGCTGGCGCAGCGCCTGTCGCTGGACGCCTGGGCCGCGCACTCCGCCGGGCTGTTCGAGGAATGCGGCAAGGCGGTGCTGTTCCGGCATGCGCCGGACCACTATCGCTCGATGCTGCGCGCGGCGACCACCGATGTCGAACTGCTGTCGCTCGAGCATGCCGGTTTCGGCGTCAGCCACGATGCGCTCGGAGCGGCGCTGTGCGAGAGCTGGGGCCTGGGCGCCGCGGCGGTCGCCAGCGTGCGCCACCACGTGGTCGTGCAGGCGACGCTGGAACTCCCGCCGGCGGTGCAGCGCGGCGGCATTCTCGCGCTGTCGGCGATCGTTGCCGCGCTCATGCAGGCGCAATCGCCGGAGCGGCCGCCGCGGCTCGACGCCGCTGTGGCGACGCTGGCCCCCCGGATCGACCTGGACACGACGCTCGTGCTGCGCACCGTACGGCGGCTCGAGGAGGAGCTCCTGCAGGCGCAGCAGCGCGAGCGCGCGGCCTGAGGCGCCTCGCTAGAATGATTCGCACCCCATTGCGCCGGGTGCGCCCGCCTGCTTCCATGAAACTGATCGGCTCGCTCACCAGTCCCTACGTGCGCAAGGTGCGCGTCGTACTGGCCGAGAAGAAGCTGGACTACCAGTTCGTTCCCGAGGACCCCTGGGCCAGCGATCGCGTGATGGCCTCCAACCCGCTGGGCAAGGTGCCGTGCCTGGTGATGGAGGGGGGCGAGGCGATCTTCGACTCACGCGTCATCGTCGAGCACCTGGACATGCTGTCGCCGGTGGGGCGACTGATCCCTCCGGCGGGTCGCCAGCGCACCGAGGTGCGCACCTGGGAGGCGCTGGCCGACGGCGTGCTCGACGCCGCCGTCGCTGCGCGGCTCGAGCAGTGGTGGCCCGGGCGCAGCACCGTGCAGCGCTGCCCGGCCTGGATCGAGCGCCAGATGTCGCGCGTGCAGGCCGCGCTCGATTCGATGGCGCAGGGTCTGGCGGACAAGCCCTGGTGCGCCAGCAACCAGTTCTCGCTCGCCGACGTGGCCGTGGGCACGGCCTTGTCCTACCTCGACTTCCGCTTCGCGGAGCTCGATTGGCGCAGCTCGCGCGCCAACCTCGGCCGCCTGCTGGACAAGCTCGCTGCGCGCCCGAGCTTCATCGACAGCGCGCCGCCGGCGGCCTGACCCCCGAAGTGGGGGCTGCCCACGGGGGCCCCCATCGACCCGACCGAGAAGGTGATGGCCGGTCGCGCCCGCGATCGCGAGCATCCGTGGCATGGCGGCCACCCGTCGAACGGCCGCGGGAGACGCAGATGAGGCGATGGATGCGATTGGCGCTTTCCTGGTGGCCGCGCCGGCGCGGGTTCGTGCAGCGGCACGAGCCGCGCGGGTCTGGTACGGCGACCTCCCGGCCCGCGACGCCGGACGATGCGCCCGGCGGCTGCGGCTGGTTCGACTCCAGTTTCGAGCTGCGCGTCGGGCTGGCGGTGATCGAGCACCGCGAGATTCCGCTCGACTTCGCGGTGCAGGCGCTGCTGGGTCTGGACGCACCCGCAGCGCCGCGCGCCGCACCGCGTCAGGCGAGTCGCCCGGTGCGGTAGTCCTCGAGGGCCGAGAGGATTTCGGCCTGGGTGTTCATCACGAAGGGTCCGTACTGCGCGATCGGTTCGGCCAGCGGCCGGCCGGCCACCAGCAGGGCACGTGCGCCCTGCGGCGATGCCTCCAGCACGACGCCGTCGCGGTCCGCGGCGTTGGCGAGGATCGCCATGCGTCCCGTCGGCACCGATTGGGTGCCGACGGCGAGTTCACCGCGATGGACGTAGACGAAGGCGTTGTGTGCCGGCGGCAGCGGCTGAGCAAAGTGTGCACCCGCTTTGAGTTGCAGGTCCAGGATCAGCGGCTGCGTCGCGGCGCGCTCGACCCGCGCCTGCACCCCCATGGCGCTGCCGGCGATGACGCGCGCGGACACGCCTTCGCCGCGCCACTGCGGGATCTCGTCGGCGGTGAAGTCGCGGTACCAGGGCGCGCCCATCTTGTCCGCCGCAGGCAGGTTGAGCCAGAACTGAAAGCCTTCCATGCGGCCGTCCTCCTGCTCGGGCATCTCGCTGTGGATGACGCCGCGGGCGGCGGTCATCCACTGCACGCCGCCGCTCTCCAGCAGACCTTCGTGACCGGCGCTGTCGCGGTGGCGCATGCGGCCCTCGAGCATCACCGTGATGGTCTCGAAGCCGCGGTGCGGGTGGTCGGGAAAGCCGGCGATGTAGTCGTCGCGCCGATCGGAGCCGAAGGCGTCGAGCATCAGGAAAGGATCCAGACGACGCTGCAGGTCGTGCGTCAGCACGCGCGTCAGGCGCACGCCCGCGCCATCGCTCGTGGGCCGGCCGCGGACGAGCCGTTCGACGCTGCGCGGCCGCGCGATGACCGGAAGGGAGGGGGAGGTGGCCGTGTTCATGGCGTCCAATGTAGGCGCGCAAGCCGGTGTCGCGGGTTGCAGGGGATTGCATGCAGCGTTCGCGGGCCGCAGGCTGGACGGCCGACAATACGGCCATGTTTCGTTCCCGCCGACCGAACCCGGCCCTGCCGGCCCGTGCGCGACCGCGCACGCTGGTCGGTGAGCTGGCGATCGTCTTGCTGGGATCGGCCCTGCTCGGTTTCCCGTCGGCACGCGCCGTGCCGCCCGCGATGCCCTCGACCCAGGTCGCGTGGCTGCCCGCTTCGGCGCCGGTCGAGGTCGAGAACGCGTTCGCGCGCGCGCGCCGCGAGGACAAGCCGCTCCTGCTCTACTGGGGTGCCAGCTGGTGCCCGCCGTGCAACCAGCTCAAGGCCACGCTCTTCAACCGCCAGGACTTCGCCGCACTCTCGCGCAGCTTCGTCGCCGTGCACGTCGACGGCGACCGCCCCGGGGCGCAGAAGCTGGGCCAGCAGTTCAAGGTCGCGGGCTACCCGACGCTGGTGCTTTTTCGGGCCGACGGGCGCGAGATCACGCGCCTGCCCGGCGAAGCCGAAGCGACGCAGGTGATGGAACTGCTGCGCCTGGGGCTGGCCGGCGGCCGGCCGGCGGGCGAGGTGCTGCTGGATGCGCGTGCCGGGCGCCCTCTCGCGCCGGCGGAGTGGCGCATGCTTGCCTTCTACAGCTGGGAGACCGACGACGAGCAGCTGCTCTCCGACGTCGATGCCGCGAGCGTGCTCGCCGAGCTGGCGATCGCCGCCTCGGCCAAGGGCAGCACGGCCGGCGCGGATACCGCGGCGCGCCTGTGGCTGCGGGCACTGGCTGCAAGCGACGAGGGCAAGGGCCTGAAGGCCGACGAGCCGCTGCGCGCGCGCGTGCGCGCGCTGCTGGCCGATGCGGCGCAGCGGCGTGCGCTTGCCGACGTGCTCGTCAACGGCGCGCCGGCGATGGTGCGTGCGCTGGCCGACAGCGAGGAGGCGCGCCAACCCTGGCAGCAGGCCTTCGAGCCGGTGCTCATCGGATTGCAGGCCGACGCCGGGCTCGCGCGCGCCGACCGTCTCGCGGCCCTGGCCGCGCGCGTCGAGCTCGCGCGCCTGGAGCTGCCGCGCGCCGAGCTGCGGCCGGCGCTGCCGCCGGCACTCGTGCAAGAAGTGCGCGCGCACGTGCAGGGTGACGACCGCGCCATCACCGATGCCTACGAGCGGCAGGCGGTGATCCCCTATGCCGCCTACGTGCTCGAGCGCGCCGGGCTGTGGCCGGAGGCCCAAGCCCTGCTGCGGGCCAACCTCGCGCGCAGCAGCGCGCCCTACTACCTGATGAGCCAGCTCGGCAGCCTCGAACGCAAGCTCGGGCGCAACGAGGAGGCGCTGCGCTGGTATGCGCAGGCCTTCGAGAAGAGCCAGGGGCCGGCGACGCGGCTGCAATGGGGCGCGGGCTACCTGCGTGCCCTGGTGGACCTGGCGCCGACGCAGGCGCAGCGCATCGAGGCCACCGCGCGCCAGCTCTTCACCGAGGCGGCGCAGGACAGTGGCGCCTTCTACAAGCGCAGCGGCCGCTCGCTGCAGCGCGTCGGGCGCGCGCTGCAGGACTGGAACCAGGAGGGCCGCCACGACGCGCGTCTGCAGCGCCTGGGCGCGCAGCTGGAAACGGTGTGCCGGCGCCTGGATGCCGCCGACGGCCAGCAGGAACGATGCCGCACGCTGCTGGGCAAGCGCGACAAGGCCTCCGGCTGAGGATGCAGTCGAGCGACGTGCTGCGCACGCGCGTCCCGCGCCTGGCCGTCAAAGGGTTTTCAGCAGCTTCGCGACTTCGTCCTGATTCGGGTACTTGCGGCCCATGCGCTCGATCTTCTCGAGTTCGGTGCGCGCCATGCCTTTTTGCGCGCTGGCCAGATAGAGCTTGGCCAGGTTCATGCGCAGCGCGCCGTCCTCGGGTGCGCGCTCGACCGCCTGCTTCTGGATCTCGAGCGCGCGTGGCAGCTGCTTCTCCGCGGCCAGCGCGCTCGCCAGGGTGTCCATCAGCGGCGGGCGTCCCGGCAGCAGGCGGTTGGCCGTCTCCGCGAACTCGATCGCCCCGGGCTTGGACTGCTGCACCATCAACCACGCGATGTTGTTGAGCGCCAGCGCGTTGTTGGGCTGCATCTTCACGACCTGGCGATAGCGCTGTTCGGCGACGGCGTAGTCGCGTGCGGCAAGGGCCCGATCGGCGAGGTAGAAGGGGAAGATCGCGTCCTGGGGGTGCTCGGCGATCCAGCGCTGCGCGAAGAGCTCCGCCTCGCCGGCCTGACCGAGCGCCACCATCGTGTTGTGCGCGCGCGTGGCGGCTTCCTGGCCGCCGTTCTTCTTCAGCCCCTGCTGGTAGGCGGCAAGCGCGGCCTTGAGGTTGTTGCGCGAAGCCTCGACGTCGCCTTCGAGCACATGGCCGACGGCTTCGCCGGGGAGGTCCTTCTGCACCGCGCGTGCCAGTGCCAGCGCCTCGGCGGGCTTCTTCTCGGCGAGCGCGATCGCCACCAGGCCGCGCCGCGCCTGCACCAGCCGCGGTTCCAGTTCGAGTGCGCGCTGCAGGTTGCGCGTCGCCGCGTCGCGATCCTTCAGCGCCAGGTTGGCGTCGGCCAGGCCCAGGTAGGCCTGAGGCGAGCGCGGTTGCGCCGACGCGAGGCGGTTGAAGGTCGAGACGGCCTGCTGCAGATCGTTGGCGGCGAGGTAGGCGCGACCCAGCGCCATGAGGATGTCGGGCTGATCACCCAGTGCCTGCTGTGCCTCCTGCGCCACCTTGATGGCCTCGGCGCTCTCGCGCTGCTCGAGGTGGAAATTGATGAGCATGAGCCGGGCGCGCACGTCGGCCGGCTGCAGCTTGATGGCTTCGCCGAGTTGCCTCGGGACTTCTTCGCCGGTGTTGCCGGTACGCATCAGCAAGGTCGCCAGCGCCATGCGCGCGTTGGCGTTGCCGGGATCGGCCTGCAGCAGCGCGTCGAAGTGTCTGCGCGCCTCGTCGGGCTTGTTCTGCGCCATGTCCAGCGCCGCCAGGCCCGCGACGGCGGGAAAGTAGAGCTTGTCCAACGCCAGCGCCTTCTGGAACTGCGCGCGCGCGCGCTCGGGGTCGTTCTTCAGCGCCAGCACGCGAGCGCGCAGCATCGGCGCCAGGGGCTTGTCGGGCTGCTTCTTCTCCAGCGAGTCGATGGTCTTCAGGGCCTTGTCGACCTCGCGCTTGCGCAGGTGCGCACTCACCAGCGCCAGGTCGGCGAGCGCGCCGCTGTCGCTGCTGGCGATCTGCTCGAGTTCGGAGATGGCGGCGTCGGTCTTGCCCTTGCCGAACTGCGTCAGCGCCAGCGCGGTTCGAATGCGGGGGTCGTCGGGCTTGAGCCGCGCCGCGCGCTGATAGAGCTCCTCGGCCTTCTTCGTGTCGCCGCTTTGCAGGTGAGCCTCGGCGGCGAGCTGCAGCGCTGCGGGGCCGGCGTTCTTCTGCAGCAGCGGCTCGAGCGCCGTCAGCGTCTTCTGCGGCTGGCCGGTGCGCAGATAGATTTGCGCCAGCATGCCGCGTGCCAGCACCAGCTCGGGGGCCTGCTGGATGGCCTTGCCGAGGTAGGTCTCGGCCTGGGCGATGTTGCCGAGGCGGAACTCGATGGCGCCGGCCAGCTGCAGCACGAGCGGGTTGCCCGGCATCGCCTGCACAACCGGACGCATGTGCTCCTGTGCCGCCTTGTAGTCCTTGGCGTCGTAGGCGAGCTCGGCTTCGAAGAAGCGCGTGCGCGGGTGGTTGGCGAAGTGCTTCTTCATCTCCGCGACGGCGGCGGTGGCGGCGGTGGCGTCGCCTTCCTGGAAGAGCGTGGTGACGAGGGCGACATGGGCGGCGAACAGCTTGGGATCGACCGCCGCCGCCTTGCCGAAGGCCTCGACCGCGGCCTTGCGGTCCTTCTCGACCTTGAGCGCGAGCTCGCCCTTGAGCAGCCAGGCGTCCGCGGCCTTGGGGTCGGCGGCGAGAACCCGGTCGACGATCGCCTGCGCCTCGCCGGGCTGGCCCTTGTCGGCCAGCACGCGCGCCTGCAGCAGCCGTGCCTGGATGTGTTCGGGAACGGCCTTCAGCGCGTCGGCCAGCGCTTCCTCCGCCTGCTCCTGCTGCCGCTGCGCCAGATGGGCGAAGGCGAGCGCCACCGAAAGGTCGGCCTGCGCCGCCGGATCGGACAGCCGCATGCCGCCGAACTGGCCCGTGAGCTCGGCGAATTCGCCTTCGGCCCGCATCGCGCGCGCCAGCAGCGGCACCACCTTGGCATTGTCGAAGCGCAGGTCCGAGGCCTTGCGAAGCTCGAGCAGCGCGCCCTTGGCGTCGCCCTGCTCGAGCAAGGCCTTGCCGAGCAGGTAGCGCGCCTCGGCGTTCTGCTCGTTCTGTTGCAGCACCGACTTGAGCTGCACGACGGCGCCGCGGTAGTCGCGCTGGGCGTCGAGTTCGCGCGCCTGGACCAGCAAGTCGGTCTCGGACGGGCCGCCGCAGCCGGAGAGCAGCACGGTGGCGGCAAGAGCGATGGCGGAAAGCGGTCGGATCATGGTCGCAAAGGGGTGTCGTGACGGGCGTGTCCGCCCGGTCGGCGGCGATGCGGGCGGAAGACCGCGATCATGCCCCGGGTGAGGGCTCCGCGGCCCCGCCGCCGACCCCGCGCCCGGGGTCAGCGGCGGCGGCAGCGGCAATTGGTCACGCTGCGGCGTCGGAGCGCGCGGCAGCGCCTGCTACGCTCGTGCGCGCTTCCGTTGTGCCGATGCTTCGCCTCCCGTTGCCGCTCTCGTCGCCGATGCGCCGCCGCGCGCGGGCGGGTGGTGCGATGCTGCTGTTGAGCCTCGCGGGCCTTGCGGGGCCCGCATCGGGCGTGCCGCAGGGCTTGGAGAAGTGCCGTCTGCGCGGCCTCGAAACCCCGGCCTGGTGCGGCACGCTGTCGCGACCGCTGGCGACCGAGGCTCCGCACGGGGCGACGATCACGCTGCACTTCGCGGTGCTGCCGGCGCTGTCCCGGCAGCGCAAGCCCGATCCGGTTTTCTTCTTCGCCGGCGGGCCCGGGCAGAGCGCGATCGATCTTGCCGGACCGGTGGCGCAGCTGCTGGGGCGCTTCGCCAACCGCCGTGATCTGGTGTTGATCGATCAGCGCGGCACCGGACGCAGCGCGCCGCTCGTGTGCGATGGCGACGACACCCCGACGCAGCCGCTGCGCAGCACGCTCGACGAGGCGCTCGTGCTGCGCGATCTGGCGCGCTGCCGCGAGCAGTTGCAGGCCTTGCCCTACGGCGACCTGCGCCGCTACACCACCGTCGAGGCGGTGCAGGACGCCGAAGCCGTGCGGCAGGCGCTCGGCGCCGAGCGCGTGAACCTGGTCGGCGTCTCCTACGGTACGCGGGTGGCGCTGGACTATCTGCGCCAGGCGCCGCAGGCGGTGCGGCGCGTCGTGCTCGACGGCGTGGCACCGCCGGACATGGCGCTGCCGACCTCCTTCGCGCACGACGCCCAGGCCGCTTTCGATGCCTTGCTCGCCTGGTGCGAGGGCGATCCGGCCTGCCGGCAGCGTCACCCGCGCCTGCGGGCGCAGTGGCAGGCGCTGCTGGCCGCGCTGCCGCGTGAAGCGACGCTGCAGCACCCGGTCAGCGGCCGCGAGGAGCGGCTCACGCTGACGCCCGACATGCTCGCCGGACTGGCGCGCGCGCCGCTCTACTCACCGCCGCTGGGCAGCGCGCTGCCGCTGGCCATCGAGGAGGCCGCTGCCGGGCGCTGGGCGCCCCTGCTGGGATTGGCGAGCGCGCTCGGCGGCGGCGCGCCCGAGCGCCTGGCGCAGGGTGAGCACTTCGCCGTCATCTGCAGCGAGGACATGCCGCGCGCCGAGGCGTTGCCGCCGCCGCAGGGCGCTTTCTCGAGCCTGGCGCAACGCTATCGCCGCGCCTGCGCGGACTGGCCGCGCGCGCAACTGCCGCCGGCGTTCTATCGCATCGGGCCGGCGCCGGCGCCGGTGCTGCTGCTCTCCGGAGCGCTCGACCCGGTGACGCCGCCGCAGCACGCCGAGCGCGTCGCCGCGCGGCTGGGCGCGCGCGCGCGGCACGTCGTCGCCGCCGCGGCGGGTCACGGGCAACTCGCCCTGCCGTGCGTGCGCGAGATGGTGTACCGCTTCGTCGACACCGAAGACGAGGCGGCGGCATTGTCCCTCGACGCCGGCTGCGTGCAGCAGCTGCAGCGGCGCGCGCGGCCACCGGTGTTCGTGCCGCCGGGCACGGCCGGGGGCATCGATTGATCGAGGTCGAAGGCCTGCAGCGCCGCTTCGCGCAGGGGCGTGGCCGCCGCGCACGCGTGGTGCAGGCGGTGGCGGATGCCCGCTTCGTCGCCGCCGACGGCTGCATCACCGGCTTGCTGGGCAGCAACGGAGCAGGCAAGACGACGACGCTGCGCATGGTGGCGGCACTCGTCGCGCCCGACGCCGGGCGCGTCGTCGTCGATGGCATCCAGGTTGCGCAGCGGCCCGCTGCGGCGCTGGCGCGCCTGGGTGTGCTCAGCGACGCGCGCGGGCTCTACCCGCGGCTGACCGCGCGCGAGAACATCGTCTACTTCGCACGCCTGCATGGCCTCACCGAAGCGGCGGCGCAGCAGCGCGCGCAGACGCTGGCCGAGACGCTCGAGCTGCAGCCGCTGCTCGACCGGCGCACCGAGGGCTTCAGCCAGGGCGAGCGCATGAAGACCGCGCTCGCGCGTGCGCTCGTGCACGACCCGCCGAACATCATCCTCGACGAGCCGACCAACGGCCTCGACGTGATGGCCACGCGCGCGCTGCGCCGTGCGCTGCGGCGCCTGCGCGACGAGGAGGGCAAGTGCATCGTCTTCTCCACCCACGTGATGCAGGAGGTGCAACGCCTGTGCGACCACGTCGTCGTCATGGCCGCGGGGCGCACGGTGGCGGAGGGCAGCGTGGCCGAACTCTGCGCGCGCGCGCGCACCGATGACTTCGAACAGGCCTTCGTGCAGCTGGCCTTCGCGCCGGGTGCGGCGTCGCCCTCGCCACTCCAGGCTGTACCGGAGGCACGATGAGGCGCGCCTGGGTCGTCTTTCGCAAGGAGCTGCTGGACGCGCTGCGCGATCGGCGCACGCTGTTCGTCGTGCTGCTGAGCTCGGTGGCCATGGGGCCGCTGGTGCTGGTGCTGTTGTCGACGCTGGTCGCCGACGCGGAGCGGCGCGCCGACGCGCGCGAGTTGCGTGTCGTCGGCATCGAGCATGCGCCGAGCCTGCGCAACTACCTCGAACGGCAGACCTACGTCGTCCGCGGCGCGCCTGCGGACTGGGAGGCGCGCATCGTCACCGGCGAGCTCTCCGACCCGGTGCTGGTGGTGCAACCCGGCTTCGAGGACGAGCTCGTCGCGGCGCGCCAGCCGCTGCTGGAAGTGGCCAGCAGCAGCGCCAGCCCGCGCGCGCAGGCGGCGGTCGGGCGCGTGTTGGCGCTGCTGGCGGGTTTCAACCAGGAGCAGGCGACGCTCCGGCTGGCCTTGCGCGGCATCGCGCCCGCGCTGGTCAGCCCGGTACAGGTGGAGAAGCGCGACCTCGCCGATGCCGCCGCGCGCGGCGCGCAACTCAGCGGCATCATCCCGTTCTTCGTCCTCATGGCCGTTCTCTACGGCGCGCTGAACGCGGCGCTGGACAGCACCGCAGGCGAACGCGAGCGGGGCTCCCTGGAGCCGCTGCTGATGAACCCGGTGCGCCACGGCGCGCTGGCCGCCGGCAAGTGGGCCGCGGTGGCGGCGGTGGCGATGCTGGTGGCGGTGCTCTGCTGCCTGAGCTTCCTTCCCGGCCAGTGGCTGATGCGAAGCGAATCGCTGGCGGCGCTGTTGCGCTACGGACCGCGCGAGGCCGCGCTCTTCGCGGCGCTGCTGCTGCCCTTGGCGGCTGCGCTTTCGGCGCTGCTGATGGCGGTGGCGATCCGCAGCCGCAGCGTCAAGGAGGCGCAGGCCAACGCCGCGGGCGTGATCCTGCTGGTCTCGCTGGTGCCGCTGGCGGCGATCTTCGGCCAGCAGGGTCACGCGCCCTGGCAGCTCTGGGTGCCGGCGTTGGCGCAGGTCGAGCTGATGACGCGCGTCCTCAAGGGCGAGGCGCTCGGCGCCGCGGAACTGGCGCTGCCGCTCGGGGTGTGCGCGCTCGTCACGGTGCTGGGGGTGGTCGATGTCGCGCGGCAGCTGCGCCGGCACGCGCTGGCCTGAAGAAGCCCGGAAACGCGCGCTCAGTGGCGCGTGGCGAGTGCGCGACCGACCTCGTCCTGCCAGGGCAGCGCGTGCACGATGCCGTTGAGCACGAGCGCCGCCTCCGCCGCGGTGAGCACCTCGCCGGCGCTGCCGAGGAAGCGCAGATTGGTGATCACGGACATCGGGTCGGCCATCGCCAGCACGCCGTGCGCGACTTCGATCCAGTCCCAGGCCATTCCGGCCTCGCAGCCGGCGACGGTGCCCGCCCAGATCGTCTGGCCCGAGGCGCGGCAATGCAGCCCGCCGCTGTCCTCATCGACACGCGTGCTCAGGTGGTGGAATTCCGTCGGTGCGCCGCCGGCGGCCTGCCACAATAGGGGCGGCCATGCGCGCAGCGACCAAGGCATGATGGCGGGCGACGCCCGCTCGACGAATGGGAATGCGGCGTGTTGCATGCCGCTATCGTTGATCAAGTGCTGGCACGGCGAAGCTGTAATGCTTGTCAGGGCTGTAAGTCCTGTCAGGTTTGACCGTGAAGACTGCCACGCCGCATGCCGTGGGAGAAGGGATCGATGCTGCCGAGTGGCTATTCGGCCGTGATGCAGGCCCGCAGTCGCGAGGAGTTTCGCGACCAGGTGGTCCACTTCGCGCGCGAACTCGGCTTCGATCTCGTCTCGGCGATGACGGTCGTCGATCACGGCTTGAGCCGCAGCGAATTCTTCGTCGTCGACAACATGCCTTCGGACTACATGTTGTTCGCGGACGATGCGAACCAGGCGCGACGCGATCCCGTGATGCAGCACTGCAAGCGGCAGAGTGTCCCCATCATCTGGACGCAGGACACCTACGTCGAACAGGGCGCGGGCGAGTTGTGGGAGCACATGGCGCGCTTCGGCTACCAGACCGGCATCGCGATGGCGCTGCACCTGCCCGAAGGGCGGCACTTCCAGCTCGGCGTCGACCGCGACCAGGCGCTTCCCGAAGATCCGCGCGAACTGCAGCGCATCGTCGCCGACCTGCAGCTGTTCGCGGTGCACGCGCAGGAGGCGGCGTTGCGCCTGTTCCTGCCCAGCGTCGTGCAACAGGAGCGGCCTGCGCTGACGCCGCGCGAGCTGGAGGCGCTGCGCTGGACGATGGAGGGCAAGACCGCGTGGGAGGTCGGCGCGATCCTGGGCATCAGCGAGCGCACGGCGGTGCTGCACGTGAACAATGCGATGCACAAGCTCGGCTGCGTCAACAAGCACCAGGCGGTGCTCAAGGCGCTGCGCCTGGGTCTCATCCATTGATCTTGCTCAGGGTCGTGGTGACTCGAGGCTTGAAACGGATGCCTTGCGCCCTACCCTGTAAGGGCTGACAGTGGCCGATCGCGATCACGCCTGCTCCAATCGTTTCCAGCGTGCCGTTCGGCACCCGTGCAACGAGGAGACCCGCCATGACGCTGATCCAGAACCTGTTCCGCCGTCTGTCGACCCAGCCTGCCACCGCGCCCAAGAGCCCGGTGCCGTTGCAGCCCGAGCAGTTGAAGGCGGTGAGCGGCGGATCGTCGCCCTTCCGCTGCTGGTAGATCCAGCGCCGCGCGCAGGCCTGTGCCCGCGCACGGCAGACGCCGGACGTCCCCGATCCAAGGGAGTCCGGCCGATCCTTTTGCACGCCCGCACCGGTGGGCGCGTGCCCCCGCCCGGGCCCGCCGGTACTCCAAGCGGGCGTGGTTTTATTCCGCCAGGCGGCGTGCCGGGCCAGCGGTCGTGACGCGGCCGCTTTTCCGTGACGAGGTGCTGCAGGCGCAGCAGGGCGCATGGCTGGGGCGCGTGCAGATCGTGCGCCCGCTGTCGATGGACCTCGTCACCGTCGGCGTGCTTGCGGTGGCGCTGCTGGCCGGCGCGTTTCTCGCGCTCGGCCACTACACGCGCAAGACCACGGTCGAGGGCGTGCTGGCACCCGACCGCGGACTGATCCGTCTCGTTCCTCCGGAAACGGCGACGGTGATCGAGCGCCGCGTGAGCGAAGGGCAGCGTGTCGCGGCCGGCGACGTTCTGTTCGTGCTGGCGCAGGAGCGCCCGCGCCTGCTCGCCGGTGCGCAGGCCGAGGTGCGGCGCAGCCTGCTGGAGCGCCAACGCAGCCTGCAGGAGAGCGCGCGCCAACAGGACGCGCTGGCGTTGGCGCAGATCGCGGCGCTGGACCGCCGGCTGCAGACCTTGCGCGCCGAGCAGGCGCAGGCCGACAGCGAAGCCGCGCTGCAGCAGCAGCGACTGGCGCTGGCGCAGCAGGCGCAGGCGCGGCTGCAGGCGCTGCGGCAGGACAACTTCATCTCCGAAGCGCAGGTGCTGGCCAAGCAGGAGGAGGTGCTCGGGCTGCAATCGCAGCTGCAGGGACTGCAGCGCCAGCGCCTGCAATTGCAGCGCGAGCGGGAAGAGCTCGAAGGCGAGCGCCGCAGCCTGCCGTTGCGCGCCCTCGGTACTCAGGGCAGCCTCGAGCGCGACCTGGCCGAAGTCAGCCGTCAAGCCGCCGAGCAGGACAGCGAGCGCCAACTGATAGTGCGTGCGCCGCAGGACGGCCTCCTGACCGCGGTGATCTCCGAACCCGGGCAGGCGGTCTCCCCGAGTTCGGCGCTGGCCAGCCTCGTGCCGCAGGGGTCCCAGCTGCAGGCACAGCTCTACGCGCCCAGCAGCGCCGTCGGCTTCATCCGGCCGGGGCAGCCCGTGCGGCTGCGGCTGGAGGCCTTTCCGTACCAGAAGTACGGCTCCCTCGATGGGGAAGTGCTGCAGGTCTCGCGCACACCGCTGGCGGTCGGCGAGCTGGCGGCGCAGCCGCTGGCGGGCGTGGCGCCACCGCGGCCGGGCGAGGCGCTGTTTCGCATCACCGTGGGGCTCGACGCGCAGGCGCTGGCGCGCTGGTCACAGCCGCTGACGGCGGGCATGCGACTGCAGGCCGACGTGCTGCTGGAGCGGCGACGCCTGATCGAATGGCTCTTCGAACCGCTCCTGGGTCTGCGCGAACGGCTGTGAGGCGGCGCCGATGAGCACGCCCGCGCTCGACCTCGGCCTGCGCCGCCAGCGCGTGCCCGTGGTGCTCCAGACCGAGGCTGCCGAGTGCGGCCTGGCGTGTCTGGCGATGATCGCTTCGAGCTACGGCCTGCAAACCGATCTCGCGGCGTTGCGCCAGCGTTTCTCGCTCTCGCTCAAGGGCGTGACCATGGTCGACCTCGTGCGCATGGCCGACGCACTGCACCTGAGTTCGCGCGCGTTGCGCGCGGATCTCGACGAGCTCGCGCAGTTGCAGACGCCGTGCATCCTGCACTGGGATCTGAATCATTTCGTCGTCCTGGTATCGGTGCGGCGCGGCGTGGCGACGATTCACGACCCCGCGCACGGGCAGCGGCGTCTCAAGCTCGCCGAGGTCTCGCCGCACTTCACCGGCGTCGCGCTCGAGCTCGCGCCCGGTGCCGGATTCGAGCCGCGGCAGGAACAGCGCCCGGTGCGCTGGCGCGACCTGCTCGGCCCGGTCAGCGGCCTGAAGCGCGCGCTCGCGCAGGTCCTGCTGCTGGCGCTGGCGCTCGAGCTCTTCGTGCTGCTCACGCCGTTCTTCATGCAATGGGTGGTCGACGACGTGCTGGTGAGCGGCGACCGCGACCTGCTGCTGACGCTCGGGGTGGGCTTCACGCTGTTGGTGGCGATCCAGGTGTTGACCGCGGGCGCACGCGCCTGGGCGGTGCTGGCGCTTTCGGCGACACTGAACCTGCAGTGGTTGCTCAACGTCTTCGCGCACCTGCTGCGCCTGCCGGTGGCGTGGTTCGAGAAGCGCTTCCTCGGCGACATCTGGTCGCGCTTCGGCGCCGTGCAGCAGATCCAGAAGGCGCTCACCACCAGCTTCGTCGAGGCCGTGCTCGATGGCGCGCTGGTCGTTCTGACCCTGGCCATGATGGCGCTCTACAGCGTACGCCTGACGGCGATTGCGCTGCTGGCCGTGGCGGTCTATGGGCTGCTGCGCTGGGCCTTCATGCGCCCGCTGCGCGCGGCCACGGAGGAGCAGCTCATCCACGAGGCGCGCCAGAACAGCCACTTCCTCGAATCGCTGCGCGGCGTGCAGGCCATCAAGCTCTTCGGCGCCCAGGTCGATCGCCGCAACCGCTTTGCCAGCCTCGTCGCCGACACGATGAACGCCGACATCGCGGCGCGCCGCCTGGAGCTGTGGATGTCGCTGGCCAACCGCGCGCTCTTCGGCCTCGAGCGCGTGGCGGTGATCTGGGCCGGCGCGTTGCTGGTGCTCGAGCGCTCGCTTTCGGTGGGCATGCTGTTCGCGTTCTTCGCCTACAAGGAGCAGTTCGCCACGCGCGTGAGCGGCCTCATCGACAAATGGGTCGCGCTGCGCATGCTGCGCCTGCAGGGCGAGCGCCTGGCCGACATCGTTCTCGAACCACCGGAGAACGAGCAGGGCGGCGGTCCGGTCCAGGCGCAGCTGCCGGCGGGAATCGAACTCGTCGACGTGAGCTTCCGCTACGCCGACACCGAACCCGAGGTGCTGCGCCACGTCACCCTTCGCATCGAACCCGGCGAGTCGGTGGCCATCACCGGGCCTTCGGGCTGCGGCAAGACGACGCTGCTGAAGATCATGCTCGGCGTGCTCGAGCCGACGAGCGGCCAGGTGCGCATCGGCGCGCGCGACGGCGTGCCGCTGTCGCGGCTGGGGCTGCAGCGCTGGCGGCAGATGGTGGGCGTGGTGATGCAGGACGAGCCGCTTTTCTCCGGCTCGGTGGCGGACAACATCGCCTTCTTCGACCCGCGCCCGGACCGCGCGTGGATCGAGCACTGCGCGCGCGTGGCCGCGGTGCACGAAGAGATCGAGGCCATGCCGATGGGGTATCACACGCTGATCGGCGAGCTCGGCACCGCGCTCTCGGGCGGGCAGAAACAGCGCATCCTGCTCGCGCGCGCGCTCTACAAGCGCCCGCGCATCCTGCTGCTGGACGAGGCCACGAGCGCGCTCGACGTCGAGCGCGAGCGCATCGTCAACCAGGCGGTGCGCCAGCTCGCGCTCACGCGCATCATCGTCGCGCACCGGCCCGAGACCATCGCCTCGGCCACGCGCGTGATCGCCCTCGTCGACGGCCACGTGACGCAGGATCTGCGCACGGTGCCGCCGACGTCGAGCCTGAACTGAGCGCCCTCAATCCACGCCGCGCGCGCGCTCGGCGTGGAACTGCGCGCGCCAGGCCGCGAAGCGGCCTTCGTCGAGCGCCGCGCGCAGCGCGCGCATGAGATCCAGGTAGTAGTGCAGGTTGTGGATGCTGGCCAGCATGGGCCCGAGCATCTCGCCGCAGCGGTCGAGGTGGTGCAGGTAGGCGCGGCTGAAGCGGGCGCAGGTGGCGCAGCCGCAGCTCGCGTCGAGCGGGCGCTCGTCGCTGCGGTAGCGCGTGTTGCGCAGGCGCAGGTCGCCAAAGCGCGTGAAGAGGTGGCCGTTGCGCGCGTTGCGCGTGGGCATGACGCAGTCGAAGAGGTCGACGCCGCAGGCCACGCCCTCGACCAGGTCCTCGGGCGTGCCCACGCCCATCAGATAGCGCGGCTTGTGCGCCGGCAGCAGGCGCGGCGTGTGCGCCATGATGCGGCGCATGTCCTCCTTGGGCTCGCCCACGCTCACGCCGCCGATGGCGTAGCCGGGCAGGTCGAGCTCGGCCAGCGCCGCCGCCGACTGCTCGCGCAAGGCCTCGTACATGCCGCCCTGCACGATGCCAAAGAGCGCATTGGGGTTGGCCAGGCGTGCAAACTCGTCGCGGCTGCGCCGCGCCCAGCGCAGGCTCAGCTCCATCGACGCGCGCGCCTGGCTTTCGCTGGTGAGCTGGCCCGCGGTCTGGTAGGGCGTGCACTCGTCGAACTGCATGACGATGTCGGAGTCCAGCACGGTCTGGATCTGCATGCTGATCTCGGGCGTGAGCAGCAGCTTGTCGCCGTTCACCGGCGAGGCGAAGCGCACGCCCTCCTCGCTGATCTTGCGCCCCTTGCCGTCGGCGCCGGCCAGGCTCCAGACCTGGAAGCCGCCGCTGTCGGTGAGGATGGGCCGGCTCCAGCCCTCGAAGCGGTGCAGGCCGCCAAAACGCTGGATGACCTCCAGCCCCGGGCGCAGCCAGAGGTGGAAGGTGTTGCCGAGGATGATCTGCGCATCCATCGCCTCCAGGCTGCTGGGCAGCACGCCCTTCACGGTGCCGTAGGTGCCCACGGGCATGAAGATCGGCGTCTGCACCACGCCGTGGCGCAGGCGCATGCGGCCGCGCCGCGCCAGGCCTTCGGTCTTCAGCAGTTCGAATTCGAGCATGGCCCGATTGTCCCTGCCTCGCGCTGCAGCAGCATGGCGTCGCCGTAGCTGAAGAAGCGGTAGCGCGCGTCGAGCGCGTGGCGGTAGAGCGCGCGCATGTGCGCCATGCCGGCGAAGGCGCTGACCAGCATCAGCAGCGTGCTGCGCGGCAGGTGGAAGTTGGTGAGCAGCAGCTCGGCGACGCGAAAGCGGTAGCCCGGGGTGATGAAGATGTCGGTCTCGCCGCGGCTGGCGCGCAGAGCGCCCGCGCGCGCGGCCGATTCGAGCGCACGCAGCGCCGTCGTGCCGACGACGACGATGCGCCCGCCCGCCGCGCGCGTGGCCTCGATGGCGGCGACCGCGTCCGCGCCGACCTCGTACCACTCGCTGTGCATGCGGTGCTCGGCGATGCGCTGCACGCGCACCGGCTGGAAGGTGCCGGCACCGACGTGCAGCGTGACCTCGGTGTGCGCGATGCCGCGCGCGGCCAGCGCCTGCAGCAGCGGCGCGTCGAAGTGCAGCGCCGCCGTCGGCGCGGCCACGGCGCCCGGGCGCGCGGCGAACACCGTCTGGTAGCGCGCCTCGTCCTCGGGCGCGTCGCCGTGCTGGATGTAGGGCGGCAGCGGCACGTGGCCGTGGGCCTGCAGCAGCTGCAGCGGGTCGTGCGGGAAGCGCAGGTGAAAGAGCTCGCCCCCGGGCCCGGCGCGGGCGAGCACTTCGGCGTCGAAGGCCTGCGCCAGGCGCAGCCTGGCCCCGGGCCGCGGCGACTTGCTGGCGCGCAGCTGCGCCAGCACCTCGTGTTGCGGCAGGATGCGCTCGACCAGCAGCTCGACCGCGCCGCCGCTGGCCTTCTGCCCGAACAGGCGCGCCTTGATGACGCGCGTGTCGTTGAAGACGAGCAGGTCGCCCGGCTGCAGCAGCTGCGGCAGGTCGCGCACGTGCCGGTCGGCGGGCGTGGCGCTGCGGCCGTCGAGCAGGCGCGCGCCGCTGCGCTCGGCGGCCGGGTGTTGCGCGATCAGCTCGGGTGGAAGCTCGAAATCGAAGTCGGCCAGCGTGTAGTCGGGGTCGGCATTCATGGCGGCAAGGCGGGACCGGCCTTGGCCGGGGCAGGAGACGTGGGCCGTGCGCGCCCATGCCGGCAGAATTGTTCCATGGCCGATGCCGATGCCGACCGTCTCCGCAGGCCCGCCGGCGCAGCGCCGGCCAAGCTGTCGGCGCCGCAGCAGGCCATGCGCCGCCTGGGCCTGCTGCGCGACATCGACCTGGCGTTGCACCTGCCGCTGCGCTACAAGGACGAGACGCGCATCGCGCCGATCGCGAGCCTGCGCGAGGGCGAACCGGCGCAGGTCGAAGGCGTGGTCAGCGCGTGCCGCGTCGAGCAGCGCAGCCGGCGGCAGCTGCTGGTGTCGCTGCACGACGATTCGGGCGAGCTGCTGCTGCGCTTCCTCAACTTCTACCCCGCGCAGCAGAAGCAGATGGCGCCGGGGCAGCGCCTGCGCGTGCGCGGCGAGCTGCGCGCGGGCTTTCTCGGCCGCGAGATGGTGCACCCGACGGTCAAGCCGGTGCGCGCGGACACCCCGCTGCCGCAGACGCTCACTCCCGTCTACCCGACCAGCGCGGCGCTGCCTCAGGCCTATCTGCGCAAGGCGGTGGGCGCGGCGCTGGCGCGCGCGCCGCTGGCCGAAGTGCTGCCGCCGCAGGCGCCGCCGCCGGGGCTGCCGAGCCTGCGCGAGGCCTTGCTCTTCCTGCACCAGCCGCCGCCGGGAACGCCCTTGGGGGCGCTGGAGGACCGCAGCCATCCGGCCTGGCAGCGCCTGAAGTGGGAGGAGCTGCTGGCGCAGCAGCTCTCGCAGCTGCAGGCGCGGGCCGAACGCGCGCGCCTGCAGGCGCCGGCGCTGCCGCCGCGCGCGCAGGGCTTGCGCGAGGGCTTGCTGCGTGCGCTGCCGTTTGCGCTCACCGGCGCGCAGGCGCGCGTGGTCGCCGAGATCGGCGCCGATCTGGCGCAGCCGCAGCCCATGCACCGGCTGCTGCAGGGCGACGTGGGCTCGGGCAAGACGGTGGTGGCGGCGCTGGCGGCGGCGACCGCGATCGACGCCGGCTGGCAGTGCGCGCTGATGGCGCCCACCGAGATCCTGGCCGAGCAGCACTTTCGCAAGCTGGTCGAGTGGCTGCAGCCGCTGGGCGTGTCCGTGGCCTGGCTCACGGGCAGCCGCAAGGGAAAGCTACGTACGCAGATGCTGGCGCAGGTGGCCAGCGGCCAGGCCATGCTGGTGGTGGGCACGCATGCGGTCATCCAGCAGGACGTGGGCTTCGCGCGCCTGGGCCTGGCCATCGTCGACGAGCAGCACCGCTTCGGCGTCGCGCAGCGCCTGGCGCTGCGGCACAAGCTCGACGAGCAGGAGCTCGAGCCGCACCTGTTGATGATGAGCGCGACCCCCATCCCGCGCACGCTGGCGATGAGCTACTTCGCCGACCTGGCGGTGAGCACGCTCGACGAACTGCCGCCCGGGCGCACGGCGGTGCTGACCAAGGTGTTTGCCGACGCGCGCCGCGACCAGGTGGTGGCGCGCATCCGCGACGCGGTGGCCGACGGCCGGCAGGTCTACTGGGTGTGCCCGCTGGTCGAGGAATCCGAGCACCTGGATCTGCAGAACGCGACCGCGACGCACGCCGAACTCTCGGCCGCGCTGCCCGGCGTCCGCATCGGCCTGCTGCACGGCCGCCTTCCGGCGGCGGAGAAGGCGGCGGTGATGGCGGGCTTCACGCAGGGGCAGACGCCCTTGCTGGTGTCCACCACCGTGATCGAGGTCGGCGTCGACGTGCCCAACGCCAGCCTGATGGTGATCGAGCACGCCGAGCGCTTCGGGCTGGCGCAGCTGCACCAGCTGCGCGGCCGCGTCGGGCGCGGCGTTGCGGCCAGCGCCTGCGTGCTGCTCTACACGCCGCCGCTGTCGGAGAGCGGCAAGGCGCGCCTGCGCGCGATGGCCGAGACCGGAGACGGCTTCGAGATCGCGCGCCGCGACCTCGAGATCCGTGGTCCGGGCGAGTTCATGGGTGCGCGTCAAAGCGGTGATGCGCTGCTGCGCTTTGCCGACCTGCACGCCGACGAGCCGCTGCTGCAGCATGCCCGAGCGCTGGCGCCGCGACTGCTGGCCAGCCATCCGGCTGCCGCGCGGGCGCAGGTCGAGCGCTGGCTGGCCGGACGTGCGGAGTATCTGAAGGCCTGACGGAACCGGGGCGCATGGGCAAAATGCCCCCATGACGCTCACCGAGCTGAAGTACATCGTCGCCGTGGCGCGCGAGCGGCATTTCGGGCGTGCGGCAGAGGCCTGCTTCGTCTCGCAGCCGACGCTGAGCGTGGCGATCAAGAAGCTCGAGGAGGAACTCGACGTCAAGATCTTCGAGCGCGGCGCCAGCGAGGTGAGCGTGACGCCGCTGGGCGAGGAGATCGTGCGCCAGGCGCAGCAGGTGATCGAGCAGGCGGCGGCGATCCGTGAGATCGCCAAGCGCGGCAAGGATCCGGTCTCGGGGCCGCTGCGGCTGGGGGTGATCTACACCATCGGCCCCTATCTGCTGCCCGATCTGGTGAAGAACGCCATCGAGCAGGTGCCGGAGATGCCGCTGCTGCTGCAGGAGAACTTCACCGCGCGGCTGCTGGAGATGCTGCGCACCGGCGAACTCGACTGCGCCATCATGGCCGTGCCCTTCCCCGACAGCGGGCTGGCGGTGGCGCCGCTCTACGACGAGCCCTTCATGGCCGCGGTGCCGGTGTCGCATCCGCTGGCGCAGCGCGCATCGGTCAGCGCCGAGGAGCTGAAGAACGAGACCATGCTGCTGCTCGGCACGGGCCACTGCTTCCGCGACCACGTGCTCGAGGTCTGCCCCGAGTACGCGCGCTTTTCCGCGGACGCCGAGGGCATTCGCAAGAGCTTCGAGGGCAGTTCGCTCGAGACCATCAAGTACATGGTCGCCTCGGGCATGGGCGTGACGGTGGTGCCCATGCTCAGCGTGCCCAGGGAGGAGCAGCCGCACGTGCGCTACATCCCGTTCGCGGAGCCGGTGCCCACGCGCCGGGTCGTGCTGACGTGGCGCCGCACCTTCACGCGCTACGAGGCGATCGCGGCGCTGCGCAACGTCATCTACGCCTGCCCGCTGCCGGGGGTGAAGCGCCTGTCCTGAGGGCGCGCGGCGCATCGAGCTCGTGCGCGGCGTCCACCGGCAGATGCGAATGCGGTGCCCGCCCGCGGGCTCATCGGGGGCGCCGTTCGGGGCGGCTGCGCGAGCGGCTTGGCGGATCGCGCCAGGCGAGCGTCAGAGCGGGTGGTCGTAGCGGATGAAGCCCTTGTACTGGGCGACGCGGTCGTAGAGCTCCCGCGCCGTGCGGTTGTTCTCCTGCGTCAGCCAGTACAGGCGGCTCGCGCCCGCGGCACGGGCGGCCTGCGCCACGGCGGCAATCAGGGCGCGGGCAACCCCGCGGCCGCGGCAGGCTTCGTCGGTGTAGAGGTCCTGCAGGTAGCACACGCAGGGCGCCCAGGTGCTGGTGTGAAAGAGGTAGTGCACGAGGCCCACCAGCTGCCCGCCCAGATGCGCGCCCAGGCCGTGCACGCCCTCGACCCGGCGCAGGCGCTGCCAGGCTTGCTCGTACTCGGCCGCGCTGGTGGGGGTGTTGTAGAAGCGTTTGTAGCCCTCGGCCAGCCGGCTCCAGGCGGCGTGGTCGGCGTCGGCCAGTGGTCGCACCTCGATCATGTCGGCTTCCCTCCGCCGGCCTGGGTCATGGCCTGCGCCATGGGATGCGCCGCGCCGAGCGCGGCGATGACGCCCGCGCGGTCGGCGGCGCTGCGGTTCTGGCTGAGCTTGAACTTGGCCTCCCAGCGCGTCACCGGCACGTGGATGCCGACGATGGCGCCGAGCAGTTGCTCGATGAACTCGGCCGGCGCGTCGGCGATCGACCAGGGGTGGGGCAGGCCGGTTTCGTGCGCTTGCGTCTGGCGCTCGAGGATGGCGCGCAAGGCCTGACGGTCCTCGACGATCTCGGGCCGGCCGTGCGCGTGCACGACGGCGTAGTTCCAGGTCGGCACGGCCTTGCCGTGCTCCTGCTTGCTCGGGTACCAGGACGGCGAGACGTAGGCCTGCGGGCCCTGGAACACGAAGATGCTGGGCGCCGGCGTGCGCCACACCGGGTTGGCGCGCGCCACGTGACCGATCAAGGTTCCGTGTTCGCCCGCCTCGGCGTCGAGCAGAAAGGGGATGTGGTTGACGCAGGGCTGCCCGTCGACGACGGTGCTCCAGGTGGCGAGCGGGAAGGCGCGCAGCAGCGCGTGGAGCGGCGCGGGGTCGGTGACGGCGAAGGGCGCGGGCAGGTACATGGGCTCTGGCTGTGCTCAGGCGGGAGGGGCATTCTGGCGCCGCCAGGCGGCGAACTGGCGCAGCAGCACCGGCGTGGCGAGGGCGGCGCCGACGAGGGTGGGCGTGAGTCCCGGGGCGATCAGCAGCAGCGCGCCGGCCACGCACAGCAGTTGCTCGGCGGCCGTCATCTCGACGAGGAAGAACTTGGACAGCGCCGCGGCCAAGAGCACGATGCCCAGCACGCAGCCGACGAAGGTGATCGTGAAGTCGTAGAACGTGAAGCCCTTGGCGACCAGCAGCAGCGAGGGCGAGAACACGAAGACGAAGGGCACCAGCACCTTGGCCAGACCGAGACGGAAGGCGGTGTTGCCGGTCTTGAAGGGGTCGCTGCCGGCCATGCCCGCGGCCGCGTATGCGGCCAGTGCCACCGGCGGCGTGATGTCGGCGAGCACGCCGTAGTAGAAGACGAAGAAGTGCGCCACCAACGGCTCCACGCCCAGCAGGGCGAGCGTGGGTGCGGCGACGGTGACCATGATGATGTAGTTGGCGGTGGTCGGGATGCCGGCCCCCAGCAGGATGCAGACCACGCCCGTCATCGCCAGCGCCACCAGCAGCGTCAGGCTTTGCACGCTGACAAGCGCCGCCGGGATCAGGCCGCCGACGCCGCCGGCCACGGCGGCGGCTGCGCCGGTGATGATGGTGCTGAGCTTGAAGCCCACGCCGGTGAGCGTGACCACACCGATGACGATGCCCACCGTGGCTGCTGCCGCACCCACCGCGAGCGCGTACTTGGCGCCGGTGGAGAAGCTCTCGACGATGGCCGGCAGGCCGATGCGGCCCTGGATGCGGAAGACCTTCACCGAGACCGCGGTGCCGATCGCCGCGACGGCAAAGATCGCGAGCTTCGCCGCCTCGCTCTCGAGGCCGCCGAAGACGAGCACGATCAGCAGCGCATGCAGCACGGCCAGCAGCAGCCAGTTGATGGCGGTGTTGCCCTTCACGCGCGTGACCAGGCCGACGATCGCGCAACTGCTGATGCCGGTGAAGGCTGCCAGGTACGGTGTGCGGCCGGTGACGAGGATGCCGATCAGCAACACCAGCGGGATCAGCGTCGGCCAGCGCATCGCCAGGCTCTGGCGCAGGCGTGGCATCTCCTCGGGCGTGAGGCCGCGCAGGCCGTGGCGCTTGGCCTCGAAGTGCACCTGCATGAAGACGCCGAAGAAGTGCATGAAGGCCGGCACGACGGAGGCGGCGATGATGGTCTGGTAGGGCAGGCCGAGGAACTCGATCATGAGGAAGGCCGCCGCTCCCAGCACCGGCGGCGTGATCTGCCCGCCGGTGGAGCTGGCGGCTTCCACCGCGCCGGCGAACTCGCGCTTGTAGCCGACGCGGATCATCGCCGGGATCGTGAGCGAACCCACCGTCACCGCGTTGGCCACCGAGCTCCCCGAGAGCATGCCGAACATCGCCGAGCCGAACACGCTGACCTTGGCCGGCCCGCCGGCGTAGCGCCCGGCGATGGCGCTGGCGATGTCGAGGAAGAGCTGTCCGAGGCCGATGCGTGTGGCCAGCACGCCGAAGAGCACGAAGTGAAAGACGTAGGTCGCCACCACGCCGATGGCCACGCCGTAGATGCCCTGGCTGGTGAGGTATTGGTGGTTGACGAACTGGCTCCAGCTCGCGCCGGCGTGCTTGAGCAGGCCCGGGAAGTAGGGGCCGGCGAGGGCGTAGACGCTGAAGACGATGGCGATCAGCGGCAGCGGCCAGCCCATGCTGCGCCGCGTGGCCTCGAGCAGCGCGACGATGAGGACCGAGCCCATGGTCACGTCCAGCAGGCTCGGATTGCCGACGCGGAACGCCAGGTCGTCGAAGATCCACGGCACGTAGAGCACCGAAGCCGCCACCGCCAGCGCCAGCAGCCAGTCGGTCCAGGGGATGTTGCCCGGGCTGTGCCAGCGCGCCTGCGCGGCGCGCTCCAGCAGCGCGCGCCGGTGCGGGAAGACGAGGAAGATCAGGCCCAGCACGAAGGCCATGTGCACGCCGCGGTGCGTGATCTCCTGCAGCAGGCCGAAGCCCGCGGTGTAGTAGTGAAAGATCGACAGCAGCACGAGCAGGCCGCCGACGGCCGTCGCCGCCCAGGCGGTGAGCGGCCGAAAGCGCATCTCGGGGTCGTACTTGCGCTCCAGCTCCTGCAGCTTCTGCTCGTCGAGGGCGGTGTGACTCATGCGGGTGTCCTGCGGCTGGCGAGGCCAGCCAGTGCATGCGAGAAGGGCGGCCCTGCGGACCGCCCTTCATGGCTGTGCGACCGGTTCGTTCAGGCGCTCACTTCAAGACGCCGGCTTCCCGGTAGTAGCGCTCGGCACCGGGGTGAAAGGGAATGCCGGCGCCCTTCACCGCGTTCTCCTTGGTGATGAGCTTGCCCTTGGCGTGCCCGGCGGCCAGCGTCTTCTGCGCGGCGTCGCTGAAGAGCGCCTTCGTGATCTCGTAGACGACACCCGCGTCGGCCTTGTCGCTGGTCACCCACTGCGCGCCGACCGCGATCGTGCGCACCTCGCCCACGCCCTTGTAGGTGTCGGCGGCGATGACGTCGTCGGCGAAGAAGCCGCTCGACTTCTTGAGCGCTTCGGCCTGCGCGCCGTCGATGGGCAGGATGTCGATTCCCGTGCCCGCACTCGCCAGCTCGGCGATGGCGCCTGCCGGGGCGCCGCCGGTGAAGAAGAAGGCGTCGAGCGAGCCGTCCTTCATCTTGTCGCCGGCCTGGTTGGGCTTGATGTACTCGGGCTTGATGTCCTTCTCGGTCACGCCGTAGGCGGCGAGGATCGCGCGGGCGTTGACGAGCGTTCCCGAGCCCGGCTCATCCAGCGCCACGCGCTTGCCCTTGAGATCGGCCACCGACTTGATGCCGCTGCCCTTCTTGACGACGACGTGAACGCTCTCGGGGTAGAGGTTGGCGATCAGGCGCAGCCCCGGGATCGCGGGCTTGCCCTCGAAGATGCCCGTGCCCTTCTGTGCCCAGGTGGCGACGTCGGCCTGGCTGAAACCCGATTCCAGCGCGCCGCCGTTGATCGCGGTGACGTTGGCGAGCGAGCCGTTGCTGGCCTGCGCGGTGACGACGATCTTGCCCGGCTGGCTGACGGCGTTGGCGATCATGCCGCCCACCGGGTAGTAGGTGCCGGCGGTGCCGCCGGTGCCGATGCGGAAGAACTGCTGCGCCTGGGCGGCGCCGGCGGCCACGGCCAGCGCGGCGGCCAGCGTCAGGATGCGGGAGAGTTTCATGGGGAATCGACTCCTCTTGGGGCTTGCGCACGGCCTTGGCGTGCACATGGTTGCGAAAAATGTGGCCTAGCGTAACGCCAAGTCGAGTGTGACGCCCGCAAAGAGCGCGAAGCCGATCCAGTGGTTGCGCCGGAACGCCGTGAAGCAGCCCTCGCGCGAGCGGCTCTTGATGAGCGTGTAGTGCCACAGCGCCTGCGCGACGCCGGCGGCCACGCCCAGCAGGTAGACATACCCCAGGCCCAGGCGCCGGCCGAGCCAGGCCCAGATCGCGAAGTGCAGGGCATAGCACAGCATGACGATGGCGACATCGAAGCGGCCGAAGGTGATGGCCGAGGTCTTCATGCCGATCTTCAGGTCGTCGTCGCGGTCGACCATGGCGTACTCGGTGTCATAGGCCAGCACCCAGAACAGATTGCCCAGCAACAGTCCCCAGGCGTGTGGCGGCACGGCGTCGGCGACCGCGGCGAGCGACCATGTGCTGCCGCCCTGCACCGCCGCGAAGGCCATCGGGATGCCGAAGCTGAAGGCCACGCCCAGCACCGCCTGCGGCACCGAGAGCACGCGCTTGGCATAGGGGTAGACGAGCGCGATGGCGAGCGCCGCGAAGGACAGCATGATCGCCGCCGGGTTGGTACCGAGCACGAGCGCGAAGGCCAGCAGCGCCAGCAGCGCGCCGCATTGCAAGGCCTCGCGCACGCTGAGCGTGCCGGCGGTGACCGGGCGCTGCGCGGTGCGCTTGACGTGGCGGTCGAATTCGCGGTCGGCGACGTCGTTGACGCAGCAGCCGGCGCTGCGCATGAGGATGGTGCCGGCGACGAACACCAGCAGCAGGTGCCAGCCCGGAAAGCCGTCCGCCGCGATCCACAGCGCCGAGAGCGAGGGCCACAGCAGCAGCAGCCAGCCCGCCGGACGGTCCCAGCGGATCAGGTCGAGGTACAAGGACAGGCGCGAGGGCGGCAGGGCCTGGGCGGTCATGGCCGGTGATTATGGTCAGCAGCCGCGCGCAGCCTGCGCCGCTCAAGGGGCGAGCAGGTTGCGCAGCGGCCGCCCCGCGCGGTCGCGGTAGACGTCGAAGTCGGCGTCGATGCTGAGCACGTGGCGCAGCTTCAGGCGCGCGGCGGCTTCGGCGATGGAGGCGTCGGCGAGGTCGAAGGGCAGGCTGGCAAAGCGCTCGCTGATGCGCAGCACCTCGCTCAGGCTGCCCGGCACGGGCTGATCCAGGTTCAAGGCGCCGCGCTGCAACCAACGCAGGAAGTCCAGCGCCGCCTCGTTGTGGATGCGCCGTGCCAGCAGCGCGCAGACTTCGGTGGCCACGCACCAGGTGCTGATCAGGGTGGCGGCGGGATTGGCCTGCAGCCAGTTCAGCACCGGCGCGTGCCAGCGGTCGGCGGCGTTGAAGAGGGCGATCAGCGGGCCGCTGTCGACCAGCACCGGCCCGGCGTGGCCGAGATCGCGCGGCGAAGGCTCGCGCGCCTGCAGCTCAGGCGCCGCGGCGGGCATGGCGCGCGCTCGCGACCTCGGCCAGCGCGCGCTTGCGCTCCTGCGCGAGGCTTGGCGCGCCGTGGTGGCGGCCGAAGAGGTCTTGACCGAGCGCGAAGGCCGAGCGCGCGTGCGCGCCGTCGTCCGGCTGGTTCAGGTAGGTCTGCAGCGCCGCGCGGATGAGTTCGCTCGCGCTGCGGCCCGTGCGCGCGGCGCGCTGGCGCAGCTGCTCTTCGAGGGCGGCGTCGAGCTTGACGGTGACGGTCATGGTCGCGGCAGCAGATGGCAATGTAATACGCATCGTAATACGCACCTGCGACGGCCGTCAACCGACTTGGGTGCTCAGCCCTCGAGCTGCTTCTGGAACACCAGCCCGGCGTGCTCGCGCAGGGCGTGAAAGCGGATCCGGGGCCAGTTCTCCTGCATCGCGCGCAGCTCGCCGGCGAACTCGAGCAGCACGCAGGGCGCGTCGACCGCGTCCAGCGCCACGCGGTGGGCGTTGGCGTCGATGAAGCGCTGCAGCTCCTTGGCGCCGCCCTCCGCATCCGGGCAGGTGACCCAGCGCGCGACGTTGTAGCGCGTGATCTGGATGCGCGCCTTGACGCCGTACTCGTGCTCCAGCCGGTGGGCGACGACTTCGAACTGCAACTGCCCCACCGCACCGAGCAGCAGCACGCTGCCGGCGACGGGGCGAAAGACCTGGATCGCGCCCTCTTCGCCCAGCTGCGTGAGGCCGGCGCGCAGCTGCTTGGTCTTGAGCGGATCGGCGACTTCGACGGCGCGGAACATCTCCGGCGCGAAGAAGGGCAGGCCGGTGAACTGCAGCGCCTCGCCTTCGGTGAGGGTGTCGCCGAGCTGCAGCACGCCGTGGTTGGGAATGCCGATGATGTCGCCGGCGTAGGCCTCGTCGAGCAGCTCGCGGCGCTGGCTCATGAAGGCGACGACGGAATTGGGCCGCAGCTCCTTGCCGCTGCGCGTCACCTTCAGCCGCATGCCGCGCTCGAAGCGCCCGCTGGCCACGCGCACGAAGGCGATGCGGTCGCGGTGCGCCGGGTCCATGTTGGCCTGGATCTTGAAGACGACGCCGCTGAACTTCGGTTCGACGGGCTGCACCATGCGCTGGATCGCGGCTTTCGGCCCCGGCGGCGGCGCCAGTTCGACGAGCGCATCCAGCACCTCGCGCACGCCGAAGTTGTTGATGGCGCTGCCGAAGAACATCGGCGTCTGGTGCCCGGCGAGGAACTCCGGAAGGTCGAACGCGGGCGCGGCCCCCTGCACCAGATCGATCTCCCCGGCGGCCTGCGCGAAGGCGTCACCGAAGCGCTGGGCCAGGAGCGGGTTCGCGAGGCCGTCGATGATCTCGTCGTCGCCCTCGCCCTGGCGGTCCTCTCCGGGCGAGAACACCCGCATCTGCTGCCGGCGCAGGTCGAGCACGCCGCCGAAGCGCTTTCCCATGCCCACCGGCCAGGTGAAGGGCACGACCGCCATGCCGAGCTCGCGCTCGATCTCGTCCATCAGCGCCAGCGGTTCCTGCACCTCGCGGTCCATCTTGTTGACGAAGGTGAGGATGGGCGTGTTGCGCGCGCGGCAGACCTGCAGCAGCCGCCGCGTCTGCGGCTCCACGCCGTTGGCCGCGTCGATCACCATCAGCGCCGCGTCGACGGCGGTGAGCACGCGGTAGGTGTCCTCGCTGAAGTCCTGGTGGCCGGGGGTGTCGAGCAGGTTGATGACGCAGCCCTGGTATTCCATCTGCATCACCGAGGAGGCCACCGAGATGCCGCGCTGCTTCTCGATCTCCATCCAGTCGCTGGTGGCGTGGCGGCTGGCCTTGCGCGCCTTCACCGAGCCGGCGATCTGGATCGCGCCGGAGAACAGCAGCAACTTCTCG
>Ga0116142_10001175_pt1 | contig 32282 bp, 33 predicted proteins | sample AD_UKC033_MetaG_FD_89785 | JGI IMG/M metagenome (GOLD analysis project Ga0116142, IMG submission 89785) | Active sludge microbial communities of municipal wastewater-treating anaerobic digesters from USA - AD_UKC033_MetaG | ecosystem: Engineered > Bioreactor > Anaerobic > Digestate | place: USA... | reverse complement strand
TTCCACCAAGAGGCAACACTGAAGCAATACGGGCAGACAGGACACCACTATTTTGCATGTCGATCCACCAGGCCAACCCGCCCCATAGTAATAGTAATCCAAGAAATCCTGATAAAAAAGCCTTCCCTGCTTTTTGATGAACAAGCAGAGCCACTAATAATGAAGTAATGGCAAATCCCCACCAAAGAGAAAAAGATAGCAATCCTGATATGAATGCCAATAAAGCTGTGAGTATAATTGCTGTGATGAATTTCATGACGGTATAATTAGTTTCCTTTATTGAATTTCATGATCCATTTTACATTCTTGTCTGTCTTATCTCCTTCCCGCATAAACCATAATTTGTGATACTGCCCTTCCACCCACTTATCTACATAGTCATCATAAAAACGACTGCCCGGATTACCACTCTGCCCCCCGGGATACACACCATATGCTTCTGTCTGATTTGTCAGGTGAACGATCATTCTCCAACTGGGGCCATGACTATGTGTAACCGCATTAATGATATTTCCGTTTCCACCCACATTCAATCCTTTGCGGGCAAAGGCCGGTAAAGCGTCTTTTAATAAATGATAAACTGTTGGGTTCTTAAATTTAGCCCATTCTAATTTTCCTTCTGCTTCTTTTTTAGCCAGGTCTGCAGTTGCTTTTTGTAAAGCAGTTGTCACCACATCAAATAATGTTTCTTTTTCTGCAGTATTGATATTATCGATGAATGAAAGAGCAGAATCTTTCTTCAGCAGTTCCATCGTAGTTTGTTCTTCCGGCCATGGAGCCTGCGGTTCCACTTTGGTCAATTCATCTTTCCATATCCCCATTTCAAGGCTATCCCACCAGCATTGATAGATGGTTTGGCCTTTTGAATCCGGAGAAGCCATCAGGTTCCAATTCCTTACAATATCCAAATAACCTTTTGCTTTCGCATCCAGTTTCTCAACCTGCACATACTTCAACAATAATGGCACAGCATCTTCTGCCAACGTATTAAAGTAATTACCATGTAATGTCATCATATCCTTTGGTGTGATACCTGTCATGCCAGACAAATATTTCTCAACGGCAATCCCTCTTGGTGTAATATAGCTACCGGGAATAAAGTAAGGATAGGTAGAATCAGCCGGCCGCTGATTGGTGCTTTCTAAAAATCCTCTTTCCGGATTTTTTGCATGTGGGTTCTCTGGTTGGGGAATAAACCCCTGCCACATATAGCTGCTGTCTTCACCCGGCATAACATACAAACCCTGCCTGTCCCAGCGGGCGGGAAATTTGCCCTGCTGCCAGATAGCAATATCTCCTCCTTTTGAGGCGAAAACAAAATTCTGCCCCGGACACTGAAATGTCTGGATAGCCGAGGCATAATCATCATAGTTTTTAGCCCTGTTAAGTTTATAAAAGGTCATCCCTTCATTGCTTGGATCATGTGCCACCCACCGAACGGCAAGGTTTCTTTTATTAGATAAATTATTTGAAAAGCTCTCATCAAACATAACAGGTCCGAATATGGTGTAGGCTACTGTATCTTTTACATCAGCACCACCCTTTACTTTAATAACTTCTTCCTTCAGGATTGTTTTTTCCCAGTACCCGTTGAACCAATACTCCTGTTTTGTTTTGTCTTTGAATTTTATCTCATAATAATCCTTTACATCCCGTTGTGCATTGGTTACACCCCAGGCAATACTATCATTAAACCCAATGATAATGAATGGAGCTCCGGGTAATGAGACCCCATAAGTATTACTCGTCGGCGTTTGTAATTGCATTTCATACCAAATGGAAGGTAACGACAGTTCAAGATGCGGATCGTTACAGAGTATCGGCGCACCGCTTTGTGTTTTGCTACCGGCCACCACCCAGTTATTACTACCGTTATTGATATCCGGTTTTGAAATTTCTTTTGCTGTGACCGTGTCTCTCTTCCCGAAGTATAATGAATCAGCTGAAAGTGGCTGAATCGGAACAATACCGGGTTTTTCAAAAACAGTTCCCCGCGGGACGATCGGCACCAGCGAATCATGAACCTGCGGATATAGTTTCTTTAATTCATCCGGCAAAAAAATTGCCTTAGCATTTGTATTGGCAAGGTCATTTTCCGTTCCTGATGACAGCATTTTCGCCATCATCTTTAACAATAATGCCGTCCTGAGGTTACTCCATTTTTCAGGTTTGAAATTGAGCAGTTTGTATTCAACAGGTAATTCCGACTCTTTTAAATTGCCGATGTATGCATTGATACCATTAGTATAAGCGTCAAAAAGTTTTTTTGATGCCTGGTCTTTTTCAATTTCCTTCATTGCATTTTCAGCTGCAAATACCATCCCCAATCTTCGCTGCTCCTTGTCGTAATCAACTGCCTTTGGCCCTGCTATCTCGCTGGCACGGCCCGCAGCAGCCTTGGTTTGCAGGTCTATCTGGAAAAGACGGAATTTTGCATGCAGGTATCCCTGGATAAAATATAGGTCTTCTTCATTTTCTGCAAAGACATGCGGTACCAGTCTTTCATCAAAATATACTTCTGCCTTTCCTTTCAAATCAGGGAAACTGAGTTGCGCATCAAAATCCTGGTTGGAAGGCTCGGCATTTTGCCAGAACCCATGCTGCGGGCTTAAAAACTTTCCCATGGGCGGGATCGCTCCCCATTGTTTGTTCAAAGCAAAAATTAACCCGGCAGAAACGACTGCTGAAACAGCAAAAGGTACAATACGCATAGGCAAGAAAATGAGTTCGAAAGATAAGGATAAATGTAACAGTTTTTTTTTCAAATCATTAACTGTCATTTTCTTTTTCCCTAATTTCAACTTCTCTAAAAAGTACAACTATGGCAGTATTAATTGTAGTCGGTATTCTTGTCCTGCTTGTTATCTGGATTATCGGTCTTTATAATGGACTGGTCAGGCTTCGTAACCGTCGTCAGAATGCTTTTGCAGATATTGATGTGCAGCTCCGTCAGCGACATGACCTGGTTCCTCAATTAGTCGAAACAGTAAAAGGATATGCCACTCATGAAAGAGAGTTGCTTACTAAAATAACTGAAGCAAGGTCAGCTGCTATGAGCGCCACCACTATTGATGGAAAGATTGTGGCTGAACAGCAACTCAGCAATGCACTAGCCGGATTGAAAGTGCAGGTGGAAGCTTACCCGGATCTGAAAGCGAATCAAAACTTTTTGCAATTACAGGAAGAACTAAGTGATATAGAAAATAAACTGGCTGCCAGTCGCCGCTTCTTCAATGGTGCCACTACTGAATACAACAACGCAGTAGAATCATTCCCCAGCAACCTGATCGCAAAAAACTTTGGCTTCAACCGGGAGATCATGTTCGACCTGGGTACTGATAACCGTAAACAAATGGAAGAACCTCCGAAAATTCAATTCTGATCTCAATCATGTAAGAGAACTTAACCGATGCAGTACGTTGGATTAGACAGGCAGATTCGTAAAAATAATTTCAATTCAACCTTGTTATTGATCGCATTCCCGGCACTATTGCTGGGAATGCTTTATGCTATACTTTTTTTTACCAGCGATGAGCATGGCGAAGACCCCAATGTTCTTTTCCTGCAAACCATGCCCATAGTGGCTGCCGCAACCGGCATCTGGTTTCTTATTGCATGGGCCGGGCATGCAGCTTTTATCAGAATGGCGACAGGCAGCAAACCATTGGAAAGGACACAAAACAAAAGGGTGTACAACCTTGTAGAGAATCTCTGCATATCGCAGGGAATGCAAACACCAAAAATTTATGTGATAGAGGATGATTCGCTCAATGCATTTGCCAGCGGCATCGACAAAAAAAGTTATGCTGTTTCCTTATCAAGAGGCATCATTAATAAACTGGATGATGAGGAACTGGAAGGAGTAATTGCCCATGAACTGACGCATATTAAAAACCGTGATGTAAGAGTGCTTATTATCTCCATCATATTTGTTGGCATTTTTGCTTTCCTTGCTGAACTGGCCTTTCGCAGCCTTCGTTTTGCAGGTTCAGGCAAAAAAAGCAAAGACAGCAAGGGAAGCGGGGCCATCATCCTGATCGCCATTGTTGTAACAGCTGTTGCCTATTTTATTTCCATCCTGCTGCGGTTTGGCATCAGTCGCAAAAGAGAGTATTTAGCTGATGCCGGAGCTGCTGATATGACGAAAAAGCCTTACGCTTTGGCCAATGCACTTCGCAAAGTTTCAAACGATCCTGCTATTGAAGCGGTGGAAAGCCGTGATGTGGCCCAGTTATTTTTTGACAATCCCAAACCTTCTACTCACAAGTCAGCTTCATGGGATAATATATTTGCTACCCATCCACCGGTTGAAAAGAGAATTGAATTGCTGGAGCAGTTTGTGTGAGGACAAGTCTCTAGTCTTTAGTAATTAGTCTATAGTCGTTAGTCAGCGGAACTTGTCTGGATTGTTTATCATGTAAAGTATAAGCTTTGCTATTTCGTCATTTTTAGCAGTTAGTTCGAGATGTTTTTCTGAATCAATATACCCACGGCTAATGAGAAATCGAGCCAAACCTGTGTTTCTGCGTTTTCGGTTTCAGCATCGTTTAGTTTGTAAATAAAATAATCTTTGTAACGCCTGCGCTTATAAGCCTCTACAAAATTGGCACAGACAGATCTTGAGGATCTTCTGACCTGGTCGGTAAGGCTATATTTTTCTTCAGAAGGAAATTTCTTTGTCAATTTATAGACCTCCATTGCAAGATCAAAAGCTTTTTGATAAGCAATCAGCTTCCTGTAATCTCCCATAATTTTTTCGCTGAATATAAAATAATACTTTGAAAACTGGCTAACGAATAAAGACTATCGACTCCCGACTTTTCCCTCAACTCTCCTTCCCTCCCAGCATTGGCACAAAAGAAAAACGATCAAACACTTCTTCTTTCAATACGCCATTTTCCAGTTTAGTGATGCGTTTCATTTGCTGTACATCACCGGCTCCTACGGGTATCACCATCATTCCGCCAATTTTTAACTGATCAATCGGCTTTTGCGGAATATCTGGTGCGGCTGCGGTGATGATCACTTTATCAAAAGGAGCATAGGTGGGCAGGCCCTCATAGCCATCACCATAAAAGAATTTTATGGTTGGATATTTTTTAAGCAACTCAAACTTTTTATTTGCTTCAAATAAATTTTTCTGTCTCTCGATAGTATATACCTGTACGCCCATTTCTGCCAGCACCACTGCCTGGTAAGCGCTTCCGGTGCCTATCTCCAGTACTTTCTCAAACCTTTTTATCTCCAGCAACTGGCTTTGGTAGGCTACTGTATATGGCTGGGAAATGGTTTGCCCTTCTCCGATTGGGAATGCCCTGTCCTCGTAAGCCACTTCATCAAAAGCAGAATCCAAAAAAAAATGACGGGGAACTTCCAGGATGGCATCCAGTACCCGTTCATCTGTTATTCCTTTTGCCTGAATGCCCTGCACTAATTTCTTGCGAAGGCCTTTATGCCGGTAAGTATCTTCTGTTGGTCTCATAAGCTTAACAAAAATAAAAAAGCAGCATCGTAAAAATGCCGCTTGAATTCATATTCCCAAAGTAATTACAACTTCATATCCGCAATCACTGCCTTTATCTTTTCATCCATCTCTTTATTTACTTTGTCAAAATCTTCAGCTTTACTCAATTTAGTATTGACGCTAAAGTAAAATTTAATTTTAGGTTCTGTTCCACTGGGTCTTGCCGAAATACTGCTGCCATCTGCTAAAATGAATTGCAACACATTTGATTTTGGCAATTCAATCTTCCATTCCTCCCCTGTCTGCGGATTTGTTCCTTTCTGCAGTTCATAATCCAGTAACTGTACGACAGCTGATCCATTGATGGTTTTCGGGGGATTATTACGGTAACTTTCCATCATGGCAGCTATCTGTTGCTGGCCATCCATTCCTTTTTTGGTAATAGAGATCAGGTGTTCTTTATACAAACCGTACTGTACATACAGGTCAATCATTTTTTCATACAGGCTGCGGCCTTTTTCTTTTTCGTAGGCCGCCATTTCGCAAAGCAGGGCTACAGCGCTGACTCCATCCTTATCTCTTATCTTATCACCGATCATAAGGCCAAAGCTTTCTTCCCCGCCAATCACATAATTTTCCTTTCCTTCTTTTTCACGGATCATGGCAGCTATCCATTTAAAACCTGTTAGTACACGGTAACAAGCCACCCCATTTCCTTTTGCCAGTGCATCGATCATAGGAGTGGTAACGATAGTTGTTATTACCATATCGTTCGGTTTTGCCACACCCTTTGCCTTCCTTGCTTCCATTAAATAATTAAAAGCGAGTACAGCAGTCTGGTTACCGTTCATGAGTACCCATTTGCCTTTACTATCTTTTACTCCTATAGCCAAGCGGTCTGCATCCGGGTCGGTACCACAAAGAATATCTGCATCCAGTTGCTCTGCCAGCTTTAATCCATAACTCATGGCTTCACTTTCTTCGGGGTTAGGGTAAGCAACAGTTGGAAAATTTCCGTCGGGTTCGCTCTGCTCTTTTACGATATGTACATTATCAAATCCGAATTTTTTCAATACCTGTGGCAGTAAGGTGATTCCCGTTCCATGTATTGGTGTGTAAACGATCTTCAGATCCTTATGCTTCGCAATGACTTCGGGATACACACTCAACTCCTTCACCATCTCCATATATTGCTCATCCATTTCCTTACCGATGATAGTTATGCTACTTTCCCCGCCAGACCATTTTACATCATCCACAGAAACGATCTTATCTACTTCTTTGATCACATTCTTATCATGCGGAGGCACCAATTGTGAGCCATCATCCCAGTAAGCTTTGTAGCCATTATATTCCTTTGGGTTATGTGATGCCGTACATACCACACCGCCCTGGCATTTCAATGTGCGGATAGCATAAGATAATTCCGGGGTAGGCCGCAATGCTTCAAACAAATAAACTTTGATGCCATTCGCTGCAAATACATTCGCTGTAGTTTCAGCAAAAAAACGACTGTTGTTACGACTATCATGTGCAATAGCCACACTAACCCCCGCAGGAAAACATTGTTTCAGGTAATTGGCATAGCCCTGGGTAGCCATACCTACTGTATATTTATTCATCCGGTTGGTGCCTACTCCCATCAGTCCGCGGAGACCACCAGTACCAAACTCCAGGTTCCGGTAGAAAGCATCGGCTAACTCGGATGGGTTTTCTTTTTGCAATTTTTTGATCTCGTCTTTAGTTGCTGCATCAAAATTTCCATTCAGCCAGGTATCAATCTTTGCTTGTATTGCGGCATCCATAATCGTTATAAGGTTTTTGATTTTTAAAGCTGAAAGTTATTGAATTTTAGGTTTTAAAACCGAAAAGAAACCAGAATCGTAAATTTGATTTTTGTAATACAATCCTGGTCATACTCTTTGTAAAACCCTATATCCTATTTGTGTTTAAAAAAGTAGTCATAATCATTCTCCTCCTCCTATCGATTGGCAATTTATTTGCCCAGGATTCTGCTGTTGTAAAGAATAAACAAACAGCGTACGATACTATCATTTCAATAAAAATAGTTCCGGATTCAGTATTACAAAAAGATCTGTCAGCAGGCGGCTATTATAAACCTCTGCCCGGTACACCAGATAAAAAAAGAATCTGGATTGTGACAGGCGTCAATATAGTTGGCTATGGTGGCGTAATGGCTGCCCTTGCTGCTGCCTGGTATGATAATTATACCAAAACGAAACTTCATTCCTTCAATGATAGCAGGGAATGGTTGCAGGCAGACAAAGTGGGACATTTTTATGGCACCTGGATAGAAAGCCGTGCCAATAATGAGCTATGGAAATGGACCGGGATGGAAAGGAAAAAAAGAATATGGATCAGTGGCCTGACCTCCTTTGCTTTTCAAACAACGATTGAATACCTGGATGGCAAAAGTGCCGAATGGGGCTGGAGCTGGGCTGACTTTGGCGCTAATATATTGGGTAGCGGTAGTTTTATTGCCCAGGAACTGGCATGGGATGATCAGCGTATTAAACTTAAATGGTCATTTCATAAAAAAACTTACAGTGATGCTTTGCTGAATAAAAGAAGCGATGAATTATTTGGTAAAAGTTTACCTGAACGTTTTTTAAAGGATTATAACGGCCAGACCTATTGGGCAAGTGTCAACCTAAAGTCTTTTTTCCCGAAAACAAAGTTACCTGGCTGGCTTAGCGTATCTGTGGGATATGGAGCAGAAGGCATGTTTGGCGGCGAAGAGAATATTGCAACAGATGAAAACGGAACTATACTATTCGACAGAAGAGATATAAAACGGTACCGTCAGTGGTACCTGGCTCCGGATATCGATCTTAGCAAAATTAAAACGAATAAAAAAGGAATAAAATTCATACTCACCGTGCTGAGTGCATTTAAGTTTCCAGCTCCTTCACTTGAATTTTCTAATGGTAAAATAAGGGGTAACTTATTGCATTTCTGAATGACAACTCTCTTGTTAAATTATAAACCTTTATTTTGTATTTAGTATTTTTATAAAAAACAGTACATGAAAAAGGTATTTTGGATAATATTAACCGGAATAATGGCCTCTTGTTCCAAAGATAATAACAACAGCAACCAGCCAGACAATATAACTGTAATTACAATCAATACTCCGGTTTCCGGATTTACCTATCTGAATGGTGGCATTATGCGAATTGAAGGAGAAATAAATGACCCCGATAAAGTGGCCACAGCAAGGGTACAGGTTAAAAACAAAACCACAAATACCGTTTATTTTGATCAGACATCGCAGGCAGGAAATATTACACATTTTTTTTTCCTGTGGGATTGGAATATCAGCGGAATTTCTTCACCAGTGGTTGCGTCGGTAATTATCACTGCAAAAGATGTAAGAGGGTTTGAAATTTCAAGGTCCACAGACGTAAACATCACTCTATAATTTCAAATTATAATTATAATTTTAATTCTTTAACCCTGACGCATGCACTTCGTACAACAGGTTTTATTTATTGTAATCAGTCTTTCTGCTGTTTTCCTCTTTTCCAGAAAAGTAAATGAAATAAGCAGGAATATTAAACTGGGAAGGGATGAAAACCTGAGTGACAATTCCTCTGAACGATGGAAAAACCTGTTATTGCTGGCATTTGGTCAGAAAAAAATGTTTCGCAATCCTCTCGTGGCTGTCATGCACTTTTTTGTATATGCGGGTTTCATCATAATTAATATTGAAGTATTGGAGATTGTGCTAGATGGCATTACAGGCAAACACCGTTTGTTTGCTGCACCATTAGGCAGTTTTTATAGTTTTCTTATCAATGCATTTGAGGTACTGGCCTTACTTGTATTAGTGGCCTGTGTTATTTTCCTGGTCAGAAGAAATATCATCAAACTGAAACGATTTATAAGTAAAGACCTCGACGGATGGCCCAGGAGTGATGCCAATTATATCCTTATTACTGAAATAGTGCTCATGTCACTTTTTCTTTTGCTCAATGCCAGTGATACATTATTACAAACCAGGGGTGTGGAGCATTATGCAGCACATCCTACAGGCAACTTTGTTATTTCCCAATACCTTCAGCCGCTTTTGAACGGGATGAGTGACAGTGGGCTTCAATTGGTAGAAAGAGGAAGCTGGTGGCTGCATATCGTCGGCATCTTTGCCTTTCTCAATTACCTGCCCTATTCCAAGCATCTGCATATTGTGCTGGCATTCCCCAATGCATACTATGCCCGGCTAAAGCCGATGGGAGAAATGGATAATATGCCTTCCATTCAAAATGAAGTGTTGTATGCTATGCAGCCAGAACTGGCCCCCACCGGTGAACAACCTGCCCCGCAAAAATTCGGCGCCAGGGATGTAATGGATCTGAGCTGGAAAAACCTGATGGATGCATACAGTTGCACAGAATGCGGAAGATGCTCTGCAGCCTGCCCGGCGAATCAAACAGGCAAATTATTATCTCCCAGGAAAATAATGATGGATACCCGTGACAGGCTGGAAGAAACTGGAAAGAATATTAATACGAATAAAGAATTTAAAGACGATGGCAAATCATTATTGCACGACTATATATCAGTAGAAGAGCTACGTGCCTGTACCACTTGTAATGCATGTGTGCAGGAATGCCCTGTAAGCATCAGCCCCCTGGATATCATTATACAGCTTCGGAGATACTTAGTAATGGAAGAAAGTAATTCACCGCAGGAATGGACGGCCATGTTCAGTAATGTAGAAAATAATTTCGCTCCCTGGAAATTCAGCCCGGATGAAAGAGACAAATGGGTGGAGGAAATTAATGGATAGATAATAGTGAATAGTTAAGAAAGAATAACTAATAATGAAATTGTTTTTTGCTTTAGTTTTTTCGTTTGCTTTCAACTCTTGCATGAGTTACAAGAATATCAAAATAACAAAGGAAGCCTCGCAAACAATAGCATTACAAAGTTTCTCCTCATCTTGTTGCGGTCAATGTGGTGAAAGAGTTATTGTGGATCAATATGTCAATAAAATACACTCTTTACAGGTTAATTGTGATTTCGAAAACCAATATGCACATCTTTGTACCCCATTTCGTTTGGGTACTCAAAAAAAAATCCTTACTTATAAGAAAAATAAAATAATCTCAGAAACCTATTATAAACCTGTTTATGACACAATATCGTTGTTAAAAAAATACCCAAAGATTAGCCGTGGGGAATATTATGATACATCTATTAAATATTCAAACATAATACCCTTAGATAAAATAGATTCTTTATTGATTAAAAATTATACTCAAATGTCAAAATCTGAGATATGCACAAAAAGTCAAATAGAATTTATCATTGGATTTGTAAAATCTCATGAAATTTTAGACAAAAAGATGTTAATGGAAAAAAACAGAAAGAAAATCCTTAGAAAATAATTGCACTATGCAAATATCCTCCCACCCTTTTCAGACACTTGACTGGTCAATTATTCCAAAAGAAGAACATAAAGGTGAAACCGGAATGGCTTACTGGCAGGTACAAAAAGTAAATGATATCCGGGTAAGAATGGTTGAATATTCGCCAGGTTATAAAGCAGATCATTGGTGCAGTAAAGGCCATATCATTCTATGCCTGGAAGGTGAAATGGACTCCGAACTGGATGATGGTCGTGTATTAAAACTAACCAAAGGCATGTGCTATTTTGTAGGTGATAATGATGAAGCACACCGCAGTACCACCGCAACGGGTTGCAAACTATTTATAGTAGATTAAACCCTGGTTCTTCTTATACAAAATATTTCCTGGCATCATACGTTAAACAACCGATGAAGAAATATCTTATCCTCTTACTAATTACAACTGTCAGCATAAGTATATGCCGGGCTCAGAAACCTTTTGAACTTGGTGCAGAATACCTCCGATCTATCGGCAAAGGGTATAATAGCAGTAAAGTAGCTGCCCGGGCTGAATCATTCAGCAATAAAAACAGTTTTAGTGCAGGCATAACATATCAACTGGCTTCTGCCAAAGCATACTCTGTTTCATCAGGTTTTGGTATTTATGCTGGTTACCGCTATGCGTTTGGAACCAATACAAATGGCAATAACCTTTTTGCCGGTGCCCGGGTATTATTTTCCCTGGAAGACTTTGAAGGAAAAACAAGGCAAAAAAGTTTGCTGATTACACCTATGGCTGAAGCGGGGTATCATTTTATTTTTGCCAAAAGAATTTATGCGGCCCCTTCTGTAGGATTTGGTTACACCATAGAATTCAGCAAGGGTTATAATTCGCTGGATGAGGATGTTGGTAAACGTTTTATCCCGTCCATATCTGCAGGCTACCGGTTTTAAATTTCAATCCCTGTCTTTCTTTGTAATTTTTTCAATTTCTTCTTCAAAGCGGTCTATCTGTTCCTCAAACTTATGTGTTACCTCCTCAGGATGCTCCATCTGATGTACCGCATCTTTTTTCCGGAGTATTTTCCAAAGCTGTATCAGTGCAGTTATCGCAAATATTCCGCCAATCACCCAGTTGAGCACATGCTGGTTGGTATTGATCTTTTGCGCTATTAGCAGGCCTCCAAAGATAAAAATACAGTTGCCCATGAATGTCCCAAAACCAATACCAATGATATAAAAATTATAGTGATCTGGTCTTGGCAGCAACACTTTTTTACTAAACAATACTGTACTCCACCCAAACCAGAATGGAATCTGCACCGGGTTCACTGCACTCATGATAAACCCCAATGCGATCTTGGGCAACGGACTGTCCAATACCATATTCTTTTCTACACTAGGATGCAAGGCTGCATAAAAACTAAAAGCAGCCAGTACTGCCACAATCAAAAAGGTCACCCATTCAAGTGCTTTCAGGATTTTCTCCTGTTTCCGAACCCAATCCATGGCCACCAACGAAATGCGGACATAGATTATTTCTGCGATTAATGATCCCAGAGAAAACAGTAAAGCAGCAGTTACCCCGCTGGAAATGGAGATTTGCATGGCAGCAATATTCAGCGTACCCAAAGGAAGGGAACCCAAAAAACTGACAAGCATGCCTGTTAGAAAAATTTTCAGCAGCGGATGCATAGATCAAAAATACAAAGAAAGCGGACTTAAGTTAGAAGACAGAGGCGGGAAGTTTGAGGAAACGGTCAAATATTATCCGGTAAAATAATTATGTTTCATATGCCGGGTTGGGGTCTTTATTCAATCATATTTCTCCAGCATTTTAAAATGCTTATTTGACTCTTTTAAAAAATTCCATCCTTTTCTAAAGGACCAGTATGGGGTTCCATTTTTATGATTATGCCGGCTGATTCTGTAAAGAGCCTTCCAGTGTTCGAGGATAACGGCATATGCTTTATGGATAGGCATTCCGCAATCATAAATGTGATTAGGCTCCGCTCCACAACCATTAAATTCAAGAATAAGAAAATTCTTTCCCTGCTTCAGGTCATCAATAGAAGTTGTCTTTATATCATAGCGGCCATAAAAAAAACTGGTGGCATGACTCAGTTCGTCAAAAACACGGTGCATCGTCTCATTGATCTCTTTGTGCAGGTTAGTGAACTGTGCCCCCCTGTTGTGATTACCGGCATAAGAAAGATAAAATATCTCCCCGGCAGGAATTAACCTGTCAAAGCGATGACCGTGACGGTGTTCCATTTCTTCCATTCTGAATTTAGCACGGGGATGCATCTCCACCAGCTGCCTCAGCGTAGATTGTCCATCTCCCCTGACATGTAATAGTTCCTTATGGATAAACCCGCTGACAGTTCCTTTTGGTTCAGCGGGGTGACGGTAATAAAATACACTAACTTCAACGGGCAGGTCGACCAGGTCCTGTACAATATATTCAACAGGTACCTTTTCATGATATTTTTTCAACTGCTCCCGGTTATCAATCTTCCTGAATAAAATTCCCTTCATTCCCACATCAGGTTTCACTATGAATGGAAATGAAAATTCAGCATCCACAATTTTTTTTTCTACTTCCTCAAAAGGCAGGTCATGCATGATATAAATGGTCTTTGGCACCAGGTCAGAAGGCAATTGATCATACATTTCCTTTTTCCCCTCCCCTTCAAATCCACCAAATGTAATGGTTGGATTGGATGAACTAAAATACCAGAACGACCCGCTACGAAGACAGTACCAAAGCCATACAGGACTGATCGGCAGGTAAAGCACATAAAAGTTCCACAATTCCCAATTGGTCAGTTTTTGAAAAAATTTCATCATCGGTTACTCAATAAAACAAAAATAAGTTTCCCTGCAACATTGCCGCATATTTTATTGTCCTATTTTGCATTAACCACAAATAAATGCTATGAGATTGCTTATTGCCGCTATAATCAGCTGGTTTTTGTGTGCCAATAGCTACGCCTCCACTACCCCGCCAATTAGCTACAATGAAAACCCGGGAATACAAAGATCGGCAACACCCTCTCTTCAGCTTACTGGTATCCTGAAATTAAAAGTAAGAGACATAGAAAAATTAACCGGACGAAAATTGAAACTGAAAGAAAAAATTGCCTTTAAATTTTTTCAGTGGAAGATCAGGAAAGGACTGAGAATAACAAAAGAAGAACCAAAAAAAAATAAAGGAAAGACCGCTCTTATTTTTGGAATTATCGGGCTGGCTGGTTTGATCACCCCTATTCCAATAGTAGGGGGACTAATGGCACTTGTCGGTATCATATTAGCGATGGTACTTGGCTACGATGCAAAAAAGCAAAACCCTGATGATAAAAATGCAAAGACAGCAATAGTTCTTGGCTGGATTGGTGTTGGATTATTTGTAGTCGCTGTGGCAATTGTTGTAGCAGTATTAGCAACATGGAGCTGGAGCTGGGGCTGATAAATGATGTGTTTTCAGTAATATTGCTTTCATATAATAAGAAAATATGCAGGTTCCAACTGTAGCTGAATTATTTGCAAGTGGTAAAAGCCCCGAAGTGTTATTCTGGGTTGGTTGCGCAGGAAGTTTTGATCAGCGGGCACAAAAAATCACCAAAGCTTTTGTAACTATCCTTGATAAAGTAGGTATTAATTATGCGATTCTTGGTAAAGAAGAAATGTGCACCGGCGATCCCGTACGGCGGGCTGGCAACGAGTTCATGTTCCAGATGATGGCTTACCAGAATATTCAGCTGCTCAATAATTACGGTATCAAAAAAATTGTGACAGCCTGCCCGCATTGTTTCAATACATTGAAAAATGAATACCCTGTACTGGGAGGAAACTACGAGGTTATCCATCACACTACTTTTCTGCAAAGCCTTATTGATGATGGAAAAATAAAACTCAAAGAAGGGGGCACTTTTAAAGGGAAAAAAATTACCTACCATGACAGCTGCTACCTCGGACGTTCGAATAATATTTACGAAGCTCCGAGAAAAGTACTGGAAGCACTGGATGCCGAATTGATAGAAATGAAGCGATGCCGCAGCAACGGGTTATGTTGTGGAGCCGGGGGTGCCCAGATGTTTAAAGAAGAAGAAAAGGGAACCAGCCGTATCAATATCGACCGCAGTAACGAAGCTATTGCTACCGGGGCATCTGTAATCACTGCTGCATGCCCTTTCTGCAATACAATGATGACTGATGGTGTAAAGCTTGCTGAAAAAGAAGAGTCTGTCCAGGTGTTAGATATAGCCGAACTGGTTGCACAATCAATGATGTAAGTATGAGCAAGAAACAGAAAACCTGCTCAAAAAATTCATTGGTGCTAAAATTATTGGTTTTCCCCTGACAAGTTGGGTTAATCTCCCGCATAAAGCAAGTGAGGAGAAGAATCAAACAAAGACTTTTGCAAAGCAAAAGCTTCCCGTAATTTGCCTTTGGGAACCAGTATACTTATTTCATTATTTCGAAAAGTTCCCGGCTGTTCCTCAAATAGGATGTTGAGAATATTCAACTCACCGTCGTCCCGAAGTTCAACATTTTTTAATTGCCCTGCATTAATGCCAAACTTCCAGAGCTGGCTCCCGACAAGTATTCTTTCGGAATTAATTTTTACTTCTGGCACATTGCTCAAAAACAACAAGGTGAATTTTCTCCAGGTCCGAAAGAAAAAATTCCTTTTTGCTGCTACTATACACATAAATGCCCTCCATTCTTTCCGGCTATAAGTCCAGTGGACTTCTGTCATGTTATATTGTTTACAGGTTATAAATTGGTCGTAATTTAGCAGCATGAATCTTGATTTTAAATACCTGCTGGACGGTAATTTTCATCCTTCCTCAAGGGTCTGGGTGTATCAAAGTAGCCGGCTTTTTTCTCTTGGTGAAGCACTGGAGATAGAGGAACTGCTTAAATCCTTTACAGATAAATGGCAAAGCCATGGCACCCCGGTAAAGGGAGCAGCATATCTTTTCTTTGGCCAGTTTATTATTCTGATGGCCGATGAATCAGCAGCTGGTGTTAGCGGATGCAGCACGGATAGCTCTGTACGCCTGATAAAAGATATTGAACAACGGTTTGCCGTAAATATGTTTGACCGTACAACACTGGCTTTTGTAATAAAGGAAAAGATTCAGCTACTGCCCCTATCCCAATTACAATATGCAGCCGAAAATGGATTCGTAAATGGCGATACTTTATACTTCAATAATCTTGTGCAAACAAAAAAGGAACTGGAAAACAATTGGATCATTCCGCTAAAGGACAGCTGGCTGGCTAACAGGATCACATTCTCAAAATCTGTTTAGCAAAACAGGTAACTGACACAGGCAATTCTTTTATGATACCTTTTTTGGCGCAGGTTTCTTCTGTTGATTATTAAAATTGTACGCTATTGTCAACCTGTAGTTACGGGTTTGTGTAAGGCTATAACTTTCCAGGTTGAAATTAGTACCATAAGTATATATGCGGCGCTGCTGGTTAGCAAAAGGGTCAATTGTATTAACTGTTATAATAAGTTTCTTATTTAAAAACTTCCGCTGAATGCCCAAGTTCATGCTCGTATTCCAGCGGGCATACCCCTGTGGTGAGGCAAACCTGTTCAGGTTAAACCCGCCATTAAAGCTCCACATTTCTGTGGGAGTGAAATTGGAAGTAAGATTTGATGTGAAGGAACCTCCATCCCTGAATTTTCTTACTGTTTTATCAAACTCACTATACTTACTATAAGTATAACTGGTGCTGAAATTTACTTTCAGTTTCTTTGTCAGTGTAATACCATTCCAACTGCTTATTTCATACTCTTTCCGGCCGCTGATGTTTTCCCAGGTAATCTGTGTCTTTCCTTCTTCCAGCAATGTTCTAACCTGGCTGAAAACGTCTTCCACCACATTATATCCAAATCCAAGATTCAGAAAATACTTAGCCTTCGTTCTTCCAAGTATAAAGTCGAAATTATGAGCAGTAGAAGCTTCCAGGCCGGCATTACCAAAGCGAACATTATAAGGATCTGAAAAATCTATAGTCGGATTCAATTCTCCGATACCCGGCCGGCGAATACTTCTGCGATAGGCAAACGTAAGACTCAGTTTTTCCTTCCAGGTCTTATTGATATTGGCAAAAGGCAACCATGTCAGGTAATTATTCTTTACCTCCTTATTTTCTTTTAATAATTCAAACCAGATATCGGTTTGTTCGGCAGTTGTACCTACTGTAAAACTGAAATTCTCTCCCAATATCTGTTTTACAGAACCACGAAGATGACTCACCGTTTGATGAAACCAGAAATCATTACTTAGCAGGTCCAGGTCTTCCATGGTTCCTTCCGGTTTCTTCTTGTAACTGGCATCTACTACTACATGGTTGTTAGAGCGGTTATACAATAGTCCTCCGGAAATAAATGTTTTTTTATTACCGAGCATTTTATCATAGTTCAACCGCAATGTATGCCCGTTTACCTTTGTATTATTCTGCTGCCGTTGCATAGAATCCAGGCCATTGGGAGTTAGATCAGCCGGATTAAAAAACTGCTGGTAAAAATCCCGGTCATTGTCGTTGTAAGAAAGATTGTAGCTACTTATAAATTTTAATGTCTCCCCGGGCTTGCCTTTCAGGGTGTATGCAAAACTGAAGTTGGGACTATAACTATCTCCGATGCTTTTAATGGTTCGCTCACTTAACCGCCATAATTCATCAAAACGGTTGATATTCCTGTATTCTGTCAGGTTATGATTATCAAAACTGTTCTGATTGAAGTTTAGCACAAAATTCAACAGGTTTTTTTTATTAATATCATAATCCACATTCACCCTGAAGTTGGGTCGCCAGCTCTTATTTGTATAGTTATTAGTTGTATTAAAAAAGTTAGATGAATCGGCATACATATTATTCCTGATTGAATAACCATTTCCTATGTAGCGATTGTAACTGGCACCGCCATTAATACTGATCGAAAAGCCCTGTTTACGGTAATTAAAACTTCCGTTCATTGATGCTTCCCCTCTTGTACCACCTGAAAGTGATATTCGTCCGCTCTTCCCCACTTTTCCTTTTTTAGTTACAATATTGATCACTCCCCCTTGCTCGTTGGCATATTGCGGCGGAGGATTGGTCATTACTTCTATTTTTTCGATAGAACTGCCCGGCAACGATTCAAGCAGGTCCTGTAATTGCTGTAAATTCAACTCAACAGGCTTATCGTCAATCAGGATCTTAGGTTCCTTACCACGGACGGTTACTTTCCCGTCAGCATCTTTTGTAACCAGTGGAACCTGTGTTAATAATTCACTGGCAGTACTGCCAGCAGCCAATGCAGATTCTCCTGCGTTGAAAGTGATATTACCATCCTTTGACTGGATCAAAGGTTTTTCTGCATAGATGACCACATCATCAAGCAGCTCATTTGATTTGGGTTTCAGTACAATATCAGTAAGATTAAAATCAAATCGTTCAGTACGAAACCATATACTATCAATGGTCAATGTCTGCAGACCCACATAACTGATAGTAAGTTTATAATACCCGAATTTGATTCCCGAGAAACTAAACTCTCCGGCTTTGTCAGTAGACACTGATCGTTTACCGAGTGTATCTGTAAAGGATATCAATTGTACTGTTGCTGCCTCGAGGGCTTTGCTTTTACTATCCATCACATTGCCACTGAGAATGCCTGCGATGGTCTTTTCCTGCCCAAATACGGTCGAACAAAAAAGAAAGAGAGTGATAGTAAAAATGATAGCTTTTTTCAACATTGATCTTTAGACGCCAAAGATACCCCTTACCTGCTGTAGAAAAGGAGCTATTTTCCAGTAACGGCAAAGGCAAACGTTTGTAATTCAGCCTCTCATGTACTTATGACATCCTGTCATTATCTTCCGGCTTTTAGGTATATTTGCAGTCCTAAATTTGGTTGAATGCTTGATCTAATGACAGAAAAAGTGCAGGACGAATCCCGGCAAGGCGAAGCTTATGCTGCCTTTGCCAACGACCCTAATCAATACAAAAAAAGATTCTATATAGAAAGCTACGGCTGCCAGATGAATTTCGCAGACAGTGAAGTTGTGGCTTCTATTTTACATAAAGAAGGCTATGGAGCCACTCCCAACCTGGAGGAAGCTGATCTGGTGTTTATCAATACATGTTCTATCCGGGAAAAAGCAGAGCAAACAGTCCGTAAACGGCTTACCGAATTCAGAAAATTAAAAAAGAAGAAAAAAGGAATGCTGGTGGGTGTACTGGGATGTATGGCGGAACGGTTGAAATCAAAATTCCTTGAGGAAGAAAAACTGGTTGATATAGTGGTAGGTCCCGATGCTTACCGCTCACTGCCCGGCCTGGTAGAAGAAGCTGAAGGCGGACAAAAAGCAGTAAATGTATTATTAAGCCGTGATGAAACCTATGCTGATATTTCACCCGTACGTTTAGATAGCAATGGCGTAAGTTCATTTGTAAGCATTATGCGTGGCTGTAATAATATGTGTTCCTTCTGTGTGGTGCCTTTTACCCGGGGAAGGGAAAGAAGCCGTGATGCAGCCAGTATTATCAATGAATGCCGTGACCTGTTCGAAAATGGCTATAAAGAAGTGACGCTGCTGGGTCAGAATGTTGACAGCTACTATTTCGTTGATGAGCTCAATGACCGGGTGGTCACTTTTGCAAAACTCATGGAAGAAGTGGCACAGATATCCCCGCTGCTGCGGGTACGCTTCTCTACTTCACATCCAAAAGATATTACGGATGATGTGCTTTATACAATGGCAAAGTATGAGAACATCTGTAACTACATACACCTGCCGGTGCAAAGTGGTTCTTCAAGAATTTTGCAACTGATGAACCGTACTTACACCAGGGAATGGTATATGGCAAAGGTCGACCGCATCCGGCAGATCATTCCTGATTGCGGCATTTCTTCAGATATTATCACTGGTTTTTGTACAGAAGAAGAAAAGGATCACAGGGATACCATCAGTATAATGGAATACAGCCGCTATGACTTTAGTTATATGTTCTTCTACAGTGAAAGACCAGGTACGCTGGCACAAAGGAGATACAAGGATGATATTCCCGAAGAAGTGAAAAAAAGGAGGTTGCAGGAAATTGTGGAGATACAAAACAAGCTTTCACAGGAAAGTAATAAAAAAGATATCGGTAAAACATTTACTGTGCTGATTGAAGGTGATAGTAAGAAAAATGATAAGGAATGGAAGGGAAGAAACAGCCAGAACAAGGTGATCGTATTCCCTAAAGAAAACTATTCGCTGAAAAATGGAGACTATGTACAGGTAAAAGTGCTCGATTGCACACAAGCCACATTGCTAGGAAAAATTATTAACCCGGAAATATAATCTTCTTACGAGTCAGAAGCATATGGATATTCAAAGTATAAAAAATCGTTTCGCTATTATCGGCAACTCCCCCGCTCTCAACTATGCATTGCAGGTAGCTGCACAGGTGGCCAACACTGATCTTACTGTATTAATCAACGGGGAAAGCGGAGTAGGTAAAGAAGTATTCTCACAGATCATACATTCACTTTCGGCCAGGAAACATAATCCGTTTATAGCAGTAAACTGCGGAGCAATACCGGAAGGCACAATAGATTCTGAATTATTTGGCCACGAGAAAGGATCCTTTACAGGAGCCGTAGATGCCCGCAAGGGATACTTCGAAACAGTAAATGGTGGTACCATTTTCTTAGATGAGATCGGCGAATTACCTCTCGGTACCCAGGCAAGGCTGCTGAGGGTCCTTGAAACAGGAGAATATATAAGAGTTGGCTCTTCCAAGACCCAAAAAACAGATGTACGGGTTATTGCCGCTACCAACAAAGATCTGCTGCAGCAGGTACAATCCGGTAAATTCAGGGAAGACTTATATTATCGTCTTAGTACAGTTCCTATCCGGGTGCCCGCCCTGCACGACAGACCCGAGGACATTCATCTGCTGTTTAGAAAATTTGCTGCTGATTTTGCCACGAAATACAAAACCTCTTCCGTTCAACTGGATGATGAAGCAAAACAACTGTTAATAAACTATCCCTGGCCGGGTAATGTGCGGGAATTGAAGAATATTGCAGAACAAATTTCAGTTCTTTCGCAGGACAAACAGATAACGGCAAAAGAATTGAATAAGTTTTTACAACCCTATTCGAATAACAGGATGCCTGTTCTGGCCTCTGCACCAGGTAATGTTCATGAATTTTCTAATGAAAGAGAGATTTTGTACAAGCTTTTTTTCGACATGAAAAAAGATGTAACAGAATTAAAGAGGATGTTCCTGGATGTATTGCAGAACCCGGAAATGGTGGCGCAAAACCAGCATTTCATTAATGAACTGAAAGAATTAAAAGGACAAGGACAGGAAGTAATGCAGCCAAAGCCTTTATCAATCGGGGTTCAGCCGGCCGCACAAACTGTTCAGCCTGTTATTATGAATAATGACATTCATGAGCATGTGGAAGTAGAAGAAAGCCTGAACATAATGGATAAAGAAAAAGAGTTGATAGTAAAGGCATTGAAAAAACACAAAGGCAAAAGAAAAGATGCCGCCCTTGACCTGGGCATCAGCGAAAGAACTCTTTACCGTAAATTAAAAGAATACGATATAGAAGAATAATGTTTAGTACAAAAAAAATATCCGTTTTTATTGCTGCAGCTATCTTTATCACGGCTGTGATATCCGGTAGCAGCAGTTGTGGTATTTATAAATTCAATGATGCTTCCGTTCCGGACAGTATCAAGACGGTAAAAGTCAACTTCATTGAAAACAGGGCCACCTACGTTAATCCCCAATTAAGCCCCAGGCTGACCGATAAATTGCGGCAAAAGATAATTGGCCAGACAAAGCTTATACAGACCAACAATGAACCGGATTGGGAGATTGACGGAACGATCACACAATATACTTTCAGTACATCCGCTATCACTGGCCAGCAGGCTGCAAACAACAGGCTGACCGTGGCTGTACAAATGGTATTATCAGACCGTAAAGCCAATAAAACAGAAAAAATTGATGTAAGCAGAAGCTTTGAATTTAAAGGCAATCAATCCTTCCAACAAGCTGAAAATGATCTTGCTGAAGAAATGATCAGGACTCTCACTGATGATATTTTCAATAAGCTTTTCTCTAAATGGTAGACAGGTTGACTTTGCGGCTTCAGACAATTTTTCAACCTATTTATTTTCTTATCTTGTTATGATGAATGTACGGATCAACCAACTGGTAAAATCGTTGCTTCAAAAAGACTCCCTTGATCAATGCACCCTTCCTGAACTGACAGAGTTTGCTGAAAAGAACCCTTATTTTGGTGCTGCCCAGCTTTTACTCACTAAAAAGTTGCAGACAGAACAACCTGAGAGATATGATGAGCAATTACAGAAAACTTTACTGTACTTCCACAACCCACTATGGGTAGAACATTTGCTGAATGAGACAGGAACTGCCGAAGTGATAAAATCAAAAAAAGACGGGATTATTACTGCCCCGGCAGAAGAGAAATTAATTGTGCCCGAAGAACCCGCAATAACATTTGCCACCCCGGAAAAAAAGGATGAACCTGTTATTACAGAAACACAAATTACTCCTGTTACCAAACAATCCGCTGCAGATATTCCTTTAGTAAAAATCGAAGCTGTTGATCCCAGCATTTCTGAGCTTACATTTGAACCATTCCATACTGTTGATTATTTTGCTTCACAAGGCATCCGGTTTAAAGAAGAGGAAAAGCCAGTTGATAAGTTTGGCAAACAATTGAAGAGTTTTACAGACTGGTTGAAAACGATGAAGCGGTTACCCGTAACTGAAATGGGAAAGACAATGGAGATCCAGGCAGAAAAAAAGGTAGAACAACTCGCCGGGCAATCCATTGCAGACAGGGAAGTTATCACTGAAGCTATGGCCGAAGTATGGGAAAAACAGGGAAATGTGTTCAAAGCCATTGAGATATACAGCAAATTAAGTTTGCTCGAACCCTCTAAAAGCCCTTATTTTGCAGCGAAAATTGAGGAATTAAAGAAAACAAACTGATATGACGACTTTATTTGTGATACTGATTATTCTGGCCTCGGTTGTACTGGGCCTGATTGTGCTGGTTCAAAATCCAAAAGGTGGCGGCCTGGCTGGTAATATTGCCGGTTTCAGCAACCAGTTTATGGGTGTTAAGCAAACGACTGATGTACTGGAAAAAGGCACCTGGATCTTTGGTGGTGTTATCGCCGTGTTATGCCTGCTTTCTGTTCTTTTTATTTCTAAATCTGCCAGTTCGGGCCCGGACAGAACAAAAGATGCCACCGGCGCTTCAGTTCCTGCTGCCACTACCCCTCAGCAAAATGCTCCGGGTACCATGCAATTAAATCCGCAACCTGCTACGCAAAACCCCGATAGCACAAAAAGATAAAATAGTATAATCATACTTTAGCCCCGGTCTTATTATAAACAGATCGGGGTTTTTTATTTAATTTGAGCACCAGGTATGAGCAAAAGAAAAATCATTTCAGCAGTAATTCTGCTCCTCCTTATTATAGCTGGATTTATCGGTTATAAAACACTTGGCCCTTCTGTTTCAAATAAAAATGGAAAATTCATTTATATCAAAACTGAGGATAACTTTTCAACTGTAGAAGAAAAGCTACTCAGCCAAAAAGCGATCACCGATAAGAACTGGTTCAGGAGGGTTGCCGGTTGGTTAAAGTTTAAGCAAGTAAAACCGGGCCGCTATGAGATCAGAAAAGGAATGAGTTTGTATTCCCTTGTAAAAATGCTCAGAAATGGTAATCATTCCCCGGTAAAGATGACGATTGTAAAAGAAAGAACCCGGGAGCAACTGGCTGGTAAAATGGGAAGGAAGTTCGACACCGGATGTGATTCACTGGAAATGATCCGCTTTTTGAGCAGTAATGATTCCCTGGCCAGATTCGAAGTTGATACAAATACTGCCATGGCGATTGTAATGCCTTATACATATGAATTAAACTGGAGCAGCAGTGCCGGTAAGATTATGCAGCAATTTCATACAGCTTTTAAAAAATTCTGGACAGCAGAAAGAAAAGCCAAAGCTGGCAAGCTTAACCTGACCCCGCTGCAGGTTGTCATTCTTGCATCTATTGTTGATGAAGAAACACTCAGAAAAGATGATAAATATAAGATCGCCAGTGTTTATCTCAACCGCTTAAAAAAAGATATGAAACTGGAGGCTGATCCGACAGCGAAATTTGTAACAAGAAACTTTGCACTTGGTCGCATTACGGGATCACATCTTAAATTACAATCACCATATAACACCTATTTGAATAAGGGGTTACCCCCCGGCCCGATCTGCACTCCTTCCATTGAATCAATTGAAGCTGTACTGGATGCTCCTGAAACGGATTATATTTTTTTCGTAGCCAGTTATAAATTTGACGGCACTACTATTTTCACCAGTAATTATCCCGATCATACCAGATATGTAAAACTATTTCATGCTGAACAGAACAGAAGAGCAGACTCGTTGAAAAAAAACAAGGCAAAATAAAATGCCCTTACTCAAAAAGATACTATCCACCGTTGAAGCAACTGCACCTGTTGCATTCCTGATCAAAAAGAGCAAGGTCACTTCACTGCCCGGTTTCAACGGTATCGCTGTTTTTGATGTAGTTAACTTTTTTATAGGCCAGGTAAAAACGATCGGTATGACGGAAAGGGCATCTGCTATTGCCTTTAACTTTGTTATGGCCATCCCTCCTGCCATCATCTTCCTGTTTACATTGATACCATTCATTCCCATCACTGATGCATTTCAGCAGGAGATGTTCAGCCTGATCAAAGATGTGATACCGGGTGAGAAAGACAATTCGGTATTGATAAAATTCCTCGAAGACTTTATCAATAAACCCAGGAACGGGTTATTATCCCTTGGTTTTCTTTTGTCACTTTTTTTCTCCTCCAATGCCATGATGGGCATTATGAGGTCATTTGATAAAAATTATATTGGTTTTAAAAAAAGAAAAGGATTGCAAAGCAGATTGGTGGCTCTCAAGATCACCATGTTCCTTTACCTATTCGTTTTTTCGTCAGTTTTATTACTGGTAGCCCGTGGCGCAGTACTCGAATGGCTGGGCATCACCAATGAAACGGTGTTGACAGTAATTAATAATCTGCGGTGGTTAATCGTGATCCTGCTATTCTTTGCCTGTATTTCATATATATACCGTCATGCCCCTTCTGTGCATAAGAAATGGAAATTTATTAATCCGGGGTCCATTGTAGCTACTTTCCTTATGTTGCTGCTAACCTTTTTATTCTCCTGGTGGGTATCCCGTTTTGGCAATTACAACCAGCTTTATGGATCTATCGGAACAGTATTGATTATCATGGTCCTTATCTTTATCAATTCCCTCGTATTACTAATCGGGTTTGAGCTGAACGTAAGCATTTCTTCGCTTAAAAAAATTGCAGATGAACGGAAAGAAATAATGTCGGACGGAGAAGGAATATCTGCCTGATTTCCGAAATTTATAGTCCAAAAAAATACTATGAAAAAAATATTGTTTTCGATACTGCCGGTAGCTACCCTTGGGTTTATTACTTTAAGTTCAGTAAGCGATCCATTGCCTATCGGCGCTGCAGCTCCTAATGCAGACCTGAAAATGAAAGACATCTCGGGGAAGGAAGTATCGCTGAATGATGCCAAAAAGAAAAATGGACTGCTGGTCATGTTCAGTTGCAATACCTGCCCATATGTGATAAAGAACCAGTCCCGTACCAACGAAATAGCCAAATATGCCCTTGACAAAGAAATAGGTGTGGTAATACTAAATTCAAATGAGGCTTATCGTGACGACCAGGATTCATACGAAGCCATGAAACAGTATGCGGCTGACCAGGGATATGCCTGGTATTACCTCGTAGATAAAAATCATACTATGGCAGATGCTTTTGGAGCCAACCGCACACCAGAATGTTTCCTGTTTGATAATAACGGGAAACTGGCCTATCATGGTGCTATTGACGATAATCCGTCTGATGCTGGTTCTGTTGGCCGTAAGCATCTGAAAGAGGCAATAAATGAATCAGTAACAGGCAGGGAGATCACGGTAAAACAATCAAAATCTGTAGGCTGCACTATAAAAAGACTTTAATTACCCCCGCGGTACTTTACTTAAAAAAACCTGTTTGCCGGAAACAAACAGGTTTTTTTATGTGATTTTATGGAATATTTTATGGTTTGCATCCAACTCATTGTCCTGCATTTGTAAACCAAAAAATCTTGCTTATGCTTTCCCGCCAAACACTCAACCGTATCATCATTATCGGCTTTATGGTTTTAGTTGGCTTTGCCCTTGCCAAAGCTATTTATCATAACAGCATTATGGGTATCATTATGGCATTAACAAGTCTGGGTGCCGGTATTTATTTCCTGTACCTGATGGTGAAAGCCAAAGAACAAATGGAAGCAGAAGAAGCAGCCCGTTAATTTATTCAGAGTATAGCCATGATTTCTTTTTTCAGTTCTGAATGGGATAACTGCTTTTCAAAAAAATTACGGTAACCTGTCTTATTATTAATAAAAAGCGTTGCCGGAATGGCCCCTGACCATTTGGGATCAACCCTGGGGCAGAAATAATCTGCATTTGTTTCATCCAGCCATAAAATAGTGGCGGTGATTTTTCTTTTTGCAGCAAAAGACTCAACTCCTTTTGGAAATAGTTCTTTAAAATCAAGGCTGACCAGGAGTAGTTGTATGCTATCCTCCTGATGATTTTTTACTTCTTCGATAAAGTATGGTAGTTCTTCAATACAAGGCTTGCACCAGGTAGCCCAGAAGTTGACGATCAATGGAGTTTTACTTTCTGCAATGATCTTTTCCAGTTCTGTGATCTTTATTGACCTGATGGGCTGCGCCTGCAGCATTCCGGTGACAATAATAAAAATGATAAGTATGTATAGTTTTTTCATTCTTAACTCATAACTCTGAATTATCCTTCAACTCCCACTCCTTCAGCAATCCCTGCTTCATGACGTGGTCCATATCAGCCCGGTTGTAATGCCCGGCATTATTCTTTTGCCGGAATGCTTCATACAATGTAACAGCACAGGCCACGCTGATATTCAATGATTGAATGATACCTACCTGAGGAATGATGAAATTGCCATCGGCCAGTGCCCTGATCTCATCACTTACCCCGCTGTGTTCATTGCCAAACACCAATGCAATAGGCTGTGTCATGTCAATCTGGTATAAACCTACTGCATCACTGCTTAAGTGAGTAGTTAAAATTTTTGAATAGCATTTTCTGAGTGATAAGAAACATTCTTCTGCATTTTCAAACTGGTGAACCGTCAGCCACTTAGCCGCACTGGACGAACTCCTCGCTCCCCATTTTTTATGCCTTGGTATTTTCGTATTGAGAATATATACTTCCTGGATCCCCACTGCATCACAGGTACGCATTACCGCCGATATATTATGCGGGTCAAAAACATTTTCCAGCACAACGGTCAGATCAGGTTGTCGTTTCGACAATACCGTAATCAGTTTATCTCTTCGTTCCGGAGTCATTGAAATGGAGGGCTTTAGATTGCAAACTTCGCTAAATTAAGTATATTTATAAGTGATGATTAGTGATTCGTTTGTCCCGGCTTTAAACCGATGCAAAGTAAACAGCCGGGAATGGGCCTTAGTCCCAAAACATAGTCGTCAAACTAAACAGAATAAGACAAAATCGAAATATGAAATACTCTCCTGTCCAGAATTATGTAAACGGAAAATTTGTAGCTGCTTCCACTTCCAAAACTATGGAAGTCATTTCCCCTTTAGATGGAAAATTGTTATCAACAGTTCCGATGTCGACCGCCAAAGATCTTGATGAAGCGGTGAAAGCAGCCAAAGCTGCTTTTCCTGCCTGGAGCAAAACACCGATCAAAGAAAGAGTGCAGGTCTTTTTTCGGTATAAATATTTATTGGAAAAGCATTTGAAGGAATTATCTGAACTGGTTCAGGAAGAAAATGGAAAGACCTACAGTGAAGCTGTCGCTGAAGTGGAAAAAAGTATTGAACTGACAGAGTTTGCCTGTTCGCTCCCGCAATTAGTGACTGGTGAAATACTGGAAGTAAGTAAAGGTGTTGAATGCAGAACGGAGCATGTGCCGCTGGGAGTTGTAGCCTCAATTGTTCCGTTTAATTTTCCCGCAATGGTTCCCAACTGGACGATACCTAATGCGATTGCACTCGGCAACTGCATGATCATAAAACCATCAGAGAAAGTACCACTAAGTACTGCAAGACTTGCACAACTATTAAAAGAAGCCGGCTTGCCTGATGGTGTGCTGAATATTGTAAATGGCGACAGCGAGATCGTCAATGCCATCTGCGATCACCCGGGTATTGAAGCCGTTTCGTTTGTCGGTTCCACCAAAGTTGCCAAAATAGTTTACCAACGAGCAACACAGCACTATAAAAGAGCTTTAGCACTCGGAGGGGCAAAAAATCATTTGATGGTATTGCCCGATGCCATTCCGGGAATGACAGCGCAAAATGTGGCAGCCAGCATGAGTGGTTGCGCCGGTCAACGCTGCATGGCCGCCTCTGCCATGATCGGTGTGGGTAATGTGGACAGTATCATTGATAAGATTTGTGAGGAAGCCAGGAAAATTATTCCCGGAGAAAATCTCGGTGCGGTGATCAGTAAAGAAAGTAAGGAACGTATTGAAGGTTATATCACCGAAGCAGAAAAGCAGGGTGCTAAAATTTTAGTAGATGGACGCAATGCCAAAGTGAAAGGAAAAGAAAACGGCACTTATGTAGGCCCGACGGTGATTGATTATGTAACACCAAATATGAGTGTGGCTAAAGAAGAAATATTTGGTCCTGTAATTTCAATAATGAGAACTAATACGGTTGATGAAGCATTAGCGATTGAAAATGCGAATCCTTATGGCAATGCTGCTTCCGTGTTTACACAAAATGGCGGCATGGCCCGTTATATTATTGACCGTGCCAGCGCCGGTATGATCGGGGTGAATGTAGGTGTACCTGTTCCAAGAGAACCCTTCTCCTTCGGTGGGTGGAATGAAAGTAAGTTTGGTGTGGGTGATATCACGGGTAAAAGCTCCATTGAGTTCTGGACTAAATTGAAGAAGAGCACCACGAAGTGGAATCCTGAGTCGGGAGTGAATTGGATGAGTTAATAAATTATTATAAATGTTGAATTTTAAATGTTGAATGAATAATGCATTTAAAATTCAACATTCAACATTTAAAATAAATAAAAGTGTCTGAAACTAAAGTTATCTCCGAATCATTAGACATCATCCAGGACAATCTTGATTACACTCTCTTTTCCTGGAGCAAACAAAAAGGCATCGCCCCTATCGCCGTAAAACATGCCGAAGGTGTTTACTTATATGACTACGATGGTAAACGTTATATTGATTTCTCCTCCGGGTTGATGAATGTGAATATCGGTCATGGCAACCAGCGGATAACCGATGCTGTAGTAAAACAAATGCAGGAAGTGGCCTATGTAACGCCGAGTTGTGTAACAAAAGTGCGGGGAGAACTGGGAAAGAAACTGGCGGAGATATGTCCCGGTGATCTGAATAAAGCATTCTTTACCTTATGCGGTGCTACTTCAATTGAAAATGGAATCAAGCTGGCGAGACTATATACCGGTCGGCATAAAATATTGACCCGCTATCAATCTTATCATGGTGCATCCTATGGTGCCATGAGTGCCAGTGGCGATCCAAGACGTTTACCGATGGACACACAGCAAGCCCCCAACTTTGTGCATTTTGATCTTCCTTATTTATACCGCTGGGAATATGGAGAAGAAAGTTTATTGAAAGAATCGGTAGCCTCCTTAGAAAGAGTGATCGCTTATGAAGGTCCGGGAAATATTGCAGCCATATTATTAGAAGGCGAATCAGGCTCATCAGGTTGTTTGAAATACCCGGTTGGTTATTTGAAGGCGGTCCGGGATATCTGTAACAAACATGGCATCTTACTGATCATGGATGAAGTGATGAGTGGTTTCGGCCGCACCGGTAAGTGGTTTGGTTTTGAAAATCATGGAATCATTCCCGATATGATCGCCATGGCAAAGGGACTGACCTGTGGTTATTTACCATTTGGCTGTTTGATGGTATCAGATAAGATCGCCGCAAAATATGATGACACTGTTTTGTCACTCGGCCTCACCTACTCTGCCCACCCTGTCAGTTGTGCTGCTGCATTAGAAACAATAAAAATTTATGAGGATGATAGCCTGATTGAGAATTGCGTTGCTATGGGACAATATGTCAATGAACAAGTAGAATTATTAAAACAAAAACATCCCAGCATCGGCGATTTCCGCAATACAGGTTTACTCGGCTGTATAGAATTAGTGAAGAACAGGAAGACCAAAGAACCCATGGCGCCCTTTAATGCCAAACCCGATGAAATGGTGGTGATGAATAAAGTGGCCGCAAAGATCAAAGAGCTGGGTATGTACACTTTTGTTCGCTGGAGTTATATATTCATTGCACCGCCGCTTTGTGTTACGAAAGAACAAATTGATGAAGGGTTGAAGATTATCAGTGAGGCTATTTCAATAGCAGATCAGTATTATATTGAATGATAAATTTTGAATGTTAAATGACCGGCTGTTTTTCATTCAGCATTTAATATTCAACATTCAAAATAAACCATGAACGGAAATCAAAACATACACGACCACTCTCTCATCAACGAAGACCTCGCTCCTGTTCCCCTGGAAAAAAGAACCTGGGGTACCTGGAACTATGCGGCCTTATGGATCAGCATGAGCCTTTGTATCCCGACATACATGCTGGCCAGTTCGCTGATCGGGGGCGGGATGAACTGGTGGCAGGCCATCCTCACTATTTTTCTCGGCAATACGATTGTGCTGATACCAATGATACTGAACGGCCATGCCGGTGCTAAATATGGTATCCCCTTCCCTGTTTTCGCAAGAGCCAGTTTTGGTACGCAAGGTGCTAATATCCCCGCGATGCTGCGGGCTATCGTAGCCTGTGGCTGGTTTGGTATTCAAACCTGGATCGGTGGCGATGCATTGTATCACATTCTCAAAGCATGGAACCCCTCTTTAGCTGAGGTGGATACACAGTCGTTGTTTCCGCAGGCATTACCGATGATCTGCTTCCTGGTATTCTGGTTGCTGAACATGTATATTGTTTATCTCGGTGTGGAAAGTATCCGGAAATTATTAGTATTCAAAGCTATCTTTTTGCCGCTGGCGGCATTGGCCTTATTAGCCTGGGCCATCACCGCAGCGAAAGGATTAGGGCCGATACTGGAACAACCTTCTCAATTACACGGCAATGAATTCTGGAAATATTTCTTTCCAGCATTGACGGGTATGGTGGGTTTCTGGGCCACACTTTCATTAAATATTCCCGACTTTACGAGGTATGCCAAATCACAAAAAGCACAGATCAGCGGGCAGGCAATCGGCTTACCCCCGTCCATGACTTTGTTTGCTTTTATCGGAGTGGTGGTAACATCAGCAACACCTATTGTGTACGGCAGTACTATCTGGGATCCGGTACAACTGGCCGGTAAATTTGAAAATAAACTCATGGTGAGTTTTGCCATGCTGGCGGTGATCATCTCCACACTGGCCACTAATATTGCAGCCAATATTGTAAGTCCTGCAAACGACTTTGCCAACCTGGCACCAAAGAAAATAAATTTTAAGAGTGGCGGTTATATCACTGGTATCATTGGGATATTGATCTTTCCCTGGAAATTAGTTGCCGATCCCAGCGGGTATATTTTTACCTGGCTGGTGGGCTATTCAAGTTTACTGGGCCCCGTGGGAGGAATTCTGATCACCGATTATTATTTTATTCGCAAACAACAACTGGCGGTAGATGAATTGTACAGTTCAACAGGACGTTATCATTTCAGCAACGGTTTCAATACAGTTGCGATCATTGCATTACTCGCCGGCATTTTACCCAACATTCCCGGTTTTTTGGTAACGATCAAGGTAATAGCGGCGGATACAGTTCCTTACTGGATCAGCAATCTCTATAATTATGCCTGGTTTGTTGGCTTCTTTGTAAGTGGCTTTGTATATTGGACATTAATGAAAAAAAGGAATTATGCTATTTGATAAATTTTGAATGTTATTGACTCATTCAACATTCATCATTCAACATTTAAAATAATCGGCCATGAATATTTTAATAAAAAACGGAAGGATCATTACTGCAACTGATGATTATGTAGCAGATATTCTTATTGAAGGCGAAACCGTAAAAGCCATTGGAAAAAATTTGCAGGTAACTGCCGACAAAGAAATCGATGCCTCCGGCAAACTCGTTTTCCCCGGCGGTATTGACCCGCATGTGCATCTGGATATGCCTTTCATGGGCACTTACTCTTCCGACAATTATGAAACAGGAACAAGAGCCGCCTTATTCGGCGG
>Ga0116142_10001171_pt1 | contig 32357 bp, 25 predicted proteins | sample AD_UKC033_MetaG_FD_89785 | JGI IMG/M metagenome (GOLD analysis project Ga0116142, IMG submission 89785) | Active sludge microbial communities of municipal wastewater-treating anaerobic digesters from USA - AD_UKC033_MetaG | ecosystem: Engineered > Bioreactor > Anaerobic > Digestate | place: USA... | reverse complement strand
GAAGAAATAAATGAATACTACAATAAACATCTTAGCGATTACGTTTTGGAAACATCTTTTGTAAAAGCTCATTATCTTACTATGGATGCAAAGGTCATACAACATTCTGACGAATGGGAGAAAATTCATAATAACGGACTTGAGGATGAGAAATTCCTTAAGGATTATTGTATTGGAACAGGCAGAAAGGTTTATTTTATTAAAGAATGGACAGAAATAAGAAATTTTTTAGACATAATAAATTACACCGATGAATTTTCTGAATATGATCTTGGTAATAAGAATGATTTGATTTATATAAATGGAGATTTAAGATACATTGTTAAAATTGATGATTATCGAAAAAAAGGCGATTATATGCCACTTGAATTAATTACACCTCAGATAACTCAGATTATAATTAACAATAGAAAAGAAAAAAAAATAGTTCAAGTTAAGAATGATCTAATTGAAAATGCTAAAAAAGAAGGCAAACTAATAATAAAATAATTGTGAAAAAAACTCTAATATTAATAACACTTACTTTAACATCATTGATGATGTTATCACAGGAAGTGATTGATCAGGTTGTTGCCGTAGTAGGGAATGAGATAATTTTAAAATCAGATATTGAGAATCAGTATATACAGTTAATATCACAAGGTTATTATTCTGAAGAGTCTGATTTAAAATGTGATGTTCTTGAAGAGTTAATGTTTCAAAAGCTCTTGTATCTTCAAGCATTAGAAGATAGTATTGTTGTTACAGAAAAAGAGGTTGAGACAGAATTGGATAGAAGAATAAATGTATATGTCAATCAGCTTGGATCAGAAAAAAAACTTGAGGAATATTATGGGAAAACAATAAAAGAGATAAAAAATGATTTTAGAGGAATAATAAAAGAACAAATTCTTACTCAACGAGTACAATCAAATCTGACACAAAATGTTAAAGTAACTCCATCTGAAATAAAAGCATATTTTGAATCAATTCCGGCTGATAGCTTACCAATGGTTGAAGCTTATTATGAATTATCGGAAATAGTGATATCTCCGGAAATTGGAGAAGCTGAGAGAAATGCTGCAATAGAGAAACTTAATGGAATACGCGAAAGAATATTAAATGGAGAGAGTTTTGCGACTTTGGCAATATTGTATTCAGAAGACCCCGGTTCTGCAAATAAAGGTGGCGAACTTGGATTTGTGAGCAGGAATGATCTTGTGCCGGAATTTGCTTCTGTTGCTTTTAATCTTACATCTCCCGAAGAAGTTTCCAGAGTTGTTGAAACAGAGTACGGATTTCACATTATTCAGCTAATAGAGAAGAAGGGTAATATGATGAACTTTAGGCATATATTACTTAATCCTGTTGTTAGTGTAGAACAAATTCAAATTGCTGAAAAACGTGCTGAGGAAGTGTATAATCTTATAACTAGTGATTCCATAAGTTTTAATGATGCTGTTAAAAGTTATAGTGATTCGGACACTAAATTTAATAATGGAAAAGTAATGAACCCGTATTATGGAAATACAAAATTAAGTGATGATTTCGTAGATCCATATACTCGTAAAGCATTGTCAGGGCTTAAGCCAGGAGAAATTTCCAAACCTTTTTTAGCTACAAATAACAAAGGTAGAAAAGAAATGAAAATCATACGCCTTGATTTAAAGGTTGAAAATCATGTTGCTAATTTAAAGGATGATTATCAGGAACTACAACAGTACGCCTTACAGGTTGAAAGTCAGAAAGTAATTGAAAAATGGATTAATAACAAACTTAAGAGTACTTATATTAGAATAGATCAATCGTATTCAAATTGTAACTTTAAATTTGGTGACTGGTATAAAACCGGAGATGCCCAATAGCTTATTTATCACTTGCAGTAAGACATAAACAATAAAATATGAAAAAAGCAATTATTATGACTGAGGTTGGAGATATGACTGTTGAATTTTATCATGAAGATGCTCCTATAACAGTTGAAAATTTTATTAAACTTGCAGAATCTGGTTTTTATAATGATCTTAGATTTCATAGGGTAATACCTGATTTTGTAGTGCAGGGTGGCTGTCCTTATTCGAAAGAAATAGGCAATCCACGAGTAGGTACAGGAGGTCCGGGTTATACTATAAAGTGTGAATTAAAAGGCAATAATCAATATCATGATAGAGGCGTGTTGTCAATGGCTCACGCAGGAAGAGATACGGGAGGCTCACAATTTTTTATCTGTCATAGTCGTACAAATACTGCACATTTAGATAGAAACCATACTTGCTTTGGGAAAGTAGTTGATGGACTCGACGTTATAGATAAAATCAGAAGTGGTTGTATAATAGAGGAAATAAAAATAATCGAGTAAACAGTATCTAATTATTTTCTATTCTGTGCCAGGTTTGAGTTCTGTAAAAAGGTCCAAGATATCCTCTGACATTAAGAGTCTTTCCATCTTCAGACAGCCACATTCTACAGTCATAAACCTTTCCGTTATTGGGATCTAAAATCCCTTTTTTAAGATACCAGTCATTTGTTCTTTTTGTTAAGCCATTAACTATCTGCATTCCAATAATAGGTTGATTATGCAAAGTTCCCTCACAGGCAGTACATAATGGATTTTCTTCTGTCTTATCAAGAATCTCGATGACCTTACCATATAGTTTTCCATTTTTAATGTATAATTCAACGTAAGATTTTGGCTTATTTGTTTCATCATCAATAGTTTTCCAAATACCAACCTCTTTTTGGGCTTTTAATGAAACACCTGCAAAAATTATTGCAGCTAGTAATATCAATTTAATACTGTTTTTCATAATTATTAGTTTAAATGTTGGCTCAAAAATACAAAAATTAATCCAAAACAAAATCTGCCAATATTAAAATAGGTTGACAAAAGATTTCATATTTTTGTTATAACCAAAAAAAAAGAATGAAAAACCGAATTCAAATTATTAGGGCAGATATCACTACTTTGTCAATAGATGCGATAGTAAACGCTGCAAATAGAACATTGTTAGGCGGAGGAGGAGTGGATGGTGCGATTCATAGGGCGGCCGGATTTGAATTGTTGGATGAATGCAGAACTTTAAACGGATGTAATACAGGTGAAGCTAAAATAACCAAAGGTTATAATCTGCCCTCAAAATACGTAATTCATACCGTTGGTCCTGTTTGGTATGGCGGAAACAAAAATGAACCGAAACTACTTGCTGATTGTTACAGAAATTCTTTAAATATAGCTAATTTATACAATCTTAGAACAATAGCTTTTCCGGCAATAAGCACAGGAGTTTATGGATATCCTTTAATCGATGCGGCTAAAATTGCCTATATAGAAACTTTTTCGTTCCTAAAACAAAACTCTAATCCTAAGACCGTAATTTTTGTTTGTTTTAGTGAAAATGCAGTGTCTGTTTATCAAAATGTTTTAGATGAAATTCTTAATAATATTTAGATAAAGTAAAACGTTTTATTCTAAAATTAACTATGAAAAATGTATTGCTTTTAATATTTGTCTTATTATCGTTAATTGGTATGTCGCAAATTACAGAGAGAGAGCAGCAAGTACTGGATGAAATAAATCTTTGTCGAACAAATCCTCAACAATATTTGCAGTATATTGATTCATTTCTTGAATACAATAATTCAGATGCCGGAGAAAAAGCTACAGCCAGAGAATTAAAGAAAGTGTTAAAAAAAATGAAGCCTCTGGAACCATTGGTGTTTTCTCCAGAATTGTATGAAGCCTGCAAAATTCACGGAGATTACATTATTAAAGTTAAAAAGTTGGTACATTCTGATTGCGTATGTGCAGAAAATGTTCAATATGGGCACAGCGATGTAAGGTTTGCTGTTATTGATTTGTTGATAGATAATGGAATAAGCAGCCGGGGACACAGAAAAAATATTTTAAATCCAGAATTTGGTTATTTTGCTGTTTACGAAATCCCTCAAAAAGTAAAAAAAATGGATTACATTTTTATTCAACAATTTGATTGGAAAAAGAAGTAATTCGTTGGCTGCTATAAAATGTAAGTTTAATTTGATTTTTACATTAAAATTTATTAACTTGCATTGAAATTTTAATTCTTAAAAAAATGAAAAAATATTTTTTAACAATTCTAATTATAATTATTACTTCAAATGCTTCATTTTTATTTTCACAGACTGTAGGAAGGTATGATGACAATAGAGATGGCAATGATTATAAAACTGTGTTTATAAACGGCAAAACATGGTTCAGTCAGAATCTTAATTATGCCTCAACTTCCGGTAGCTGGTGTTATGAAGGATCTTCGAAAGAATGTGATAAAAACGGCAGATTGTATTGTTTTGAAGGTAGCAAAAATGCTTGCCCTGCTGGTTGGAGATTGCCTACGATGGCAGATTTTGAAAGTTTAGTCGAATCTGCCGGAGGTAAAAAAAGTCCCGGTACTTTTAATGCTTTAAATACTAATGGTTCGACAGGATTTAATGTTCAGTATGCCGGGTACAGGACGGCTGATGGTTTGTTCTTAAAAAAGGGAAACGAAGCTGGTTATTGGATTAATGTACCGGTGAAAAAGAAAAAAGTTACTGTGGCGTATTTTAATAAATCAAAAGGTACAATAGAGTATATCAAAATAAAACCTGCTGATAGGGCATATTCAGTTAGATGCGTCAAATGATGTATCACGAAAAAGTTGTACAAATTATCTAAATGACATACTATAGTATAATACTATTCGTTTTAATTTTCAGTTAATATAAAATTATGAAAAATCTAAATTTGTTTGCAGCAGTTATCTTTGTTGTGGTTTTATTTAATAGTTGTCAATCCGAAAAAGAGATTTATGGAAAATGGTCTATTGAAGATATAGAGATGAAAGAGAATGTCGACGAAATTTTGTTTGTTGGTTTGGCATTATCAGACTTCAGTTATTATGAGTTTACAAGTGAAAATGAATTGTTGCTATATAACTCTAAAGATGAATTGCTTCAAAAAGAAAGATTTTTACTTTCGGAAGACGGTAAAGAATTATTGATAAAAGGTTCGGTTGATCAGGTTTTGAAAATAGAAATTATCAGTAAAACCGAAATAAAACTAGAAGATGAGAATTGTATCATCAAACTCACAAGAAAATAGCATCTACACATAGGATAATAGCTATCTTTGATTTTCAAATTTAACATTTTTATAATTTTGATGTTGCATTTATCAGTTGAATCTACGGTAAATAATGTACTTTTGCATTTTTATTTTCAGGAATGAGGATTTTCAGAACATATTTTGCGGGATCGAAAAAATCAGGTGGAATTAACGAATTGCTTGTGTTAGCAATACCAATGGTTATATCTACTGCAGCTGATGGCGTAATGACCTTTACCGACAGGTTGTTCATGGCTAAAGTAGGTTCGGAACAAATGAATGCAGTTATGGGAGGAGGAGTAGGCTTTCAGGTTCTTACATTTTTCTTTATAGGTTTGCTTGGTTATTCTACTGCATTGGTAGCTCAGTATTTTGGAGCAGGAGAAAAGCATAATTCATCAAAAACAACATTTCAGGCAATAATTATAAGTGTTATTGCATGGCCTGTTATTATTTTACTTAAGCCATTGATAGCTCAATATTTTGTATATTTAAAAATTCCTGAAGTTCAGTTACAATATCAGACAGAATACTTTAATATAATGGTGTTTGGAGGTGTCTTTGCAATTTTAAGACATAGTTTGAGCTGTTTTTTCTCAGGAATCGGGAAGACAAAAATCGTGATGAGAGCAACAATAGTAGCGATGTTGTTAAATGTCATACTTGATTATGTACTGATTTTTGGAAAGTTTGGTTTTGAGGCAATGGGAATAAAAGGTGCTGCCATCGCAAGTATCTCAGGGTCTGCAGGAGCTGTTATTATGCTTTTTTATGCATTTTTTCATAAAACGATTAAAAAAGAATTTTCAGTTATGCAGTCATTCAGGCTTGACTTTTCAATCATGAAAAAGCTTTTTCGTTTTGGATATCCGGCAGGTCTGGAACTTTTCCTTAATTTTTTCGCTTTTTCGACAATGATATCAATATTCCATTCTCAGGGAAATATTGCAGCTACAGCATCAACTATAATGTTTAACTGGGATCTTGTTTCATTCATTCCGTTACTTGGAGTTGAAATTGCAGTTACTAGTCTCGTTGGAAGATATATGGGAGCAGGGAGGCCTCAAGTAGCTCACAGAGCAGCGGTAAGTGGTATAAAAATAGGTGTCTTCTATTCTATTGTAATACTTGCCTTATTCATTACTATTCCTGAAGTCCTTGTAAGGGTATTCGAACCGGTAGGTCATTCACATGTGTTTGAGTCTGCAGTTCCTGTTGCTTCAAACATGATCAGAATAGCCTCAATATATGTTTTGGTTGAAGCTGTAATGGTAGCTTTAGTCGGAGCTTTAAGAGGTGCCGGTGATACATTTTTTACTATGATAGCCTCGGTAACGGCTCATTGGATGTTTGTACCAATTATATATTGTTCGTTAAAGTTTTTCAATATGTCTGTAGAATGGAGCTGGTTTTTACTTGTTATTGCTTTTCTGTTGTTTAGTTTTGTTTTATATTTTAGATTTAAAAGCGGAAAGTGGAAAAAAATTAAAGTGATAGGTTAAGTAGTAATATGTTACGGTAACTGTAAAATTGATTATATTTGTTGTGTCTAAAACAAAATAACATGAAATCAAATGCGACAATATTAATAACAAGCGTCATTTTTGTATTGGTAATTTCCTGTAATGGAGGGAAAGACAAATCAGTAAAGTCAGAAAAAGAGCAAAATATAGAAACAGTTGATTCGGTACAGAATGAAAATGTTGATATATCAAGTATTGAGGATCAAATAATTGATAAAATTCTTGAATTACCAGAGGTAAAGGACAGAGCTGATTATATTGTTAAGGAAACTAATGGTGAACGTCACCTCAAAATTTGGATTGCTGCAAGTCCAAAAGAAACAGGAAGTTATTACCTGATAAAAGCAGGGGAGGACAATGGAATGAGTTTAGTAACTCATTTTGACTTTCATGTTAATCCAAAAACATTGGAGATTAAGTATTATGATGTCTTGACAGATTCTGAATTAAGCTTAAGTGAATGGAGAGAGCAGAACAAGGAATAGTTTGACATATAGTTTAATTAATTATTATAACAAACGTATTTCATTATTGTTACAATTCAAAAGTATTTTATTCATAGCCAGGCTTACAGTTAAATTATTGATAAATTATAATTATTTAGCTGGCATCTATTAATCGCTTTTGTTATAGTATTTGTAGCCTCCCTATAAGGCCATAATTTGACAAATACAATTCCAAAAGCTATTGTTTAAGTTTGTGAACCCCCGACTTAAAAGTCGGGGTTACTGACATTGAGCCCTCCGGGCTCAGGTTTTTGAACCAGCTAAATAATTACGATAAATTTATTGTATTTTTTTTCTCAAACAAATTACCCTTAATATATTGCTGCTGTTTTGATGTATATATGCGGCTGGGTATTAAAGACTAAATAGATTTGTGGTTTTGGCGGAGATTTTGCCATTTTTGCAAAATCTGTGACAAAACCGCCGTAGAATAATTCAAAAATCAATTATATTTTTTAATTTTGTTTTGCATGATATACAAAAAACTATTAAGTCTATGACCGATATACTTGTTCAAGCCTCTGAATTGATTAAACAAAACAAACCAGCTGCGTTATGTACTATTGTTGAAACAGGTGGTTCTACACCCCGCAAAGCTAACTCGCGAATGTTGGTTTTCCCGGACGGAACAATTTCCGGTACAATAGGCGGAGGCAGCGTCGAAAAAGAAGTTATTGAAACTGCTTTAAAGGTTTTAAAAACTAATAAATCTGAATTACTAAAGTGCAATCTCAAACAAGATTATGAAATGGAGTGTGGTGGCTCTATGAAAGTCTTTATTGAAGCTCTTGCTGTAATGCCCGAACTTCTGATATTCGGCGGTGGTCATATCGGGAAAGCTTTATCATCATTTGCTTCTTCTGTTGGGTTTGCTGTAACAGTAATTGATGACAGAGATGGGATATTTAACTCTTATCAGGCAGGTTCTATTAAAACCGTAAATATAGGGTATAACGATTTTATAAATAATTACGATTTTTCTGATAATACGTACATCGTTGTTGTTACTCACCAGCACAAAAACGATTATGAAGTGCTGAGTAAAGTCTGTACTAAACCTCATGCATATCTTGGTATGATTGGTAGTAAAATTAAGGTGGCTCAAGCCACAAAAACTTTGCTTGAAGAAAAAGTCCTTTCGGAAGAAATAATTAAACTTATTGACATGCCAATAGGCATTCCTATTAAATGCGAAACTCCCGAAGAAATTGCAATCAGTATATTAGCAAAGATTATTGACATTAAAAACCAAAATTCAAAATGATGAATAACCCCAATCATGTTTCTTTTGTTCTTGATGGAAAAACAGTGAATTTGAATTTTGCTGATTCGAAATATAAACCAACTACAACATTACTTCAGTATTTACGTGATCTCCCCGGACATAAGAGTGTTAAAGAAGGATGTGCTGAGGGCGATTGTGGAGCATGTACTGTTGTTATGGGAGAGTTGAAAAACGATAAAATTCAGTATCGTGCCTACGATTCTTGCTTGATATTTTTGCCTGCTGTACACGGAAAACAGATAATTACTGCAGAGAATTTGGGAAATTCTGAAAATTTGCATCCTGTTCAACAAGCTATGCACGATTATGACGGTTCACAATGTGGTTTTTGCACTCCGGGATTTGTAATGTCAATATTTGCTCTTTATAAACAAGAAGAAAAACCTGACAAAGAAGAAATTACAAACGCCCTTTCCGGAAATTTGTGCCGTTGCACAGGCTATAGACCTATTATTGAAGCTGCTGAATCTTCAATTAAAAATAGACATGAGGATCATTTTTGTAAATGTGAAGATATTATTGCCTCTTTGCTTAAAAAAATCAATACCAAAGACACAATTGAGATAATTACCGAGAAACAAAAATATTTCATTCCTTTTACCAAGAAAGAAGCATTATCTTTGAGAAAACAATTTCCCAACGCATTATTAATTGCCGGATCAACGGATATAGCTTTAAGAGTAACAAAGAGACATGAATTTTTACCGGAAATAATCGATCTGTCACATATCAGGGAATTGGATTGTTTTAATATTAACAAGGATAAAGCATTTATTGGCAGTAATTATTCACTGGAAGATTTGAGAAATTCTTCAAAATCTGTTTTCCCGGCATTGAATAATATACTTAATATTTTTGGTTCCAGACAAATTCGTAATAGAGCTTGTCTTGGCGGAAATATTGGTTCTGCTTCTCCAATAGGAGATAGTATCCCGGTTTTAATGGCTTATGATGCAGAAGTAGTATTGGAAAGTGTAGAAACAAAACGCACAATTAAACTTCGCGAATTTATTACTGGTTACAGGCAAACACAATGCAAACCTAGTGAGATTATTACCGAAATTATTGTCCCGATACCGAAAAGTGATATTTTAATAAAATCTTATAAAGTAAGTAAACGTAAGGACCTTGACATTTCAACTGTAAGCGCTTGTTTTTCTTTAAAACTCAATGAAAATAAGGTAGAAGATATTGCCATATTTTATGGCGGAATGTCTGCTTTTACAAAAAGAGCGGTTAAAACTGAAGAAATACTGAAAGGCAAGACCTGGAACAGAAAAAATATAGAAATAGCCATGAAATACATAACAGAAGATTACAAACCAATTTCTGATGCACGCGCAGGGTTTAAAGTAAGAGAAATAATGGCAGCAAATCTTTTGATGAAGTTCTGGGTTGAAACAAACCAAGTTTATAAGCATTAAAAAGTTACCAATGACAAATATAAATCACGAATCAGGAAAGTTCCATGTAACCGGAGAAGCAATCTATATTGACGATATGCAAATGCCGGATCGTCTTTTGCACGGTTTCGTTTATGTAAGTCCTCATGCTCATGCTAAAATAAAATCTTTCGATCTTGAAGCTGCTAAATCTGTTAAAGGTGTGCATGCTGTTTTATCTTTTAAAGATATTCCGGGACACAATCAGATGGGACCTGTAATTCAGGACGAACCGGTTTTAGCAGAAAATGAAGTTCAATGTGTGGGACAGGCAATGTTTTTAATTGCAGCAGAAAATCAGGAAGTGGCTGATGAAGCAAAAAAGAATATAAAAGTAGAATATGAATTACTTGAACCTAATTTATCTATTCAGGATGCAATTGCTAAAAATTCGCTTCTTCAACCTGAACGAAAAATAGAAAATGGAGATATTAACAAAGGATTTAAGCAGTCTGCTCATATTATCAGTGGTGAGTTTGAATCAGGCGGTCAGGAGCACTGGTATCTTGAGACACAGATATGCTTGGCGGTTCCGGGTGAAGGTAAAGAATTAAAAGCATACAGTTCTACGCAGCATCCCTCTGAAACTCAGGCAATTATTGCAGAGGTTTTAGGTATAGGTAAAAATGATGTCGAAGTGGAATGCAGAAGAATGGGAGGGGCTTTTGGTGGAAAAGAGACTCAGGCAAATCACCTGGCTGCATGGGCTTCATTACTGGCTACTAAGACAGGAAGACCTGTTAAACTAAGATTGTCACGCGATGAAGATCAGAAAATTACCGGAAAGAGACATCCTTATTTATATAAATATAAAGTTGGCTTCGATGCTGAAGGTAAAATACTTGCAGCTGATATTCAACATTATGCAAATGGAGGATATGCAACAGATTTGACTATGGCAATATTGGAGAGAGGTATGCTACATGCCGAAAATTCATACTTTATTCCTAATATTCGTATTGTTGCTAAACCAATGAAGACCAATTTGCCTTCGAATGTTGCTTTTCGTGGATTTGGAGCTCCACAGGGAATTTTCTGCATCGAAAATATAATTGATATTATTGCACGTTGTCTTAACAAAGACAGTGCTGAAATTCAATATAGAAATTTTTATGGTATAAAAGAGAATAATACTGCACCGTATGGAGCAAAAGTAGAGAATAACCGCCTTTATGTTTTGTTTGAAAAACTGATGAAATCTTCATCATACAAAAGTCGTAGAAAAGAAGTAAACATTTTTAATAAGAAAAATGAATTCTCAAAAAAAGGTTTAGCTATGACGCCTGTGAAATTTGGGATTTCATTTACTACAGCTTTTTTAAATCAGGCTGGTGCTTTAGTGAACATTTACAGTGATGGGACTATTCTGGTAAATCATGGTGGAACTGAGATGGGGCAGGGGTTATATACAAAAATCCGTAAAATTGCAGCAGCAGAATTCGGGGTAGATATCAAAAGCATAAAAGTAAACGCCACAAACACATCCAAAGTTCCAAACACATCGGCTACAGCAGCTTCGTCAGGAACTGACCTTAACGGAATGGCTGTAAAAAATGCAATTGAAAAGTTAAAAGCAAGACTGATTGAATTTGCTGCAGAACAATTAAGCAACATTTATGGAAAGATCGTAAAGAAAAATACAATTGTCTTTGAAAACGATTATGTTTTTGATAAGAAAAATCCTGAATTAAAAATATCATTTGAGGAGTTGATATCCAAAGCTTATATAAATCAGATAAGTCTTAGTGCAACAGGTTTTTATCGGACTCCCGATATCTATTTTGACAGAGCAGCCGGTAAGGGAAATCCATTTCATTATTATGCTTTTGGAATGGCTGTTTCTGAAGTTTTAGTGGACATTCTGACTGGAGGTGTTCAAGTCCTGCGTTCTGATATATTGCACGATGTAGGAGAGTCAATTATCCCTAATATTGATATCGGTCAGATTGAAGGTGCTTTTGTTCAGGGAATGGGTTGGGTTACAGCCGAAGAAATGAAATACGACAAAAATGGTAATCTGTTAAATCATTCTCCCGACACATATAAAATCCCTTCAATTCAGGATATACCACAGGATTTCAGAGTTGAATTGTTGAAAGGCTATCCAAATCCAAATACAATACGAAAAAGCAAAGCTGTTGGTGAACCTCCATTTGTACTCGGATTGTCAGTATGGTTTGCGATAAAAGATGCTATTGCAGCAATAAAAGAAAACAAAATAGAGCCTAATCTTAAACTACCGGCAACAAACGAGAATATTTTACTGGCTGTAAGTGAATTATCAGTGTAGTAGCATATTGATAACTATTCAAGTACATAATTTAAACAGATTACCGATTACAGAATTCTACCGATTACTGAATTTTACCGATTACCAGTTATTATAAAAAGGCAGGAAAATAATTACCTATAATAATTGTTTTATTGTCAGTTTGTCAAATCTGAAAAATAAGATACTTTTGTGATAGTAATAAACAAAACTTATAGTTGTTTGTTGAGATAATAATAATTCGATTAAATGAAAGCAACAAAAAAAACTCTTCTGATGATACTCGATGGTTGGGGTAAAGGAGATGGAAGTAAAGCCGATATTATTCACGAGGCATATACTCCGAATTACGACAGGTTTTTAAAGGAATGTCCAAATTCTGAACTTCTGGCTTGTGGAGAAAATGTGGGACTGCCGGAAGGACAGATGGGTAATTCAGAAGTCGGCCATTTGAATATTGGTGCCGGAAGAATTGTCTATCAGGATTTGGTTAGAATTAACAAAGAAATTGAATTCGGGAATTTCTTTAATAATGAAGTCCTTGTTGAAGCTTTTAAATATGCGTTGGAAAACGACAAACAGGTTCATTTGCTAGGTCTGGTTTCTGACGGTGGAGTACACTCGACATACGAGCATTTGACAGCTTTGGTTAAACTTTCTGATAGAATGGGAGTAAAGAAAACTTTTATCCATGCATTAACTGATGGCAGAGATACTGACCCGAAAAGCGGAATAGGCTTTATCAAAGATTTAACAATAGCATTGCAGAATTCTGAAGTAAAACTTGCCAGTCTTGTTGGTCGTTATTATACTATGGATAGAGATAAGAGATGGGAGAGAGTGAAAGTTGGCTATGACCTTATGGTAAATGGCATTGGAGAAAAATCAACTAATATTGTTGAATCAATGCAAAAATCCTATGATAATGATGTTACCGATGAATTTATCAAACCTATTATAATGGTAGATTCTGTGGGGAATCCATTGACTACAATTAAAGATAAAGATGTTGTAATTTGTTTTAATTTCAGGACGGATAGATTACGCCAGATCACAACAGTATTGACTCAAAAAGATATGCCGGAATTTGAAATGCATACCATTCCTCTGCAATATTATACTATGACTCGGTATGACGAATCATTTAAAAATATTCATATTATTTACGATAAAGATAATCTCAATAATACTATAGGAGAGATTGTGTCGAGAAATGGATTGAAACAACTGCGTATTGCAGAAACAGAGAAATATGCTCATGTTACTTTCTTTTTTAGTGGCGGTCGAGAAGATATCTTTGAGAATGAAAGTAGGGTTTTAATACCTTCTCCGAAAGTTGCTACTTATGATCTTCAACCTGAAATGAGTGCTCCTCTGGTAAAAGATGCTCTTATTAATGAAATTGACAAAAATATTCATGATCTTATAGTCGTAAATTTTGCTAATGGTGATATGGTTGGACATACAGGAGTATATCAGGCAATTAAAAAAGCTGTCGAAACTGTTGACAAATGTGTTGGAGAGGTTGTAGATGCTGCAGTTAAAAACGACTACACAGTAATGATTATTGCAGATCATGGTAACGCCGATTATGCTCTAAATATTGATAATACACCAAATACTGCACATTCCCTGAACCCTGTTCCATGTATTTTGATAAATACTGAATATAAATCTGTTGCGAATGGAATTCTAGCAGATATTGCTCCTACAATTCTAAAAATTATTGGCATTAATCCGCCTATTGAAATGACTGGAAATGTTTTGGTATGAAAATAATAATACTATGTATAATATTTTTATTTAAGAAAAAGTAATTATTATTAAAATAATTTATTTAAATAATTGATAATCAAATGTTTAAATTGGCTTTTTTATTACTAATTGGAAATAATCAATTTTAAAAATTATTTGCTTTTCGATAAATCAGATATTATATTTGCTTTCCAAACATTGTTATGTTAGACGCAAAATCGAAATATAGAACACTGCTGATAAGTTTAGGACTTAGTCTTTTTATAGTCAGCATCGTATTTTTGTTATCATTTTCTTTTTAAAGTTAAAGTTGTTTTCATAGTTAATGCAGTAAGTTTTACTGCATTTTTTATTATTTATCGCAATTATCCGTTAAACTTAAAATTTGTTTTAGCCATAGATTTACATTTATCATACTGGTTAACAAAATCAGCCAAATTTTCCGCCAAAACCACATTACAAAATTCTATGAAAAAAAATGCCCCGACTTTCATCGGGGCAGTGGTACCACCTAGGGTCGAACTAGGGACACCAGGATTTTCAGTCCTGTGCTCTACCGACTGAGCTATGGTACCTTTTCGGGACTGCAAAAATAAAGTAAATTTTCAATTATCCAAAGAAATCTAAAATATTTTTCTTACTCAATAAATTTATTCTCTATAAGTATGTGACAATCAACAGAATCCTAATATAAACAAGGATGAAAATAGATAATAATTGCGTTTTTTATTGATTTGAATTTATTAGCACCTAAATTCATTAAAGCCGAATTTTCTATATTTGCAAAAAATTTAATTGTGTACAACACATATTTATTGAATAACGGAATAAGAATCATTCATAAGAGTGTTGATTCTGATGTTGCACATTGTGGTATTATAATAAATACCGGTACTCGTGACGAAGCTGAGAACGAGCACGGAATCGCTCATTTGACTGAACACATGTTGTTTAAAGGTACAAAAAGAAGAAGGGCTTTTCATGTCCTAAGCAGGATGGATGACGTTGGTGGCGAAATGGACGCATGGACAACAAAAGAGGAAACATGTATTTCCGCCAGTTTTCTTAACGAGTTTTATGAGAGAGCTATTGAACTGATAAACGATGTGATTTTTAATTCAGTTTTTCCTCCCAGAGAAATCGAAAAAGAAAGAGAAGTAATCATTGATGAAATAAATTCATACAAGGATTCTCCTGCTGAAAGTATCTTCGATGATTTTGAGGACCTTATTTATCCGAAACATCCTCTAGGTAGAAATATTCTGGGTACTAAAAAACTACTCGAAAAATACACTGATTTAAATATTAAGAACTTTATCTCTGAAAAATATAACACCGATCAAATGGTTATCTGCTCAATTGGAAAAATAAAATTTGAAAGGTTGATCAAATATTGCGAGAAATATTTTGGCACAAATCCAGCAAATTATAGAAACTTTAAGAGAATTAGCTTCTCTGATAATATTGCAGTTAATAAAAGTTTAAAGAAAAATACACATCAGGCACATGTTATTACCGGTACTTATGCATATCCTTTCAATGATATTAAGCGATTGCCCTTGTTTCTCATAACAAATTTACTTGCGGGTCCTGCAATGAATTCCAGATTGAATATGAGCTTACGCGAAAAAAGAGGGATATCATATAATATTGAAGCAAATTACACTCCTTATGAAGATACTGGCAATTTTAATATATATTTTGGCTGCGATAAAGAAAATATTGAACTTGCAAATGATTTGGTCTTTAAAGAACTGGAACTGCTCAAATCAAAGAAAATGGGACCGGTACAGTTGTCAAAAACAAAAAAACAGCTAATAGGTCAAATTGCAATTGGGAGCGAAATAAACTCAAGTATGTTGCTTTCAATGGGTAAAACTTATTTGATTTACAATCAGATTGAGACACTTAAAGAAACAATAAAAGAAATTGAATCTGTTACAGCATCTCAAATATCGGAAGTGGCAAACGAATTGTTTAATCGGGATAAATTCTCATCTTTAATTTATTATTAAAATGGAGATCAGTGAAATTCGAAATGCGTACATTGAAGGATTTGGTCAACCTGAAGACAATCTTTTAAAAGAGCTTACCCGCGAAACTGCTTTAACTCAGATACATCCCAGAATGATTTGTGGAAATCATCAGGGACAACTTTTATCTTTGCTTGTAAAATTAAGTAAGGCGGAAAATATATTGGAAATCGGTACTTTTTCCGGTTATTCGACTATTTGTATGGCTCGTGCATTACCCGAAAAAGGAAAAATCACTACAATTGAAATAAATGATGAGATTCAATGGCTCAATTCAAAGTATTTTCATCTGGCAAAACTCGAAAACAAGATAAATCCAATTGTTGGAGATGCACTCGAACTTATTCCAAAATTAAACGAACAATTTGATTTTGTGTTTATTGATGGTGATAAACGTCAGTATATTGATTATTATCAAATGGTTTTTCCTTATGTTATTTCAGGAGGCTTGATTCTCGTTGATAATGTGCTTTGGGACAATAAAATATTCAGAGATGTTGAGTCGAATGATTTTATGACTAAAGGAGTAATTGAATTTAATGAGATGATAAAAATGGATGCACATGTTGAAAAACTAATTATTCCTTTAAGAGATGGCTTAATGTTGATTAGAAAATTATAATTCAATTCTGATAATTAGGAAAATTTATATCTTTACTGAAATTTTTATGCAAAACATCCTAAGCATAGGACGAAAAACAATTATCAAAACAGCTGATTGGTTTTATAAACCCTTTAGTCGCTTTATTCCACAGGTAACTTTTAGATATGGATTTACAGGTGGTTTAAACACTGCTTTTGATATTTTTCTTTATTTTATTTTTTATAATTATATTTTTCAAAAGCAAAATTTGGATTTATCGCTGATTACAATATCTCCACATATAGCTGCTTTTGTATTTGTTTTTCCTATTACTTTTGTAACCGGATTTATGCTGGCAAAATATGTAACTTTTACCCAATCAACTCTACGTGGACGAAAACAACTATTTCGTTATGGATTAACTGTCGTAGGTTCAATAATATTAAATTACTTCCTTTTGAAGTTTTTTGTTGAATTGTGCAATTTTTGGCCGACATTCTCTAAAATACTTACGACTGCAATTATAATTGTTTATAGTTATTTCATGCAAAAACACTTTTCGTTTAATAATCAAAAGTTATAGACATATTACAAATTTACAATCGGTGTCGTTTAAAATTAAAGCATAGAGTGGCCTGTAGAGTTGGGGCTTTGATTTTTCCAGGTGGCTATACTGTTCTTAAGCTTGGACAGAGAGCGATGGGAGCATTGTTTTTCCTAGCCTTTTTTGTTTCATTTTTGTGGCAATGACAAAAATGAAAAGATATATAAATAATAAGAGGTTTGCTTTAAAAATTATTGTGGCGAATTAATTGGGTGTCCCAGTGTCGAGGTCAGGACAAATTACAAAATTCTTAACATTAGTCAATTACAAAGATTGTTTATTTTGCAACTTTTTACAATATAATTTTTGGTGAAATGAAAATTTTGTAATTTTGAACTACTAAACAATTGTGCTATGCGGAATATATTGCTAATATTAAGTTGTTTCATATCATTTAGTGTGTTTTCACAAAACCTCTTACTAAATGGTGGGTTTGAAAATGAACAGACTGGTTGGATCAAAGACAGTACCACAGATTATCAGGCGTTTTTTATTGATAATACAGATTTTAATTCAGGTGCAAAAAGCCTGAGGATTACTTTAGCTGAAGGAGATACTGCCTCATTTGGTCAGTTTATTGTTGCTGATATAAATAAAAAATATAGAATAGAGTATTCGGTCAAAACTCAAGATGTGCGTGAATGTTTGTTCCCTTTTGTTCAGTTTACAAAAATAGATTTTACAAATGTTTTTAGTCTTTATCTAACTCCTGCAGGAGTTACTGATGGCTGGGAGACTAATTTTGGGAGAGTAAGTGTACATGAGGATTCTGACTATCTTGTGTTTTTATTTGTTTTTAATGGACAGGGGACTATATGGATTGACGATGTTGGTATTTATGAGGAGACAAATACCGATTATAATAATTATTCTGTTAAAATACATGAAAATGCTAATCCGTTAAAAAATCTATTTCAGTCTAATGGTATAGATCCGGGAAATACTGACTATCCGATATTTCTTCAAAGCTTTGCAGATTTGGGAATTAACTATATCCGTACACACGATTTCGCAATAGCTTTTGACCATGGTGCAATTGTTGGACTTGAAGATCAGTCTTACGACCCTTTTGATCCGGCTTCTTATTATTTCCATATTTCCGATTCTATGGCTCAAAATATTTATAATGCCGGAGGTAAGATTTTTTATCGCTTAGGACAAAGTTACAGTTACGATCCAATTTGCAGTATGCCTCCGGAAGACCCTCAAAAGTGGGCGGATGTTTGTGTTCAGATAATTAAACATTATAATGATGGTTGGAATAACGGATACCATTATAATCTTGATTATTTCGAAATATGGAATGAACCTGATTTACCTGAATTTTGGAAAGGAACGGTTCAGGATTATATCGAAATGTACAGATGTGCGGCAAATGCAATTAAATCATATAATCCCGAGCTTAAAGTTGGTGGTCCTGCTTTGGCAAATGTCTGGGATCAGTCCTTTATTAATGAGTTTTTAGATTCAGTCGTCACTTATGATTTACCTTTGGATTTCTTTTCATACCATTTGTATTATTTGCCAAATCCGTATCAGTTTAAACTGACAAACGAATACTTAAGAAGAAAACTTAATTCTTTCGGACTTTACGATGTCGAATTAATAAATACGGAATGGAATACAGGACATTTTAATCCTGCCGGTTATGACCCTTATAGTCTGGATGATGCTCAAAATGCTGCTCAGGTCGTTTCAGTTCTTACTTATATGCAGGAAACAGATATCTCGATGTTTTTTCGCTATTCATTTCGTAATTATTGGTTTGGTTTAATTGAGGAAAACGGAGATTTAAGATATTCAGGTTTCGCATATAAAACATTTTATGATCTGTATAAAAATGGAGACAGAGTATTTGCACATGGGGGAGATACTCTCGGAAAATCAATAATTGCAACAAACTCTGATACTCTTATTCACATTATTGTAACTGATAACTCTTCTGTATCACAAGGATATAATATCAGTTTTGATGATTTAACTCTCGAAGTTGATTATTTATATACAATATACAGAATTGATGAAAATAATTTGTATGAAGAATTTACAAGCGGAATTTTTAATTATTCGAATCCGCAAATTAGTGTTACAGCAACACCTCCATTTGTTGACCATGTTATTATCACTCCATATTATGTTGATGTTGAAACTAATAAAATAAAAAATAGCAATGCATATATAATTCCTAATCCTGCAAAAGAAAATGTTAATCTTATTTTCGATAAGTGCTATGAAAACATTTCTATTAAAATTTTTGATATTGCGGGCAAACTGATTATTAGCGATTATTTTACAAGTTCTGACAAAATCTGTATTCAGCTAAAGGATATTAAAACAGGTAATTACATATTACATTATGAAACCGAAACAGACAGAGGAAATTTAAAACTAATCGTGAAGTAGATATAAATTATTCTCAGTAATTAATTAGAAAATATTCCGGAATATTTATGATTTAGAAATTAGAGCAATCTTATATTCTCAATTTTTAATATATTTACAATTCAAAATATTGTTAAGACATGAAAATATTCAAAGAATTACTGGTTTTTGCCATTATTTTGTTGGTTTCAACTAGTCTGTTCGGACAAACCGGCATTATTAGCGGTCGTGTAACAGATATTAGCGGTGAAGGGCTATACGGGACCAACGTAGTTGTAAAAGGAACATCTATAGGTGTAATAACTGATTTTGACGGAAATTACACTATTCAAAATGCTCCTGTCGGACAACAAACTGTAGAATTCTCGTTTATAGGTATGACAACTCAGGAAAAAACTGTCAACATTGAATCAGGGAAAACTGTCATTATTGATATAGTGTTACTTGAAGATGCAGTAGTTCTCGAAGATGTTGTTGTCATTGGATATGGTCGAAGACAAAAAAGAGATGTTACCGGTGCAATCACATCAATTTCGTCAGATGACCTGGGAGACGCTGTTTTGCCAAGTTTGGAATCTTCTATGCAGGGGCGTGCTGCAGGTGTTCAGGTTACAACATCAAATGGTATGGCAGGATCTTCAATTAATGTAAAAGTCAGAGGAACAAACTCAATTTCTGCCGGTTCACAACCTCTTTATGTTATTGACGGTATTCCTGTTACCAATGGAGATTTCTCTGCAAATAATACAGGATCGGGATTTAATGCTCTGGCAGATTTAAATCCAAATGATATTGAATCAATTCAAATCCTCAAAGATGCTGCTGCTGCCTCAATATATGGTTCACGTGGAGCAAATGGGGTTGTCTTAATTACAACAAAAAAGGGCAGTGCCGGTAAAACAAAATTTAATGTGAATTATTATGCAGGTTTTGTTGAAGCTGCTAACAGAATTGAACTTATTTCAGCAGAAGACCATCTGGCTTTGAGAGATTTTGCTCGTGTACGTAAAGGACTCGATCCTGAATCAAAAGAAACTGTAATTTATAATCCGGCTACAGGAATTCCTATAACAAGAGCTATGGCAGACAGTATTGCTGCTCTTGGAGGTACAGATTGGATTGATTTGGTGTTAAGGCAAGGCTTTGTTCAGGAAGTAAGTGTTTCGGCTCAGGGAGGTAACGATAAGACTATTTTTTATACTGCTATGACATATCGCGATGAAGAAGGGTTTGTTCTTGGCAATTCTTATGATCGTTTAAGCGGTAGAATTAATGTTGAGAATAAAGCAACCGACAAATTGAGTATTGGTACAAATATGTCTGTGTCTTACAGTAATAATAAGAGAGTTCCAACCGGCGATTCGGGTGGATTGGGGCTTGCACAACAAAAACTTCCTTATTTGCCGGTATATAATAGCGATGGTTCGTACTATGACCCATATTCTAACCCTTTATGGCAACTTGAAAATTGGCATTTTTCCGCTAATACTTTTAGATCAATTTCAGGAGTTTATTTGAATTATGATATTTTAGATAATTTATCTTTCAGATCTGAATTTGGAGTTGATTTTATGAATCTCGGAGAAGATGAATTTAGATTTAGAAATATTCAGGATACAGGTTCTGTTTCTTCTGCATGGGATCGTCGTACAAATGTTTTCAATTATACAACCAATAATTATTTCACTTATAATCAGAAATTAGGAACAAAACAAGAAGCTGATTTTACTCTGGGACATTCATATCAACGATCATCTACCAGCGGAGTAGGACTGAATGGATGGGATTTTCCAAATGATAATCTTACAAGTCCCGGATCTGCCGATCCTTCAAATATGTCAGGATATTCATATTCAACAGCTTTTGCTTTCGATTCTTACTTTTTTAGAGTGAATTACAAAATTAGTAACAGATATCTTGCAGGATTTAGCATCAGAACAGACGGATCATCGCGATTTGGTGAGAACAATCGTTACGGAACTTTTCCTGCTGTGTCTGCCGGTTGGATTATAAGCGATGAATCGTTTATGAAAAGTGTTGAAAATATCAGTTTCTTAAAACTTCGGGCTAGTTATGGATTAACAGGAAATGCTAATATTGACGATTATGCTCATCTTGGATTTTATTCTGCTGTCGGTGGATATAATGGGGCTTCTGCAATTGTTCCCTCTACTTTGCTTAATCCTTCTTTAAGTTGGGAAAAATCAATAATGCTGGATGTCAATATTGATTATGGCTTTTTCGATAACCGTTTGAGTGGAAGTATCACTTATTACAATAAACAAAGTTCAGATTTACTATTACAAGTAACTTTACCGTCTTCATCGGGTTATTCAAAAATTTGGCAAAATATCGGTGCTCTTACAAACAATGGAGTTGAGTTTGACCTGACTTCTCATAATTTTCAGGGTAATTTCAAATGGACAACCAATTTTAATATCGCATACAATCAAAATGTTGTGACAGATGTTGGAGGTTTACCTCCTGATGCTTTTGATAACAAATCTGGTGGTGATGCAAGGGTAATATTAGGATATCCCGTTGGTATTGCATATTTGGTCGAGTGGGCAGGAGTACAGCAGGAAGATGGCGAAATAGCTTTGTGGAATACTGACGGAACTGCTGTTCTTGATGGCGATGGTAATCAGAAAACATCAGTTGTAAAAGCTGGAACAGAACTCTATTATGATATAAACGGAAATTTGATGACTTATGCAAATCCAACCGGAGATTTTTATGGTGATAATAGAAAGGCTTTTGGTAGTCCATTTCCAAAAATTGTTGGTGGAATTACAAATACATTCAATTATAAAGGTTTTGATCTGAATTTTCTCTTTGTTTATCAATACGGGAATACTATTTATGATGATCAGGCAAAACGTATGATTGGTGACTATACTTCAATAGCTCAACGTCCCGAAATACTGGATGCATATTCCGAATCAGATCCTTCTTCGGAGGTTCCCGGCTTAAATGAATATTCCACGTACGTAAACTCGACCAGGTTTTTATATGATGCTTCTTTCCTTAGATTAAAAAACTTGTCTTTTGGTTATAGTTTTAATAAGAAAATCTGCGATAAACTGAGGCTTGGCAGTATGAGAATTTATGTGTCAGGAAACAATTTATGGACACTAACACGATATAAAGGATGGGATCCGGAAGTTGCCCGTAATACATCTGCTTCCGATCCTGATACAAATGTTTCGTTTGCTGCACCATCTTTTGCCACACCTCAAGCCAGAACTATAATCGGAGGAATACAAATTTCATTTTAAATGTTAAGTATTATGGAAAAGAAAAATATAAAGTTTACAATTATAGCAATTGGTATTTTGCTTATTACAGTATTTACTTCATGTGAAAAACTGCTTGAAATAGATTTGAACGACAGAATCCCAAACGATTATGCCATTACTAGTACAAGAGATCTTCAGCTTGTTTTAAATGGAGCTTATGATGGTCTTCAGTCAGGCTCTTTGTTAGGTGGAAATCCTGTTTTGTATGCAGAATTGCTTGCTGATGATGCAATTATTGGGAATGAGCAAAAACTTAATCGTTTTGGCAAGTATGAGATTTATTCGATGACAACTTCGCCTCAAATTACAGAAATAGCTTCATTCTGGAGTGCTGCTTATTCGGCAATAAATAGAGCTAATAATGTTATTTACGCTATAGATAATAATTTGATTGATGATAGCGATTTTGATTTGTATAAAGATAAATTAAAAGGAGAAGCTCTTTTTATTAGAGCAGTTGCACATTTTGAGTTGGTTAGATTTTTTGCAAAACCTTATGATGTTGATAATAGAGGAAATAATACACAGTTGGGAGTTCCTTATAGACTTTTACCGTCTTTTTTGCCCGATAGTTTAGATGCACCACGCGAATCAGTTGAAATTGTCTATGCAAATATTATTGCAGATTTGACTGAATCAAAATTATTATTGGAATCTGCCGGAGTATTATCTGCTGTTTCAACAGCCTCTGCAATGGCTTCAACTGCTATGTTAGCAAGAGTTTGTTTTTTCTCGGGAGATTATATAAATGCTGCTCAATATGCTGATGAAGTAATTGAAAGTACGTATTATAAACTATCTGAAGATGTCTCAGAAGTTTTTAATTTATCTGGTAATGTATCCAATCCAGAAGTGATTTTCCAGATTGTTAATATTGTTACAGATAATAGCAATAGTCTTATTGATGCGTATTCCAGAGCAAAAAATCCACTATTCCAGACAAATTCTACATTGTATAATATGTATAGTGCTAGTGATTTGAGGCGAAATCTTATAACTAAATATTTTGTAGTTTATTATGTGAAAAAATACGATGAAAGCTTATTGGATGGAGTATCTCAACCACTTAACAGAGTATATTTAAGGTTAGCTGAAATGCATCTGATTAGGGCAGAGGCAAACCTTATCCCGGGTGGTAATGGAAATGCTATTGATGCATTCGAAAGTTATAATGCTTTAAGAATGAGAGCTTTTGGAGATAATTACACTCCAGAGACGGTTGCCCTGAATGATTTGTTGGATAGTGTAAGGAACGAGCGTAGAAGAGAATTGTGCTTTGAAGGTGACAGATATCACAATCTTAAAAGATTGAAATTACCATTAAGAAATGGAATAGAATGGAATTCTGATGCCCCAATATTTAAAATACCCGCTGATGAAATGTCGGGAAACAGCCTGATGGAGCAAAATCCATAAAAAAACCACAAGAATTTTATCTTGTGGTTTAAGAAAAATAATTCTACAAAATTTAAAACTGTGGACAGCTTAGCGACCTATATTGTTTAGTATTTACAGTTTGATTCTTTGGATATTTTATACTATACCCAAATGTGTATTTTTTAGATTCAGATGGTTTTAGAGTAGTCGTCCATGTTGCTTTACCTGTAACAGGATTATAATCAGCTCCGGACAATTCGCCAACTGAGACTTCTATTTCACTCTCTCTGGAAATTGGCACCTGATCAACTATGCTAATTGTAATATCAACTTTTCTGTTGTTCTTAACAAGAATATCGTATTGATAAGATTCTTTTCGGCTGTTGCCTAACAGACTTTTCTTTGAAAACTCTTCAATTCTGTTACGCTTAATAGAAATCTGTTTATCTCGGCCAAATGATAACTCTAAAGTGTCATTTAGAGAACTCGTATTAAGTTGTGATACCCCAAGGTAAGTTTCACCAAAATAAACATTCATATCTCCATCAATAAGATTGAGAGATTCCCAACCTGTGATTTTGCCAATTAAATAAACATTTGACTCAAATTTTGGAATTGCATAATAACTAAAATCAGCATTAAGAGTATATTCTGTTACATCAATGGTATATGGTTTCCCATCTGCTGGAATGTTGTATTTTTTTGCTATCTCAAATTCAACGCTTATTTCAGATACTGCAACTGTATTATAGCTTACTTTTTCGTCCATTACAACATATTGTTCTGCTTCAAACTGTCTGTACTCATTTTTAATTGCATTATCATAATAGCCTCCTTTTGATTGTCCGGGTGAATTATAATTCAAATCCCATGTCGAAATTGTTGGTGCAGAAGCTCCTTGAAGTGGATCTCCAGTAGATAATTTCATTTTTACAGATGTCCATGCAATGCCGGTATTATTAAATACTTTAGCTTTATATTTCATAATTACAGGCTCTCCAATTTCTTTAGCTTTTAAATCATATGATGGTGCCCAACCACATTTTCCGGCTATATAAGTGATTGCGAAATTTGCATTTATTGCAACTTCTGTTTCATATTCAATAATTACCTTTTTATAATTCATGTTATTTTCAACCAATATCTTACTTTTTCTTAAATATATATTATTCAATTTTTCGTTTTCCAAACTAATTAAGGCATCTATTTTTGTTATTTCCTGTTTAATAGCTAATGTTCTTTCACGATAGTATGTCGAAGCAGCTTTCATATCAGTAATGTTAACTCCTACATTAGTCCCTCCAATATAGAGATTCTTTACGAGATGATCTTTTTCGGCCTCAAAAGAAGATTTTTCATTGTTTAATGCGGTTATTTTGTTGGAAATGATTTTAACAGAATCATTCATTCTCTTAATTTCCGGAAATGTCTTCTCAACATCTTCACTGTAATCAATAACACTTACAGAAAGAATTTCGATATTCTGATTATTTGATATCTGAACTGAATTGTTAATCGCTTGTGAACTAATGTTATGTATTTCGTATATCCCACGACCTTTTGGCAAATTTATAGATGATTTAGCTTTAACCTCAGCTCCATATAAATAAACTGTAACTTCATCAATATTTGCTTTCGAAGTTAACGCAGATTGAGAATACAATTGAGAGAAGGCAATAATAGCCATGAAAAAAATCGTTACATGTTTCATAATTTTAAATTTAGGGTTTCTGGTACAAAAATATAAATGTTTCTCTTAATAAACATATAGTTAACTTAAAAACTTGTTATTTATTATTCCATAAATAATTTAAAAGCTAATTTTGTAAAAAAAATATTAATGAAAAATCAAATTATCAGCACTATTCTAAGTCAGTTAAAAAGCGTATCAACTGAACAAAATCGCCTCGCCGGGGAAAGATATTTTAAAGAAGAAATTAATCTATTTGGCGTTAAGGCTAAAGATGTCCAGATGATTAGTAAAAATGTCTATAGAGAGATAAGCATTTTGCCTAAAAAAGAAATTTTCGATATTTGTGATTCTTTATGGCAACTAGGATATATTGAATCTGGTTTTGTTGCAAGCGATTGGTCATATAACTGCCGGAAAAAATTTGCAGAGGAAGATATTGAAGTTTTTGAAAGATGGATAGCTTTATATGTAAACAACTGGGCTTCTTGCGATAGCTTTTGCAATCACACAGTTGGAGAATTTGTTCAAATGTATCCGAATACTGTAAATAGAATGAAAATATGGGCAAAATCCGATAATCGTTGGTTAAGAAGAGCAGCAGCAGTTTCTCTTATCATTCCTGCCAGAAAAGGTAAATTTCTGAATGATATTTTTGAAATAGCGGATATTTTACTTTTAGATAAAGACGATATGGTTCAGAAAGGTTACGGATGGATGCTTAAATCTGCTAGCCAGTATTATCAACAGCAAGTTTATGAATATGTGTTAAAGAATAGAGCGATTATGCCTAGAACATCTCTGCGTTATGCAATTGAAAAAATGCCGGAGACTCTTAAAAAAGAAGCAATGAAGAAATAAATATATTGAAATACGATGAAAGGAATGGAACACAATCTTACACAAGAACAAAAAGAAATATTATCACAGCTTTTTAGTAAAGATGAGAAAACAGTTTTGAACAGTATAAAAATAATGAGAAAAAAGGGTGGGGAGTTTATCGTTAAACCCTTGCTTGAAATCTATTTTACGACTGAATCAGAATCAATCAGAGACGCAATCTATTCTTTGATTTGTGATTTAAAAAATAATAAAACTGCTGATATATTTGTGAAGAATATAGAATTGTATGCAAATAATGATAAATTAAGCAAATTACTATCTGCTTTTTGGCAGTCAACTATTAAATTCACAGATTTATTACCTTTTGTAAAAGTATTTTTTAGTTCAAATACTTACTCCGCTGTTGAAGTTTTAACAATTATCGAACAAAATGCTTACAATATTTCTAATGAAAATAAGCTAAAATGTAATGAGCTTATATTGTCAAAAATATCAGAATTAGAAGGCTTTAAGCATGATGTTGCCAACGAAATACTAGAGTTTCTTAAATAGAATTTTTTTAATATTCTGTGTTATATTAACAACCAGTTTTCAATCATTTGTTTGCCAAATTTTGTAATAAAAGATTCAGGGTGAAATTGCAATGATTGAATTTTATATGTTTTATGCTCCATTGCCATAATTATTCCATCTTCATTTAAACCTGTTACTCTGATTTGTTCCGGAATATTATCGTTTTCAATATACCAAGAGTGATAGACTCCGATTTCAGAATTGTCAGGAACATTTTTAAAGATTGGAGACTCGGGCTGAATAATACTGAGTTTTTTTATCATCCCATGGTTTACTAAATCGTAATTTTTTAATTTGCAGCCAAAATATTCACCTATAGCTTGGTGACCAAGGCAAATTCCAAGTATGTTTTTGGAGTTTTTATATTTGTCTATTATTGTACGAATTAAGGGATGTTCAGATGGTAATCCAGGACCCGGGGAAAAAATAATTTTATCATATTCCGAAATTTTATTGATATTTGTATTTTCAGGTTTGAATACGGAGACTTTGACATTTGAATAAATATCAAACATTGCAGCAAGATTATAAGTAAAGCTATCGTGATTATCAAGTAAAAAAATCTTAAGCATTGACAATGAATTTAATAAGCGAAATAAGTAAAAAGTTGTCAGAACTTGCTAAAATTGGCAATGAATTTTTATTTATTATAAACTTTGATTGTTCAGAGTATTATACTTTTTCACCGGAAGATGCTGCACTAAATGGCGTTTATTTCGATTTTGAAGGTGTAACAAATTATCCAAACTGTAAAACAAATCAAAGTGCAAGTGAGAAGAAATTTGATTTTTCTCCAGTTGAGTATGAATCATATTTGAAAGGCTTTAATCGTTGTCAAGATGCTTTGCAAAGAGGCGATACTTATCTTATTAATTTGACTTTTCAAACACCTCTCAAAACAAATTATAACCTTGAAGATTTCTTCAGACTATCACATGCAAAGTTTAAACTCTTGTTTAAAGACAGATTCGTTGTGTTCTCTCCTGAAAGATTTGTTAAAATTCATTCGGGAATCATAGAAACCAGACCAATGAAAGGCACAATAGATGCTTCGGTTCCTGATGCTGAAGAAATACTTTTGAATAATCAAAAAGAACTATTTGAACACAATACAATTGTTGACTTGTTAAGAAATGATCTCAATATGGTATCAAATGATGTTTGTGTAGAAAAATTCCGATATCTGGATTATCTAAGTACTAACAAATGTAATTTATTGCAAATGAGTTCTGTAATTACAGGTAAGCTTACCGGGGATTATAATTCAAGTCTTGGTGAAATTATTTGCAAATTATTACCGGCAGGTTCTGTTACTGGAGCGCCAAAAGAAAAAACAGTGCAGACAATACTCGAAGCAGAAGATTACAAAAGAGGCTTTTATACAGGTGTCTTTGGATATTTTGACGGTAATACTACAGATGTGGCAGTCTCAATTAGATTTATAGAAAATATTGATGGTTGTCTTTATTATAAAAGTGGAGGCGGTATAACTGCTTTAAGTTGTCCTGAAGAAGAGTATAATGAAATGATAAAAAAAATTTATGTACCTGTTTTTTGAAACAATAAAAATAGTGGATGGAGTAATCCAAAATCTTGAATATCATCAAAAACGTGTTGATGAAACCATAAATTGTAAATACAGTATCGATAATAAACATATTCTTAGAAACATTATAATTGTGCCTGAAAAAAATAGCGTAGGAGTTGTTAAATGTAAATTTGAGTATAATCTAGAAAATTATAAAATGTCTTTTTCTGATTACAAAATGATTGAAATTCATTCATTAAAATTAGTCAAATCTGATACAATAGAGTATAATTATAAGTATATTAATCGCTCAGTAATTGAAAAGCTTCTTGAAAAGAGAGAAGATTGCGATGATATTATTATAGTCAAGAACAACAAAATTACAGATACTTCATTTAGCAATCTGATTTTATTTGATGGTTATAAATGGGTTACTCCGGACTCATCATTACTTAACGGTACATGCAGAAGACGATTACTAGAACAGGGCAGGATAGAAGCAAAGCCTGTTTATATGGATGAAATATATAATTACAAATCACTTGTTTTAATAAATGCTATGCGCGGCGAAGATTTTAGAAATCAGATAAATATTAATGCTATAAAATAGTAAAAGTTGCCATAATAGACAACTTTTACTATATGGGTTTATCTGTGTTTACTTAAATACAGTTACAGTTCCCGCATAAGTGTAATCCTTTGCATATTTATCTCTTAAAGTAACAATATAGGTATATACTCCCTGAGGAACATAATCTCCCTTATTATTATATCTGCCTTTCCAGTGAGTATTCCAATCTTTAGTCGTAAATATCATTTCACCCCATCTGTCATAAATAGTCATTTGATAATTATCGGTATCAACTCCTACACCGATTGGATAAAACTCATCATTGCCGGGGCTTCTCAAGTTAATAGCTGTTGGGAAGTATATCCTGTGATCCTCCATTATTACAATGTTCTTAGTAATGGAATCTAAACAACTTTGAGTATTAACTACAACCAAGGTTACAGGGAACTCACCTTGTTCCATATAAACGTGTGTAGGACTCTGAACTCCTGATATGCCACCATCACCAAAATCCCATTCCCATGCAGCAATATCACCTACAGATGCATCTGTGAAATCAATTTCCGGACTAAACAATCCTGTTGACCATGGGAAAGCATTGAAATCTGCAATAGGACTGTCAAACAAACGGACAACAGTTGTTACAGAATCTTTGCAACCCATTGGTGTGGTTACTACAGTTAGTACGTTGTATTGTCCTGTAACAGTATAAACGTGAGTAGGCTTTTTCAAATCGGAGTAATTATTTGTTCCTGAATCAGAATCATCAAAGTCCCAGTAATAAGTATATGTGTAATTCTCTGTATTATTGTTAAATTGAACGGAAACAGGAGCACATCCCGAGTAAGGTGTTCTTGTTATATGAACTTCAGGCATAGGAGATATTGAAACTGTCACGGTAGCAGTGTCCCATGGGGTTGTACAACCGTCCTTCACAATAACAGAGTAGTCTGTTGTAACACTAGGGCTAATTTGCAAAATATTACTTGTTGTGACCATACCATTACCCCAGTCAAAAATGTAATTTCCATCTCCACCTGTAGCGCTTGCTACAAGACTAGCGACCTGACCATCACAAACTGCAGAAGGGGTAACCAGACTAACAGATAATGGTGGTAAAACTTCTATTAACTGACTTCCCGGTTCTGAGGCACATCCACGGGCATCAACAGCAATTACTATGTAATCAACTGTTGTGGAAGGAGAAACTAAGAAAGAAGCACCATTACCCAAACCTTGCCAGTTAAATGTATATCCTCCGGCACCCCCACTTGCAGAAGCCGAAATAATAGCTTGCTGTCCTATACATAAAGTTCTATCTTCACCGGGGTAAACTATTACTTGTTCAGGTGAACTGATAGGGAATTGAGCATGGACTGTACAACCGTCGTGGTCAATTATTTCAACACTATATACACCGGCATACAGTGAGTTAGAAGATGACTGATTAGTTACATTAGGACTCCAATTATATACATATGGGTCAGTTCCACCGGAAACAAATATTTGGGCAAAACCATTATTGTCTCCATAACACGTTACTCCATTAAATATTACATTATCTAATTGTAAGTTGGTTGTTGAGTTAACAGTTACATTGTATGTTGCAGTACAGCCATTACCATCAGTAACTAAAACGGTGTATGTACCGGGAATAAGGTTTTCCTGATAAGGACCAGACAACTCTCCTGGATTCCAGCTGTATGTAAAACTGCCGGTACCGCCGTAGAAAGCATCAACAAAAGCAACGCCGTTGTTAAGTCCGCAAGTAGAATTTTCTGTATCAAAGAAAACGTTTATTGGTGCAGGTTCTCCAACAATATATGTTTGAGAAATAAAACAACCAACATCTGCTGCATCATAGACAACTATTGTATATGCAGCAGCAGTAAGTCCCTCAACAACAGGAGTATTAGCAGGTATTTGAGGCCAAGAGTAGAAGTAATTTCCTGTTCCACCACTAGCTGTAACTGTAACCATACCGTCATCACCTGCATAGCATTGTGTATGAACAACGGATCCTGTAATCTGAAGTGGAGTAGGTTGTGATATACTAACAGGTGCAGTAGCAACACAACCGCTTGCATCTATTACAGATAAAACGTAATTACCTGCACATAAACTATTCGCGGTAATTGACCCTGATCCACTAGACCAAATATATGTATAAGGAGCTGTACCTCCGGTTGCCATACCTGTTGCAGTCCCATTACAGAATCCTGCACAAGTTACATTAGTATATGAAGCAATTGCTGCAAATAATGGCAAAGGTTCTGTAATCGCTACATTACCAACTGCAGAGCAACCATTATTGTCAGTAACAGTAACAGTGTATACACCTTCACTAAGGTTAATTGCCAATGCTGTTATTTGTCCATTATTCCATAAAATACTGTTATTTATTGTGGAACTTGTAAATACAACCTCTGCTGTGCCAGTTGCTTCTCCATCGCAATTAGGATTTGTTGTAATAATATCAGTAATAATAGGTCCATTAATATCACTTAAACTAATTGTTTGAGCTACAGAACAGCCATGACTGTCAGTAATGGTTACTGTATAATTACCTGAAGGTATGTTGTTTAAAGTACTAGAACTACCTGATATCGGTGACCAAGAATAACCAAATGGTCCTGCTCCTCCGGTTGCTCCAACAGTAATTGAACCATTACTAAAGCCACAATTAGGTTGAGTAATGTTCTGGACACTTATTCCCAAAACAGATGGACTGCTTATACTTGTTGAATTATAAGCCTGACAGCCATTAAAATCAGTTACAGTAATATTATAAATACCGGAACAAAGATTATTAATAGTTTGAGAAACTTCAGTATTAGACCATAAATATGAATATGGACCAGTGCCACCGGTTGCTAATACTGATATGGAACCGTCACATGATCCAAAACAATCCTCGTTAGAAGCATTTAGAGCAACATTCAATGGAGCAGGTTGATTAACCATTACACAAGTGTCAATCTGACAACCATTGT
>Ga0116142_10001170_pt1 | contig 32383 bp, 27 predicted proteins | sample AD_UKC033_MetaG_FD_89785 | JGI IMG/M metagenome (GOLD analysis project Ga0116142, IMG submission 89785) | Active sludge microbial communities of municipal wastewater-treating anaerobic digesters from USA - AD_UKC033_MetaG | ecosystem: Engineered > Bioreactor > Anaerobic > Digestate | place: USA... | reverse complement strand
TCGACGATCCTGGCTTCGTTCTCGGCCAGCGACTTGGCCAGCGGTGCGAAGCAGGCGGCGAGCTCGGCGTCGTCCTTCTGCGCGGCCAGCTCCTGAGCCCAGTACATCGCCAGATAGAACTGGCTGACGCGGTTGTCGAGCTCGCCGGTCTTGCGGCGCGGACTCTTGTCGTTGTCCAGGAGCTTGCCGGTCGCCGCGTCCAGCGTCCTGGCGAGCACCTTGGCCTTCTCGTTGTGCGTCTTGATGCCCAGCTCCTCGAGGCTGACCGCCAGCGCGAGGAATTCGCCCAGCGAGTCCCAGCGCAGGTGGTTTTCCTCCACCAGTTGCTCGACGTGCTTGGGCGCCGACCCGCCGGCACCGGTCTCGTACATGCCGCCGCCGGCGAGCATCGGCACGATCGACAGCATCTTCGCGCTGGTGCCCAGTTCCATGATCGGGAACAGGTCGGTGAGGTAGTCGCGCAGGATGTTGCCGGTGGCGCTGATCGTGTCGAGGCCCCGGACCACGCGCTCGAGCGTGTAACGCATCGCACGCACCTGGCTCATGATCTGGATGTCCAGGCCCTCGGTGTCGTGCTCGTTCAGATACATGCGGACCTTGGTGATGAGCTGGTTCTCGTGCGGGCGGTACGGGTCGAGCCAGAACACCACGGGCGTGTTGGAGTTGCGCGCGCGCGTGACCGCGAGCTTGACCCAGTCGCGGATCGCCGCGTCGGTGGTGCGGCACATGCGCCAGATGTCCCCGGCCTCGACCTGCTGCGTCAGCAGCACCTCGCCGCTGGCGTTGTCGGTGATGTTGACGGTGCCGTCCTCGGGGATCTCGAAGGTCTTGTCATTCGACCCGTATTCCTCCGCGCCCTGCGCCATCAGGCCGACGTTGGGCACCGTGCCCATGGTTGCGGGATCGAAGGCGCCATGCCACTTGCAGAAGTTGATCATCTCCTGGTAGATGCGTGCGAAGGTCGATTCCGGCATCACCGCCTTGACCTCCTTCAGGCGCCCGTCGGCGCCGTACATCTTGCCGCCGTTTCGGATCATCGCGGGCATCGAGGCGTCGACGATGACGTCGTTGGGCGAGTGGAAGTTGGTGATGCCCTTGTCGGAGTCGACCATCGCCAGCTCCGGGCCGTTGGCGTGGCAGGCGTGCAGGTCGGCGCGGATCTCGTCCTGCACGCTCTTGGGCAGCTTGGCGATCTTGTTGTAGAGGTCGACCATGCCGTGGTTGACGTTCACGCCCAGCTCGTCGAAGAGCTTCTGGTGCTTGGCGAACGCGTCCTTGTAGAACACGCGCACGCAGTGCCCGAACACGATCGGGTGGGAGACCTTGAGCATCGTCGCCTTGACGTGCAGCGAGAAGATCACGCCGGTCTTGCGCGCGTCCTCGATCTGCTCCTCGTAGAACTCGAGCAGCGCCTTCTTGCTGAAGAACATCGAGTCGATGACGTCGCGGTCCTTGAGCTGCACCTTGGGCTTGAGCACCTGGGTCTTGCCGCTCCTGGTGATCAGCTCCATGCGCACCTCACGGTCGCCTTCCACCGTCATCGACAGCTCGTCGTTGTAGAAGTCGCCGCGCTTCATGTGCGAGACATGGGTGCGCGAGGCGGCCGACCACTCGCCCATCTTGTGCGGGTGCTTGCGCGCGTACTCCTTGACGGCGCGCGGCGCGCGGCGGTCGGAGTTGCCCTGGCGGATCACCGGGTTGACGGCGCTGCCGGTGCACTTGTCGTAGCGCGCGCGGATTTCCCGCTCCTTGTCGTCCTTGGGGCTGTCGGGGAAGTCCGGGATCGGGAAGCCCTTGCCCTGCAGCTCCTTGATCGCCGCCTTGAGCTGTGCCACGGTCGCGCTGATGTTGGGCAGCTTGATGATGTTGGCCTCGGGCTGAAGTGTGAGCTTGCCCAGCTCGGCCAGCGTGTCGGGCACGCGCTGCTCCTCGCTCAGGTAGTCGGGGAACTGCCCGAGGATGCGGGCCGACAGCGAGATGTCGCTCGTCTCCACCGCGATGCCCGCCGGCTTCGTGAAGGCGCGCACCACGGGCAGGAAGGCGGCGGTCGCCAGCAGCGGCGCCTCGTCGGTCAGGGTGTAGATGATGGTGGGCTGCTTGGTCGTCATGGCGAGTCTCTCGTGAACAACGATGGCTACCGGGGGAGGGGCTGGGCCGCCGCGCGGGCCGCGGCGTGCAGGCGCGATTGTGGCGGCTATCCGGGCCTTCGAGCGAGCCGGTGCGCTCCGGATTGCGCCGGGCGCAGCATGCCAGCAGAAGCTGACGCGAAGCCTCCACGATGGCGATTGCCGCGTCTGCGTCCGCGGACGCAGGTGCGCGAAGGGTGGCGATACTCGCATCCGATCCCGTTGCGGCTCCGGCGCGGCATCCGTCGCCACCCGCCCCCGATTCACCTTCACCCGCCGCCGCCCGCCCCGGCCGCGATCCGATCATGCCGATTGACACCTTGCCCGCCAGCGCGCTGCGAGCCCGCGTCGACCCGCAGGCGCTCGGTTTTGCCGATACCGACGAGCTCCAGGAGCTGCCCTTGCCCTGGATCGGCCAGGAGCGTGCCGAACAGGCGGCGCGGTTCGGGCTGAAGATCGAGGAGCCCGACTACCACCTGTTCGTCCTCGGCGAGACCGGCTGCGGGCGCACGACCTTGCTGCAGCGGCTCGTGCGAGAGGTGGCCGCCACCCGGCCGGTGCCGCCGGATCTGGTCTACCTGAACGATTTCGAGGCGCCCGAGCGCCCGCGTGCGCTGCGGCTGCCGCCCGGCCAGGGACGGGAGCTGAGGCAGCTGATGGCCGAGCTGGCCAAGACGCTGCAGACGCAGATCCCGAGGCGGCTGCTGGCGCCGGACTACACCGTCGCCGCCGATCGCGTGCAGGCTGCCGCGCAGGCCGAGGAGGAGCGCGACCTCGCCGCACTGCGGGCCTTCGCCGAATCGCGCCGTTTTGCGCTGGTGCACGAACCCTCGAGGGAACACACCGCCGAGCCGGCGCGCGAAGGGCCGGGACGCGAACCGGGGCGCATGGTCTTCACGCGGCGTGCCGCCGACGGCCAGCCGCTGACGGCCGAGAAGGCCGCGACGCTTGCGCCCGAGGAGCGGGCGGCGATCGACGCCGACGAGGAGGCCTTGCGGGCCGAGGTCGGCCGCTTCACCGAGCGCAGCCGCGCCCGCGAGCAATCGGCCAACGAGACCCTGGGGTCGCTGCGCCGGCAGGCCGTCAAGCCGCTGCTCGAGCATGGCCTGCAGACGATCCGCGGCGCCTTGCGCAAGCGGATCAAGGACACCGTCAAGCTCGGCCGCTGGCTCGAACAGGTGCAGCAGCACGTGCTCGACAACCTCGAGCTCTTCGTCGCTGGCGAGGCGGCCGACGAGGGCGCGCGCGTCGATGCGCTGCTGGCCTTGCTCGCGCGGCTGCGCGTCAACGTCGCCGTCGATCATCACGATCAGACCGGGGCGCCGGTGGTGGTCGACGACAACCCGGTGTACCGCTCGCTCTTCGGCAGCGTCGAATACGAGGCCGAGAGCGACGTGCTGGTGACCGACTTCAGCCGCATCCGCGCCGGCAGCCTGCTCAGGGCGCACGGCGGCTTCCTGCTGCTGCACCTGAGCGACCTGCTCGCCGACCTCGCGGTGTGGGAGAAGCTGCGCCGCTTCCTGCGCAGCGGGCGGCTGCAGATCGAGGAGCCGGGCACGATGTTCGCGCCGATCTCCGCCGTCTCGCTGCAGCCCGAGCCCGTCGACGTCGACGTGAAGATCGTGCTCATCGCCTCGGTCGCGGACTACTACCTCGTGCAGGAAGGCGACCCCGAGGTCGCGCGCCACTTCCGCTGCAAGGTCGACTTCGCCGGGAGCTTCCGCGCCACCGACGAGTCGCGCCGCGCCACCGCGATCTTCGTCGCCCATGCCTGTCGCCGCATGGGTCTGCCGCCCTTCGACGCGGGGGCAGTGGCGCGGCTGATCGAGGAGACGCACCGCGAGGCCGAGGACCAGTCGCGCCAGAGCGCGGTCTTCGCACGCACCGAGGCGCTGGTGATGGAGGCCGCGGCGATCGCGCGCGGGCGCGGTGCCGCGCGCGTCGAAGCCTTTGATGTGCGGGCGGCGCTGGAGGCGAGGGCGCGCCGGCACGACTATCCCGAGCAACGCCTGCAGGAAGCGATCGCCGACGGCGAGCGGCTGATCGAGGCAGGCGGCGAACGGATCGGGGTCCTCAACGGGCTGAGCGTCGTCGACCTCGGCGATCATCGCTTCGGCTTGCCGGTGCGGGTGGCGGCGAGCACCCACGCGGGTGAGGACGGCCTGCTCAACATCGAGCGCGAGGTCGCGCTCTCGGGGCCGGCTCACGACAAGGGCGTGCTCGTCCTGCACAGCCATCTGGCGACGCTGTTCCGGCATGTCGCGCCGCTGGCGCTGAGCGCGACCGTGGTGGTCGAGCAGGAGTACGGCGGCATCGAAGGCGACTCGGCCTCATGCGCGGAGTTCTACGCGCTGCTCTCCAGCCTCGCAGGCCTGCCGCTGCGCCAGGACATTGCCGTCACCGGCGCCATCAACCAGGCCGGCGAGATGCTGCCGGTGGGTGGTGTCAACGAGAAGATCGAGGGCTTCTTCCGAACCTGTATGCAGCAGGGGCTCGACGGCTCGCAGGGGGTGCTGATTCCCGCGCGCAGCCGCCGCCGCCTGATGCTCGGCACCGAGCTCTGCGAGGCGGTTGCCGCGGGGCGCTTCCACATCTACACGGCCGACACCGCGGGCGCGGGCATGGAGCTGCTCACCGGCCGCGCCTACGGCCGCCTCGGGTCTGGCGGCTACGCAGCCGACACCGTGCTGGGCATGGCGCAGCGCACGCTGCAGGCCTGCCGCCGCGCCTGCCAGGTCGCACAGCCCTCAGCGCCCGCGCCATCGCGGCCCTGGCGGCGTCCACCGGCACCGCTGGGGGCCGGACGCAAGGGCGGCAGGATCCGGGCACAGCGTCTGCGTTAGCGGCCCGGCTGCTCCTTGCCGTTATCGCGCAACTCCGTGCCGACGAGCCGGGATGCGCAACGCCTTCAGCTCGACCGGCGCCGAATGCAGCGGCGCTCGGCCTACTGCTTCTCCTGCTGCTTCGACGATTCGTCGATCTTGCGCAGGAAGAAGCGCACGTACCAGATGCCCATCCCGATCATGAACGCGATGCCGATCAGGCTCATCAGGCCGGGCCCGGTGCCAAAGAGGTCTTGCAGAAGTTTCATGGCCTTGTGCTTCGTTGTCGGATGCAGGTTCGGCAGGCATTATCCATATTGAGCAAATGGTTGCTCGGAAGGGGACTCCGGATCGAACCCGAGGGTGCGCCGGCCGCGGCGAGCCCCAGCGATCAGACGCCCTCCTCGTCGAAGTAGTCGCTGTCGATCTTCGGGATGCGCACGCTGCGGGCGGTGACGCCGACGTCGTGGTCGATCATCAGCGACGCCAGGCGTGACCCGTCGATCAACACCATGCCTTCGACGCTGCGCGCGAATTCCACGGCCTGGGGCGTGAAGGCCGAGCTCGTGATGAAGATGCCCTTTCGCGCTTTCTGCCCCGCGAGCGCCCCGTAGAAGGCCTGCAGTTCCGGGCGGCCCACGTTGCCATGCCAGCGCTTGGCCTGGACGTAGACCTTCTCCAGCCCCAGACGGTCCAGTGAGATGACGCCGTCGATGCCGCCGTCGCCGGCACCGCCGACGCGCTGCAGGTCGGCGCGGCTCGCGCCGTAACCCATGCGGTGAAGCAGATCGAGCACGATGGTCTCGAAGAAGGCCGGCGACACGCGCGAGATGAATTCGAGCAGCTCCGATTCGGCTGCCTGGCGCAGCTCGGCCAGCGCCTGCCCGAGCCGGTCTTCGGGGCTGGCGACGATCGCCTGCGGATCGGCCGCAGGCGCTGAAGCCGCTTCCTGCGACGCACCATCGGCGGCCGACGGGCGGAGTCGCACCCCGAGGTAGCCCATCGCCAGTTGGGCGGTCATCGCATCCTCGAACGGTTCGGGATGCGTCTCGACGAAGGCCTGCCCCTGCGGCGTGATCTGCCACAACCCACGCTTGGGGCTGACGGAGAACCCGGCCCGCTTGAGCCGATCGTGCGCCCAGCCGATGCGGTTCTTGTAGATCGCCTGTGCCCCGCTCGGCAGCAATTCCTGCCGGTCGGCGTCGCTCAGCTCGAAGCGGTCGGCGAGGACCGCATGGGCCTCGCGTGCGGGGAGCCCGTCCGGACACGATGCCAGCAGGCGCAGCAGCGGCTCGATGAACCGGTCGTAGGTCGGGATGGCCATGCCTCCTCCTTGGACTGACGGGCCGTCCCCGCCTGAGCGCGCTGCGTGCCGCGCGCCTCCCTGCGCGACGATCCCGCCGCCGAGAGGGCGCCAGCGCGGCGCGGTGCGGGTTGCGGCGCCGGGAGCGCCCTTACTTCGCGTACTTGCGAAACTCCGGCTTGCGCTTCTCGTTGAAGGCCCTGACGCCTTCCTGCGATTCCTCGGTGTCGTAGTAGAGCTTGAGCGCGTACATGCCCATCCCCGCGATGCCGGCCTGGTGGGCGGTGTCCATGTTGAAGCTGCGCTTGGCGATCGCGATCGCGGTCGGGCTCTTCTCGGCGATCTCGTCGGCCCAGCGCTGGACCTCGGCGTCGAGCTGGTCGTCGGGGACGACGGCGTTGACCAGGCCCATGGCCAGCGCCTCGCTGGCCTTGTAGCGGCGGCAGAGGTACCAGATCTCGCGCGCCTTCTTCTCGCCGACCACGCGCGCCAGCAGCGCGGTGCCGTAGCCCGGGTCGACCGAGCCGACCTTGGGGCCGACCTGGCCGAACTGCGCGCGCTCGCCGGCGATCGTCAGGTCGCACAGGGTGCACAGCACGTTGCCGCCGCCGATGGCGTAGCCCTGCACGCGCGCGATCACCGGCTTGGGCACGTCGCGGATCGCGGCGTGCAGTTCCTCCATCGGCAGCCCGATCGTGCCGCGGCCGTCGTACTGGCCCTCGTGCGCCGACTGGTCGCCGCCGGTGCAGAAGGCGCGGTCGCCCGCGCCGGCCAGCACGATGCAGGCGATGGTCTTGTCGTAGCCGGCCTTGATGATCGCGTGGATGAGCTCGTCGCAGGTCTTGCCGCGAAAGGCGTTCATCTTCTCCGGGCGGTTGATGGTGATCCAGGCGGTGTGGCCGTTCCTGACCTCGTACAGGATGTCTTCGTAGTTCATCGGCGGGCCTCCTTCGGCGCTTGTCGGGGGAATGGGAGTGGAGGTGATCGTGGACGTGGACGGAGTGTGCCGGATGAGGCTTGCCGCTGCGCGGACGAGTGGCGGCGCCTGCTTCAGGGGGCGCAGCTGCGAAAGCCCGCGAAGGCATGGTCGGCGTGCGGAGCGAGGAAGCGCCGCGCCTTCGGGTGGCGCTGGCGTGCCGGCGTCATGAACGATCCGCCGCGCAGCACGCCCTGCGTGCCGGCCGGCGGCATGCGGTCCAGCGCGCCGGCGGTGGGTGCGTAGCCGGCCCAGGGCCGCGCGCTGCCGGCGACCCATTCGAAGACGTCGCCCCAGGCGAAGCCGCGGTTGCGTGCGGTCAGCGCCGCGAGCTCCCACTCGGGTTCGGTCGGCAGCCGGCGGCCGGCCCAGCGACACCAGGCCTCGGCCTCGTGGCGGCTGACGTGCATCACCGGCTGCGTGGCGCCGGCGCGCTGCAGCTCGCCGCCGCGCTGCACGAGCACGCCGCCGCGCAGCTGTTCGACGTCGCGCGGCGCCCGGCGCGCGCTGCGCTGCGCCCAGGCCCAGCCGGTCTCGCTCCACAGCTCGGCGCGCTGGTAGCCGCCGTCCTCGGCGAACTCGGCGAAGCGCGCCCAGTTGACCGGCTGGGCGTCGATCTCGAACTCGGGCACCGCCAGCTCCTCGGCCCAGCGCTCGGCATCGGGGACGAAGCCCCCGTGCTCGCTGCCCAGGCGCAGGCGTGCCGCGGGCATCAGCAGCGGCTCGCGATCGCTGCGGCCGGGCAGCGTCGCCCAGGGCGGCGGCGGGTCGCCCTGGCGTCGAAGCTGCAGCGCCGCGGCGCGCTCGGCCAGGGCCTCGCCGATGCGGTCCTCGTGCAGCAGCGCGGCGCGGTAGAAGTGCAGATCCTCGTCGGCGGAGGCGGTGCTGGCCAGCAGGTCCAGCGTCGTCTCCATCGTCTGCTCCAGGTAGGCGCGCAGGCCCTCCGCGTCGGGGAGGCCATCCTCGGCCTCGAACCAGCCGTCGGCGCCGGGTTCGATCGACGACAGGCAGGCTGCGTCGAGGTCGGCGCGATCGCCTCGGGCGCGCTGCAGGTTGCGCGCGATCCAGCGCTCCTGGTACCAGCCGGCGCGGGCGACGAGCCACAGCGCGCTTGCTCCGCCGTCGGTGCGCGCCTGCGCGCCGCGCGCCTCGAACACCGCGAGCCAGCGCAGCGTGAGGTTGCGCGCGTCCATCAGCGCCAGCGACAGCAGTCCGGTGTCGGCGTGGCGGATCGAGAATGGATCGTCCAGCGCGCGCGTGCGCAGGCTCATCGCGTGCTCACTCGGCGCCCCTTTGCGCTGCGCGCTCCCGGCCGAGCGCCTTGGAGCGATCCGGCACGCTCGTGCAGCGCATGCCGGCGCCTGCCCATCTACTGACCCACGAGGCCGTTGCGGATCGCGTAGACCGTGAGCTCGGAATTGTTGGCCAGCTGCAGCTTCTCGAGCACGCGCGCGCGGTAGACGGAGACCGTCTTGGGGCTCAGCAGCAGCTCCTCGGCGATGTCCGAGAGCCGCTTGCCCGAGGCGATCAGCAGCAGCGTCTGCAGCTCGCGGTCGGAGAGCTTGTGGTGCGGCAGCTCGTCGGCCGGTGCGGTGAGGCTGTCGACCAGCATCTGCGCGATCTCGGGGGTCACGTACTTGCGGCCCTGCGCGACGGTGCGCACGGCGTTGACGATCGCCTGCGGGTCGCCGCCCTTGTTGACGTAGCCGTAGGCGCCGGCCCGCAGCGCGCGGATCGCGTACTGGTCCTCGGGGTACATGCTGACCACGAGCACCTTGATCGGCGATCCTTCGTCCTTGAGCGTGTGCAGCACGTCCAGCCCGCTGCGGCCGGGGAGGTTGATGTCCAGCACCAGCACGTCGCAGCTCTCGCTGCGCAGCAGGCTGCGCAGGCTCGCGTAGTCGGCCGCCTCGCCGACGACGCGCATGTCGGGCGCATCGGCCAGCGTGTCGCGGATGCCGCGGCGGATCAGCGCATGGTCGTCGCAGAGGATGACGCGGATCATGGCGGGTGCGGTCGGGTCGCTTCGGCTCGGTTCCTGACGTGGCCGATCATAGGTCCGACCAGGCCGAGGGATCGTGCTCGCGGTCCTCGTCCTCGTCGTCGCGGAGCGCGGCCTCATCGGCCGGCGGCGCCCCATCCAGCGGCACCGAGAGCATCAGCGTCGTGCCGCGGCCGCCGCTGGAGAGCTCGATCCACCCGCCGACGGTCCCGGCGCGCTCGTGCAGGCCGCGGATGCCGAAGCTGCTGGCCTTGGCCAGATCGGAAGAGGAAAAGCCGCGGCCGTTGTCGCTGATCTCGAGCGAGAGCACGCCGCCGGAGACCGAGAGATCCATCGTCACCCGCGTCGCCTGCGCATGCTTGCTGATGTTGGTCAGCGCCTCCTGCGCGGTGCGGTAGGCGACGAGCGGCACGCCCTCCGGGAGTTCGTGTCCGCGCGTGCCGATGCGCTCGTCGCGGGTGCGGAAGACGCACTCGGCGCCGGTGCGCTTCTCGAAGCGGCCGGCCAGCCATTGCAGCGCCGGCACCAGGCCCTGTTCGAGGATCGCCGGGCGCAGGTTGTGCATCACGCGCTGGCTGGCGCCGATCGCGTGCGTCACCGTCTCCAGCGCCGAGAGGGCGCGCTGCCGGACGGCCGCTTCGCTGCTGTGACGCCGGATCCAGTCGATCTCGAACTTCAGCGCCGTCAGCGATCCGCCGACGTCGTCGTGGATCTCGCGCGCGATCGCCGCGCGCTCGGCCTCGATGCGCGTCTGCAGGTGGCGGGCGAATTCGGCCAGCCGCTGGTGCGACGCGGCGACCTCGCGGTCGGCCTCGAGCTTGGCCGCGTGCGTGCGCGCCGCGTCGATCGCGTGCTCGAGCGCCGGCGCCAGGCGCGCGAGCCCGTTCTTCAGCAGGTAGTCGCTCGCGCCCTCGCGCATTGCCGCCACCGCCACGTCCTCGCCGATCTCGCCGGAGACGAGGATGAAGGGGACGATCGGGTCGCGCGCACGCACCAGGCGCAGCGCCTGCAGTCCCGAGAAGCCCGGCAGGCGGTAGTCGGAGACGATCGCGTCCCAGCGCCGGGCCAGCGCCGCCTCGAACTCGGAGCGCGTCTCCACGCGCTGCGCATCGATCGTCAGGCCGCTGCGCCGCAGCTGCGCCAGCGCCAGCTCGTGATCGGGCTCGGAGTCCTCCAGGTGCAGGATGCGCAATGTGTCACGGGTGTCGGGCATGCGGCCAGTATCGCGCAGTGCGGCGCGCCGTCACGGACGCCTCGACGGCACGAGAAGCGGCCCGATCGCCGTGCTGTTGCGCTCAATTCCGCGCCCGATGCTGCCGAAAACGCAGGGGCAGGTGCGCTCGCCACGACGTGCCGGCGCCATGTCCCCGCGTCCACCCCCGTTGTCCAGGACCCTCGATGCTCGCGACGCCCGAAGAACCGCCCCCTGTGTCGCCCGTGCCGCCTGCATCCGCGGGGCTGTCGATCCTCGCGGCCACCGAACTGCAGGATCACCTGCTCGTCGCGCACAACGACCTCGAGCGCCTGCAGCGCCTGCTCGACGACGCGGCGCAGGCGCTGATGCGGCACTTCACCTATGCCGCAGCGCACATGGATGCCGCCGTCGTGCATCTGCATGGCGGCGCGCACGGTGAGCCGCCGACGATCCAGGAGGCGCGCCAGACGCTGGCCAGCGCGATCACCGCGCTCCAGTTCCAGGACCTGGCGACGCAGCTGATCGCGCACACGAGCCGGCGGTTGCGCAGCTGCGCCGACCGCCTCGCGCGCGACGCGCTGGGCGACGACGAGGACGGCGCGGCCGTCGTCGACGAGGCCCCGCTGCGGCCGAACCCGGTGACGCAGGACGAAATGGACGCCGGCTCGATCGAGCTTTTCTAGAGCAGCCCTCCCCGCACGCATTCCGACACGCCTTTCAGGAGCACACCCCATGCACTCGATCCTCGCCGTCGACGACTCCGCCTCGATGCGGCAGATGGTTTCGTTCACGCTGAAGAACGCCGGCTTCAACGTCGTCGAGGCGGTCGATGGCCAGGATGCCTGGGACAAGGCGGGCAAGGCCGACTTCGACCTCGTGCTGACCGACCAGAACATGCCGCGGATGGACGGCATCAGCCTGACGAGGAAGCTGCGCGAGAACCCCAGGTTCAAGAGCACGCCGATCCTGATCCTGACTACCGAGTCCAGCGACCAGATGAAGCAGGCCGGTCGCGCCGCCGGCGCCACCGGCTGGCTCGTGAAGCCCTTCGACCCGTCCAAGCTGATCGAGGTGATCGGCAAGGTCATCCGCTGAGCCGACCGCGTCGAGCAGCGCCACGCCGCCAGGAGACGACCCCATGGGTGAGCCATCGCCGCACAGCGCCGCCAGCCAGGGCGCCGGCATCGACCTGAGCCAGTTCTTCCAGGTCTTCTTCGAGGAGGCGGGCGAGAACCTCGAGCGCATGGAGCAGATGCTGCTGGCCATCGACATCGAGGCCGCCGACGAGGAGACGCTCAACGCGATCTTCCGCTGCGCGCATTCGGTGAAAGGGGGCGCGGCGACCTTCGGCTTCGCCGACGTGGCCGAGCTGACGCACCAGATGGAGACGCTGCTGGACAAGCTGCGCCGCCACGAGCTGCAACCGACGACGGCGATGGTCGACGTGCTGCTGGAATCCGGAGACGCGCTGAAGGCGCAGCTCGCGCGCCACCAGGGCAGCGGCGACGATCCGATCGAGACCGAGGCGCTGCTGCGGACGATTCGCGCCCTAGTCGAAGGGGGCGAAGGGGGCGTGGGAGCGCCGCTTGCGCGACCCCTGGCGGTGCAGGATGCCGTCTCGCGCGGCGCCTGCGCTTCGGTTTCGTCCCCGGCTCCGATCGTGACGACGGTGCGCGCGCTCGTGCTGACGGTCGGTCCCCTGGCGGACCCGCGCCAGGCCGAGAATCTCTTCGAGCTCTTCCGCGAGATCCCGGATCTCGGGACGATCGAGCCGCTGGACGGCGGGCAGGCGATCGACGGCGTGCGGCGGCTGCGTATCGTCACCACGACGCCCGACGCCGAACTGATCGACCTCTGCACCTTCCACGTCGCCCGCGAGGCGCTGCGGCTCGAACCGGCGACCGAGGGTTACGGCTTTCACGCCGGCGCACCCGGGGCGCCGCCGGAACCCGACCCGCCGGACCCCGGTTATGGCTTCTTCGAGAACGCCCCGGGCGGGCCGCAGGGCCAGGGCGATGAGGCCGTCGCGCCCGCCCCGGCGGCGGTCGCAGCCCCGCCTGTCGTGCCGGGTGCAGCGAGCACGCCGCGCACCGCGCCGTCGCGCCCTGCAGCATCCGGCGCCGAATCGAGCACGCTGCGCGTCTCGGTCGAGAAGGTCGACCAGCTGATCAACCTGGTCGGCGAGCTCGTGATCACGCAGGCGATGCTCGCGCAGACCGGCAAGGGCGTGGACACGGCGCTCTACCAGCAGCTGGCTTCGGGCCTGGCCGACCTCGAGCGCAACACCCGCGACCTGCAGGAAGCGGTGATGTCGATCCGCATGATTCCGATGTCGGTGGTCTTCAACCGCTTCCCGCGGATGCTGCGCGACCTGGCCGGCAAGCTCGGCAAGAAGGTCGAGCTCGTGACCCAGGGTGAGGCGACCGAACTCGACAAGGGCGTGATCGAGAAGATCACCGACCCGCTCACGCACCTGGTGCGCAACAGCTGCGACCACGGCATCGAGCTGCCCGCCGAACGCCTGGCGCGGGGCAAGCCCGAGACGGGAATCGTGACCCTCGTGGCCAGCCACCAGGGCGGCAGCATCGTGATCGAGGTGCGCGACGACGGCAAGGGGCTCAGTCGCCGGAAGCTGCTGGCCAAGGCGCGCGAGCGCGGCCTGGACGTGCACGACGGCATGAGCGACCAGGACGTCTACGGCCTCATCTTCGCGCCGGGCTTCTCCACCGCCTCCGAGGTCACCGACGTCTCCGGCCGCGGCGTCGGCATGGACGTGGTGAAGAAGAACATCGTCGCGCTCGGCGGTTCGGTGGAGATCGATTCCGCCGAGGGTCACGGCATGACGGTGCGCGTGCGCCTGCCGCTGACCCTGGCGATCATGGACGGGATGAGCGTGGGTGTGGCCGACGAGTGCTACATCCTGCCGCTGTCCAGCGTGGTCGAGTCCTTCCAGGTGCAGCCGGGGATGATCCGCACGATCGGCGGCAGCGGTCGCGTCGTCGAGGTGCGCGACGAGTACATGCCGGTGATCGATCTCGAGCGCGTCTTCGACGTGCCGCGCTTCGACTTCGAGAAGGCCGCCGACATCATGGTCGTCGTCGAGGCCGAAGGTGGCCGCGCGGCCTTGCTGGTCGACGAACTCATCGGCCAGCAGCAGATCGTCGTCAAGAACCTCGAAGCCAACTACCGCCGCGTCGACGACGTGAGCGGAGCGACGATCCTCGGCGACGGGCGCGTCGCGCTGATCCTGGACGTCGGCGCACTGGTGCGGCGAAGCCGGCATTGAGCGCCTGGCCCAGGCACCGATCTTCAATCCCGGCCTCCGCGGCCGATAGTCCTTGGATACGCCCCACGGGGCTCGATCACGCAGGAGCAAGCTGATGGAGATGGTCACCGAAGCCGAAGTCGTCGCCCGCCACGAGGCGGCGCGTGCAGGCGGCAAGCCCGCGACCCCGACCGCACGGCACGGCGAGTACCTCACCTTTCGCCTCGGCAGCGAGGAATACGGCATCGACATCCTGCGCGTGCAGGAAATCCGTTCCTACGAGCCGCCGACGCGCATCGCCAACGCGCCGCCGTTCATCAAGGGCGTCGTGAACCTGCGCGGCGTCATCGTGCCGATCATCGACCTGCGCCTGAAGCTGGGTTGCGAGAACGCCGAGTACAACGCCTTCACCGTCGTCATCGTGCTCAACGTCAGGGGTCGCGTCGTCGGTGCGGTCGTCGACTCGGTTTCCGACGTGCTCGAGCTCGGCACCGGGCACATCAAGCCCGCGCCCGAGCTCAGTACCAAGGTCGATGCCGGTTTCATCACCGGCATCGGCAGCGTCGGCGAGCGCATGCTGATCCTGATGGACATCGAGGGCCTGATGAGTAGCGCCGAGATGGGGCTGATGCCCTGAACCTCCTGCCGATGCGGCGCGCGCCGCGCGACCCGGCCCACGTATTCCCCATTCCCGGAGCCATGCCCCCATGAAAGCGGCCCTCTCGATCAAGACACGACTCTGGCTTGCGCTCGGCGCGTCCGGCCTGCTGCCGCTGGCGGTCCTCGCCGCGCTTGCGGCGCTCGGCGTCGGCCCGGACCTCGCGCTCGGCGGTGCGGCGCTCGCCGCACTGGCCTTGATTCTCGGTGCCGCGACGACGCTGGCGCGTTCGATCGTGCGGCCGCTGCGCGAAGCCGGTGAGCTCAGCCGGCGCATCGGCGAAGGCGACCTGACCGTGCCGGTGGACACCGCCCGAGGCGACGAGATCGGCGCACTGCTGCGCGCGGTGGCCGGCATGCGCGACGCGCTGCGCAAGGTCGTCGGCCAGGTGCGCGGCTCGACCGACAGCATCCAGCACGCGGCCGGCGAGGTCGCGCAGGGCAATGCCGACCTGAGCCGGCGTACCGAGACCGCCGCCGCGAGCCTGCAGCAGACGGCGAGCTCGATCGAGCAGCTGAGCGGCACCGTGCGCCAGACGGCCGACTCGGCGCGTACCGCCAACCAGCTCGCCGCCTCGGCCAGCAGCGTCGCCGCGCGCGGCGGCGAGGTCGTCTCGCAGGTGGTTGCGACGATGGACGAGATCAACGCGAGTTCCAAGAAGATCGCCGACATCATCGGCGTGATCGACGGCATCGCGTTCCAGACGAACATCCTCGCGCTCAACGCCGCGGTCGAGGCCGCGCGCGCCGGTGAGCAGGGCCGCGGTTTTGCCGTCGTCGCCGGCGAGGTGCGCAGCCTCGCGCAGCGCAGCGCCGAGGCGGCGCGCGAGATCAAGACTCTCATCGGCGCCAGCGTCGAGCGCGTCGAGACCGGCGCGCGCCTGGTCGGCGAGGCGGGCTCGACGATGAGCGAAATCGTCGGCAGCGTGCAGCGCGTCACCGACATCATCGGCGAGATCAGCGCCGCGGCGCAGGAGCAGAGCGGCGGCATCGGCTCGGTCAGCGCCGCGGTCGTGCAGCTCGACCAGGCGACACAGCAGAACGCCGCCCTCGTCGAGGAGTCGGCCGCGGCCGCCGCATCGCTGCGCGAACAGGCGCGCCAACTCGCGGGGCTCGTTGCGGGCTTCTGCGTCGATGAGGCGCGCACGCCACGCCAGGCGGCGGCGGACGCGCTCGCGCAGGCCCAGCGGTCGGCCGCGCTCGCGACGCCGCGCGTGCCGGCAGCGTCCGGCCGCAGCGCCGAAGCGTCCGTCGCCGCACCGCAGCCGCTGCTCGCGTCCGCGGGCCGGGCTGCCGTCGATCCTGCGCCTGCACGCGCGGCGACCCCGCCGGCGCTCAGCGCCGCCGCGGCCGTGGACGGCGACTGGGAGACGTTCTGAGACGTTCCGAGCCCGGCGGTCCGCCGCGGCGCTAGACCGCGCCGACGCGGCGCAGCGTCTGCAGCACCGGCCGTCGCAGCACGTCGCGCAGGCTCCACCAGCCCGCGGCCAGCGCCAGCAGCGCGCCGGTGACGGCGCCGGCCAGCGGCACCCAGGGTTCGGGATTCCAGGCGAACTCGAAGGCGTAGCGCGCCAGCGCCCAGCCGATCGTGATCGCGGCAAAGGTCGCGAGCAGCCCCGCCAGCGCGCCCACGCCCAGCAGCTCGGCGCGCTGCACCTGCGCGAGCAGCCGGCCGCCCGCGCCCATCGCGCGCATCAGCGCGAATTCGCGCGCACGCGCTTCGCGCGTCGCGCTCACCGCGGCAAAGAGCACGACGAGCCCGGCCACCAGCGTGAAGCCGAACAGGAACTCGACCGCGCGGATCACCTGCTCGAGCACGCGCTGCACCTGCGCGACCGAGGCCGAGACGTCGACGAGCGTGACGTTGGGGAAGCGGCGCGCAACGCGGTTGTCGAAGCCCGGCTGCGCCGGCGCGCGAAACGCGCTGATCGTCGTCGCCGGCAGCTCGGGCATCGCCGAGAGCGGGTACATCACGAAGAAGTTGACGTGCATCGATGCCCAGTCCACGCGCCGCAGGCTGGTGATGCGCGCCTGCCGCAGCTGCCCGGCGATGTCGAAGGTGAGGGTGTCGCCGAGCGCGAGCGAAAGCGTCTTGGCGAGCCCCTCCTCGACCGAGATGCCGTCGCGCTCCTCGGGCGTCCAGTGCCCAGCGGCGAGCAGGTTGTGCGGCGGCAGCTGCGCGGCGTGGCTCAGGTTGAACTCGCGCTCGACCAGCTGCTGCGCGCGCTCGTCGGCAAAGCTGCCCGGCCCGACCGTCCTGCCGTTGATCGCCACCAGCCGGCCGCGGATCATCGGATACCAGTCGTAGCGGGTGACGCCCGCATCGGCGAGCAGGCGCTTGAAGTCCTCGCCCTGGTCGGGCTGCAGGTTGAAGACGAAGCGGTTGGGCGCATCGGGCGGTGAGGCCTGGCGCCAGGCGCCGATCAGGTCGGTGCGCAGCAGCACGAGCAGCACGAGCGCGAGCAGCCCGACCGCCAGCGCGCTCACCTGCACGACCGCGAACGCCGGCCGGGCGGCGATCTGCCGCGTCGCCAGCACCAGCCAGCGCGGCGCTCTTGCGCCCAGCAGCCACCAGTGCGGGCTGCCGGCATCGGCGACGAGCCGGCGCAGCAGCCTGACCGCGACCAGGGCCAGCAGCGCGAACACGGCGACCGCGACGGCGAAGCCGCCGACCGCGATCGCGCCGAGGCGTACGTCCGACGAGATCGCCAGCAGCAGCGCGGCAAAGCCCGCCGCGCCTGCGGCCAGCACCAGCAGCGAACCCGCCTTGAGGCTGCCGAGCTCGCGGCGGATCACGCGCAGCGCCGGCACGCGTGCCAACTGCAGCACCGGCGGCACGCCGAAGGCCAGCAGCAGCGTCATGCCCACACCCAGCCCGAAGAGCGCCGGCCAGGGCCCCGGCGGCGGCAACTCGGTCTCGACCAGCCCAGCGAGCAGCCAGACGAAGACCTGGTGCACCAACAGCCCGAGCAGCACGCCGGCGCTACTCGCCAGCAGGCCGACGAAGGCGAATTCGAGCGTGTAGCTCGCGGCGATGCGCCGCTGCGGCAGGCCCAGCACGCGCAGCATCGCGCAGTCGTCCAGGTGCCGCTCGGCAAAGTCGCGGGCGGCGATCGCCACGGCCACCGCCGCCAGCAGCGCGGCCAGCAGCGCGACGAGGTTGAGAAACTTCTGCGCCCGGTCCAGCGTCTGGCGCATCTCGGGGCGACCGCCCTCGAGCGTCTCGATGCGCATCCCGCGCAGGCCCGCCGACTGGATATGCGCCTCGGCCCACTGCGTGAACGCGGCCACCGGCGCCTCCCTTGCGCCGCGCGCGGCGACCGCGAGCCGCCAGGCCACGCGGCTTGCGGGCTGGATCAGCGCCGTCGCGGCGAGGTCGGCGTCCGAGAGCATCACGCGCGGCGCGAAGGCCATGAAGCCGGCGCCGCGATCGGGCTCGACGGCGATGATGCGCTCGATCTGCAGCGTCGCGTCGCCGAGCAGCAAGGGATCGCCGACCTTCAGTTGCAGCGCCTCGAGCAGCGCGGCGTCGACCCAGACCTTGCCCGCGCCCGGCCCGGCCGCGACCGATTCCACCGCGCCGCCGGGCGCGGACTGCAGCTGCAGCCGCCCGCGCAGCGGGTAGTCGGCGCTGACCGCCTTCACCGCGACCAGGCGCGCGGCGCCGCCCTGCGCGTCGTCGGCGCGCGCCATGCTCGGGAAGCTCGCGCTCGTCGCGATGCGCAGGCCGAGCGCGCGCGCCTTCTCGGCGAACTCCGGCGGCGGCGGCTGGTCGCTGCCGACGACGGCGTCGCCGCCGAGCAGCTGCCGGGCGTCGCGCGCAAGGCCCCCGGCCAGCCGATCGGCGAAGAAGCCCACCGCGGTGAGCGCCGCGACCGCGAGCATCACCGCGACCGCGAGCAACCGCAGCTCACCGGCGCGCAGGTCGCGCAGCGTCTGCCGCCAGGCGAGCAGCCACGCCCCCGGCGGGCGCGGCGCAGGCCCGGGCGCGGATGAGGACGAGGCGGCGGCAGGGGTCACGGCGGCGTTTGCGGTCAAGGCCGATGCAAAGGGAGCGGATCGAAGCCGTCACGGTAGCGCATCCGGCTCGGCCGGGGCCGAACGCAGCGTGCAAGGCCCTTGAAGACGCAGGCGGTGGCGCGGTGCTCCAATCGAAACATGAGCAGTCCGTCGATGCCGCTTCCTCCGCTCTTCCTCTCGCACGGCTCGCCGATGACCGCGCTCGAACCCGGCGCGGCCGGCGCGTTCCTGCGACGCCTGGGACCGGCGATCCGCGCGCGTTTCGGCGCGCCGCGGGCGATCCTCGCGGTCTCGGCGCACACGCTCACGCGCGTGCCGGTGCTGCTGGCCGCGGCGCAGCACGAGGCCGTGCACGACTTCTACGGCTTTCCGGAAGCGCTCTACCGCCTGCGCTACGACGCGCCGGGCGCGCCGGCGCTGGCCGGGTGCGTGCAGGCGCTGCTCGCGCAGGCCGGGATCGAGTGCGAGCGCCTGGCCGAAGGCGGGCTGGACCATGGCATCTGGACGCCGCTGTCCTTCGCCTTTCCCGAGGCGGAGGTTCCGGTGCTGCCGCTGGGCTTCGTGTCGAGCTGGTCGCCGGCGCGGCTGCTCGCGCTGGGGCGGGCGCTGGCGCCGCTGGCCGCCGAAGGCGTGCTCGTGATCGGCAGCGGCAGTCTCACGCACAACCTGCGGCTGCTGCAGGGCGGCGGAGGAAGACTGCCGATGGACGCGCCCGAGCTCCCGCAGAGCGCGGCCTTCCGCGCCTGGGTCGCCGAGCGCGCCGCGGCAGCCGACTGGGCCGCGCTGCTCGACTACCGGCGCCAGGCGCCGTTTGCCGCGCTGATGCACCCGAGCGACGAGCACTGGCTGCCCTTCTACGTCGCCGCCGGCGCTGCCGGCGAGAACGCCGCGGGCACGCGGCTGCACGAAAGCGTCACCTACGGCTGCCTGGCGATGGATGCCTACGCCTTCGGGCCGCAGGGCTCATCGCTGCAGCAGGCACTGCAGGAGCCCACGGCGACCGCGCTAGGATGAGCGGCTTCGCCACTTCCGCCCCGATGGAGCCGCTGCGATGATCGTTGCGATCTGGATCACCATGCTGCTGCTGCTGGGCGTGTGGACGCTGATGGCGTGGGGGCTGGCGACGCTGGTGCAGGGCGACGCGAGCTGGATCGACACGCTGCAGGCCTGGCTCTTCGACGCCCCCTGGCGCGAGACGCTGGAAGGCTGGATGCCCGGCTGGTCGATGACGATGCAGGCGCTGCTCGATGCGCTGCAGACGCTGCTGACCTGGCTGGGCAGTACCGCCCCCTGGCTGGTGTGGATCGCCTGGGGCGTGGGGACGTTCTCGCTGCTCGCGCTGGGCGCGGTGCTGCACTTCATCGTCGTGCTGGTGCGGCGCAGCACCGCACCGCCCAAGGCGCCGCCGGCAACAGGCGGCTGAGATCGCTGGCCGACGCCACCGGTTGAGCGCAGGGCCTCAGGCGCCCGCGTGTCCGAGGCGGCCAGGCCCTATACGCTCGAACGTTCAAGCCCCCAGACGCTCGATCACCGCGTCCAGCTCGCGCGCCCAGCGGGCCTTCTGCGCGGTGTCGACGAAACTCGCCTCGAAGCTGTTGAGCGCGAGCTGCCGCGCTTCCTTGACACCCATCTGCGGATGCGCGGCGAAGAGCTGCAGGTAGTTGTCGACCACGTAGCCGCCGAAATAGGCCGGGTCGTCGCTGTTGACGGTCACGCACAGGCCCGCATCCAGCAGCGCCGGCAGCGGGTGCGCGGCGAGATCCGGGTAGACGCAGAGCTTGACGTTGGACAGCGGGCAGACGGTGAGGGGCACGCGCTGCCGCGCCAGGCGCTCGATGAGGGCGGGGCTCTCGGTGCAGCGCACGCCGTGGTCGACGCGCTCGACCTTCAGTAAGTCCAGCGCCGTCTCGATGTAGGCCGCCGGCCCCTCCTCGCCCGCATGCGCGACGCAGTGCAGGCCGAGCTCGCGCGCCCGCGCGAAGACGCGTGCGAACTTCTCCGGCGGGTGGCCGCGCTCGCTGCTGTCCAGGCCCACGCCGATGAAGTGGCGGCGGTGCGGCAGCGCCGCGTCGAGCGTCGCGAAGGCCTCGTCCTCGCTGAGGTGGCGCAGGAAGCACAGGATCAGCGCCGAGCTGATGCCGAATTCGACGTGCGCACGCTGGCAGGCGTGCGCGAGGCCCTGGATCACCGTGCCGATCGGCACGCCGCGCGCCGTGTGCGTCTGCGGGTCGAAGAAGACTTCCGCGTGCACGACGTTGTCGGCTGCGGCGCGCTCGAAGTAGGCCCAGGCGAGGTCGAAGAAGTCCTGCTCGGTCAGCAGCACCGAGGCGCCCGCGTAGTAGAGGTCGAGGAAGCTCTGCAGGTCGGTGAACGCGTAGGCCGCGCGCAGCGCCTCGACGCTCGGGTAGGGCAGCGCCACACCGTTGCGCTGCGCCAGCCGGAAGATCAGCTCGGGCTCGAGGCTGCCCTCGATGTGCAGATGCAGCTCGGCCTTGGGCATGCGGCGCAGGAGGGCGCGCAGGGCCCCGGGCTTGTGGGTTGCGGTGTCGGCGGCCATCGAAGGTCTCTCCCTGCAGAGGAACGAACTCGTCGCGGGCTCGGCGTTTGCCGGCCGGCAGCGGCTCGCGCCGTCTTGCGGCGACTCACCGTGGCGTCGGATCGACGCGCGCCTTGTTCAGCTTGTGCCATAGATGCGGCACGAGCAGCCGCAGCGGCATGCGGCGGAGATGGTAGCGCCAGAGCACCACGGCCGCGGCGGCACGCTGCGCGCGGGGGCGGGGGCGGTCGAGTGCCGCCGGTGCCAGCACGCGCGCAAAGAGCGCGCGCTGGGCGCCCAGGCTGAAATCCTTGCGCTGGAGGCGCTGCCTGAAATCGGCATCGAGCGGCGTGTCCAGCCAGCGGCTGCAGAAATGGCCGGCGAGCAGCAGCGGCTCCATCAGCCCGAGCGCCTGCGCGCGCTGCTGCAGCGTGGTGAAGAAGCCCGGATCGCTGGCGGCGAAATGACGGATCAGGCCGTCGAGGTCGACGAGATCGCGCACCCGTTCGAGCGGCTCGGAGTCGAAGAACAGGTGCGCGGCGCTGTGCAGCACCTGGTCGACCGGGGCGAGCACCGACCAGCCGGGCCAGCTGCACGCATGAAGGTCGTCCAGCAGCGGCGGCATGTCGATCGTCACCGGACCGAGCGGCGGCAGGATGTTGTGGTGCAGGTCGAGCTCGACCGGGTGCATCGGGTGCTGCATCGGCGGCACCTCGTGGCTCCAATCGTGGTAGTAGCGCCGGTCGTGCTCGTCGAGATCGGGCTCCTGCCAGCCCTCGGCGACGAGCATGGTCTGCGCGCGCTGCAAGGCGTCCCGCGGCACCAGGATATCGAGGTCCGAGGGCAGGCGACCGGCGGCGATCGGCAGCTCCTGCGCCAGGTAGGCCGAGCCCTTGAGCAGCACGAGCGGCGCGCCCAGATCCTGCAGCGTGCGCGCGATCCGTGTCGCCGCCCAGGAGACGACGCGCCGCCGGTAGCGCGAGGTCTGCCGTTCGGCCAGCAGCAGCCGCGCCGCGGGCTCCGGAACGCTTGGGTTCAATCCCGCCGCCTCCAACGCTTCGGCCAGGCGCGCCAACAGGCGCAGGCGTCGGAGTTGCCGCGTCGCTTCCTGCCATTGCGCAAGCGACCAGCCACGCACGAGTTCCGGTCGGCCAAGGGCCTGCAGCCAGGGCCAGGTCATGCAGGGGACTCCGCCGCGGCCTTGACGGCGCGCGCTTCGCGCACCTCCTCCCAGAGTCGCTCGAGGGCCGCCAGGGCATCATCGAGTCGGCTGTATTCGAGCCTCCAGCCTCGGCACTGCGTGGCCAGATATGAGGCCGCATCGAAGCCCCTCTCGCCGTTGTCCTGGTAGTTGAAGGCGTTGAAGGCAAGCGATCCGAACACGAGGTGCGCGGGTTGCGGCGTCAGACTCAAAGGGCTATCGCCGACCCAGCGCGGCATCACGACAGCCCCTGGACGCACCCACTCATGACGGCGGTCGACGGCCTCGCGGTCCGCACCCAGATGCGCGACGGTGCCCTTGCGCGTCTTCGGGAAGAGCGGGCCGATCGGAGCCTGCGGTTCGAAGGCGCGGATCAGGTCGATCGAATCGTTCTTCAGTGCCACCGGCTTGAGCATCGCGATGAAGCGCCGGCGTTCGGGGCAGAAAGCCCCAAATTCGTCGGAGAGCAGCCGCCAGCCCCGCAACGAGAGTGCTGCGGTGAGCGTGCTCTTGCCCGAACCCGGCACGGCAGGGAGGATGAGGGCCAGGCCGTCCCGCTCGACGACACCCGCGTGTAGCAGCAGCAGGTTGGCCAGGCGTTTGCCGATCAGCCAGTTGCTGCCCCACTCGAAGAGCGGCAGCGCGGTGTCGGCCGGGAAGGGTTCGAAGGGGCGCTGCAGGTCGCATTCGAACTCGGCCTGCGGCCGCAGCCAGCGCCGCAGGCCCCGCGGCCGCAGGATGCGTACGTGGTGGTCGGCCCAGCCCGGATCGTCCAGCAACGGGAACTGCGCGTACACCTGCCGAAGGTGTTCCGCCAGTGCGGGTACGTCACTTGCCAGGCGCGTGCTCGTCGCGCCGAAATCCAGCCAGAGACGTCCTGCGCGCAGGCGGCTTGCGAGCTCGCGCAGGTCACAGTCGTCAAGGCGCCGGCGAGGCGGCTGCGCGCTCACGCTTGCGCGGGTTCCACCAGCCCGGAGTCAAGCAACTGCTGCCAGGCGTGCGCGCAGCGCTCCATCAGTTCAGTGGCGTCGAGGGTGGTGTCCATGGCCAGAGTCTGGCACACCTGAGCGAGATCGCCCGGCTGCTCCCGCAGCACTTCGAGTATGGCCACCGCTTCCGTGTTGAGCAGCACGGTCTGGCCGGTCAGGGGGCTGAAGGCGCCCCAGAGATCATCAAGTTCGGTCATGCGCACGCCAAACGGCGTGCGCATGGTGTCGCCCGTGCTCAAGGCGAGAGATTGATCGAGTTCCAGCAGCTCTGACCAACGACCGACCCAGCGCCAGACTTGCCGACTCCGATAATCTCGCCCGCCGAATTGAATCGCAGCGCTACCCAGTAGTTGACCAGTTGCGCATCGACTGGCACCGGAGTAGTTCTTTGCCCGTTAGGGTCAATAAGTTTATTGGTGTTGATATTGAATCGCCACCACACCGTCCCAGTGGGCCAGAACGATGTACTAACGGGAATCAATCCGAAACTGGCCCTAGTGACCAAGTACCTCAGGTTGCCACCTGGGTTGGAGGGTAGACGCGCCATGAGTTGGACGCGCATGAACGTATCCGCTGTCGGACTCGTGGTGAGCTCCTCCGTCGATGACTGATTCGTCGCCTTGGCCAGGCAGGTTGCGCTCTTGGCCGCAAGCGCACTGCCGCTGGCCAGCGTCAGCACCGCCGGCACCGAAAACGAGCCCCGCAGCAGTCGGCGGCGGGCACTGAACTTGTCGTCGGGGGTGGGGGTCTGGTTGTCCATCGCGAGCCTCTTCAATCTACTCGGGCTTGCAAGCAAGTTTCGCGCCAAGAACGGCACTGTGCCCCGCTGCGAGCCATCGGGCGCGGCCGGCAGGGGCTGCCAACCGCGCGTACAGCCTTGATTCTCGGCGCATTGCGCGCCTTCGGCGAGGCAAAAACCGACGAATCGATCCTCCACCCCGCGATCAGGGGGATGGCCTGCACAGGACCGGTGCTGTCCCGAGGTGTAAAGTGAATCGACACTTTCGATGTTGGCGGTCGCTCACGTCGGCATCGTGTAGTTCAGCGTCATGCGCCCGCCGTCCGCGACGACGATCTCGCCGGTGACGTAGCTGGACGCGTCCGAGAGCAGCCAGGCGCAGACGTCGGCGATCTCGGCGGGCTCGCCCAGGCGCTTCATCGGCGTGCGGCTCATGATGCGCTGGCGCGCCTCGTCGCTGGTCAGCACCGCCTGCGCCGCGAGTTCGGTCGCGATCGTCCCTGGCGCGACCGCGTTGACGCGCACGCCGCGCTCGGCCAGCGAGAGAGCCATCACCCGCGTCAACTGGTTGATGCCGCCCTTGCTGACGTTGTAGCTGGCAATCGTCGGGATCGTCAGCGTGCCGTTGACCGAGCTCATGTTGACGATCGCGCCGCGCCCCTGCGCCGCGAGCACGCGCGCCACCGCCTGGCCGACGAGGAAGCTGCCCTTGAGGTTCACCGCGAGCACCGCGTCCCAGTCGGTCTCGCTGATCTCGAGGAAATCACAGGCCTTGAAGATGCCGGCGTTGTTGACGAGCCCGTCGACGCGCCCGAAGGCAGCAAGCGTTGCCGCAAGCGCCGCGTCGACCTCGGCCTTGCTCGACACGTCGCAGTGCTGGTAGCGCAGGTCGGCGCCGTCGCCGCGCAGCGCGCTCGCGAGCGCCTCGCCGCGCGCGTCGGCGACGTCCCAGATCGCCACGCGTGCTCGGTCCGCCGCAAGCCGCCGCACGCAGGCCTCGCCGATGCCTTGCGAGCCACCGGTGACGATGATGACGCGGCCTTCGAGGCCGAAGCGGACGGTGGAGCTCATGTTGCGCCTTTCGTGAAAAGCGGGTCCGGTCAGGCGGCCTGGAGCAGGAACTCGACTTTGACGGCGTCGTACGGGAACTCGAGTTGGCCGCCCGGGCTGCGGGTCAGCACGCCGGCCTCGAACAAGGCCGTCATGTCTCCATGCACGCCCTTGACATCGCGGCCGACCCTGCGCGCCGCTTCCCGCACCGTCATCGGTCCGGCGGCGCACATCGCCTTCAGCAATTCCCAGCGCTTGGCGGTCAGCACCTTCCACAGCAACTCCGGATTCGCGAACGCGATGCGATCCCCGCCTTGCGCCTTGCCGGTCTTCCAGGCCTGGACGAAGCCGGCCAGCGAATCCTCGGGCGCACGCACTTCAAGCGTCACGGTTTTCACGTCGATACCTCGCGATGTCGCGCTGGAATGCCTCGATCAGTTGCTCGGGGCTTTCGAACTCGAAAGCCTGCTCCTTGCCCCTGCAGTGCCGGTGATCCCCCTTGCCGGCTTCGTTGTCGTAGCGCAGGACACAGACACCGCGGACCACGAAGGCGAGCCGGTACTTGTAGGAGTGCATCGAGCCCGGCAGCGGCTGCGGCAACTGCCACAGAACCAGCTCCGCAAAGGAATGCGCGGAGTAGACGATGCGACGACGCAGCAGCTCCCGGGCCTTCATTGTTGGCGATGATGCCAACGACTGCGCACGTTGTCGAGCGAACCAACATCAGGCGACGCCATTCACTGGCCGCTTGGCTGCGGTAACGTTTTCAGCGTGCTGCTCTCATGCCGCCGCGGCCGCCCGCGCCTTCCAGGCACCGTAGAGCACGATAAGGCCCGGGACGAGGATCATCGCCCAGATGATCTTGGAGAGGTTGGCCTGCACCCAGCCGAGGTTGCCGAAGAGGTGGCCCGCACCGACGAGGCCGAACACCCACAGCAGGCCGCCGGCGGCGTTGTAGAGCGTGAACTTGGCGCGCGACATCTGCGCCACGCCGGCGACGAAGGGCACGAAGGTGCGCAGGAAGGGCATGAAGCGCGCGAGCACGAGCGTGATGCCGCCGTACTTCTCGTAGAACGCGTGCGCCTGGTCGAAGGCATGCCGGTTGAACCAGCGCGACTGTTCCCAGCGGAAGACGCGCGGGCCGACATGGCGCCCGATCGCGCAGTTGAGCTGGTCGCCGAGGATCGCCGCGGCGGCGAGCAGTACCAGTGTTGCCGGCAGGTTCATCAGCCCGAGCCCGGTGAGCGCGCCGGCGACGAAGAGCAGCGAATCGCCGGGCAGGAAGGGCATCACGACGAGGCCGGTCTCGACGAAGACGATCGCGAACAGCAGCGCGTAGACCCAGGCGCCGTAGGCGGTGACGAAGTCGCGCAGGTGCGCGTCCACGTGCAGGACGAAGTCGACGAGCCAGAGCAGCCAATCCATCAGCGCGGATTATCCTGGCCGCTCTGCGTCCGGACGGCCTTTCTCCGCGGCGGAGGTCGACTCCTAGAATCGCTTGCAATGAATGCCGTGCCATCGGTCACGCGCCGCCCGATCCGCGCCCTGCCCGACGAGCTGGTGAGCCAGATCGCCGCCGGCGAGGTGGTCGAGCGCCCCGCCTCGGTCGTGCGCGAGCTGGTCGACAACGCGCTCGATGCCGGCGCGAGCCAGGTCACGGTGCGGCTTGTCGGCGGGGGCGTGCGCGCGGTCGTCGTCGAGGACGACGGCACCGGCATTCCGGCTGCTGAGCTGCCGCTTGCGCTGCAGCGCCACGCGACGAGCAAGATCGGCAGCCTTCCCGAGCTCGAGTCGGTCGCGACGATGGGCTTTCGCGGCGAGGCGCTCGCGGCGATCGCCTCGGTTGCCGAGCTCGCGATCACGAGCCGCACTGCGATCGACGCACATGCGACGCGGCTCGACGCCCGCGGCGGCGAGCTGCAGGCGGCGGCGCGCGGCGTCGGCACGACGGTCGAGGTGCGCGAGCTCTTCTTCAACACCCCGGCGCGGCGCAAGTTCCTCAAGAGCGAGGCAACCGAGCTCGCGCACGCGCAGGAAGCGCTGCGCCGGCACGCGCTGGCGCGGCCGGACGTGGGCTTTGCGCTCTGGCATGAGGGGCGGCTCGTCGCGCAATGGCGCGCGCTGCGCGCGCCGCTGCTGGACGACGCGCTGACGCAGCGCATCGGCGACGTGCTGGGCGGCGACTTCATCGCGGCGAGCCGGGCGATCGCCGCGCAGCGCGGGCCGCTGGCGCTGCTTGGCCGCATCGGCCACCCCGAGGCCGCGCGCAGCCGCGCCGACCAGCAGTACCTCTTCGTCAACGGCCGCTTCGTGCGCGACCGGCTCGTTGCGCACGCGATCCGCGCCGCCTACGAGGACCAGCTCCACGGCAGCCGCCAGCCGGCCTACGTGCTGATGCTGCAGATCGCGCCCGAGCTCGTCGACGTCAACGTGCACCCGACGAAGATCGAGGTGCGCTTTCGCGACGGCGGCGCGGTGCACGCGGCGGTGCAGGCCGCGGTGCAGGAGGCACTGGCGGGAAGCCGCGCGGGGCAGGCGAAGCCGGATTCGGTGGCAGTTCCTGCCCCTTTATCCACGTCCGTATCCACGTCCGTGCCCACGTCCGTGCGCGAAGCGCCCCCGCGCTGGCCTGCGGCGCAGGCCGCCCAGTCGGCGCTGACGCTCGTGCACGCGCGCGAGCCCTCGCCGGCGTGGGCTCGCCCGGCTGCCGCGACCGGAACGAGCGGGGTGTCGGGCCTGGCGGCGTGGGCGGCGCTGCGCGCGCCGCAGGAGCCGGCGCCGGCCGATGCGGCTGCGGAGGACGCGGCGCACTGGCCGCTGGGCCGCGCGCTCGCGCAGATCGGCGGCGTCTACATCCTCGCCGAGAACGCGCAGGGGCTCGTGATCGTCGACATGCACGCCGCGCACGAGCGCATCGTCTACGAGCGGCTGAAGGCCGCGCAGGCGGATCGCGCGCGCATGCCGGCGCAGCCGCTGCTGGTGCCGGTGAGCTTTGCCGCGACGCCGACCGAGATCGCCGCGGCCGAGGAGCATCAGCAGGCGCTGCTGGACCTGGGCCTGGACGTCGCGCCGCTCTCGGCGGCGACGCTGGCCGTGCGCAGTCGCCCCGCCGCGCTGCCCGATGCCGATCTCGTCGAACTCGTGCGCGCGGTGCTGGCCGAGCTGCAGAGCGTGGGCGCCAGCCGCGTCGTGCAGCGCAGCCGCGACGAGCTGCTCGCGACGATGGCCTGCCACGGCGCGGTGCGCGCCAACCGTCGCCTGACGATCGAGGAAATGAACGCGCTGCTGCGCGACATGGAGGCTACCGAGCGCGCCGACCACTGCAACCACGGCCGCCCGACCTGGCGCCAGCTCTCGATGAAGGAGCTGGACGCGCTCTTCCTGCGTGGGCGCTGATGGGCAGACCTTGCGGCGAACATCGGGGTCGGCAGCGCGGCGGGAACGAGGAAGGGTCGTGAAGCAGAGTCTTTCGCTGAACGTCAACGGGCGTGCGGTCGACGTCGAGGTCGAGTCGCGGTTGCTGCTGGTCGAATTGCTGCGCGGCGTGCTTGGCCTCACCGGCACGCATGTCGGCTGCGACACCAGCCAGTGCGGCGCCTGCACCGTGCTGCTCGACGGGCACGCGGTGAAGAGCTGCAGCGTGCTCGCGGTGCAGGCCGCGGGCCGCTGCGTGACCACGATCGAGGGTCTCGCGCAGGGCGGCGAGCTGCACCCGGTGCAGGACGCCTTCATCGCCTGCCACGGGTTGCAGTGCGGCTTCTGCACGCCGGGGATGATCATGAACGCGGTCGAGCTGCTGGGCGAGGAGCGCGAACCCACGCCCGAGCGCATCGCGCACGCGCTCGAAGGCAACCTCTGCCGCTGCACCGGCTACGTGCACATCGTCGAGTCGGTGCAGCTTGCGGCGCGCAAGCTGGGCGAGGCTGCGCGATGACGGCGACCGAAAGCCTTGCCGCACGCTTCGGCAGCGGCCAGCAGGTGCGCCGCGTCGAGGATCCGGCGCTGGTGCAGGGCCAGGGCCGTTTCACCGACGACCACGTGCTGCCCGGGCAGCTGCACCTCGTCTTCGTGCGCAGCCCGGCCGCGCACGGCCGCATCGCCGCGATCGAACTCGATGCGGCGCGCGCGCTTCCCGGCGTCGTCGCGATCTACACCGGCGCCGACCTGGTGGCCGCCGGCGTCAAGCCGCTGCCCTTGTCCGTCCCCTTCAAGGGCCCGGGCGGGCGGCCGCTGGCGGTGCCGCCCAAGCGGGCACTGGCGCACGAGTTCGTGCGCTTCGTCGGCGAGCCGCTTGTCGCCGTCGTCGCCGAGAGCCTTGCGATGGCGCGCGACGCGGCCGCTGCGGTGCAGGTGGAGATCGAGCCGCTGCCGGCCAACGTCGACCCGCTGCGCGCGCTGCAGCCCGGCGCGCCGGTGCTGTGGGCCGACGCGCCCGACAACATCGCCGCCGAGACCCGTTACGGCGACGCCGCCGCGGCCGAGGCGGCGTTCGCGCGCGCGGCGCACCGCGTCGCGCTCGATCTCGTCAACCAGCGCCTGGCGCCCTCGCCGCTCGAGCCGCGCAGCGTGCTCGCGTGGAACGAAGGCGGGCGCCTCGCCGTGCGGCTCTCGAGCCAGGGGCCGACGGGCGTCCGCAGCGGCCTGGCCGACACGCTGCCCGGGCTCGCGGCGGATGACATCCGCGTGCGGGTCGGCGACGTCGGCGGCGGCTTCGGCATGAAGCTCGCGCTCTACCCGGAGGATGTCGTGGTCGCGCACGCCTCGCGCACGCTCGCCCGTCCGGTCAAGTGGCAGGCCGAGCGTCTGGAGGACTTCCTCTCGGCGGTGCACGGCCGCGACCAGCGCGCGCACGCGGAACTGGCCTTGGACGCGCAAGGCCGCGTGCTCGCGCTGCGCGTGCGGACGCTGGCCAACGTCGGTGCGTATCCGGGCGCGGGTTCGCTCGCCATTCCCCTGCTCGTCGGCCCCTGGGTCTCGACCAGCGTCTACGACATCGACACCGTCGACCTGCACCTGCGCGCGGTGCTGACCAACTGCGCGCCGACCGGCGCCTACCGCGGCGCCGGACGCCCCGAGGCGATCTACCTGATCGAACGGCTGATGGATGCCGCCGCGCGCGAGATCGGCCTCGACCCGGCCGAACTGCGCAGGCGCAACCTGATCCGCCCCGAGCAGATGCCCTACACGAACGCGATGGGGCAGGTCTATGACAGCGGGCGCTTCGAGCAGATCCTCGAGCAGGCGCTGCAGCTCGCCGACTGGGCCAGCTACCCGGCGCGTGAAGCCGAAAGCCGTGCGCGCGGGCGGCTGCGCGGGCGCGCCGTCTCGACCTTCCTCGAGTGGACCGGCGGCAACGCGCTCGAGGAGCGCGTGATCGTCAACATCACTGCCGAGGGCCTGATCGAGATCGGCTCGGCGACGCAGGCGATGGGGCAGGGCATCGCGACCAGCTACGTGCAGCTCGTCGTCGACGTCTTCGACGTGCCGCCCGAGCGCGTGCGCATCCTGCAGGGCGACACCGACCGCTACACCGGCTTCGGCTCGGCCGGCAGCCGCTCGCTCTTTACCGGCGGCACTTCGCTGCGCATCGCCGCCGAGCGCACGGTGCAGAAGGGCCGCGAGCTCGCCGCCGACGCGCTCGAGGCGCCGCTGGCCGACATCGAGTACCGCGCCGGCCGCTTCGCGGTGGCCGGGACGGACCTGGGCATCGAACTGGGCGCGCTCGCCGCGCGCCAGCCGCAAGCGCGCATCGTCGTCGACAGCACGGCGCGCGTGGGCGGCCCCTCGTGGCCCAACGCCTGCCACGTCTGCGAGGTCGAGGTCGACCCGGCCACCGGCGTCGTCGAGATCGTCGCCTACGCCTCGGTCAACGACATCGGCCGCATCGTCAGCCCGCAGATCGTCAAGGGCCAGATCGAGGGCGGCGCGGTGCAGGGCATCGGCCAGGCGCTGTGCGAGCGCGTCGTCTACGACCGCGACACCGGGCAGCTCCTCTCGGCCAGCTTCATGGACTACGCGCTGCCGCGCGCCGACGGCTTCCGCGGCTTCGTCACGCGCTTCGACACCTCCATCCCCTGCCAGACCAACGCGCTGGGCGTCAAGGGCGTGGGCGAACTCGGCACCGTCGGCGCGACCCCGACGGTGGTGAACGCCGTCGTCGACGCGCTCGCCGGCCCCGGCGGCCTTGGCCGCGAGGCCGAGCGCATCAGCATGCCGCTCACGAGTGAAACCGTGTGGCGGGCGCTGCACCGGCGGGATTTCGAACCGCGGCCCTGACTGCACGACCGGGACGCGGTCCCGGGCTGCAGCCCCGTTGCCCCCGACTTGTCCGGCAGCCGGGTGGCCCTGCCGCGGCAGGGCCTTGACCCGCGGCCGCATGCGCCCAAACTGAAGTACATGGAGGGCCATGCGATGGATTCGATCCGACCTGCTGCCGTCGCCGGCAGCTTCTACCCGAGCCAGGCGTCAGCGCTGCGCGCGGCCGTAGCTCGGCACCTGGCGAACGCGAAGGCCAGCGCGAGGGCGACGGCGAAGTCGCAGGCGGGTGCGGATGGCCTCGACCGGCGGAGCGCGCCGCCGAAGATGCTGGTGGTGCCGCACGCGGGTTACATCTACTCGGGCGACGTCGCGGCCAGCGCCTATGCGCAGCTGGCGCCGCTTGCGGGCCGCATCCGGCGCGTCGTGCTGCTCGGGCCGACGCATCGCGTCGCGGTCGACGGGATCGCGCTGCCGAGCGTCGCCGCGTTCGAGACGCCGCTGGGCGCGGTGCCGATCGATGCTGCCGGGCGCGCCGCGATCGCCGGTCTGCCGCAAGTGCGGGTGAGCGACCGCGTCCATGCCGAGGAGCACGCGCTCGAGGTGCAGCTGCCCTTCCTGCAGACGGTGCTTGGCAGCGGCTGGGCGCTGCTGCCGCTGGCGGTCGGCGACGCGAGCCCGGCGCAGGTCGACGAGCTGCTCGAGCGCGTCTGGGGCGGGGACGAGACGCTCGTGCTCGTCTCGTCGGACCTCTCGCACTACCTGCCCCATGCCGAGGCGGCGGCGAAGGACAGACGCACTGCCGAGCGCATCCTCGCCTTCGCCGACGACCTGCGCGGCGACGAGGCCTGCGGCTGCCGCGCGCTCAACGGCGCGCTGCGCACCGCGCGCCGCCACGGGCTGCAGCCGCGGCTGCTGGACCTGCGCAACTCGGGCGACACCGCGGGACCGCGCGACCGCGTCGTCGGTTACGGCGCGATCGCCTTTGTTCCGCAGCCGGCCCGGAGTCGGGATCGTGATGAAGACGAAACCTGTGCCGGAGCCGGGGATGGTGCCGAAGACGGAGCCGTGCCGGCGGACCCGGCGCTCGGCCGCTCGCTGCTCGGGCACGCGCGGGCGTCGATCGCGGCGGCGCTCGGCCTGCCGGCGGCCGTGCCGCCGGACCACCCGCGACTGCTTGCACCCGGCGCGAGCTTCGTGACGCTGCGCGATGCGCGGCAGGGGCTGCGCGGCTGCATCGGGCGCCT
>Ga0116142_10001157_pt1 | contig 32549 bp, 27 predicted proteins | sample AD_UKC033_MetaG_FD_89785 | JGI IMG/M metagenome (GOLD analysis project Ga0116142, IMG submission 89785) | Active sludge microbial communities of municipal wastewater-treating anaerobic digesters from USA - AD_UKC033_MetaG | ecosystem: Engineered > Bioreactor > Anaerobic > Digestate | place: USA... | reverse complement strand
TTTTCCCGAAAAAAGCATGGCTTATGTCATCTTCAATCTCTGGTTGACCTGCGATGGCGTCAACCCGGTTTTGCTGCAACTGGGTGGCGACATTCAGACCATGCAAGTTACTGCGCCTGAAAAAGTCAATCTGACCTATGTTTATATCAAGCCTTATCTGCATCTCGATAATCTGCCGGCTGGCAATTACCAGATCGTATTTACTTATGAAGTGAAGCACGACGGCATAACCAGCACCGGTCTGATATCGGCAGCTGATCTGCGTCTTGATACCGGCTCTTACTGGTATCCGCGCAATGTGGCGCTCGACCCGCATCAGGTTATTCTCAGCCTGGTTACATCGCCAGACTATGCGGTAACTTCTAATGCGGCTGTTTACAAAGATGTGCCGAATAACCTCAAGCGTATGCGTCAATTTGTGCTTACCACAGCCGCCGCCGATGGCCTGACCCTCGACTGAGAACGATCGAGGGTCGGCTGCGGATTGTTTACTGGGCGACGACTCTTTGCTCTACCAGCTGGCTGAGCTGGCTTAGCACCTGAACTTCCTTTTCGAGATTTCTGTCGCCGATATTTGTTATTTCTATCTTGAGGTGTGCGCAAAATTTGTCGATGTCAGACTTTGCTGCTGAAGGAACCGCCAGCGCGCGTGCCGGGCGTTCCCAGTAGCTCCAGCCTGAGCCATCTGTGCTGCTTTCGTTTGCCGGCCCAGTTCGTTTATGGCTGGCAGTGGCAGAATTCTTGATCAGATCGGCGTAGCGTGCGAGCAACACGCCCTTTCTGATTCCTGCGTCATCGAAGTGTTCTGGTTCGGCTGCTGTAATAACGAAAGTGCTGTTTACCTCATCTTCATGACCGCTGCGATCTTCGTAATTAACCGTCAGTGTGATTTCGGGGTTGTCGTTGAGCTTTTCGAGACGCAGCAGAATAATACCGCCGCGCGTGCCATTTTCGTCGGTTGGCGCCGGGAAAAGCGTTTTTACATGCATGATTCTGCCGGTTGCCATGTCGGCTTCCGGTGAGCCAATAACCTGACTGATTCGGAAACCGGGCGCCTTGAGGGTAAGTGCCAGGTCAAAAATCATCGGTGTCACCATGAACTCGAATTCATCAGCCAGTCGCTTTTTGAACTCGATCGGCGAATGCACCGAATAATAATTGGCGCCCCGCACTTTGCTGATAGACCTGATCAGCTGTGAATTGAAGTCAATCCCCATGCCAACAAAGGTCATGTAAATGCGGTGCTTTGCCATGTTTTCGCTGATCGCCAGCAGTCCTGACTCGCTCGTGTCATCAGTGTTAGGCATGGCGTCAGTCAAAAAAATTATGCGGTTCTCGAACTCATCCGGGTTGTTGAGAGTGAATGGCATCAACAACCGACAACCCTCTTCGAGTCCCTCTTCCATGTTGGTCGCGCCGGTCGGTGAAAGAGCGAGAATGTGCCCTTTGAGCGCCTGCATGTCGGTAGTGCCCACCGCAGATACTGGTTTGGCAAGATGTGCCTCATGATTGAACAGAACCATGCCGAAACGATCGTCGGGGCGAAGATGGTCGAGCATGGCTGATATCGACTGGCAGGCAGACTCAAGTTTGCTCATTTTTTCTGTTTGCTCGTTCAGGTCGTTTCTCTTTCGGTGCCCACCGTAATAATACTCGTAAAACGAACTGCTCATCGAGCCTGAAATATCGAGTACTACAACCAGATTCAGCTTTTTGCGGGAAAACTCATCGAGACTCCTGCCCGATTTCAGGCCGACTGCCAGATAGTGTTCAGTTTCGCCTGACAGCGGGTTTTGGCTGACTGCCGATGACCAGGCCGGCACGAAAAGCTTTCCTGAGTTGGGCTGATCGACAGAAGCGCTGCCTGTGTCGAAACGGTAGTCATAAAAAAGCCCTTCATAAGTTATGTCTGATGGTTGAGGCAGGTAGCCGGCGGCAATGTTCTGACGAAAGTTGTTGATGTCTTTGGCCCCACCAGTTGAATAGCCGTAGTCGCGAATTGAAGCACGACCCTGATCGGTTATCGAACCGATCATCGGGCCACTCACTGAGGCAAGCACGAAAATGATGATGATCGATACAACCGTGCTGAGCCCAAATCCCAGTGCAAAGAGCAGCCTGAAAAATTCGAGAGTCATCCATGCGCTCAAGGTGTAGAAGAGAATTTCCAAAGATTTTTCGCCAATGTCAGGTTCTACTTCTTTATCCTCGTCTGGCGTCCAGTTATATTGCCAGTCGTCTACGGGTTTTTGTGCGATTGCATTGCTGGCTGCCGGAACGGCATGCCAGGCGAACAGAACGAGTATGTTAACCAGCAGAGTTGCCAGGAATATTCTTCTTAAATAATACATATTCTTTCTCCTTGAACTGAAATCTCTCACCCCGGGTATGGTGGCATTCTGATTTTGCCGGGCGAGCGGAAAGATGCCATTTTTGCCGGTTTGCTGAAACCGGGTCAGGTTGATGATTTTCGGGCATTCTCGAGAGTTTAAGCCTGGCTTGTGCTGTCAGACTTATGCTCTCTTCTGTGTTACCGTCGGTTTTGCGTTCTCACGTTCTATGATGCGCTGTGTAGGCAATGTGCATATCGAGGCCGACATCGTTTTTGGACAAAACAAAACCACTTCTGGCAAAGTTGGCCAGTTAACTATAGTTGTTGGGAGTAATTCGCCACCGCAGAAGCAGTCGGTGAGCCGTTTCTGCTGTGACGCGAAGCGTACCTTCGAATTCACCGAAATTCAAAATTAGCTTCGTGGTTCTGAACCTGTATGCAATATAGTCCTAAAATTTGATATGCCAAGTAAGGAAATTTTCCGCAAAAACGAGCCTAAAATTCCCGTTATCTTGTGCACGCCTCTGCTTCTGCTTACCTGCGGCGGCGTGGTGGTGGCGGTGTGGTAAATTTATCGTTGTCTGAGTCGGGTACATAATGGTAGTCGCGCCGGTATTTTATCGGCGCATCAGGCCACTCATATCTGATGTTAACCAGCTGCGCTGCAAAATTTTCGGGTTCGAACGAGGTTGTGCGAACCGGAGAATAGCTGCCTTCACCATAGCCAGTTCCAGCCTGCTCGCTCATTTTTCTGGCGCTGGGGCTCATTCTGTCTTCTTTGAGATATTCTATCGGAGGTTCGTAATAACGTTCTCTGAAAGCAGCTACTTTAATCCAGCCGATCTGCGAATAGTCGCCCATGCGGCCGGCATAAGAATCATCATCGCTGGTGAAATAAAAGCGCTGAACTTTTGAATACGATGAGCGCCAGCCTTCAAAGTTGCCGGTCTGGCCAGGATTAAGCACATACATGCTTTCGCTCGGGCGGTTGTAAGATCGTTCCCCGCTGATTATGTTGCGGCCATCGACCGATATCGATAGCGCAACGCGGCCATGCCAGTTGTTTCTGACCCTGATCGTGTAGCGCTCACCATGTCTTGCTTCTACATAAAGGTTTGAGCCATCACGCCTGCCTGAATATGTCAGCAGTCCGCGGTCATCGCCGATTATATCTACTTCGATAATGTTCGATGGCCATCTTACATATTCTGGCTCTCTGATAAAATCAGGTTTTCTGGCATCAGTTACGCTGGTCGAGACGAACAAAATGCATAAGATAACAATGCTCAAAACTGCCTTGTGAATTTTCATGACCTGCCTCCCACAAATTGCGTTTACCATATTCTAAACGTATCTGTTTCATCGTGGATTCAACTCTTTTAAAAATTAGCTTTTCACGCTGGTGAATCAGTTGGGAGATTATGTTAACATTTTAGAAGCCAAAATTTTGCTGGAGGGTCTAATTCATGGAATTCAACGAACTGGTATTTGCGCGCAGAACAGTCAGAAGATTCAGTCAGGAGCCTGTGCGACAGGCAGTGCTTGAAAAAATTTTAAAAGCAGGGCTGGCTGCCCCCAGCCCGAATAACTCTACTCCCTGGTCGATAAGTGTTGTTACCAATGGCGAAGTCATACAAAAGATGCGTCATGCGGTCAATGAGAGACTCGATCTGATGTTTGCAGCCGTTAAGCCCGATCATAAGGCGGTTCTTGACAAGGTTAAGGTTTTTTCTACGGTGTTTGCCAATGCACCGGTTGTGCTGGCCATTTTCAGCCGGCCATACCATGCTCCAGTTCATGATTTGCTCGCCGATACCGACATCTCGCCTGAGCAGATCAGTGAATTGCGCCGACACCCGGAACTTCAGGCTACCGGTGCTCTGGTACAGAACATTCTGCTTGCTGCCGCAGAAGAAGGTCTTGGCTCATGCTGGATCTCAGGTGCTCTGGTAGCTCGCCGCGAGCTTGAATCGATCCTTGGCGTCAAAGACATGCATCTCGAAACGCTGGTCGCTCTCGGTCATCAGGAAAGTCAGCCGCACCCGAAAGAACCTCTCGACCTCGAACTCTACGTGAATTATATTCCCTGACAGATCTGTAATTGCTGACCGGGTCTGTGACATTCTGCGGCTGATCATTGCAAAATTTCGATCAGCCTGTCGTGGTGGTAATTATTCAATGCAGACAGAGTTAAAAATTCAGGCTCAGGCGGTTTTTTTGCGCAAGTTTGTTTCTGCAGATGCAGACAAAGTATTTAAGATGAGCATCGAGAATTCCATGAGAACATGGATTCCCGATCAGGTTTACCGGGATGTTGCACATGCTCAGGAAGTTCTGAAATTCTTGATAGACCAGTATCAGGACGACGTTTCTCCAACTATGGCACCGGTAGTTCTTGGTATCTGCCTTGCCGGAACTGGTGAGTTGATCGGTCATATCGGCATCAGCCCGTTGCAGGAAGATGTCGAAGTCGGCTATGCCATTGAAGAGAGGCAGCAGGGAAAAGGCTATGCTGGCATGGCGGTCAGGGCGATGTGTGAATGGGCGCTGGCAGAATTTGCGCTGCCGCGCTTGCTTGGCGTGGTCGCGGTCGACAACCGCTCTTCCTGCCGCGTGCTCGAAAAGGCCGGCTTCAGGTTGCTATGCGAAGAGACAGGCAAAATGCATGGTATTGAGCGCATGCTGCGAAAATACGAGATCACTCCGACCAGTCTGGGCGAATAATGTTCTTGTAGCGCCCTGATAAATATTTTAAAAACTGCATGAAAATGATATTCTGTAGAGGCCGGTCATAAAGATTCCTGCATCTCCATGGTGGCTGCAAAGGATAAACAGGTGAAGAAGAAGAAACTGACGCTGATAATGCCCTCTATTGGCCGCAAACCGGAACAGGAATACATCACCACCTGGCAGATGGAGCCTCTGGTGCTGGCTGTTCTCGCTTCGCTGACGCCCGACGACTGGGAGATCACCATTCAGGACGACCGCGTAGCACCAGTTGACGCCAATATCGAAGCCGACCTTGTCGGCATTACCACCGAAACTTACACGGCCCGACGTGCCTACCAGATAGCAGCCAAATACCGCAAACGTGGAGTGCCGGTGGTTATGGGCGGCTATCACCCAACCTTGTGGCCTGATGAAGTTCAGAACTATGCTGATGCCATAGTTGTTGGCCCGGCTGAAGGTATCTGGGAACAGGTTCTGGCCGATGCCGCTGCCGGCTGTCTGAAAAAGCGCTACGACGGTCCGCGCGATTTCCCCTGGAAAGGCGTTTTCCCGAAGCGCGAAGTCTATGCCGATAAAAAGTATCTGCCGCTGGCGCTGGTCGAGTTTTCACGCGGTTGTTCGCACCACTGCTCGTTCTGTTCGATAACCTCGTTTACCCGGGGCCGACATTATTTCAGGCCGCCAGAAGAGGTTGCCGAGGAAATCAGACGTACCGGCCAGAAAATTGTTTTTCTTATCGATGACAACATCGCTGCCAACCCGCAGGCGGTGCTCGACCTCTGTCGGGCGTTGAAACCTCTCAAAATCAGGTGGGTTACCCAGATCAGCGTCGAAGCTGCTGCCGATCCTGAATTGATTGGTGCCATGGCCGATTCAGGTTGTGTTGGTGTTCTGATCGGATTTGAGTCACTGCGTTCGGATCTGCTCTGTAGCCTGAATAAAGACAGCAATGAGTCTATCGAGCTTTACGAGCGAGCCCTGGCTCAACTTAAAAAGAACAATGTCTGTGTGTATGCGACGTTTCTTTTTGGTATCGATGGCGATGACGTCAGTTCTTTCCCGCGTACGCTCGAATTTGCCAATAAACACCAGTTTTTCCTGGTCGCTTTCAACCATCTCGTGCCATTTCCCGGCACCGCTCTTTATGCAAAGCTTGCAGCACAGGGGCGCATGGTTTCGCCGGCCTGGTGGCTCGAAGAGAGTTTTGCATTCGGCCAGGTTCCTTTCAAACCTCAGATGTTGCCACCCGAAGCGCTTGCCGAAAAGTGCCGCGAATACCGCCAGAAATTCTACTCGTTGCGGTCAATCGTGCGGCGTGGCCTGGCTCCAAAGACCAATATGCAGAATTTCGCAACACTGATGCTTTATCTCACGCAGAACTATTATGGCCGCCGCGAAGTGAACGAAAAATTCGGCATACCGCTCGGTTTTCCCGAAGACAACCATTTGCTGCAAAGCTGATTTGACGGAGTTACAGTTTGCCCAGAGCACTCGAGCATTTCGGTTACAGCTCGAGTGCGCCTGTTTTAGACGATCGCATCGCAAGTCTCGACCGACAGATTCGTCAGCTGGCACGGCAATGCAAAATGCCTTCGTCATATATCGAGCTCGATTATCAGACAGAACCATCGTTCTTTGCGGCTCTCGCGAACTACGGGTATGAGCACGATCTCGTTCTGATTCAGCCAGACAACCCGGACGGTTTGACCGGTCTCGGCATCAGATCAGTGCGCCGCGCCTATCTTGGCGGTTGCCCGGCCGATATTGGTTATCTGCATCACCTTCGTTTTCACCCCTCTATTCGCGGCGGTTCGTTTCTTGCGCGAGGCTACAGGGAGTTTCGCAAAGTCTTTGCTGCCAGGCCGCTTAAAGTGACTCTGACTTCGATACTTGAAGACAATACAAGTGCCCGTCAACTGCTGGAAGGCAACCGTGCCGACAGTGGTATGCCTACATATAAGCCGGTTTCAAGATTCCTTACCCTGCTGATTCCTTTGAACGGGCCCGGCCGGCGCTGGCCTCTGCGTCGTCGCGCGAGCGCCGGGAACCCTGGTTTTGCCGTGAGAATGCTGACAGATGCTGATCTGCCGGCGCTGATGTCTTTGTTTGAACTGGCCGGGCGCCATAACGATGGTATGCCCGCGTTTGCGGCTGAAGATTTTTGTGGCGGTTCGACCAGTGTTCTGGCCGGCTTGCAGATTACTGACATGGTCGGGGTTTTTGCCGGCACTGAATTGCTGGGCGCTATCGGCATCTGGAATCAGCAGGCATACCGGCAGATTGTTCTGTCTCATCTCTGCCCGAGTCTGTCGGTCGTGCGCAAGCTCTGGAATCTTGGCCGTGGCTTATGGGGTGAGTGTCCGATTCCGCTGACCGGCGGCCGGGTCAATAATGTTCTGCTCGATCCCTGGGTAATCGTGCCCGGCCGCGAAAGAGAGATCATGCCTGTGTTGCTTAAAGCTGCGACAAAAGAAGCAAAGCGGCGTGGCGCACTTTTCGCCGCTTTTGGGGTGTCGGCCAATAATCCTGCTCTGGCGGCTGTGGATACTCTCTTTTACATCTCCTACTGGAGCATAATTTACCAGGTATTCTGGCCCGAGACGGCAGTTTACGGTTTTACCGGTCGGCAGCTGCACGTTGCCAACCTTGGGTCTCTGTGATGGCGTCGGCGAAAGTTAAATGTGAAAGTTTGCCGTGACTCTGCTACTATCGTAGTTATGCCTTGTGAAGCTTTTCAGGAGAGTTAAGTGCGTATTGCCCTGATCAAACCATCGATGGGTGAAAGAGCGGGGCGGCCCTACCGGTCGCCGGCGGTGCTCGAACCCGTTGTGATTGCTCTTATAGCTGGTCATACGCCTGCCGATATCGAGCTTACTTTCATTGACGAGCGTCTCGAAAACATCGATTTTACCCGCAGCTACGATCTGGTGGCCATAACAGTAGAGACTTTCGCAGCTTTGCGCGCTTATCAGATCGCTTCTGAGTTTCGCCGGCGCGGGGTCAAGGTTATGCTTGGCGGCTTTCATCCCACGCTGATGCCGGAAGAGGCTGGCCGTTTCTGCGATATCCTTGGGCTTGGCGAAGTAGAAGAAGTCTGGCCGTCAGTGATAGCCGATCTCAAGAATGGCAATTTACAGAGGGTCTATCGCAGCCAGGGGTCAGGCTTGCAGAATTTCAAATGCGATCGTTCAATTTATAAAAACAGGCGCTATTTACCGGTGAGCTTGATTGAAACCAGCCGAGGCTGCCGGTTTAACTGCAATTTTTGTTCGGTCAGCAGCTTTTATCGCAATGGCGTTTTTCATCGCCCGGTTTCTGACGTCGTTGCCGAAATTGCCGGTTTGCACAATCGTTTTGTCTTTTTTGCCGACGATAACATCGTTGCCCACCCTGAGCAGGCTCGTCAGTTGTTCAGTGCCATCAGGCCCATGAATATCTGGTGGGCGAGTCAGGCAAGCCTTACTTCAGCTGCTGATGAGCATTTTCTTGATGAAATGGCGAACAGCGGCTGTGTCGCTGCTGTTATCGGGCTTGAGTCAATAAATCCGGCAAACCTTAGAGATATGAACAAAGGCTGGAGCGTCAGTCTCGGGCAGGTCGAAAAGTTGCTCGACGCATACCGGCAGCGCAAGATAATGATCTATGCGACCTTCGTTTTTGGCTACCCGCACGATACGCTCGCCAGCATCAGAGAAACCGTTGATTTTGCTTTGGCACAAAAGCTGTTTATGGCTAATTTCAACATGCTGCTGCCTTTCCCGGGAACGCCCGTCTATAACGAACTGCTGGAGCAAAATCGCATGATTTATCCGCAATGGTGGATGGATCGTGATTACAGCTGGGAGTTGCCGGCATTTAAGCCCGTCGGCATGACTCCCGAAGAACTGGCACACGCAGTCAGCGCGGCCCGCCATCGATTCACCAGCTTTTCCGGTATTTTCAAGCGTGCCGGCGACCTCTCGGCGAATCTGTCGGGCCCTTTCAAAGCCCTGCTGTTTCTGGCAGCAAACTGGATATCGCGGCGTGATATAATGAAAAAGACCGGTATGCACCCTGGTTTCAGTGGTTGCGAACTGTATGAGAAAGAAGCTTCTGGTCTATGAAAATAACCTTCATAAAACCCAATATGGGCCTGGTGAACGGGCGGCCTTATCTCGATCGTGGTCGCATGGAACCATTGACTTTTGCCGTTCTGGCAGGCCTTTTGCCCGCCGACATCGACTGTGTTCTTTTTGACGACCGCTATGAACGCATTCCATACGGCGATGCCACTGATCTTGTCTGTATCAACGTCGAAATTTATACGGCCCGACGTTCTTATGAAATTGCCGATCGTTACCGGCGCCATGGGGTAAAAGTAGCTCTTGGCGGTTACCATGTTTCGATGATTCCGCAGGAAGCGGCAGAACACGCCGACTGTCTGCTGATCGGTGACGCTGAAGAAGTGTTTCCGCAGATGGTCAGCGACCTGGCTGCTGGTTGCCTTAAACCGCTTTATAATGGCCATTTTCCACCAAAACTCGAAGGTTTACGCACCCGCTGGGATATTTTTGCCGGTAAAAGCTATCTGCCGCTACGTTTAACTCAATTCAGCCGCGGGTGCCCGAATCATTGTCGATTTTGCGCGACCGGCTCGATTTATCAGCGCACGCATTGCTGCCGGCCGGCAGAAGAGGTTGTCAGCGAACTTGCCGAACAGCCGCAGAACTTTGTTTTTTTTGTTGACGATAACATTGTGGCGCAGCCAGATGCGGCCAAAGAGCTGTTTCGCCGGCTGATTCCCCTGAAAAAGCGCTGGATCGGCCAGGCAAGCCTCAGTTTTACCGAAGATGACGAGCTGATGGATCTGATGAAGCGCAGTGGTTGTGCCGGTCTTGTCGTTGGTTTTGAATCGACCAGCCCTGAGAACCTCAGGCAGATGGGCAAGAACTGCAATATGCATCTCGACAGCTATGCGCCGGTTATCGAAAAGATCCGCGATATCGGGTTTCAGCTCTGGGCCGCTTTTCTGGTCGGGTGTGACGCCGACGATGTCTCTTCGATCAAAAAGACGGTGCAGTGGGCGATTGATCAGAAGTTCTGTTTTGCCGCCTTCAATATTCTCAGCCCGTACCCGAATACGCCCATCTACCAGGAAATGCTCGAACAGGGCCGGCTTTTATACGATAAATGGTGGCTCGATGAGCGTTACCATTTTGGCGACTGCGTGTTCAAACCTGCCCGCATGACACCAGATGAACTGACTGACATCTGCTTCTGGGCGCGGCGGCGGTTCAACCACCCGGTGAGCATTATGAAACGCGCGTTTGATTTTAAGACCAACGCCAAGGATCTGTGGAGCATCGCGACCTATTTTGCCTATAATCCGCTTTTCCGGCGCGAACTGTTTAAGAAACACGGCATGGTGCTCGGCTATCACCATAAATGAGCGATAAAAAACGGCTCAACCGGAATAGCCCGGTCGAGCCGCTTTATTGGCCTAAGTTAGCGTGCGACTCTGCCGCGGCCGCTGAAAATATAGACCATTCTGCCGCTTTCATCGCGGTCCATATTGAGATTTTCGAGAATTGGCGTGAATGGCAGACCTTTGCGAATAGCTTCTGAACCGCGCTTTAAAAACCAGTTGATGCCTTGCCCACCCATATAGCTGGTTATCTCTGAGGCCGGTTCGTCATCGACTATCATCAGTGCTTCGCGAAAAGTGACCTGCCCCTTTTTAGGAATCAGGAAGCCGAGTGCTTTTACCGATACCAGGCCGGTCATGTCGGTTCCCTGCAAAAAGATGAGGTTGCGTGAACCGTTGTTTTTAAATTCAATGGCCTTTTCGCTGACCGCAGTTTTGGCGTTTACCACGGAGATTTCGGTGTTGCCTTCAAGCTCTTTGATAATGTCAGATACTTTGTTTACTTTCTGAAGCGGCATTTTCCAGGTCTGGCCGGGAGCGAAAGAACCCATTTCGTAAGCGGCCTGACCGACTTTTGGCATGACGTTGAGCTGATCTTCGTCTTGAACGATGCGGTAACGGTTGAAATAAGAGTCGCCCAGAACATCGTCCACCTGGGTGGCATTACTGTCGTCGAGAGCCTTGAGACTGATCGAGGTGAAGCCGAGTTCACCTTCGATAACCGACAGCCCGTTGGGCGCGACGAAGTTTTTTACGAAGATTTCCATGTCGAAAAGGTCGTCGGGCTGAAGTTTGATTTTAACTTCAAGTTTGCCAGGTTCGGGAATAACGGTCTTGAGTTTGGCAAGCAGATTGGCTTCGCGGCTTGCAGAAATTTTGCCCGCTTCGCCATTTTTGTCCATGACTTCGACGCTGATGCGCTTTTCTTCAGGCACATTCAAAAGATCTTTGTGAGCTTTTTTAATCTTGTGTTCGAGACGCTTGCGCTGATTTTCGAGATTGTTGCGGTCTACGGTATCGAGATCTGGCATGTTGGGGTCGAGGTATTTTTCGACTTTGCTTATGAGCATGTCGATTTCTTCAAGCAGATCAGCGTTGGCAGTGACGTCCTGCTGAACCCGGGTGAACTGAAGGCGCTTGAAGGCCTTTTCAAGAGCGACTTCAAACATTTTTCTGGCAGATTTGCGGGCTTTTGCTTCTTCGGCGGCCTTTATCAGCTCCTTGAATGACGTGATGTCGTAATCACGCTCGATGGTCTGGCGCAGATGCTCATCGATCTCGGCTACCTTGCCAATGAATTCAGGCGATTCAACTCCCTTGCTGCCGGTTGAATAAGCAGTGATCATTTCTTTGATCAGGTTCTGCATTTCAGTGGCGGCGTTGCCGGCAACTGTAAGCATGAGCATTAAAAAAAGAACGCAGACACATCGGTTCTTCATGAGGTTCCTCCGCAAAGTCTTGTTACCTGAGAGATTATCACAATTCAAGCGGGCGTAGCAAATATAGAACTGGCTTTCCGGCGATATTTTAAAAAAACTGAACTAATGAACAGCAAAATCTGTTCATTTTCTTGAATATTAGGTTATCATCTAAGCAGAATGACGCATTTAACATCACTCGCAGATTTTTTGTGTTTTATATTGGCAAGCATTGAATTTTGTAGCGAGGCCTGAAGACGGGTTTGCTTTTTCGTAAGCTTGTGAGCGAAGCGAATCGCTGGAGAAAAAGCATCCCGTCTGAGGGACGAAGCTCCGGATTTAACATAGTCAATGAGCTTTTGTATAGTGACAGTAGCTTACCGAAATGGACAGGGGCGCGTTATTATTTATGAGCAGCGGTTCTGAGGAAGATAAAAAGCTGGTTGGAAGGGTTGTGTCGGTAAATCAACTCGATGATGGCATCAGAGATTCCATGTATGATCTGATGCACCAGTTTTATTTCGTTGAGCGCCCGTCCTTTTTCAATGATCTTTCAAACAAATCTTCGGTGGTGCTGCTCGAAGACGGCAATGGCGTTCTGCGTGGTTTTACCTCAGTGGCTCTGTTTGATCTTAACATCGACGGGCAGACGCTGAAGATTCTTTTCAGTGGTGATACGATAATTCATCCCGATTTCTGGGGTAGTTTAGAGCTGCCACGGGTATGGGGAAAATTCATGTACGAAACTCTGTGCGAATGCGGCGAAACACCGCTCTACTGGTTTCTCATTTCGAGCGGTTACAAGACCTATCGCTTTCTGCCGGCTTATTTCAATGATTTTTTTCCGCGCCATGACTGCGAAACTCCGCCTGAAATGCGAAAAATCGTCGATGCTGCCGCAATCAGGCTTTTTAATTCAGCTTACGACGCCAGTCGTGGCATAATCAGGCTCGAAAATCCGACGCCTTTACGTGCCGGAATCAGCGATCCTGCCAAAGAGCGCCAGGCCAACCGTCATATCGCTTTTTTTCTCGAAAAAAATCCTGGCCATGATGCCGGCGACGAACTTGCCTGCATTGCCCGTTTGCATCTCGACAATTTCAAACCATACGTCAGAAGGCTTCTTAAAATTTGATGCAGCCATCTGAACTTGCCTGTTCCGCAATTCAGGCACTCTGGATGAGTACCTGTCTGCCAGAAACTTTTCTTTTCAAGCGCGCCGCTGCGAAATCTCTCAAAGCCCTTCAAACTGAGGTTTTGCGCGAAATTGTTGCGGGCGCCGCTGGCAGCGAATTTGCCCGAAAGCATTGTATTACCGGCAATACCGGTGTTGCCGAATTTCGTGACCGGGTAGCTGTTAATGAATACGAAGATCTTCAGCCCTGGATCGAAAAGATCGCTGATGGCGGTGAGAATGTTTTGAGCCGCGAAAAAGTTCTGATGTTCGAAGAGACCAGCGGTTCAACGTCTGGTAGCCGGTTGATTCCCTATACAGCTTCTTTGCAAAATGCCTTTAACCGGGCGCTGCACCCATGGCTGTTCGATCTTTATTCTCATCTTCCTGCCATTTGGGGCGGGCCGGCCTACTGGGTCGTGACTCCGCGAACTGCTGGTAGCAAAACTTCGGGTGGAGTTCCAGTGGGATTCGCCGCAGATTCAGATTATTTCGGGCGCTGGGCCAGACCGTTGATAGACTCATTGATGGCGGTTTCTGATAAGGTCAAGAACTATGGTTCTGGACAAATATGGCGCTACCTCACGCTTCTGGCGCTGTTGCGTTCTGATGGTCTGCGCCTTATTTCGCTCTGGAACCCGACCTTTTTTATCGCGCTGGTCAACGATGTAAATGAGTGGCATGAAGAACTTGCTGCTGACCTGCGTGATGGCACCTGTCACCCTGAAAAAATCGGCAAATCAGCGCCGGCTGAAGTTGCTTCGTTTTGTGCCAGACCCATGCCATTGCGGGCAAAATTGCTGACGTCAGCTGTGACCGCTTTGCGGGCTGGCCGTCGCGCTGAATTTGCCAGCATGCTCTGGCCGAAACTCGCCATGATTTCAAGCTGGACAGAAGCTGAGGCAGCCAGCGGTGCCGCTCAGCTGCGTGAGTATTTTCCCCAGCAGATCTGGCAGAGCAAAGGATTGCTTGCCACCGAAGGGGCTGTGACTTTGCCGGTAATGTCGGCCCAGACGCCAGTTCTGGCCGCACGCAGCGCTTTTTTTGAATTCGAAGAAGGCGAAGAAGGCTGCGGTGATCTCAAACTGGCGCACGAACTGGAAACTGGCGGCCGCTATCGCGTTATCATGACAACTTTCGGCGGTCTTTATCGCTATCGTCTGCATGATATTGTCGAGATGTGCGGCTGGTGGCGACGATTGCCCTGTCTTGCCTTCATCGGCAAAGAAGCGATGGTCTGCGATCTCAGCGGTGAAAAACTCAGTGCCGCCCATATTAGAGCGATTCTTAACGATTTGCCCGGCAAATTTGTCAGTGCTTTCGTTGCTCCCGAAAAGCCCATGGCGCCGGCGTTGCCCGGCTATCTGCTGGTCGCATCGAGAGACGAGACGTCTTTACGTGAGCCTGAGCTGGCGACGGCGCTGGAGTCGTCACTCTGTGAAAACATTCATTACCGCTGGAGCCGTGAAGCCGGGCAACTGCAGGCTGCCAGAGTAATGCTTCTGCCGGTTTCACCAGATCAGCTTATTCAGCTTCGGCAAAAACGGGTCGAAGAAGAAGGTGGCGCCCTCAGTACTGCCAAATACGGCGTTTTAAGCCGGCAATCCGGCTGGGCAAACTGGCTGAACCGTCAGTTCTGATATTACTTGCGCAGATAGGGCTCGATGGCTTTTAAAAAGGTGACCGGCAGCTCGGCTTTGATTTTGACGAACCCTTCGCCCCATTCCTGTGAAAAGATCTTGCCGATTTTCATGGCATCGCCGATGTAGGGCGAACCGACTGGCAGTTCGATTTCGACGTTGCGGCGGTTGCGGCACATTACGCTTTCGATGCGGCTCTGCAGCAGGCTGATATTTTCTCCGGTCAGCGCCGAAAGCAGAATGCAATCAGGGTAAGCTGCCTTGAGCAGGTCTTCTGACACCGACAGGCCCCGGTCGATCTTGTTGAACACGTAGATGCGCTCGTGTTTCGCTGCTCCTATCTGCTTGAGAACCTCTTCAACCGCCTTGAGATGCTCTCTGAACTGTGGGTCTGAAACGTCGCTGACCAGCAACAGAACCTCAGATTGCACGACGCTTTCGAGCGTTGCTTTAAAGGCATCTACCAGACCGTGTGGCAGCTTGCGAATAAAGCCGACGGTGTCGGAAAGTATGCACCAGTGGCTGCCCGGCAGTTCGATGCGGCGCGCCGTCGGATCAAGAGTGGTGAACAGGCCGTTGCACATCTTGACATCGCTGCCCGAAAGCTTGTTGAGCAGAGTCGATTTGCCGGCGTTGGTATAGCCAACCAGCGAAAACAGCGGCGCAAAACGGTCTACCCGCTGTTTGCCCTGTTGCTCGCGGGTTTTGGCAACTTTTTCGAGTTCTTCGTTGAGCTTTTTAATTTTGAGATTGAGAATGCGGCGGTCGGTTTCGAGCTGGGTTTCACCAGGGCCTTTGAGGCCTATACCGCCGCGCTGGCGTTCGAGATGCGTCCACATGCGCAGCAGTCTGGGCAGCTGATATTGATGCATGGCCAGTTCGACCTGCAGTTTACCTTCTTTGGTCGAAGCGTGTTTGGCAAAGATGTCGATGATAATCGAGGTGCGATCCTTGACCGGCAGACCGGTTTCGGCTTCGATTGTCTTGATCTGCAATGCGCTGAGTTCGTCGTCGGCCGCGATGTATTCAGCATCGAGCTTTTCGGCCATTTCTTTGACTTCCTGCACCTTGCCGCTGCCGAAGTAGTTGGCGCGCATCGCCTTGTCACGCTTCTGTATCAGCGTGCCGACCATTTCTGCGCCCAGAGTTTTAAGCAGTTCGCCAAGTTCACCAAGTGAATGCTCGATTTCAGCATCGGTTTGTTTTGGTGTCTGCACGGCAATGGCGAGAACTCGCGGTGGCTCGGGTTTTACTGCATGTAGCTTCATGGCTCTATTCTTTCTTCGGCTTTGACTTCGAACGCCATAATGTACTACTGTTTTGCGCTAAAATCCAGTGCCTTTACTGCTTTACCCGGGTCATTTCGACAAAATCGATAAACAGGTCGAGATCTTTTATTGCCTGATCTACTGTGTATTCTGCACTATACTCTTTAAGACAGCGATAAACCCGCTCTTTTTGCTCGATTTCGACAAAGGGAAACAGCGCCGCGATTTTTGCTGCACGTTCAGGCGTGAAGTATTGCCTTGCATCTTCATCGCCTATTCCTGAGAGAAAGAAACGTTTTTCATCGCCATGCGGAAAACTGGTCGGCCCCATGAAGGGTATCATGCTCATTATGCGTTCGTAGAGGTTCCAGCCGCGAATTGCCAGATAGCGCGGCGGAGTCACGTAAGCCGTTATCATAAGTTCTTCCTGAATTATGAAATCTACTTTGAGCATAATTTCACGGTAAGTCAGGCTGAGATGTGGAATACCGCGCTCGTCGTGCAGGCTGGCGCCGTGTTTGGTTTCATGAACAATGTCGCCGCCCAGGCGGACTTGCAGGGCTTTGAGAAATTCGACCGGTTCCATTGCTTTCCTTTCTTATGCAGGACAATCGATGTTGTAGTGCAGGCCAACGCTTTTATCGCGCTTCATGGCAGCATCGACTATCAGTTCGGCCACTACGATCAGATGGCGCAGTTCGATAAAGTTTCGGTTGACCCGGTGACGCGAGTAGTAGTCCTGTATCTCGGTTTTTAGCATGTCAATGCGGTTTCTGGCTCGACGCAGACGTTCGAAGCTTCTGACGATACCGACGTAGTTCCACATGATGCGCCTGATTTCTTCCCAGTTGTGAAGTAGCAGAACTTCTTCGCGTGCCTTTTCAACGCGGCTGTCGTCCCAGGGGGGCACGAGCCGCTGCGGTCGATCGATACCTGCAGCCAGCATATGCCTTGCTGCCGAAGCGCCAAAAACCAGGCATTCCAGCAGAGAGTTGCTGGCCAGGCGGTTGGCACCGTGCAATCCGGTGCAGCTTGCTTCGCCTATCGCATAAAGGCTATCTATGCAGGTTCGGCCGTTGAGATCAACCTTGAGGCCGCCGCAGGTGTAATGCGCCGCCGGAACCACCGGAATCGGTTCGCTGGTAATGTCGATGCCAAGATCGAGACATTTCTGGTAGATCCCCGGAAAATGCCCCTTGATGAATTCTGCCGGCTTATGCGAGATATCGAGCCAGACATGGCGAATGCCAAGGCGCTTGATCTCATGGTCAATGGCGCGGGCCACGATATCGCGTGGCGCCAGTTCGGCACGTTCATCGAAAGCGGGCATGAACCTGGTGCCGTCAGGTAATTTAAGCTGTGCTCCTTCGCCGCGCATGGCTTCGGTTATCAGCGAAGCACCGGCCTGCGGGTGATAGAGGCAGGTCGGGTGAAACTGGTTGAATTCAAGATTCTCGACCTGACAGCCGGCGCGATAACCCATGGCAATACCGTCACCGCTGGTTACCGAGGGGTTGCTCGAATAGAGATACACGCGACTGGCGCCGCCGGTCGCTATCACGGTTTTGCCGGCCGAAAAAGCATCGACGCAGTCTTCAGCTTCGTTGTAGATGTAAGCGCCGAGGCAGCGGCCGTCGCGCTGATACAGGTCGATTGCCACATGGTTCTCGAAAATACTGATATTGCTGCGGTTTTTCGTAGCTCTGACCAGGGTTTCTTCGAGGTCACGGCCGGTTGAGTCAGCAGAATGAATGATGCGCCGGTGCGAATGACCGCCTTCACGGGTCAGATGATAGTTGTTGTCGTCGCCACGGGTGAAGTTGATACCGAGACCGATGAGCCATTGTATCGATTCTGGCGCATTCTCGACGGTAAACTTGACTGCTGCCGGGTCACAGAGTCCGGCTCCGGCGATGAGCGTATCCTGAATGTGTGACGCGAACGAGTCGTCGTTTTCGAGAACTGCTGCTATACCGCCCTGTGCGTAATTTGTCGAATTTTCATGCAGAACATCCTTGCAGATTACCGCAATCGAGAGCTTTTCAGGCAGGCGCAGAGCAAGGCTGAGGCCGGCGGCGCCGCTGCCAAGCACGAGAACATCGAAGGTGTGTTGCATATTCAGCTGATTCTCATGTCAAAGCGCATCGACAGGTTGATTGCCCTGATGTGCTTGGTAAGTGAGCCCGAAGAAATGTAATCGACATTGGTAGCGCCGATCTGGCCGATATTGTCAAGAGTCACATCGCCTGAGACTTCGAGTTTGACGCGGCCGGCATTGATTTCGACGGCTTCCTTTATCCGTTCAAGGTTGAAGTTGTCGAGCATCACTATGTCGGCGCCGCCTTCAATCGCTTCTTTGAGCCCTTCGATATTTTCGACTTCAATTTCGACACTGCGGCCTGGTGCAATGCTGTGCGCGGCCCTGATCGCTTCTGCTATCGAACCGCAGGCGCTGATATGGTTCTCTTTGATCAGAAAGGCGTCGAAAAGGCCCATGCGATGATTATGGCCACCGCCGCATTTGACCGCATATTTTTCGGCCAGCCGCAGCCCCGGAATCGTCTTGCGCGTGTCGAGCAGCCTGGTTTTGCTGTCGCCCAGTTTTTCGACGTAGGCCCGGGTAGCGGTCGCCACTCCCGAAAGGGTCTGCAAAAAGTTCAATGCCGTTCTTTCGCCGGTCAGCAAACTGCGGGCGCGGCCCTCCAGTGTGTAAATTACGCTGTCGGGGCCGATCTGGTCACCATCGTTGTAGTTCCAGCTGACTTTGACATCGCCATCTATCTGGCTAAAAACCTCATCAACCCAGTCTTTGCCGCAGAGCACCATACTCTCGCGGGTGAACACACGGGCACTGGCCTTGCGTGTCTGCGGAATCAACATCGCGGTAATATCAGGCTGCCCCTGTAAATCTTCGTATAAAGCGGCTTTAACGTTGTCTCTGATTACATTTTGTAAATCCATTGCTCAGTTCTTCTTTCTGAATTCCAGCATGCGGGTAAGCGGAATCATTGCCTTTTTGATAACATCTGCCGCGAGTTTGATCTCATTTTTGCCGGTTTTAAGGGCTTCGAGCAGGTTTTCCAGACAGTTCATCTTCATCCACGGGCAGTTGGCTTCGCAGTCTACCTTGCCACCGTAAGGCTCTGTTCCGGCTGCGATAAACTTCTTGTCGGGGCATGCCTGTTGCATCTTGTAAAAAATACCGGTTTCAGTGGCTACGATGAATTTTTTTGCCGAGCTTTGCTGGGCCGCCTTGAGCAGTTGAGACGTCGATCCGACGAAGTCGGCAAGCGCGATCACATCTGCTTTTGATTCAGGATGCACCAGCACTTCGGCTTCGGGATAGCGTTCCTGCAACTCACTTATTCTTGCCGCGTCGAATTCGGCATGTACAACGCAACAGGCGTCCCAGAGTAATACATCGCCGCCGCTCTGGCGGGTGATATAATCGCCAAGATAGCGATCCGGCGCCCAGATTATTTTTTCGCCGCGGGCCGTCAGGTGTTTGATCAGATCGACGGCGATGCTTGAAGTCACGACCCAGTCGGCCATAGCTTTGACCTCGGCCGACGTGTTGGCGTAGACTACCACCGTGCGGCCGGGATTGGCGTCGATAAATTTTTTGAATTCGGCCGGTTCGCAGCCGAGATCAAGCGAGCATTCGGCCTTAAGATCTGGCATCAGCACGGTTTTTTGTGGACTGAGAATCTTTGCGGTCTCGCCCATGAATCTTACGCCGGCGACAACGAGTGTCTGCGCCGGACTGTCGGCACCAAAGCGTGCCATTTCAAGCGAATCGCCGATAAAGCCACCGCTTTCTTCTGCAAGCTTCTGAATGTCGGGGTCTGTATAGTAATGCGCGATCAGTGCCGCGTTCTTTTCTTTGAGCAGTTTTTTGATTTCGGCCGCAAGTTTGGCCGAGTCAGGCTGTTCGCCTGTTCGCCGAACCGGCTCGGGCAGGTGCTTTTCGATCTTGTTCAGAAAATTTTCGCTCACTTTGCTTCTCCTGCTGGTTTTTCAACTGGCCGGGAACAGCGCCCGACAGTTGCATTCTACTCCAATCCTGACTCCCTGCCAACATGTCATTAACTATGTCCTAGATCTTGCCAGATCTCTGCAAAAGAACTTATCCGCAGATTTCGCCGATTACACAGATGCTTTTCCCTTTCATTCTGCGCGAAGCAAAGCGAAGCCGCAGAATCCATGTTTCTGCTTTTCTGGATCCTGCAACTGTGCGCAGAATTACGGGCTGGCTTGTCAATGTGGCTTTTGGCCAGGAATTGCTGAATGATTATGTTTGTGCTTGAACGGGGTTGTGGTGGGCGGTATTATTGGGCGATTACGATTACCCTGCTTCGCTAAAGCTACGCAGGGCAGGCGAGCACGAATTGGAGCGATGATCTGTGCTTGCAGATATGTTTAAATGGAGACAATCATGACATTCAATCATACATTCAATTTACCGGGTCTTGATTTGCAGGCTATTTGCGATGGCAACCCCGATCATCATTCGGCGGTTGTCGTTTTGCACGGGCTCCACTGCTATAAAGAAAAGCAGCAGGCCGAACTCGAACGACTCAGTACTGCCGGTTTCTTTGCGCTGGCGGTAGATGCGCCACATCACGGCGTCAGATCAGACGGCGCCATGGATATATTCAGAAACCTGAACGGTATCGAACGCTATCATTTTATGCTGGCATCCGTTTTACAGCACGCTTCTGAAGTTGCCGGGCTGGTAGAAGAATTGCGCAAAAAGTTCGAAAAAGTCGCGGTAATGGGGATATCGATGGGCGGCCACACAGTGTTTGCGCTGCTCAGATACGCCAGCCGGCCAGATCTGCTGGCGCCTTTCCTTGCTACGCCAGATTTTCGCACGCGCGATCTCGATTTTCGCCTGCCGCTGAGCCCGCTTGAACAGATCGGCCCGGCCGACCATATCGACGAGGTGTTTCCGGCGCCGCTGTTCATGGTCACTGCCGGCAGCGATTCAGTGGTCAACCCGGCACCTGCGCGCGAGTTCTATAAGCGCCTGCGACCTCTCTACAAAAGCCAGCCTGAATTGCTGGAATACCACGAATATCCCGAATCAGACCATCTGATGCGGCCACAGGACTGGTACGACGGCTGGCACCATTTCATCTCCCGCCTGCGCCGCGAAGGCTTCTAGTCCTCTGTCACATAAGAGTTTAAAAATTAAATCTTAGAGTCTCCGCTTATGCCGGGCTCTCGGCGGAATCTCATTCGCTACAACTCTCACCAGACGTGAGTATTGTTTAATAGCTATGGCTCTGCGTCAAAGTTGCCTGGCTCGAAGTTTCCGCGCCTGAGAAACCCGCCTGCGCCCTTGCTAGGATCCCATGGATCAGGCTTTCTGCTCGGGTTTGGCTTTGAAGAACAGTGATTTTGCTATTTTGTAGCCGAGCGGCGTTAAAATCAGGCCAAAAACCATGTTCCAGATCATGTTCTGGCTGATCTCGCGAAAGATGATGGCGTAAGACGGGTCGTTCGGGTTGACGCGGGCAGCAATCGACTGGTTGGTTTTCAGCGCTTCCTGGAGTATGGCGACCTTCTGTTCTTTGTCGGCGACGTTGGTGTTAGAGCCACCGGCGATGTCTATATGGGTGCTGGTATATTTTTTGCCCTGATACTCATAGGTAAAACTGCCGCGGGCACCTGTTGTATACTGATTGCGTGTGTGGGCCAGTTTGACGACTTCGGCTGAAAGCACGCGGGCCTGCACAACCGGCCAGCTGCCCGAGGCAAAGTAAATGTAGAACATATCAACTCCGCGCCACAAAAATACCAGCCCGACCCAGATCATGACCAGTCCACTCAGGCGCAGAAGCCCTCTCCTGTTGTTTAGTGAGCTTGTGCTTTTGGCTTTTATTTCTGAAGTGTAGTTAAACATGACTAAAACCTTTCTCAATTCTGCTCGCCAGATTATACTGCATTAAAAGATGCCTGTTCTATTAAATGTCGGCCGGAGCTCAAGCTGTTTTGATGAAAAAACTTGCGGAATTAGCTTATTTTCTGGTTTCACAGAAACCTTATGCAGTGATGATAGTTATCTTTGCCGCATTTGTGCTGAGTTTTGGCGCGTTCGCTCATGTCGAGACAGCTGATGATATCGAGAGCGGCATAACCGACCCGGCTGTTTTGCAGACATTTGCCAGATTCAGAACTGAGTTTGGCCATGAACAGCAGATTCTCATCGCTTTTCCAGTAGCCGGAATCGACCGCGCCGCGTTGCTCGATCTGTGGTCGCTGGTGCACAGACTGCGCGCTCTGCCGCAGATCAGAGGCATAATGTCACTGCTCGATGTGCTCAAGCCCTTTAATCGTCGCGAAGATTTCGAGGCCTATCTGCTCGACTTCCGTATCGAAAATCTCAACGAGCTGCTGCAGAAGAACAGCATGTTCGATAATTTTCTCGTCAGCTCCGACCGACATGCTTTACAGGTAGTCGTCATGCCTGATATGGATTATCCGGATTGTCAGAAGCAGCTTTACAAAGAGCTCAATCGCCTGTTACCCGACTATTTCGGCCAACGCGAATACCACGTTTTTGGCTACATGTATTTCAAAGAGCGCTTTTTCGAGTTCATCGAGCGCAATAACCTCGTTTTTATATCGCTTGGCTTCATTCTCTGTACCATGCTGGCCTGGTTCTTCTTTCCAGATATCGTTGTGCTGGTGCTGATTCTTTGCTCGGTAGGCATTCCGGCGGTGTTGACTTTCGCCATTTACTTTGCCAACGGCAACAAGATCAATCTTTTCACTTCGCCGATCATTCCTTTTGCTCTGATCATATCGCTGAGCGAAATCATCTATCTCGTGAGCTTTTTTATCAGAACCCATAAGCATGGGAATCGGCCTTACGAGCTGCTGCACCGCGAGAACTTTTTCAGGCTGCTGCGGCCATGCCTGATCAACTCGATGACCACGCTGATCGGCTTTTTGTCTCTGTCTTACAGTCCATCTCCGAACATCAGGTTGTTTTCTTTGTATACTTCGCTGGCCTGCTTTCTTTCCTACTTCGTTACCTTTGGTCTGATTTTTTCAGCATTAAAGCTCTATCAGCCAAAGTTTTCACGAAGCGTTCAAAAAGAGCGGCGTTATGGCGAGGGTATTCGTCGTTTTCTGCGTAATGCTATATTCAGGCATACCGGCAAGGTGCTGGCGGCCTCTGTTATCATCGGACTGCTTGCGCTTCCTTTCGTTTTTTCGGCACAGACGCGAAACTCGCTCGAAGACTCATTTGCCGCAAATGACAAAATTCTGACTTCGTGGCAGTTCATAAAAACTCACTTTTCCGGGCCATACCAGCTGCTTCTGATGATTTCGCACCCCGATCTGTTATCGCGCGCTTTTCTTGAAAAAATCGATCTGTTGCATGATGAGCTGCTACAGATGCCCGAAATTAACCGGGTGTTTTCGCTGGTGAGTCTGCTCAAGGCTTTTACCGAAAGTTTTTCGTCAGGCCCCGAAATACCCGAAAGCGAACAGCTGATTTTTTCGATTCTCGAATTTTTCGATGCCCGCGGTATTGCTGAGATGGTTATTTCACCCAATGCCGATATCCTGTTGCTGCGGGTTGGCATAAATCAGTCAGATGACTTTGTTATTTTCGATCTTGGTCAGCGCATGCTGGCCGAAGCCAGGTCGCTTCTGCCAGCCTCCACCAGTGTCGAAATCACCGGCGAAGTCTACTCGCAGGCCGTTTTGCAACGAAATATTCTCGACAATATTTCCAGCTCGTTTGCCGCAGCTATTCTGATGATCAGTCTCGTTTTTCTGGTGGTTTTCCGCAGTCTGTCGCTGTCTTTCATTGCACTGCTGATCAATTTTTATCCGATCTTTTTTGCTTACGCTCTGGCTTTTCTGGCCGGGATTCCGCTCAACCCTTCGACTGCCATTGCTGGTTGCGTCATGAGCGGGTTGATTGTCGATGACACGCTGCATACCATAACTTTTTATCATGATTCGCATCAGCACACGACGCAGCGTCGCCTGCTGTTCACCATGCAGCAGATGACCTGGCCGGTAATCTATTCTTCTATTCTGCTTGGGCTGGGCAATGCTATTTTCATTTTCAGCGACTTCAAGCCTTTTGCTTATTTCGGCGCCATAGGCGCTCTGATCGTGGTCATCGGCGTGCTCGGCGACCTGATCGTTTTGCCCGGCTGTATTCTCGCTTACGACCGCATCGCTAAGCAAAGAAAAAGTTAAATCTGCTGATAACAAAAGTCCCCGCCTAAGCGGGGACTTCATTGCACAAACACAGAACTTGTTTAGTAAAGGCTCAACTTTTGAAGAGCCGGTTGAAACGGCGATCCTGCATCATCAGCGTCATGATCATCGATGAGAACTGATACTGTTCGGCAGCACTCGAACCGAGTTTTACCGAGAAAACGCAGGTGTCGTTGTTGGTAGATACTTTGTTGGACTTGAAAGAAACCATGTCTTCGTCAGACAGGGTTTTGGCGGAATTGCTGGCAAGCCAGGCGAGCAGCAGGTCTCTGAGTCGTGATGCTTCCTGCGCGTTGGCGCATTTGAAGATCATGTTGATGTCGTAGGCATAACCATCATCTTTGCCGATTGCATCGACATTGTATGAGAAGCGTTCAACGCCTGACATGGCTGCTTTGAGATTGTTTTCGAGATCGGTCATTTTCTTTTCGCCGGCCCAGGCTTTTTTGTTGGTGACCTTTTTGAAGCCGCTGCGGGCTTTGGCAACAAATCCCTGGTGCTGACCTTCAAAGGTTTTGATTTCCTGACGTTCCTGAGCGAGAGGAACGAACGAGGTCATGAACGAGATTCTGGCAGGCTGCTTCTGCGACATTGCGGCTTTGCCGTCGAGAACCTTGATGATGTCAGATATCAGCGAATAATCGCCGCGCGGTACAGTGGCGATGATAGTGTAGTCATCAAAATAGCTGATCAGAGCTTCGGCATCGCGGAAGGCGAACGGATAAACGCGGGTAGCCTTGTCGCTGATTCTGGTATTTGCCGGAATCTTAGGTTTGGCTTCGATATTCTGCTTCTGCAGGTTGGCGAAGTAGCGATAATAGCGTTTGTCAGCGAATTCAAGAAATTTTGCATTGTCAACCTGGCCTTTGAGGATGAAGGCGGCATTGAGCTGGTCTACCGGCATTTCACGAACGACCATGCTGTAAGAAACCTGCTCTTTAACTGGGTCGGGCATGCCGGCCTTGCGGAAGCGATGATCGATAACCTTTTTGCCGACGACTTCGGTAATGCCTTTTCCAAGGTCGAGGTCTTCTTCAAGAAACTTTGCCATTTCCTTGAGCTCAATAAAACGGATATCAGCGGGGTTGGTGACCAGAGCGCTCGGTTCGGCGGCCAGGTTGCCGGAAAAACCGGCGAAAACAAGACAAAGGACAAGCAAAAAGGACTTTTTCACAGTTAAGCCTCCAAAAAACAGACTACTTTGTCTCTATCTCGTGCTATGATATCTTATTCGTAGCGAAAATAGAAACGATTTTTTGCCGATTTATGAAACTTCTTCTGGTGCTTCCTCATGGCCCTATTCACCGGGCAGGAACCGGTACCTACAAGCGCGCACTTCGTTATGCGCCACTGACATTGGCTACGCTGGTCGCTCTTGTCCCGCCAGAGCTGGGGTTCGAGGTGAAGATCATCGATGAAGGCGCCGACGTGTGGCATCCTCGTGATTATCTCGATTATGATCTGGTTGCAATAAGCACCATGACTGGCACGGCAGTGCGGGCCTATGCCATGGCCGACTTTTTCAGACGACACAATATCACTGTCATTCTTGGTGGCATTCACGCAACGTTGATGCCACAGGAAGCAAAAGAGCATGCAGACTGTGTGGTTACCGGTCTGGCTGAAGAAACCTGGCCGCAGGCCCTGCGCGATTTTGCGCAAAAGCAGCTCAAGCCTTTTTATCACATGCGTGCAGATCTCGATCTGGGCAGTTTCTATACGCCGGTGCCTGATCGCAGTGTTTTTGACCGCAAGAAGTATATAACCGTTAATTCGATCGAAGCGACACGTGGCTGCGCTTTTAAGTGTACTTTCTGTGCTGTGGCAACGGCCTGGAACAACCGCTATTACACCCGTCCGGTTGCAAACATCATCGACGAGATCAAAGGCCTTGAAGGTAATGAACTGTGTTTTCTCGACCCCAGTCTGACCTGCAACCGCGAGTTTTCGCTGCAGTTTTTTCGCGCATTGAAGCCTCTCAACAAGTGGTGGGTCGGCTGCTCTACCATTGATGTTGCGCACGACCCTGAATTGCTGGCGGCCCTGGCCGAAAGCGGCTGTCGCGGCCTTCTGATCGGTTTCGAGTCCGTTTCGCCGCAGTCTCTGGCCGAAGTCAGAAAGACTTTCAACGATGTCAAGCGTTACCGTGAAGCGGTCAGGCGGTTTCACGACCATGGCATCGGTATTCAGGCCTGTTTTGTCTTCGGTCTCGACACCGACGACCGTGATGTGTTCAAGCGCACAGTCGATTTTATTTATGAATCGGAGATAGATCTGCCGCAGTTTTCAGTGTTGACACCCTTTCCCGGTACTGCTGTCTATCGCGAGCTGGCAGCGCAGAACCGCATTCTTGAGACGAACTGGGCTTTGTTCGACGCTGAACACGTGGTTTTCAGACCAAAAAACATGACGGTAGAACAGTTGCAGGATGGCCTGATCTACGCCTGGCGGAAAAGCTATTCGCTGCGCTCGATATTCAAGCGGCTTTCAGGCTCGCGCTGTCTGCTGTCGGTCTCGATTCCAGCCAATCTTGGCTATAACTACTATGCCCGTCACCTTTCGCGTTACACCCCTGACCGCATGCACCAGGAACAGCAGGAATTCTAATCCTGACCTCGCCGACCCGGTGAAAGATATGATATCATTGATCTGTGGTTGCTGAGGCGCCCTTTATTCAGCATATCTGGAGACATGACATGAAAGGCCTCAAAACAATATTCTGGGACTGGAACGGCACCCTTCTCGACGACATCGAAGAATGCATCGAGATTATCAACAACAGCCTGAAAAAGCGGTCGTTGCCGCAGCTGACCCGTTCTGAATATCTCGAAAAGTTCGAGTTTCCGGTTATCAATTATTACAAGAGCATTGGCTTTGATTTTGAAGTAGAGTCTTTTGAAGAAGTCGGCAAGGAATACATCGATGCCTACGCCTCAAAGATGTTTGAATGCCAGCTTCAGCAGGGAGCCCGATCGGCGCTCGAAAAGATAAGCCGGCTCGGCATCAACCAGTACATTCTTTCTGCCCTGCAACATGGTGCTTTGCAGCGTTGCATCAGCCATTATCGGCTCGCTGACTGCTTTGCCAAAGTTCAGGGGCTCGACGATGCTTATGCGCACAGCAAGGTGGAGCTTGGTCAGATGCTGCTTGCCGAAGTGGGTTGTGACCCGGCTTCAGCTCTGATGATCGGCGATACCGTGCATGATTATGAGACAGCTTCAGCGATGGGCGTCAGGTGCATTCTGATCGCTGCCGGGCACAATTCGCGCGAGCGCCTGCTGACCTGTGGCGTGCCCGTATACGATACACTCACAGATTGTGTTGTTTCGCTGAATCTCTGAATTTTCGCCATCGCATTTTTTGTCGTTATCTGCGAAGCTTTGCCTGACTTGCAAATTGGTGTCGGCTGTGAAAGAATTAGGTATAAAGCAAGCACAGCAGGAGGTGTGAGATGACGGGAGCACTTATCACGGTTGGGGTCAATACTCTGGCATTTTATCTGATTTCTGAAATGGTGCCGGGGTTCGATGTAAAAAGCAAGAAGACAGCTTTTCTGATGGCGATTGCTTATAGTATTCTGGCGGGTCTGGCCTGGCTGGTTGCCCTGCCGATCTCTCTGATGCTGGCTTTCGTTTTTGCGATACTGGCGTTTATTCCGCTTATCGGTCCGTTTCTCTCAGGTGCCGGTCTTTTTATAACGACATTTGTTTTGCTTTTCGGCATAAGTTTTGGTCTGCTGCTGCTTATCGACCGGATTATGGACGATTTTAACATGCGCAGCAAAACCGTCGCAGTGATCGCTTCAGTCATGTTAGGTTTACTCGGCGTTCTGATGAGGGTTTTTCTCGGTTAAACGTTGAGCCCTATTGCTGCAAAAAGCAGGAACAGAATGATTAAAAGCGCCAGCGTCAGCTCGCGATAAAATGTACTGTGCACGATATTCCCATGCCAGTGCCATTCAAAGTGGCTCCATGCAGGCATATGAAAAAGACTTTTCATGGTCTTGCCTCCTGACCGCAAAAGATCTCGCAGTTATATGTATCTAACATAAATATATGCATACTTTTGAGTCAGTAAACCTAAACTTTCATCGATAGAAAAAGCCCGCCGCTTCAGTTGCGACGGGCTTTTTAACGGAGTATGCCTATTCGGGAATCGTGATGTCGATTTTTTGCGGTTCGCCGTTTTTGAGGGCGGCAAGAGGCTCGTCGAGCTTGTTAGCCGCGCCGACCACAAGTATTCTCAGCGCTTCAGGTTTGAGATACTTCTTTGCAGCAGCGGTTACGTCAGCGGCAGTCGTTGTCTTTACCATTTCCATCTGCTTATTGAGGAAATCTTTGGGTAGCCCGAAGAAATCGTAGTAGACGAGGCGTTCGATGATCTTGCCCTTGCTGTCGAAGTTGAAGACGAAGGTGTTGAGATAACGGTCGCGGCCGAGTCTGAGTTCTTCTGCGTCTGGTTCATCTGTCTGAATGCGTTTGATCTCGTCGATGATCATTCTGATCGCTTTGACGGTGCTCTCTGATTTGGTCGATACATAGTTGTAAAAAGTGCCCGGATACGAGAGATTGGCGGTGAAGACGCCGTAGACCGAATATGCCAGGCCTGCCTTTGAGCGCACCTGCTTGAACAGGCGACTGCCGAAGCCGACGCCGAGAATGTTGTTCATCACGATGCGATGCGGATGATCTTCATCGGTCAGACGGCCGCCGATGTGTCCGATATAGACGTTAGACTGGGTTACATCCGGTAGATCGACGTAATTGGTGCGGGCGTCGAACTGGTAATCTACCTTCGGGAAGTCGGGAATCGGCTCTTTGCCTTTTTCCCAGGCAGCGAAATGCTTTTTGACAAGCTCGACGATCTGCTTGCTGTCGATGTCTCCCCAGATTGCCATCTGTACGTTCTCTGGTCTGAAAACTCGTTGATGAAAAGCCTTCAGGTCGTCACGGGTAATGGCATTGAGCGTTGCATATTCAGTGTGGCGGGCGTAAGGCGAGTCTTTGCCATAGATAACCTTTTCGAATTCCCGGTCGCCGATACCGCTCGGCTGGTCGTTGCGGCGGGAAACCGAAGAGCGTGCCGCGACCATGAGCTGCTCGAACTTCGCCTGTTCAAATACCGGGCGCTGTAGAATTTCGGCCATCACTTCGACTGCCAGTTCGGTATAAGAGCTGAGCATCGACAGTTTGAGGCTGCCGGCAATTACATCGATCGAGGTTTCGGCGCTGCCACCAATACTTTCGAGCAGTTCGTCGAGTTCGTCGCTGCTGTATTTCTCCGTACCACCGGTGCGCAGCAGGTCGCCACAGAATTCGGCCAGGCCGATTTTTTCGACCGGGTCGAGATAAGAGCCACCGTGAATTCTCACCGAAGCCTGAATCAGCGGCAGGGTTTTGTCTTCAAGCAGATAAAGGCGCATGCCGTTGTCGAGTTTGATTTCTTCGACTTCGGGAATAGCGATCTGATTGAGTGACGGGTAGACCAGTGAATTGAGGTCTACGGCACCGGCGCTGGCTGAGAACAGCGCCAGAAATGCAAATATGGTTAACAGACTGCTCAGTTTTTGATAGCTTTTGTTGATCATTTTTTTGTCTCCCCGGTTGCTGTGGCTTTATCAGCCGAGGCCTGTTCAACTATGGTTTCGAGGCTTGAAACGGTGCGGTTGCTGGCGTTGAAATACTGTTTCGCAACGCGCTGTACGTCCTGCGGTGTAACCTTGTTGATGCGTTCGAGTTCACGAAACAGCTTGCGCCAGTCGCCCCAGATCTGCTGATAAGTGGCCAGTTGCTGAGCCAACCCCATATTGTCGTTGAGGCCTCTGATAAAGCCGGCCATGGCGCGGGCCTTGACCTTTTCAAGGTCTTCGTCGGTCAGAAGCTGGTTCTGCAGCTTTTCGATTTCTTCGTAGATCATTTTTTCGCATTCAGCATTGGTTTTTCCGGGCGCCGGGTAGCAGAATATCACGCCAAGAGATGGGTATTTGCTGCCGGGCCAGCCTGCGTATGAACTGACCGAAACGGCAGCTTTTTCGTCTCTGATCATGCGGCGATATAGGCGTGAAGTGCGGCCCTGGCCAAGAATGTCGGCAAAAGCTGCCAGCGCCGGCATGTCGTCATGAGTTTCGGCCGGGATATGCCAGCCGATGATCATTGCCGGCTGGGCGCGGTCGTTGATGGTCAGGCGGCGTTCGCCCTGCTGTGGCGGTTCTACCGTCGCGATGCGTGGCGGCGCCGGGCGCTTCTGAATTCTGCCCCAGTACTTTTCGGCCATTTCGACGACGGTTTCAGGCTTGACATCTCCGACCAGCGCGATCGTCATGTTGCTGGGTGTGTAATACTTTTTGAAAAAGCGCTGAGTAGCTTCGCGTGAATAGTTCTGAATGTCTGACATGTGGCCGATCAGCGGGTTTCCATAAGGGTGCGCTTTGAAAGCGGTGCTCAGAAATTCTTCGACAAGCTTGCCCATCGGGCGGTTATCGACGGTCATGCGCCGCTCTTCGGCCACGACTTCGCGCTCTTTATACATTTCACGCAGCAGTGGCTCGAAAAAACGCTCAGATTCCATTGCCATCCAAAGTTCGAGCTTGTTCGAAGGCATGCTGATAATGTAGGCGGTCTGGTCGCGTGAAGTGAAGGCGTTGAGGCCTGAACCACCTTCAGACTGAAGAATGTTCGAAAATGCGTTCGGTTCGATAACCGCGTAGGCATTGGCTATTGCCTTGTTCATCTGTTCCTGCAGGTTTTTGAGCTTTTCCGGGTCGGCGAGTCGGCCCTTGAGTCTTTCGAGGCGCAGTCTTTCGAATATCCGGTCTTCATCGGCCATCAGGGCAGGTTCTTTTTCGGGGTCACGGCTGCCGATGGTGACAGTGCCTTTGAAGGCCATGTGTTCGAGCATGTGAGCGAGGCCCGAGTATTCTTTAGGGTCATCGGCGCCGCCGACATCGACCCAGGTGACCAGCGAAACAACCGGTGCGTCGTGGCGCGGCAGAACGATGATTTTGAGTCCATTGTCGAGACTATGCTCGAAAACCGACTTTTCGAGTGCGGAAAAGTCAAAGTCTGTTTTTGCTGGAGCCGAGATTGGCTGCAGCAGAATGAAAAATGTCAGAAGTGCGGTAAAAATTGCTTTATATTGTCGCATTTATGCCTCCGTGATATTAGTTTGTAATATTTTATCCTTTTTTGCTGATAAATACCAGTTTTCAGCAAACATCAGCTGCCAGTGAAGCCTTCGAAGAGCGCCGTGCTCAAATAGCGCTCCCCAGCGTCAGGAAACAATGTAACTATCGTCTTGCCGGCATTCTCAGGCTGTCGCGCCAGACGGTCAGCTGCTGCCATGGCGGCTCCGCATGAAATTCCGCAGGTGATGCCTTCTTCGCGGTGCAGGCGGCGGGCGTATTCGATCGCTTCTTCACTGCTTACCGTGACGATATCATCGACGAGGTCGAGATCGAGATTGGCTGGCTTGAAGCCGGCGCCGATACCCTGTATCTTGTGCGGTCCGGGTTTGGGTGTATTGCCGGCTCTTATTGCCGTCAACACCGGCGATTCAACCGGTTCGACCGCTACCGATCTGACCGGGTGCCGCTGCACTTTTTTGAGATAGCGACTGACACCGGTAATGGTACCGCCGGTGCCAACGCCGGCCACGAATGTGTCGATTCTGCCGTTAGTGTCGTTCCAGATTTCAGGGCCGGTAGTGCAGAAATGTATGTCAGGATTCGCTGGATTATCGAATTGCTGCGGCATAAAATACTTTTCGGGAGCGCTGTTAACGATTTCTTCAGCTTTCGCTATGGCTCCTGGCATGCCTTTGACGCCTTCTGTCAGCACTATCTGTGCGCCAAAGGCGGCCAGCATTCGACGCCGTTCGATCGACATGGTGTCAGGCATGGTAAGTATCAGCGGGTAGCCGCGCGTAGCGCAGACAAAGGCCAGCCCGATGCCGGTGTTGCCGCTCGTCGGTTCGACCAGAGTGACTTTGTTGTCGCCGTGCATGAGAATGCCTTTTTTCTCGGCATCCCAGATCATGCTGGCAGCAACCCGGCACTTTACTGAATAAGCCGGGTTGCGTCCTTCTATCTTAGCCAGCACCATAGCGCCGGCGCCCTGAGTTATTCGATTGATCCGCACCAGAGGGGTGTTTCCGATGCTCATGCTGTTATCTTCATAAATTCCGGGCATACATTACTCCTTCTCGCCAGATGCTAAAAATATATCACAAAAACCGTATCATTTAAGTCGTTTTTGTACTTTTCCGGATCCTGCGACTGCGCTACGCTTCGCGCAGGATGACATGCAAAAAGGCGATGCCTTCAAGGGACGAGGCGG
>Ga0116142_10001153_pt1 | contig 32592 bp, 32 predicted proteins | sample AD_UKC033_MetaG_FD_89785 | JGI IMG/M metagenome (GOLD analysis project Ga0116142, IMG submission 89785) | Active sludge microbial communities of municipal wastewater-treating anaerobic digesters from USA - AD_UKC033_MetaG | ecosystem: Engineered > Bioreactor > Anaerobic > Digestate | place: USA... | reverse complement strand
GCGCGCATGATCTCATGGGGTGAGAAATGGTGCCCCAGCAAGTTGCGCGGGCACAGCGTGGTGCAGGTTCGGCACTGGTCGCAGGTCGACTGGCCTTTCTTGATCCAACGGTCCAGCGGCCGCGACAAGTACTGCACGGTCGCGTTCTCCAGCGGCAGCACGATCAGCCCGCTGGTGGTTTTGGTGATTGGCTCGTCGAGCGACGTGGCCAACCGGCCCATCATCGGCCCACCAACGACAATCTTGTACTCGCCTTCGGGCAGAGTCGGCCCACCCACGCGGGCCAGCGCATCGCCAAAGGTCGAGCCAACCGCCGCGCGAATGGTCCTGGGCTCATTCACCTCGCCCGTCACGGTGAGGTGCCGCTCCGTGACCGGCCGCTGCTCATTCACCGCTGCTGCCACATTGGTCAGCGAGACCACGTTCTGCACCACACAACCCACGTGGAGCGGCAGACCCGTTTCCGGAATCAGCCGACCGGTGACCTCATAGACCAGCACGAATTCGTCGCCAGCCGGGTAGGTACTAAGGGGTATCTCATAGACCTCGATGCCGGGGCTCTTTTTCCTGGCTAGCTCCTTTTTCAGGGCCGCCACCACTTCCTGGTACTCTTTCTTCACCGCCACAAAGCCACGCTGCGCTCCTGTGGACTGCATTTCCAGGCGGAGCCCTTCAATGACCCGGTCGGCGTGCGCTGTGATTACCTGCTTATCGCAGTGCAGCAGAGGCTCGCACTCGGCCCCATTGGCGATGATCGTATCCACCTTGGCCTGCAGCTTGACGTGAGTGGGGAAGCCGGCACCCCCCGCACCGACCACGCCAGCCGCTTTTACCCTTTCGACGATGTCTTCAGCCATCAGGCTCTTCCCTCTTTCGTGCAGGATCACCCAACGCCTAGAGGATCTTCTCCCTCACCGCGGGGTGCAGGCGGCTGATGATTACCTTGCGCACCAGCAGCCCTTCCGCAGTGACTTTGGCCACTCCGGCAGCTACACCCGCCTCCACGTCGGCCACCGAACCTTCCATCAGCACAAAACTCTTGCCGCCCAGGCCATCGGCCAGTCTGATCTCGATCAGGTTCACCCCGGCCGCTTTAGCCGCCGCATCGGCGGCCACGATGCACACCGCCGCGGTCACGGTTTCGATAATGCCCAGAGCCTCTCCCGCAACCGGCTGGCTGGTTAGCGCCAACGCCGTGAAGACAGCGGGATGAATCCTGGGCAGAAACAGCCTATCCACCAGCGCGTCGGCCGCCGCATCAGCACCAGCGCCAAGGGCATTCTGCACCTGGCTCATCTCGCCCCGGAACAGGACCATGAACTTGCCAGGGCAAATCGGTCTTGCCTCGAGAAGCTGGACTTGAGCCCTCTTCAGAGAGGCATCCGCTACGGCGATGCCCGCCGCGATGCTGCAGGTCTCGATGAAGCCAACAGCTTGTTCTTGCATACCGTTACACCTCGCTCCAGGCTCAGTTGTGCATCGCAATGCCGATGGGAGTAACAAAGAGCGGATCCCCGGGAATCACCGTCTTGATGCCAGTGACTTCTTCGATCACACTGGCAATGTCCGGGTAGCGGGCCGTTCCTCCCACCAGATAGATCGTGTCGACTTTGTACGTGCCGATGTGGCGGGCCACGATCGTGCCAACCTTCTCCATCACCGGCCGAATGATCGGAAAGAGTTCTGCCTGGTGTCGGCGGTTGGTTTTTCTCTGCTCCGCTTCCATATACGGGATATGCAGAGCCCCGGCAATCACCAGGCTGAAATGCGTGCCGCCCGTCGGCTCGTCCGCAGTGTAGATCACCTTGCCGCCGCGAACCACGGCCAGCTTGGTGGTACCGCCGCCCACATCGACCACCACGCCCTTGTCTATTTGCAGCAGCGTCGCCGCGGCCGTGGCCTCGTCGACCAGCTTGCTGCACTCGAGCCCGGCCCCTTCAAGGACGTGGCCGGTGGCCCTCACCTCGGCCAGAGCCACACCCGGCGGGTAGGCGCTCGCCGCCGAAACAAGCTTGGCACCGAGCCGCTGCTCGACCTGGGCCTTCAATTCTCGCACGAGCTGGATGGCGCCCAGATAGTCAACTACGACGCCGTCGCGCACAACCTCAGCATATCGCCACGCACCGGCGACGGGCATGTGGTCCTCATTGAGCACCATCACCACCGTGTAGGCCGTACCCAGGTCCACTCCGACGTGAAACACACCCTTGTGCTTCCCGATCGGGCCATCCTTGCCCGTCGTAACTACGCGGTCAGCCGCGGCCAGGATCTCGGGCAACCTCGGGTTGACGAGCGGTTTTGAAGCTGCCTTTGCCACGACCTAGTGGCCGCTCTCTTCATACCGCGCCATGGTGAACACGAGGTCGGCGGCACGATTCAGATACGACAGAGTATGTTGATTGTGAATCATCTTCCGCCGCCACAGGACTACCGTCTGTCTCTCTGCGCGGCGGATGATCGACCGGGCCAGGTCCAGAGCACCAGAGGCAACGGTAGCCCCGGGCAAAACAAACTCCTTCGGCATCTCGGTCCTGGCTTCCAACTCGTCAATCCACGACTCGAGTCGGTTGACCATCTCTTCCGTGATGATCCAGTCGTGCGCCTTGAGTTGAGCATAGTGATCGCCGTCCGTGGCCAGTTCGGCACACAGCGTCGACAGCTCCTTCTCAACCTGCAGCGCCATTTCCTTCACCCGCGGCTTGGTCGCCAGCGCACGGGCCAGACCGAGCGCCGACATAGCCTCGTCTACTACTCCATAAGCCTGCGGCCGCGGGCTGCTCTTGGGCACCCGCCCACCGTAGAGCAGACTGGTCTCTCCCTGATCGCCCTTCTTGTTGAACGTTCTCACGATGACTCCACCAAATCAAGTCTTCTTCCAGTGCCAGCAACTGCCGGCACAGGCGGGCACTTGCGCCTTGGCTGAACGCCACGCACCGGCGGCAGCACTCCGCCAGGGCGCTGGGCCCCGCCTCACTACAGGCTTCAGCCAGAGTTGCAGTTACTATCCTTCATGGCCGCTGGCGCAGCGGGCTGCTCCAGCCTGATCTCGATGCGCCATTGCTTGATGAAATCCTGAGCCGAGGGACTGAACCGTGTACCCGGCGGGAAAGAAAGCACTACTCCCAGCCGGGGCACCCGGATCTTGTCGCGCAACTCGGTTTCGGTGACGATGGGCATAATGTCTCTCCTGTGTCCTTGGCGGGCTTCCTGCTCAGAGATACCGCAACCCGGTGCCTCCAGCAGGTCGCTCGTTGGAGGCACCGGACCAAGGTAGCTAAAGCTTGAGCGGAACCCCGCTGACCTTCTGATCGAGCATTCGCTTGACCATGTCCACGACCACCGGCGCCGCCTCCAATGGGCTCAGGCCCTTTTTGTAGATGTTGGAGATGCAGTTGCGCTCGGCATCGGTGTCGCCTGCCTTGGGCTTGTACGCCAGGTAGGCGCTCAGGCTGGTCTGGGTTACCAGACCGGGACGCTCGCCAATCAGCACGATTGCGACATCCGGGCTGAGCACCCGGCCGATGTCATTGAGCAACCGAACGCGGCCATAATCAGCGAACACCGACGTGCCGACTTTGATCTTTTCTGCCTTCAGGCCGTCGATCAGAGCGGGCAGCAGAACGTGCACGTTGTCTTCCACCGCCAAGAAGCTCAGGCCTTCGGTCACTACGATTTGCACCTGCGGGTGCGCCACGCACTTTTCCTGGAGTATCTTGACCGAGTCATCGGTAAAAACGCCGCCCTTTTCGGGGTGCCCCAGGTAGTCGCGCTTGTCCACGCACTGCGTCGTCACGCGCACCGGGATCTTGCACTTTTTGAGGTACTCGTCAGAGACCATACCGAAGACAGCGTCTTTCGCCACCGCCTCATCCCAGCGGAAGGCCAGCCAGGCCTCAACCGGCGGCCGAGGACCTTCGCGGCCAACAGCGATGCGCGCCGGAGTGGCATCGACCATCGCCTGGAGCACCTTCTTGTCGTGAGGGTTCCTGACTGCTATCTGCCTGCGCTCGAATTCCTTGAGTTCGTCTTTCATCTGTATTCCTCCCTTGGGTCCTCAGGCTACCACAAGAAGATATCGGATGGTTCGGCGCTAAAGATGGACGCATCGCCGGCACGTGAAGTCAGCCGGCCGCACTTCATCAGGCCCATCCGCTCCATCCAGCGCTCGAATTCCGGCGCAGGCTTCAGGCCGAATATCTGCCGCAGGGACATGTCATCGTGGTTGCTCGTATCCTGATAGCTCAGCATGCAGTCGTCGCCCATGGGCACTCCCATGTAGTACACCGCGCCAGCCGCTGTGCACAGAATAGTCGCCAGTTCCTGATCATTGTGATCCATGTCCACATGGTTGACGTAGCACGGAGCGAGGCCCATGGGGAACCCGTGCATCTTGCCATTGAACAGGTCTTCCAGCGTTCCCAGAGCCACCTGCTTGCCGTTGAGGTGCGTTTCGGGGCCAATAAAGCCGGTAACGTTGTTCACGCAGAACGGCGAAAAGTGCCGCCCAAAGCCATAGGTGCGGGCCTCCAGCGTTTGCTCATCCACGCCAAAGTCCAGGCCCACCGACATCTCGGCGCCCTGTCCGGTCTCAAAGTACATCACGTTCGGGCCGGCACAGATAGAGAGTTCCCTGGCCATGGCGTGCGCTTCTTCCATAAGCTTGAGGTCGATGCCAAAGCCCTTGTTGGCTGGCTCGTTGCCAGCAATGCTCTGGAAGAACAAACCGATCGGAGCACCCTGCTTGGCCGCTTTCATCTGGTCGACGATATGACCCAAAGCCGAGTTCTGCGTGGGAATCTCCCAACGCTGAATGATCTCGTAGGTCATCTCCAGCATGCGCACCAGGGTCTCAACGGTGGGATTCACCGGGTTGATGCCGAGCACTACGTCGCCGCAGCCAATGGACAGGCCGTCATAGATGGATGCTCGAATGCCGTCGACATCATCAGTGGGATGATTCGGCTGATTGCGGAAAGAGATGGTTCCCGGCAGGCCCAGCGTGGTGTTGGCATGCGTGTGAATGTTGATCTTGCGCGCAGCCACGGCCAGGTCCATCGTCGACATCAGCCGGGTCACGGCGGCGACCATCTCGCTGGTCAGGCCCACGCGCAGCCGGTTGATGTCCTCGGAACTGGTTTTGTCATCCAGCAGGTACGCCCGCAGGTCGGCCACCGTCCAGTTCTTGATTCTGCCATAGATGGCCTTGTTGGTGTCGTCGATGATAACCCGGGTAACCTCGTCCGTCTCGTAGGGCAGCACCGGGTTCTCAAAGAGGTCTTGGAGCGTCAGGTTGGCCACCACCCACTTGGCAGCCACACGCTCACGCTCGCTCTTTGCGGCTACTCCCGTCAGCTCATCGCCGGATCGCTTCTCGGAGGCTCTGGCCAGGACATCTTTCACGGAGGAAAACGCAAACGACTCACCTTGAATCGTGGTCTTGAGTTTCATCCTGCTCTCCCATTCGTGGTATCCGCCATAGGAGAGCTGGGGCCAGCCGCATGGCAATGGTGCTCATGACAAGCTCCCTGCATCCGGCCAAGCCCCAACTCCCTTGGCAATCGAACCCTTGCCTAGGCAATTTGTCAGGTTCGGAGCTGACACGCCCCCGGTTTGGAGGCCAGTACCTAGTTCGAAGTGGACCTGCAATCTGGCTCCAACAACACCGCACCACAGCCGTTTTTGCTTGCACACACCGGCGTGTGTCGGAAGCGGGCCAGCTGGTCCCGCCAGTACTACAGCAGGTTGCGTCGGTCTACTGAGCAGCCCACTCGGCCGGGAAGGTCACATAGTACACAACAACCCAGGTCGGAGTGTGCCAGTGAATCGCTGACCCGGCCGGGATGAACACCAGGTCGCCCTTGTTGGCGCGAATGGTGCGGCCGTCGTAGGTGATCTCCATAATCCCTTCGACGACATAGTCCACTTCATCATAGGTCAGGGTCCAGTTAAAGCCGCCCTTTTGCCAGGACATGAAACCGGCGCCGACGGCCGAGCCGTCCTTGACGGTGACAAAGTCCTCGAGCCGGAAGTCGATCTCCGGCGGATTCTGGAGCACGCCGTTCTTGTCGCGCAGCTCCATTGTGGGCATCTCATGACCCTTGGCGATCTCAACCAGCTTCAAAGCGCCGGGGCGGGTGCCATAGACGCGGGGGGTCGGGCACGCCCGGGCCGGTGACAGGTCGCTGAACGCGGGGGCAGCCGGGGCCGCCAACTTGGCGACTACTGCCTTGACGATTTCCTGAATCTCTTGCTCTGAGGCCATGGTTCCTCCTGTTGAACTTGAAGTTGATGCAGCAGCTACCGCTTCGCCATTCAAGACTTTGATCCCTAACTCGAGCGCCGTGTCGCGCGCCAGGGGGGTCAAAGCATCACCAGGCTGAAGCCGCAGCACCTGAAGGCCGGACTCCTTCAGTTTGTCAATGTCGTTCTTGCTGTAGATACGCTTCGCCATACACGAACCTCCCTTTGGTCATCAGGAGGACCTTCGAGTGTCTCGGGGCAGCCAGCGAGCCTTATCGCTGGTCAACTGGCTGCCCCGGCTCTTGGGCTCCTCTCTGAAAGCGGGCGGCAGCAGTTAGTCTTTTGGCTTGGGCAGAAGCATCTCGGTGTCGCTGTGTGGGCGCGGAATGACGTGAACCGCCACCAGCTCACCCACACGCTGTGCCGCCGCGGCGCCGGCGTCCGTAGCTGCCTTGACGGCACCTACGTCACCGCGCACCATAACGGTCACAAAGCCAGACCCGATCCGCTCCTGGCCGATCAACTTGACGTTAGCTGCTTTGACCATGGCATCGGCAGCCTCGATCGCGCCGATGAGGCCCTTGGTCTCGATCATGCCCAGTGCACTCTGGATTTCCGCCATACTCAACTCTCCTTGTCAAAGAATGGAGCCCAAGAAAAGGTACCGCTACTCCTTGGGAGCAAAGAACGTCGCGACGACGAGGCCCAGGACGCCGGCCACGATCTTGCCACCGAGCATGGGGCCGATCAGGCTGGCATTGTTCGCGGCGGCGAATCCAAGGTGGTCGGCCAACGAGAAGGCCGCCGCAACCTGGAACGCTGCGTTCAGAACCTTGCCGCGCGGGTTCATGTCCTTGAAGATACCGAACATCGGGATGTTGTTGGCCAGAGTTGCCACCAGACCAGCAGCAGCCACGTCGTTCATACCCAGGGCCTTGCCCAGCGCGCCCAGGGGACCCTTGAGCACGGTGGTCAGGAACTTGACCAGCGGATAAGCGCCGGCCAGGGCGATGGCGATAGCGCCGATAACCTCAAGGCCTTCCATAATCGCCTCGCCACCCTCGCAGTGAGTAAAGAGCGGGGCCATGCCCGGGATGATGGTGATCTCGGTGTGCTGCTGGAACAGGGCCACAGCCAGGCCGAACAGAATCAAGCTGGTGATAAAGTGGCCAAAGACGATAAAGCCCTTGACCATGGCTTCCTGCGCTACCGCGAGACCGATGGCGATGAGGACTGCCACGAGGATTACCGGCACCAGGTAGAGCAGGCACTGCATGAAGGGATAGCCAGCCAGCACACCTGCTACCAGGGCGCCGACGGGAGCTACCACGATGCCGGCCAGAACGCCCAGGCCCAGGTACTTGCGGTCATCAGCCTCGATCAGGCTGAGGCCGACCGGGATGTTAAAGACGATATTGACGCCGAACACTGCGCCGAGCAGCATGCCGCCGAACCAGCCAACCCACTCGGGATCGCCGGCGGCAGCAGCCAGAGCGTTGCCCATAGGCGTAGCGCCCATGTCGATGGCCAGAAGGGTGCCAGCGAACATGGCCGGGCGGGAAAACAGGGCGGTATAGACGGGACCGACCACCGGGATCAGCAGGTCAGCCAACACCGGCGTCAAAGCGATGATTCCGACCATCGCCAGGGCCAAGGGTCCCATGGCACCAAAGCCTGCTTCAACTTCCTTGCCCCAACCATCGATCAAGGGCAGCTTCAGGTCCGGCTTCCATTCCTTCACGATCCGGTCAATGACGCCCAGAGTCGCGAAGATACCAATGATGAACACGACTACCTTGCTTACAATCGCCATTTGAGTTCTCCTCCCTCAGACTCGTTCATTGTCTTCTCGAACCACTCGCGTGCTGCCAGCAGGCGTCCACCCGCACAGCAGCCGCTATCCCCTCGTTCCGAGAAACAATAGACTCGCTTCCTCCACCTCCTTCTCGTGCCTGAGCGCAGCGGGTCTGCAGCCGACAGTGCGACCGAGCCGCGCCGAGCACTGGTGTGTTGGAACCCACGGCCAGTGCCTAGTGGCCGTGACTGGTTCCTTGACGGGCCGAGCCCGAAACGACGGGCCGGAGACTCGGCACCTACTTACCCTTAACTTCCTTGACCGCGGCTGGCTTGGGCAGGATCATCTCTGTGTCGCCATGAGGGCGCGGGATCACGTGCACAGCCACCAGCTCGCCAACACGCTGAGCCGCAGCCGCGCCGGCATCCGTCGCTGCCTTGACGGCGCCCACGTCGCCTCGCACCATCACCGTCACAAAGCCAGAACCGATGCGTTCCTGGCCGATCAACTTGACGTTGGCGGCCTTGACCATCGCATCGGCGGCTTCGATAGCCGCAATCAGCCCTCTGGTTTCGATCATTCCCAGCGCGATTGTCCCTTCAGCCATTCCTATCCTCCTAGTCTGATCACAGCGTCAGCCCGCGTTGGGCGAGGCTGGCGCTGCTGTCCTAACTCTTCCTGGCCAGAACCTCTTCCACGACCTTGCGCACGATAGCCTCAACGTCCGTGGCCGGCTTGGGCGCGGGAGCAGCCTGTGGAGCAGGCTTGGGCGCCGCTGGCGGCCTCGGTGGCTCGAAAGCGTGGAGCTCATAGGCCATTCGCTTTACATTCATCAGATGCTGTACCGAGATGTTGTCACTGGTGATCCCGCCGCCCATGCCGCCGGTGCCCAGCACCAGCGACGGCGCGAGACCCGAGTTAAAACCGACAGCGCCGGGCAAACTCGACGAGTTGACAATGATGCGCGAGGCGGGCTTTTCGAGGCCGAACTCGAGGATGATATCCTCGTTCTTGCAGTGAAGGCCCATCGAGTGGCCCAGACCGCCGAAGTTCAGAATCTCGATGCAGCGCTCGCAGCCGCGACGCCAGCCATCTTCGGTGTAGAAAGCGACCACCGGGCACAGCTTTTCGCGCGACAGAGGAGCCTGGGGACCCACCTCATAGAGCCGGGCCATCAGTACGCGCGCATCGTCGGGGACAGTGATCCCGACTAGCTTGGCCAACTGCTGTACTGAACGCCCCACAAAGTCCGGCATCATCATGCCGTCAGGCCGGAACATCGCTTTGCCAAGCAGCGCCATTTGCGTGTCATCCAGGAAGAAGGCGCCATTGCGCTCCAGCTCCTGCGTGAACTGCGCTGCCACAGGCTGGTCAACAACAACGGCACCTTCGTGCGAGCAAATGACCCCATTATCGAAGGACGCACCGTTGACGACGTCCCTGGCCGCCTTGGCCAAGTCGGCGCTGCGGTCGATGTAGATGGGAACGTTGCCCGGGCCTACGCCGATGGCCGCTTTGCCCAGACTGTAGGCAAAATGCACCATGCTCTCGCCGCCAGTGGCCAGGATGAGCTTGACTTCCTTCTGCTTCATCAACTCCTGGGTTCCGGCCATGCTGCCCAGCGTCAGACAGCCTACCAGACCGGCAGGAGCGCCGGCGGCCACGGAAGCTTCAGCCATGATCCGGGCAGCTTCAGCCGTACACTTGGCCGCGCTGGGATGGGCAGAGAACACAATGCCGTTGCGCGCCTTGAGGGCGATGAGCGACTTGAAGATCACGGTCGATGTGGGGTTGGTGACTGGCACCAGGGCCGCGATCACGCCGAATGGCCAGGCAATCTCCACCACGCGACGTGCGTCATCTCGCCCGATCACGCCCACCGTCTTGATGTCCTTGATATACTCCCAGACATCACGCGATGCGAACTGGTTCTTGATCATCTTGTGAATCGGGACGCCGAACCTGGTTTCGTCTGAAGCCATCTGGCCCAGCCGTTCCGCAGCCCGGTAACCGGCCTCGGCCATCGCGGCCACTACCGCGTCCACCTGATACTGGTTAAAGCGGGCAAAGACCTTTTGCGCCTCGGCGGCACGCTTGACCAGGTTACGTGCTTCCTGAGTGGACCTCAAGTCAAGGTCGAACTCTTCAGGCATAAACAACCTCCTTGTTCAACGCCACGCCTCCACCTCGGCATCTTGCCGACGCGTCGGACGGGCTATTGATATCCAGCTCAGGGATGTTCTACTGGAAAGCGGTTGGCGACGTCGCCACTGCGAAGACGGCCTCTTCAAAGGCGCGGCAGGCAGCGCGGCAGGCGCTCTGCGTGCCAGTGAGGAGGGCGCCCATGTAGTTGGTTTCGCTCGGTGGCTTGGTGAACGCGCCCACCACCACGTCGGCGGCCTTCAGAGCGCGCTCGACTGCATAGACGCCTTCCAGCGGCGGGGCAGCCAGGTACGCTATCGACATACCGGGCCCCGCATTGGCTTCGCCGGACAGGTAGGTTCCGGGCCGGGCAATAGTGTAGGCCAGCCAGGCCAGTGTCCCCTTGGGGTTCTCCAGATCCACCGTGGAGTACCGCATAGTGTCCAGCAGCTCGCAAACCGCATTCAGGCCAGCCGTTGCTTCAGCCGGATTCGGTGCCGCCAGGATGAGCAGCGCCTCGCCGGAGAGCGGGCCCGACGGATAGCCGCCGCCGGCATAATGCGAGCGGCAGAAGGCCACGCGCACATCCGCCTTCTTCGTGGCCTCGTCACCACCGATGTACAGCGGGTCATCGATGGTCGCGGTGATCATGGCGATGCTCTTTTCATGCGGCTTGAGGTCGAAAGCGGCCGCGATCCCCGCATGAACGTTGGGGATGAGTCTCATCGCCAGCGGTTCGGGCTTCAGGGTGTGCTGCACTTCAATAGCCATGCTCCGTTCCTCCTTCGATACTAGATTCCAGATTCGAGTATGCCTTACCGCTGTCTCTGGGGAGCTGGCCGTGGCCAGCCCCCCAGAAAGCAACGGGTTACTCCCAATAAGCCCTCAAGCCCAGAGCCGGTGCTCTGTCACGCCAGCAGTGTGGCCTGCTGCGCGTGGCGAGCAGAGGGCAAACACGACCAGAGACCCACTAGCCTTTCTTGGCTTCCGCGAGGGCAACGCCACTGGTCTTGTACTTCAGATAGTCCTTGATCAGCGCAACGCCTTCAGCCGCGGCCTCCAGCGGGTCCTTGCCCAGCTTGGAGATCATGCAGATGTTGTCGCGGTTGGCATCGGTGGTCAGGGGCTCCCAGCGCTGCTTGTAGCCCGCATAGATGCTGAGAGCGTCGCCGATGATCAAGCCGGGGCGCTCTCCGATGAGGACCACCGAGACTTCAGCGTTCAGGATGTCGCCAATGTCGTTTAGCAGTCCAACACGCCCGCGGTTCACATACACCGGTGCGCCGACGTCGATCTTGGCGGCCTTGAGCCCGTCCACAAGCCCCTTGAGCACGTCGCCAGCGTAGCGCTCGATGGCATAGCCACTGAGGCCGTTGCTGACCACGATCTGCACGGTGGGATTCTTCTTGCACTTCTCGAGAATGACCTTCTTGGCCGCGGCGCTGAACTTGCGTCCCTTTGGAGGGAAGCGCAGGTACGTCTCGAGGACGCCCTCGGTCTCGGTCTCGCCAACATCGATCAGCCCCAGGCGCTGAATCGTTGCCGGCGGCACGATATAGTTCAGCGAGTCCTGCGTTGCCGCGTGGTCAGCGCGCATCTGATGAATGGTGCGCAGTTTGGGGCGCGGGCCTTCGCGGCTAACCCCGATACGGAAAGGTGTACTGGCGATCAGAGCCTTCAGGCCATCCGGGCTAGCCGGATGCTTGACCAGCGGCTCCTTGCGCATTGCGTCGGTAGTGATATCCGGGAGCTCGAGGGTAAAGTTGGCGGACGCCTTGCGTCGAGCCTCGACATCAGCGGTCTTCTGCTTCCCTACGTATCCGTCTGCCATTGTATCTCTCCTTTAGTTGGTCAGTCTAGTGCCATTAGCACAGATGGCTCGGCAGCCACCATAGCTGCGGACCTGTGCCCGCAGCAATGGCGGACCTAGCGCTTCAGGAAGAAGGAAGCATCGCCGGCCTTGGCAGTCAGCTTGCCGTCCTTCATCAGCCCGAGGTCCTCAGCCCACTTCTCGTACTCGGGAGCGGGGCGCCATCCCAAGGCGCTCCACATCGAGGGCGTGTCGTGATAGCTGGCGCACTGATAGCTGAGCATCACGTCGTCGCCCATGGGCACGGACATGTGATAGTTGGCGCCAGCCACTGTGTCGGCAACCATCAGCAGCTCGATCGTATTCTGGTCAGCTCGCACGTGGTTAGTGTAGCAGTTGTCCAGACCGAGCGGGACGCCGATGAGCTTGCCGCTAAAGTGGTCCTCGAGTCCGGCGCGGATGATCTCCATACCGTCGTAGAGATACTCGGGGCCAATGAAGCCGACCACACTATTGACACCCTGCGGCTGGTAGCGGCGAGCCAGCGCGTGCTTGCGCGACTCGAGAGTCAGCTGGTCAGCGTCGTTGTGCGCATAGGCGGAGAGCTCGGTGCCTTCACCGGTCTCAAAGTAGAAATAGTTGGGTCCCTCAGGATAGCAATGCTTCTTGGCCATGGCGTTGGCCTCGTCCAGCATGCCCACGGTGACGCCGAAGGACTTGAGCCCGCCCTCGGTGCCACAGATGCTCTGGAAGACCTGGCCCACGGGAGCACCCTTCTTCATGCACTCCATCTGCGTGGTCACATGGCCGAGGTTGCAGATGCCGGCGGGAACGTTCCACTTGCGCCTGATGTCATCCATCATGTCGTAGAGCTTCATCAGGTTCTCCACCGTGTCGATGGAGGGGTTGATACCCCACACCTGGTCGCCGATGCAGTACGACAGGGCTTCGTAGATCTCCGCCCGGATGGCATCCACATCATCGGTCGGGTGATTGGGCTGCATACGGACGTTCAGCCGTCCTGGCAGACCGCAGGTGCAGGTGTTGTGCACGATTACGGGCATCTTGCGAGCGCCCACGACCAGGTCCAGCGTGGTGCAGAGCTTGGTCACGGCGGCCGCCATCTCGCCCGTCAGGCCGTTGCTGATACCGCGGATCATCTCGGTCGTGGTCTCCTCGGCCAGGATCCACGCGCGGAGCTGCTCAACGGTCCAGTCCTTGATCTTGTTGTAAGCAGCCAGGTCCAGGCCATCGTCGATGGCGCGTGTGACTTCGTCCTGCTCGTAGGGCACGACCGGGTTGTCGCGGAGCACCCACAGCGGCATCTCAGACAGCACTACCTTGGCCGCCACGCGCTCTTCGGCCGTCTTGGCTGCGATTCCGGCAGCCTCATCGCCCGACTTGCGCTCGTTGGCTTTGGCCAGAACTTCCTTCACGCTCTTGAACTCGTACGTCCTACCGAACAACTTGGTGCGGAACAGCATCTTTCCTCCTTATTCGTTACTTGGTGAACATGAGAGTTTTCACCGACAGGGACACCAAGCGATCGCCCAACATCGACCGGCCAATATCGATATAGTCGCCTTCGCTCAGGCTGACTTCATCAATGGACAGCACGTCGTGCTGTGGCAGTCTGGCCTTGACTGCCTGACCCAAGGCCTTGCCCAGATCCCGTTCCATCACCAGGATCACGGGCACTCGCGGGGGCACCCTTTCCAGCTCGAACCCGGTAATCCATCCCGCCATTCGTTGCAAGTCCTCGTACGTCTCTACCGCACTCATGTCGAGAGCCAGTGCCACCGGGTCCTTGGCTGGATCAAGGTCCCAGCGGCGGTAGCCATCCAGAACCGCTTGCACAAAGCCCTCCTGCGTGGGCATCTGCCCATCCCACAGGGTGCGTACCACCGGAATGTTGCGCATCGGCAGCTTTTCCGGCGCGACCCAGATGGTCATACCGCTCAGGGTAATGGTTTCGTGGCTGGCACCCATGACGGTGGCGCGTTCGGTTTCGTCTGGATGCAACACGCGCATCTTGGCCAGACGAGGATGCTTGCGCAGCGCCTTGCCCAACAGAGGTCCGACATCATCGTAGATCGTCACATCCGCCAGGCTGTTGACAGGAGGATCGTCATAGTAAAAGTCGGCGACACCCCCGGAGATAAAGATCACCATTTCGGTGACCGGTTCACGCAATGGCGGAGTCTCCAGAAGCTGCTCCGCCAGGGGACTGACTTTGGCTTCCAGAGCTTCTACGATCAGGTCGGCCATCTGCTCAGCGAACCGCCACAGGACATCCATGTCGGCAGGATCACCCACGGCCAGCTTGATGCCCAGGTGCTTCAGGATCTTTTTGCCGCTCGGGGTGATCTTGCGCACGCGCCCCGTGGCGTGATCCACCTGGATGTGCCTTCCTCCGACCGAGAGAACGACTGAATTCATAAAATCGTTCTGACGGAAGGTGGCAATGTTGGTCGTGCCTCCGCCGATGTCGACATTTGTCGCCCAGGTATACTCTCGACTAGCCCACGCTGCGGCTCCCGAGCCGCGTCCGGCCAGATGAGCCTCCAGGCTCGGGCCGGCAACGGTCACCACAAAGTCACCAGCCAGAGGGGCGATCACGTTCAAGACGCGCCGTGCATTGTGCGACTTGGATGCCTCTCCGGTGATGATGATGGCCCCCGTGTTCACGTCATGTGGTGTGAACCCGGCTTCGGAGTAATCCGCGTGCAAAAGGGCTTGCAGGGCCTCAACGTCGACCTTGCCATTACCATCGAACGGCGTAAAGTGGATGGGGCTTCTGTACACCACCTCCTTTCTGGCTACATCCGCCCGCGCTTTCCTGGGCGGGCCATAACGAGCCTGCGGGTTAGATCCACCCGAGCCCGTCTCTGCCACGGTCAACTTGGAAAACACGACCTGCGATGTTGTCGTGCCAACGTCGATGCCGACGCTGATTAACTCACAAGATGCCATAACGTGTTACCTGGTTACCTCTCGCTTCCTACTAGAGTCCTCAAGCCGCTCGTCTGATACCGCTCCTGCTGAAAACGCCAGCGGGGCGAATCAGGCCCTTGGCTTGGGGCGTTTCTTCCTGGCTGCTTTGCCCCGAGCCGGTTTCGTCCGCGCGGGCAGAACCGGTGGCGCTGGTGGTGCCTGGAGCGCTGGCGCAGGGACGCTGACCGGGGCGGCTATCTCGGCTGCCGGAGCAGGTTCTGCCTCCTGTGCTTTCGGAGCGGGCTCCGCCGGGACGGGCTTGGGAGCGGCGCTCGGGGCGGGCCGTGCACTGGTGTTCTCACGCTTTGGTCTGGGTGGTACTTGCGCCGGCGTCCGCTTTGTCATCCTTGGCTCCGGCGCGAGTTCGGGTTCTGCTTCGGCCACGAGCCTGGGCGTAGGGGGCAGAATGATGTCAACGTCTTCATACGGGCGGGGGATCACGTGCACCGATACCAGCTCTTCGAGGCGCTGCGCGGCAGCGGCTCCAGCGTCAGTAGCGGCTTTCACCGCAGCTACGTCTCCGCGGATCATCACCGTCACATAGCCCCCGCCCACGAGGCCTTTGCCGACCAGCGCTACGTCGGCGGCCTTGAGCATGACATCGGCCGCCTCGATCGCGCTGATCAGGCCCTTGGTTTCGATCATCCCCAATGCTTCGTTCACGGGCGTCCTCCCGATCAGGCCTTGCGGAATGTGGTCTGTCCGTCTACCTCGAGCGAATCTACGATGGCAACAATGGCCGCATCCGTGGGCACGCCCTCGGTCCGGTCCGTGTAACGAGCGCTGCTGCCCGTGATGACAAAAACGAGTTCGCCCTCACCAGCACCAACAGTGTCAACCGCTACGAAGGGGACGCGCTCTGCCAGGGGTTTGTTGTTGGCAGTGACTTCCTGAACCAGGAGGAGTTTGAATCCACTCAGTTTTCCTGCTTTGACGGTAGATACAGCAGACCCGACAACCCTGGCGATGATCATACCGCTGCTCCTTCGCACAATATTACGGCAGCAAAACCGCAATCGCTTGTTTCAAACAAAACGCGCGCTGTGCCGGCACGCCGGCTATGCCTACTTCCCTGAAGAGGTTGGGCCCTGTTGGTCTGACCGCATCCTGACGCCCGTGAGGGAAGAGCACAAATGGAATCCTGTTGTACCAGAGCGGCCTCATCATACACCCTAATGCCAAAAGAGGCAAATCGGACGACATCTATCTGGGCCCGCTGTTGGGATAACGCTGCTGCAACACGCCAGCGTCGTCGCGCCAGCGTAACTCATCCAGAACCCCTACTATGACCGGTCGCACCGGGCTGTCTGGTCCCAGCTCCAGCAGTTGCCTGGCCGAGTTGCCCTCATCCAGATACAGCACCGTGTCACCAATGCCCGAGTCGACCATGTCCACGCAGATCAGCGGATCCGACCAACTGCGCCCGTCAGGATGAATCGGCTGGACAACCAGAAGCTTGAGCCCCACATAGTCTTTGTGTTTGATCACCGAGACCAAGTTGCCAACTACCTTGCCCAGATACACGGCTCAGCTCCCGGAACCACTGCGGGCGGGGATCATCTTGTCATCAACATACAGATCCTCAACGATGCCCACAATCCCCTGATCGACCGGGGCAAAACTGTGCTCCAGCACCAGGGCGCCTTCCCGCCCGCTGATCATAAACACGTGCTCGCCCACGCCTGCCTGCCCTGTTCCGTCCACCGCAACGACCGGGCGGCCTTTGTTGCTGCCATCGGGTTGCACCGGCTGCAGAATCACCAGCTTGACCCCTTGCAGGGACTGGTCCTTCTGTGTTGCTACTACGGTTCCAATGACCTTGGCGAGCTGCATACTTATCCTCTGGTCCAACGACGCGGCAAGAACCGTCTCACCGGCCTTTAGGCGGGTTTCTCTAGCTCCGGCTGGTATGCCTTGTGAAAGACCAACTGGTTCCCAATATCCCAGCGGTCGATGATGGCCATGATGACTGCATCTACCGGCTTCTTGGCAGTGATCTCGGTCTGCCGCGCCGAGCTGCCCGTAGCGTATAGAACATAGTCGCCAATGCCGCTGCCCACGGTATCCACTGCCAATACAACACCATTATGCTCCGATAGGTCCACCTCTACCCGCCGGACGAGCAGCAGCGTGAGGCCCTGGAATCGGGCTTCACGCCTGGTAGCTACAACCGTGCCGACAACCTTGCCGATGTACATCTGGGCCTATGCCTGCTTCCCGGATGCGGCCTGTTGCAGGATCTTGACCGTAGCGCTGGCGCCAATTCGGGTCGCGCCGGCGGCCAGCATCTTTTGCATCGTCTCATAGTCGCGCACGCCGCCCGCTGCCTTGACCCCCATCTCGGCCCCCACGGTGCGACGCATGAGCTCGACATCGTGCAGCGTTGCGCCGCCCGGCCCGTAGCCGGTTGAGGTCTTGACCATGTCGGCATCAGCCGCTCTGGCCAGCAGGCAGGCCTTGACCTTCTGATCGTCGGTCAGGTAGGCCGCTTCGATGATCACTTTGACCAGAGCGCGGTTGCGGTGCGCCACGTGCACGACAGCTTGGATGTCGCGCTGTACCAGCGCGTGGTCGCCTGCTTTCATCGCGCCAACGAGGATCACCATATCCACCTCGCTGGCCCCGTCGCAGGTCACCCGTTCGGTCTCGTATGCTTTGACCTCGGGGAGGGTAGCGCCAAAGGGGAAGCCAACCACGCTGCAGACCGCCACGCCGCTGCCGCGCAGCAAGTCCGAGCACGTGCGCACATAACAGGGGTTCACACAGACACTGGCGCACCGATACTGCCGCGCCTCGTCGCAGAGCGAGCTGATTTCTTCCGGAGTAGCGTCGGGCTTGAGTAGAGTGTGATCGATGTACTGAGCAACGCCGGGGCGAACGTTCTTGATACCGGGGACTGCTTCAATGCGCGCGGCGCCCGCGTCCACGATCTTCTGGACCAGCTCGGGGCACTTTTCGACGCACAGGCGGCACTCGGCGCAGGCCCCGCCTTGCACTACCGCGCAAGTGCGGCCAGCCGACCGCTTTTCCAACTCCTGCAGCACCTGGTGCGTGATGCGCTCGATCAGCGTCTTGACTTCAACGTCAGCGTCGCTCATCCATCCTCCGCTGGCCGGCCAGGTCGTCCCTGGACGGCCGGAGCAGTTGCTGTGGTCTTGTGGGACTGGCTGGTGGTCGCATCGCCCGCCAGCCAGAAGAACGCGCCTGGCCACATCCCGTCAGGGTGTGGCTGCACGGCGACAGTATACAACAAGTGAGCTACAAGTGTCAAGACGACTTTTCGGACTGCTGCAGTAGAACCACTGCCTCCGAAGCGACCCGCGCCATATGAACGAGTGTACTCCTGTCGTGGCTGAATGCCTGCTCCGGATCGAACTGGCCGGTGTAACCCGACGCCTTGAGCACGTTGTCCACCACGACCGCACAGGCGCCAGCTCGCAACCCCCACACCCGGGCCAGCACAAAGATGACACTCGCTTCCATCTCTGCACCCAGCACTCCCAGCCGCTGCAGGTCGGCGAAATGCTCGGCCCAGTCGGACTGCCAGTAGTTGTTGAAGGACGAACCAGGCCTGGAGTGGCGGGCATAGAATGAATCGGCGCTGCGCGTGGTGCCCACATGGTAGCGACCCCCTGTCGACTGCGCCGCCGTGATCAGCGCCTGCGTAACCTCCAGCGACGCCACGGCCGGAAACTCGGGTGGCGCGTACAGGTGTGATGCCCCATCGTAGCGCATGGCCGAGTCAAAGATGGCCAGGTCACCGATGTTCACCTGGTCAAGAAAGGTGCCGCAGGTGCCAATACGAATAAAGACTCGCGCCCCGATTCTGGCCAGCTCCTCCAGAGCGATCGCCGTGGATGGGCAGCCGATGCCAGTGCTGGTGCAGGAGATGGGCACTCCCTTGTACTGACCAGTGTAGGTCACGTACTCACGGTTCTGCGCGACCAGGTGGGCACTGTCCCACTGCTCGGCGACCAGCGGCACGCGCCCGGGGTCACCCGGCAGCAGGACAAAGGGCGCCACATCACCTGAATCGCAGCGAATATGGTATTGCAGAGCCATTGCTTTCCTCCCTCTTCTGGCGGTTGGTCAAGGCGTGTCGATACGGTAGCGGGCTACTGCGTATCCCTCGGCACCAGCTTGGCAATGGTGACACCCTCTCCGCCCTCGTTCAGCTCGCCCGGTCTGAATGAGGCTACCAAAGGGTGCTCGGCCAGGGTCTGGCGCACCACCTGGCGTAGCGTGCCTGTTCCCTTGCCGTGCACGATGCGCACAAAGGGCAAGGCAGCCAGATAGGCTTCATTGAGGTAACTGCTCAACTGGGGCAGTACATCCTCCACCCGCTGCCCTCGCAGGTGCAGCTCGACGTTCGGCATCTGCTTCCTGGCCAGTGAAACGTGCACTCGACTGGATCCCGCCGGGACAACCGCGCCCGGCCGTTTCTCGAGCTGAATCAAGGGCACCTTGGCGCGGAAGAGCCCCATCTGCACCTCCGCCTCACCCTCCAGCAAGTCAACGATCTGCCCCAACTGACCCAGGCTCGATACCCAGACGGTGTCTCCCCTGGCCAATTGTTCGCGGACGCTGGCTGTCTCCGCCTTGACCGAGGCTGGCGGTGGCTCCAGGGCTTGTTGCTTCTCCTCCAGCTTCTTCAGACTCTTGTGCGCCTGCTCCAGCCATTCTTTGGACTGGCCTTTGCGCTCGATGACCCTGCGTATGCGGGCCAGCTCCTCGGCAGCCTCCTCCAGCTGCGCGCGTGCCTCGGCCAGCAGGTCGCTGCGTTCGCGCTCTGTCTCGCGCACCAGCCGCTTGGCTTCGCGGTCCTTCTCGCGCGCCGCGGACAGCGCCGTCTGCGCAGCGCTGGTCGCCCGGCCCAGCTCGTGGCGCGAGCGCCTGACCCGCTCCAGCAAACGGTCCGCTTCCTGATCCTGGGTGGAGATAAACCCCTGAGCCTGATCAATAATGGGCTGCGGCAAACCCAGGCGCCTGGCAATGGCAAAGGCGTTGCTCTTGCCCGGCAGGCCCACAGTCAGCCGATAGGTAGGCGACAACGTGGCTACGTCGAACTCGACGGAGGCGTTCTCGACGCCCTCTGTGGCCTGCGCATATAACTTGAGCTCGGCATAGTGGGTCGTGGCCATGGCCGGTATCTTGCGCTGGAGAAGCTGGCTCAGAATGGCTCGTGCCAGCGCCGAGCCTTCGGTGGGATCGGTTCCGGCTCCCAGCTCGTCGAGCAGCACCAGCGATCCTTCGTCTGCCTCTGCCAGAATGTGGATGATGTTCCCGATATGCGAGGAGAACGTGGACAGGCTCTGCTCGATGCTCTGCTCATCGCCAATATCGGCATAGATGCCGCGAAAGACCCGTATCGCCGAACCATCGGCCGCGGGAATCTGCAGCCCGCACTGCGCCATCGCTGCCAGCAGCCCGACCGTCTTGAGAGCCACGGTCTTGCCGCCCGTATTGGGACCAGTGACCACCAGGATCGAAAAGTCCCCGCCCAACTCGACCTCGATTGGCACCACCGTATCGGCCGGCAGAAGCGGGTGGCGCGCCCGGATGAGGCGCAGGTACTCCTTTCCTTTGTCGGGCAGAAGCATTGGCTCGTTGGCCTTTAGCGCAAAGGCGTACTGTGCTTTGGCAAAGGCCAGGTCGAGCCTGGCCAGTGCAGCCACGGTGCTCTGGATCTCTGCGCTATGAACCGCCACCTGGGAGGTCAGTTCGCGCAAGATCCGCTCCACCTCACGCTGCTCTTCCAACTGGTGCTCGCGCCACTGGTTGCCCAGATCGACGATCGCCAGCGGTTCAACAAACAGTGTAGCCCCGCTTGCCGACTGATCGTGCACAATCCCTTGCACGCGGCCTCTGAACTCGGCCTTGATCGGCACCACATAGCGGCCCCCGCGCTGGGTGATAATGGCTTCCTGAAGGTATCCCGCCGCATCCGGGGAGGTGAGCAGGCGGCTGAGCTTTTCCAGTACCCGGTCGCGCGCGACAGCCAACTGCCTTCTGACGCGTGCCAGCGTGGGGCTGGCGCTGTCCACCACTTCGCCCTGATTGCTGATGCAGCGCTCGATCTCGGACACCAGCTTGGGGCACTCGACAATCCCCTGCGCGATCTCGCAGAGGGCGGGATAGGAGCCCGCTTTGGCCCCGGCTGCAGTGAGCTGGCCACGGGCGCCGGGCGTCGGGATAGCCCGCTTGAGCGTCCTAGCACTGACCAGAGTGGCCTGAATGTCCAGCAAGCCCTGCGGGTCGAGTATGGCATTTCGCTCGGCGTTCTTCGCCAGTTGGCGCACGTCCCTGGCTCCGCCGAGAGTGATTCCCGGCGCCACCGACAACAGCGCCTTGGCTTCGGCCGTCTCGGCTTGCCAGGCACGCACCCGCTCCACATCCGACGAAGCGGACAGGGCCAGTGCCAGCTCACGCCCGGCGGAAAAGGAGGTGTGCTCCGCCAGGCGGGTCAGGATCTTGCTCAGTTCGAGTGTCTCGAGGTACTTGGGATTCATTGCCCCGGCTCAACTCCCCGCCCGGCTATTCGTCTGCTGACCCATCTTGCTCGTCGTCTTCCCGGCGCACCCAGGAGAACTTGCGCTGCAGGGTGGAAGAGTAGTATCGGCCAAGCACATCATAGCCCACACTTCTTCCCCAGCGATGGAACACCCTGGGGTCGATGTATGACTTGAGGCTAGTGGTCAGGTTCCAGGTGCGGGTCTTGCCGGCCACAACTGCCTGCGCCTTGAGTTTGCCCAGCGCGAGCTGCTGACGCTCCAAACGCTGCTGCGCAGAGACCACCTTGCGCTCCGCGGCAGCAGTTTTCTTCTGGTATCTGGCCGCCAGTTTCCCGGCCTGGCCTTTGTCGCTGGCCGCCTTGCGCGCCTCACGTGCCTGGCTGCGCAGCGCTGCCAGCGCCGCTTTGAGCCTGGCCAGGTCCTCCCGCTGACGGTCCAGCTTTTCCTCTGCTGCCTGCTGTCGCTGGACGAGCTTGTCTCGGCGAACCCGCCAGCCTTCGGAAGCCTTCCTGGTGTGGTTGCAGAAGGAAGCTGCCTCAACGTTGGCCAGCGTCGTAGCCTGCCATTTTCTGTGTTCGGGGTCCTCGCGAGTGACTCCGGAAGCGGACAGACTTTCCTGGACGAGATGAGTAGCGTGATGGGTACGGAACACTTTGGCCGTCAGCCCGGGAAGCGCCTCCCCCAGGAACGCGTTCACGTCGTGGCTGCTGACCCCCGGGAAAAGGTGAGGCTTGTCTCGCGTCGGGTGGCGTTTGTCGTTGTTCGCCGCTCGAGCGGGCCTCGCATTCTGGATCAGGTCGGCCAGGTTCCGCGCCACCGCTTCTGGCAGAGCCAGCTCCTTGTCCCACAGGACCGAATCCTTGCCCAAGAAACGGAATTCCGCCACTCCATCGGGGCGCAGCGTCACGTGCTCGGGACGCAGCGTGGTCGCGCCGACCGTGTCAGCTTCATCCGGGTCTTTCTCATCACCCACTCGCAGCCCGAGTGCGTCGATGAGATACACCGCTGTGGCAATGCGCCTGCGTTTGGCATCATCTGAGACCAGGCCCTGCTCGATATGGTCCCGCACCTGCGCCAGGCGGCGGCTCAGCTCGGTGGCCTTGTCGAACTTGTGCGCTTCCCGTTCCTGCTTGGCCGCTGCCGTATCAGCCAGCCAGATGTACTTGGTCTTGTCCGAAAGAGTATCTTTCCAGCGGGCCACCCAGAGTCCATCCGGCTGCCAGACGATTTCTTTCCATTCGCCCGGAGGACGGGGTGCGTCGGGACTCAGGTTCAACGTCACGTCGCTCTGCCGCGCCCCTTCTTTCCAGCGCCCTCGCAGGGGGTGCTTTCCCCGTCCCATAAAAATGCCGCTCGGCTCGGTCATATAGGTTCCGAGTTCGCTCTGTTCGCCATTAACCAGTGCATAGCCATACTGCGCCTTGAGTTGAGCGCGTTCGGCCTTGCGCTCGGCAGCCCTGGCCTTGCGTTGTTCAGGTGACAGGCTCTCTCGCTGTGCCCGCTCGCTCTCAACGCGCTGCGTCGCCGGCGTCCAGTCGACCTCATTCACCGACAGTCGCGGTGAGACGTGCAGTGCCGTGCTCAAGTCCTGCATAAAGTTGCGCACAAACACGCTGTCCTGCACATAAGGCGTGCCCTGCTTGCGCGCCCAGGCCATGACCATCTCCTCCTGCTTTGGGTCGAGCGTGACGGGATTGCCCCGCACCGTAATCACCAGACCCCGGTACTCGGGCGGAGGAGGAATCAGGATGCCGTTATGCACGAGCGAGGTAAGGATGGTAATTGGTTTGCTTGCGGTTGCGTTTTCCATGTTCAGATGCATCACCCTGCGGAGCACAAATGAGGAGTGAACGCTGCCTCAGACGGAGCGTTCCATCAGCGCGGCTGGCTGGAACTAGAGCGCGGTCAGGATCTCTGCCTCACCGTCGGTCACAGCAATCGTATGCTCAAAGTGAGCACACAGGCTGTGGTCGCGGGTGACGACCGTCCACTTGTCACGTTTGACATAGACCGCCGGACCGCCGATCATCAGCATAGGCTCTGGCGCATAGGTCAATCCCGGTCGCAGTTCCAGTCCGGTGTGCGGTTTGCCCCAGTTGGGAATCAACGGCGCTTCGTGCATTTCGCGGCCGACGCCATGACCGGTGTATTCGCGCACCACGTCAAAGCCGTTGCTCTCGGCATGGTGCTGGATCGCGAACGAGACATCGCCCAACCTGTTCCCCGCCCGAGACACGGCTATGGCCCGATACAGCGCCTCTTCGGTTACGCGCACCAGCCGCTCTGCTTCGGGGGTCAATGTGCCCACGCCGATGGTGAAAGCAGAATCACCCACAAAGCCTCGATAGGTGCAGCCGCAGTCAATGCTCACTACGTCGCCATTGACCAACTTGCGCTTGCCCGGGATCCCGTGCACCAGCTCGTCATTGATGCTCACCGTAATGGTCGCGGGATAGGGAGCATCCTCGTAGCTCGGGTTCGGATAGTTCAGGAAGACAGGAATCGCGCCACGAGACCGGATCACCTCTTCCGCGATCTCATTCAACTCTGCCGTGGTGATGCCGATGCGAGCAGCGCGGCGTGCCGCATCGAGCGCCAGCGCCGTGATCCTGCCCGCCTCGCGCATTGCGGCGGTCTCCTCACGAGTCTTGACAATGATGGCCACGTTTCATGTCTCCCTGTGTCCAGTCTGGCTAAAAGGCTAGTATAGTGCCAGTCGGTTGAAGGGTCAATTTCGCGGGCGGAGCTGGTCGTTTCTCCACCCTGAAACAAAAAAAGGGCCGTCGGCCAACGGCCCTTGCGAGTTATCCTGTGGTTACGTCGAAGCGTTACAGGTCGTCTGCGTCCTCCGAGCCCAGCGTATCCTCATCGAGCTCTTCATCGTCCCAGTCGTCCACGTATTCAACCTTCTCCCAGGCCCCCTCAGCGCCACAGTCGGGGCAGCGGCGCGGCGGCTTGCCTCCTTCATGGAGATAGCCGCACTCCATACATTCCCATTCCGAATCCATCATCTCCCTCCCAACAACGCTGTGAAACACATGTGCTTTCAGTGCCATGATTCGCCGCCCGCCCTCTACCGGTCCAGTCCGTAGCGACGCGCAGCCAGGCGCAGGATATCGTTCACCAGAGTCTCGTAGGGCATGCCGCCGGCCCTGGCCATCATGCACAGGTCGCTAATGGTGGGATTGATCCCCGGCAGCGTATTGATCTCCAGCAGGTGCGGACGACCCTGCCCGTCGAGGCGAAAGTCAACGCGCGAGACGTCCAATCCCTGGATCGCCTCGAACGCCGCCACGGCCAGCCGCTGCAGTTCGACAGCGAGTTTCTTGCTGATCCTGGCCGGGCAGACATAGTTGATGCCCATTGGCACGTCGGATTTGATGTGGCTCGAGTAGATGCCCTTCTCCGATTCATCGAGCGGGCTCGTGTCAATCTCCAGGACCGGAAAGAGATGATAGCCCTGCTTGTTGTAGGCCGCGGAGAGCGGCTGCTCACCGGGCCCGAGTTTGTTGCCCAGCAGGCCGACCGTGAACTCTCGTCCTGAGAGGAACTGCTCCACCAGTGCTGGCTGCTGATAGTCAGCAATCAGCCGCGCCACGCGTGCGCGCAACTGGCGTTCATTCCGGCAGACCGAGTCTGCATCGATGCCCTTAGCCGTGCCTTCGCGCAGCGGCTTGGCGAAAAGGGGGAAGGACAGCTCCTTCCGCAGCGGCTCGTCTGCCCGTTCCATGACCTGGAAAGCGGCTGTCGGCAGGCCGTAGGACATCCACACCCTCTTGGCCATAGCTTTGTCCAGAGAGAGGGCGTGGCCAAGTATCCTGGCTGCCGTGTAGGGGATGCCCAGCATCTCGAGCATCGCCGGGACCTGCGACTCGCGGCTGTCCCCACGGTGACCTTCACAGATGTTGAAGGCGATGTCAATCTCGCCGCGCATCTGCTGCAGCTTCGGATACAGGTTCGTATCCCCTTCAAGAGGGACGACCCTGTGCCCTCCCGCCTCGAGAGCGCGCTGCAAGGCCAGAGTCGTTTCTTCCGAGTCCAGCTCTGCCGCCGCATCGGCCGGTTCACCGGCCGAGTGCGGGGCATTCTTCTTGAGGTTGAAAAGCAGTGCTACTCGGAGCGGACGCATATGGGTTCCCTGGTCCCCACCAGCGGGACAGTGACCGGAATTGCCCCGTCATCGCCATGATGGTTCAGGCTCTCGCCGTCCTCCACAGCCGATGGGCGGACGATCACGCCATTGCCATCGAGTAGACCCGCCACGCCCTTTTCGGCATGGGTGGGGTGTCCGTGCACCGGACAGGTCGGCGGGCAATCACCAGTATAGCCGTGGGGCAGGGGATAGGCGCTAATAGCGCCGGCATAGTTGCGTACGACCGCGACCTTGTCGGACATGTTCAGCAGGTACTGCGGCATAATCGGCACTTTGCCCGCACCGCCAGGCGCGTCCAGAGCAAAGGTCGGGATGGCCAGACCACTCGTATGGCCACGCAGGTGCTCGATGATCTCGAGGCCTTTGGCGATAGAAGTGCGAAAGTGCGAGATACCCTGAGACAGGTCACACTGATACATATAGTACGGGCGAACGCGAGCGCGCAGCAACGCTTGCATCAAGTCCTTGATGATATGAGGGCAATCATTGATGCCGCGCAATAGCACTGTCTGGCTACCCAGCGGGATGCCAGCATCCGCCAGCCGCGCGCACGCCGCAACTGTTTCCGGAGTCAGCTCGCGCGGATGGTTAAAGTGGATGTTGATAAAGAGCGGATGGTACTTGGACAGCATCCGTGTCAGCTCAGGGGTGATGCGCTGGGGCAGGAACACCGGCACGCGCGTTCCGATTCGGATGATCTCCACATGCGGAATGCTGCGCAGACCCTTCAGGAGCGGTTCCAGCGCGTTCTCACTGAGCAGCAGCGGATCGCCGCCAGAGATCAGAACATCCCTGACTTCAGAATGGTGAGCGATGTATTGAACGGCCCTTCGCATATCCTCAGGCCGCATCCGTTCCGACTTGACGCCGACCAGACGTCGCCTGGTGCAGTGCCGGCAGTAAGCCGCGCATTGGTCTGTGACCAGCAGCAACACACGGTCAGGATAGCGGTGCACCAGACCAGGAACAGGCGAATCCGCATCTTCGCTCAGCGGGTCGCGCAGTTCATCCGGCTGGATGACCAGCTCGTCCCTGGTAGGCACCACCTGACGACGGATCGGACACGAGGGATCGTGCGCATCCATCAGAGACGCAAAGTATGGCGTGATGGACATCCGCAGTCGTTCACAAGTAGTTCTTACACCCGCTTCTTCTTCAGGGGTCATCTCGATCACGTTCTTGAGTTGTTCGGGTGTGTTGATGCGGTGACGAAGCTGCCACCGCCAGTCGTTCCAGTCCGAATCGGGCACATCTCGCCACAGGGGGGCGCGGCGCGATGCTGTCTTGCGGGTACTGGCCACAAGCGCGCCAGTACCGTTAGTACCGGGCGGCTCTTCTAATTCCACCGTTCTCTCGCTTTGCATAGACATCGTATGTTCCTCCAATCAACCATCTCCGGCCAGGCCGGCAGAAAAGCACGAGGTGTCCCTCGATTTCAAGGCGCGATTGTATCACAGGATGTTCTCTATGCTTGACCAACGGGGTACAATCGCAGAGGATGTTGAGTGCTGATTGGGGTATCATCAAGTACAATTTTGGGTACTGGCCTTCTTGACAACTGGATGGATGCTGCTATGATTCTCAACAGAAGCTGACCAGGTCCATCGACAATGATGGGTTTGGCCACTGCTATTATCTTGTCGGTTCGCAGGAGTATGGCCATTGGACATTCTGGTGGTCAATGCACAGTCGGTGTGGGTCAATCGCATCCGCAGTCGGTTGGAGGCAACAGGAGCTCGCGTCTCGGTCGCCGCCAATTCGGCTCAGGCCGCGCGGATGATGGAAGAGGCGGAGGAATGGCCGGACGCCATCATCGTCGCACACCGCATGTTGGAGGAAGAGTCCGACTCGCTCATGGGAGCACTACGGGTTGATGAGTGGCAGCCGATCATCATCCCCACCGATTTTCAGCACCTGAGTCAGGATCCCACGCAGGTGCCCCTGCGTGGTGAAGAAGTACTGCGCCGGCTGGAAACGCTCGCCATCCGCCTCAAGGGAGTCTTCGAGCCAGCAGCTCACCAGACCATCCGCGTGGGCCGGCTCACGGTTGACCCCGGCCGCAAAGAGGTGGTCTTTGCCGCGCGCAGGGTACCGCTTCCGCCCATACAATTCCGCCTTCTGCTCTACCTGGCGCTCAACGCAGGGCGCGTGGTCGACCAGCGCGAGCTGGTGCGCGAGATCTGGGGCTACGCCAGCGCAGAGGGAGAAGCACGGGAGATGATCAAGAAGCACGTGCGGCTGATTCGGCACAAGCTCGGCTGGACGGATGAGAGCACAAACTATCTCAAGTCCGTTCGGGGCTTTGGCTACATGCTGAGCCCGCCGCCAAGAGCTCGCAGCCGTAAGGCTGGTGAGGGCAGCGACTCATCGGGCTGAGGCCGCTTCCTCACGCCCTGCGCCCGAATCGCTAATTCTCCAGAAAGCAGCGCACCCCACGCACAATGCCAAGAGCCATCCGGTCGGTCTCATTGGCCAGGACGTGGCCGTCCGTCAGCAGGAACCCCAGTTCGATGATAGCCCCCGGCGTCTCCAGCGCGACCTCATGGAAGGCATGGTAGTTCAGCATGTCGTCGGTGATGGTCGAGGGATGCGGCAACAGGCCCGTGGCGGCCTCATACTCCTTGTACAAACAGTCGACCAGCCTGTCCTCCGTCTGAGGTATCGCGCTGTCCACGACCCTAGCCACCTTAAAGCCGCTAAGCCCTTCGGCGATGCACGAGTCGGCATGGATGGCCACCAGTGCATCGGCCTGATAGCCTTTTAGCCGGTCGTCGAACTCTTCCAAGAGGTCGACCTGATAACCCTCGTCGCGCAGCCAGGTTGCCGCCAGTGTGGCCACCGCCAGATTCACGTCCGCCTCGCGCAGGCCGCTGGCACACACCGCACCCGGGTCGCCTTCCGGGCCCGAATGGCCCGCAATGATGCCGACGAGTTTGTTGCGCAGGCCGGGCGTTACGCGTGCCTTGTGTGGTGTGAGAGACGGGCGGGCGGTGCTGGTCGGTGTTGCTCTGTCACCATGCCCGGGAAGCAGGGGCAGGACCTGTGGCAGCTTTGCTGACCAGCGATGCGATTGCAGCAGAGCAATCAGAATCGAACCCATAGCCAGTACCAGGACGACCAGCCACAGGGACCTCAGCAGCCGCCAACCTCGCGTCGGCGTGCTCCTGGACTTGGCCTTTTTGCCGGGGGAACGGTTGGGTGCGCTCATCTGGCTTGCCTGCCCGGTGATGATAGCCGGCTTCAGCGATGGCGTCAATCACTCGCCGAGAGGGGCCGGTCGCCTGGTCTGTTTGTGATTCGGCCAACCGTAGGTTATGATAAGGCGCCTCAGCTACAGCACCTGTACGAAAGATACATGGAGACCAGCATGTTGGAAGCCTTCTTTACCCCACAGTCCGTAGCGGTGGTCGGCGCTGCTCGCGAGCCGGGCAAGCTCGGCTACGGGGTTCTCAGCAACATCATCCAGTGCGGCTACACCGGACAAGTCTATCCCATCAACCCCAAGTCCGACGAAATCCTGGGGCTCAAATGCTACCCCACGGTCCTGGACGTTCCCGGCCCGCTCGACCTGGTAGTCATCGTGGTGCCTGGCCGTTTCGTTCCGCAGGTAATCGAAGAGTGCGGCAAGAAGGGAGTAAAAGGTGCGATCATCATCAGCGCCGGCTTCCGCGAAGCGGGTATGGAGGGCATCAAGCTCGAGCGCCAGGTTCTGGATATCGCCGCCCAGTATGGCGTGCGCATCGTCGGTCCCAACTGCCTGGGCATCATCAGCACCTATACTCCTCTGAACGCCTCCTTCGCTGCGGGAACGCCGCCTCAAGGAGGGATCGCTTTTATGTCCCAGTCCGGTGCCCTGTGCACCGCGATCCTGGACTGGGCGTTGGCCAAAGGCATCGGCTTTTCTCACTTTGTCAGTCTGGGCAACAAAGCCGACGTGAATGAGGTCGATCTGCTGCAGGCGTGGGAGTCAGACCAGAACTCGCGCGTGATCATCGTCTATATGGAAGGCCTCGGCAACGGTGCTCAGTTCATGGAGGTAGCCAGGCGAGTTACGCGCCGCACGCCCGTGATCGCGGTGAAATCGGGCAACACGGCTGCAGGATCGCGCGCCGTTTCGTCGCACACCGGTTCTCTGGCCGGATCCGAGCGGGCCTACAACGCGGCGTTCCATCAGACTGGCGTGCTGCGTGCGGCGTCGATCGAGCAGCTTTTCGACTACTCCGTGGCCTTTGCTTACCAGCCGCCGCTCAAGGGCCGCAACATCGCCATCGTCACCAACGCTGGCGGCCCCGGCATTATGGCGACTGACGCTCTGGAGAGCAATGGCATGAAGCTGGCTGCCCTTGCTCCAGAAACCATTGAAACGCTGCGCCCCAAACTGCCCGCCTCGGCCAATGTCTACAACCCGGTCGATGTCATCGGTGATGCACTGGCAGACCGCTATGAGCACGCTGTGAAGACGGTAATCGCCGACGCCAATGTCGACGGCATCCTGGTCATTCTGACACCTCAGGTCTATACGCAGATAGAGGAGACTGCTCAAGTGATCGGTCGACTGGCGGCCACGGCAGACAAGCCGATTCTGGCCTGCTTTATGGGCGAAGAGCGCGTCGGCCCGGGCATCAAGATCCTCAACGAGCATCGCGTGCCCAACTACTCCTTCCCCGAGCGCGCTGTGGGTTCACTCAAAGCCATGGCCGACTACTGGGAGAGCAGCCACCTGCCGATGCCCAAGTACGAAAGCTTCCCCGTCGACCGCGACCGCGTGGCCCGCCTGTTCGAACGCGTTCGCAGCGATGGCCGCCTCTCACTCGGTGATGCTGAGGCGAGGGACGTGATGGAGGCCTACGGCTTTCGGATTCCACGCTCTGTGCTGGCCAAGACGGTGGACGAAGCAGTTGAAGCAGCCCGCACCATCGGCTACCCGGTGGTAATGAAAGTGGCCTCGCCGGATATCCTGCACAAGTCTGACATCGGCGGCGTGCGGCTCAATGTGCGCGACGCGGAGCAATTGCGCGACCTGTTCGACCTGTTGATCTATCGCGCCCAGCGCCACATGCCCGACGCTGATATCTGGGGCGTGCAGGTCCAGGAGATGGTACCCAGAGGCAAAGAGGTCATCATCGGCGTCAATCGTGACCCGCAGTTCGGCCCGCTGCTGATGTTCGGGCTGGGCGGCATTTACGTCGAAGTGCTGAAGGATGTCACCTTCCGCATTGCCCCTGTCTCCAGAGCAGAGGCCACCGAGATGATCGATGAGATTCGTTCCTACCACCTTCTGCGCGGGGTGCGCGGAGAACAGCCATCCGACCTGGATGCAATCGTCGATGCCATCCTGCGCGTCTCACAACTGGTGACGGACTTTCCCGAGATCGTAGAAATGGATATCAACCCCCTCATGGTCCATGAGGCGGGCAGAGGGGCAGTGGCTGTGGATATGAGATTTGTCCTCAAGGAGAACAAGTAATGGTCACCCTGTACATCACGTCGACAACTCCGTATGCCGGCAAGAGCGCCCTGTGCGTGGGTCTGGGCCGTCGTTTCCAGAAGGACGGCTACAGAATCGGCTACATGCGCCCGCTGACCACCGCCAAGACGTGCATCGGTGAGTGTGTCGTGGACGAAGAGGCGGGCTCGATGCAGCAGTTGCTGGGGCTCGCCGACTCGGCCTCTGCCATCTGGCCAGTCTCCCTAGATTCGGTCGCTGTCGAGGGGATCTTGCGCGGAGAAGAGCGCGACTATGTTGCCGTGGTCAAGTCTGCCTTTGCCCAGGTCTCCAGGAACAAGGACATTGTGCTGCTCGAGGGCGGCAGCCGCTCGAGCCAGGGTCTGGCCATTGGCCTCGCGGCAGATCTCATCGCCGAGATGGTCGATGCGAGGGTCCTGGTTGTCGCCAAGTACGACGTGCCTGCTGTGGTGGTTCTGGACGACCTCCTGGCCGACAAGGCCAGGCTTGGGAAACGCATGCTGGGCGTCGTGCTCAACGGGGTAGAGCGCAACCGCCTGGACTATGTCCGCCAGCTTGTTGTTCCATTCCTGGCCAAGCGCGATATCCCGACCCTGGCCGTTATGCCGATGGAGCGCGTCTTTTCCTCCGTGTCGATCCGCGAGCTGGCCGATGCGCTTCAGGGTGACATTATCTGCCGACCGGACCTGGCCGGCGAGTTGGTTGAGAACCTCATGGTTGGCGCAATGAGCGTCGACACCGCCCTCACCTACTTCCGCCACAAGCTCAACAAGGCCGTCATCACCGGCGGCGACCGGCCCGACATCCAGCTCGCTGCTCTCGAAACGTCCACCAGGTGCCTGATCCTCACCGGCAACCTGCGGCCCAATCCGCTGATCATCAACCGCGCCGAAGAGTCGGGCGTAGCGATCCTGATGTCCAAGCACGACACGATGACCACCGTTCAGATCGCCGAGCAGACTATGAGCCGCACGCGCTTCCATCAGGAGAAAAAGGTCGAGCGCTTCCAGCGGATGCTCGCCGACACGATGGATTTCGACATGCTCTACCAATCCCTCGGCCTGCCCACGAAACAGGGCTAGGGGCGCAATGTCTCGAAAGCGGTGAGAAGGAGAATCAGACCATGACCACGCTGATCGACGCCATCGTCGCGCGAGAGATCCTCGACTCGAGGGGCAACCCTACGGTAGAGGTTGAGGTCCTGTTGTCCGGGGGAGCGGTTGGCCGCGCGGCTGTTCCTTCCGGTGCGTCTACCGGAGTGCACGAGGCCGTTGAGCTGCGCGACGGCGACAAGAAGCGCTACGGCGGCAAGGGCGTGCTCACCGCGGTCAAGAACGTCAACGAGACGCTGGCCCTCGAGCTGGCGGGCTGGGACGCTCTCGACCAGGTGGGCATCGACGAGTTCATGTGTGAGTTCGATGCCACCACGAACAAGAGCAAGTATGGCGCCAATGCCATTCTTGGCATCTCGTTGGCTGT
>Ga0116142_10001151_pt1 | contig 32606 bp, 29 predicted proteins | sample AD_UKC033_MetaG_FD_89785 | JGI IMG/M metagenome (GOLD analysis project Ga0116142, IMG submission 89785) | Active sludge microbial communities of municipal wastewater-treating anaerobic digesters from USA - AD_UKC033_MetaG | ecosystem: Engineered > Bioreactor > Anaerobic > Digestate | place: USA... | reverse complement strand
CGCGTCATCACGCAGCCTGCCAATGCCACCGAGCAGTGGCTGGTCAACACCGTGCGCGCACAGGCCGACCAGGCGGGCATCGGCATGCCGGAAGTCGGCATCTTCGACTCCCCGCAGCCCAACGCCTTCGCCACCGGCGCGCGACGCGACGCCGCCCTGGTCGCGGTCAGCAGCGGGCTGCTGCGCGCGATGAACCAGAAGGAAGCCGAAGCGGTCCTCGCCCACGAAATCAGCCACGTCGCCAACGGCGACATGGTGACCCTCACGCTGATCCAGGGCGTCGTGAACACCTTCGTGATCTTCCTCGCCCGCGTGATCGGCGGCCTCGTCGATCGGCGCGAGGACGGGCGCGGCATGGCGTATTTCGCTACCGTGATCGTCGCCGAGATCGTGCTCGGCATCTTCGCGAGCATGATCGTCATGTGGTACTCGCGGCACCGCGAGTTCCGCGCCGACGCGGGCGGCGCGCGTCTCGCCGGCACCACCAACATGATCAGCGCGCTCGAGCGCCTGAAGGCGGGACAGCCGCAACCGCTACCCGCCCAGATGGCCGCCTTCGGCATCGCCGGCGGCAGAGGTGCAGGCCTGAGAAAGCTCTTCATGAGCCACCCGCCGCTCGATGAGCGTATCGAAGCGCTGCGTACCGCGCGCCTGTAAGTCCATGAACGAAGCCACCACGGCAGGCGCCGCAGCCGGCGGCGCGGGACGCATGCTGCGCGCGATCGTCGCCTGGTTCGACTCGGGCGACGTGAGCCCGGCGCGCGCCGGCGCCGGCGCCGGCGCGGCAGGCGACGATCGCATCGATCTTGCGCGCATCATCCCGTTCATCGGCATGCACCTTGCGTGCCTGTTCGCGTTTTCGGTCGGGGTGAGCCCGGTGGCGATCCTGGTTGCGGTGATCGCTTACTTCGCGCGCATGTTCGCGATCACGGGCTTCTATCACCGATACTTCTCGCACCGCTCGTTCAAGACGTCGCGCATCGGCCAGTTCGTGTTCGGCGTGCTCGGCGCTGCGGCCGTGCAGCGCGGGCCGCTGTGGTGGGCCGCGCACCACCGGGTGCACCACGCCTACTCCGACCGCAAGGAAGACCCGCACTCGCCGCTGCAGCACGGGTTCCTGCGCTCGCATATGGGCTGGTTCCTGACCAAGCGCGGCTTCGTGCCGGACCTGAAGCGGGTGCGCGATCTGCTGCAGTTCCCGGAGCTGCGCTGGCTCGACCGCTTCGACATCTTCGTGCCGGTGCTGCTCGCGATCGGGATGTTCGCGCTCGGCGCACTGCTCGAGCGCGTTGCACCACACCTCGGCACGAACGGCTGGCAGATGCTGGTCTGGGGTTTCTTCATCTCGACTGTGGCGTGCTACCACGGTACCTACACGATCAATTCCCTCTCGCACGTCTTCGGCCGCCAGCGCTACCGCACCGGCGACTCGAGCCGCAACAACTGGCTGCTGGCGCTCGTCACGCTCGGCGAGGGCTGGCACAACAATCACCACCACTACCCGAGCGCCGCGCGCCAGGGCTTCTATTGGTGGGAGATCGACATCACCTATTACATGCTGAAGCTGCTGTCGTGGCTCGGCATCATCTGGGACCTGAAGCCGGTGCCGATCTCGGCCCGCGACCATTCCGCCCGGCGCATCAAGAGCCCGCGTTGATCCACTTGCGGTAGGATGGGCGCTCATGAAGTGCCGCCACCGCAACCTGAACCTGCCGGAGCGCAGCGCGGCGCACGCAGCGGGCTGATGTCACCTGTCATTACGGAAAAGGTCGCGCTGGCCGGCTTCGGTCGCATCGTCGGCGACGATGCCGTGCTGACCGACGCCGACGCCACCGCCCCCTACCTGGTCGATCACCGCAAGCTGTACGAAGGCAAGGCGCTCGCCGTGCTGCGCCCCTCGACGGTCGGAGAGGTCTCCCAGCTGCTCGCCTTCTGCAACGGCACGCGCATCGGCGTCGTACCGCAGGGCGGAAATACCGGTTATTGCGGCGGCGCCACCCCGGACGACAGCGGCCGCCAAGTTGTGCTGTCGCTGGGCCGCATGGCGCGCATACGCTCGGTCGACGCGGTGAACTACTCGCTGGTCGCGGAAGCCGGCTGCATCCTCGGCGACCTGCAGAAGGCCGCCCTGGAGGTCGACCGCTACTTCCCGCTGAGCCTCGGTTCGGAGGGCAGTTGCCAGATCGGCGGCAATCTTTCGACCAACGCGGGCGGACTCAATGTCGTGCGCTACGGCATGACGCGCGAGCTGGTGCTCGGCCTCGAGGTGGTGCTCGCCGACGGCCGCGTGCTCTCGACGCTCGGCGAGCTGCGCAAGGACAACACCGGCTACGACCTGAAATCGCTGTTTGTCGGCGCCGAGGGGACGCTCGGGGTGATCACCGCGGCGAGTCTCAAGCTCTCGCCGCGGCCGCGCGCGCTCGCCACCGCCTTCGTCGCCGTGCGCAGCGTCGCTGCGGCGGTCGACCTGCTCAACCTGCTGCGCGAGACGAGCGGCGATCGGGTCAGCTCCTTCGAGCTGATCCCGAACATCGCGATCGAACTGACCACGCGCCACATCCCCGGCGTCGCGCAGCCGCTCGCCGGCGAATATGCCTGGTGCGTACTGTGCGAGCTGAGTTCCTCGCGCGCGACCGACGAAGTCGACGCAATGCTCGAAAGTGCGCTGAGCGATGCGATGGACGGCGGGCTGCTCGAGGACGCCGCACTCGCGCAGAACGAGCGCCAGCGCGCCGCGTTCTGGCGCCTGCGCGAATCGATCCCGGAGGCGCAGCGCATCGAGGGCCCGAGCCTGAAGCACGACGTGGCACTGCCGATCGGCGCGCTGCCCCGCTTCGTCGCAGAGGCTTCGGCGTGGATCGCCGAGCGCCTGCCGCAGGCGGTGCTGGTGGCCTACGGCCATGTCGGCGACGGCAACCTGCATTTCAATGTCAACGCGCGCCGTGGCGCGGACCCGGTGGCGTTCGTCGCCTCCGCCGACGAACTGCACCGCCATGTCCACGACCTCGTCACCTCGCTTGGCGGCAGCATCAGCGCCGAGCACGGCATCGGGCGCCTGAAGGTCGACGAACTCGCGCGCTATGCGCCACCACTCGAGCTCGAGTTGATGCGCTCGATCAAGTGCGCTCTCGACCCCAACGGCATCATGAATCCCGGCAAAGTACTGAAAGCCATATGACCGGATCCGAATCGAGCTGGCCGCGCCCCGCCGCCGCCTGGTACAGGGTGGCCGTCATGATGATCGCCTGCATCCTGTCGTTCATCGACAGGGTGCTCGTCGGGCCGATCCGCGCCGAAGTGGCGGCGATCGCCACAGCCGACCGGCTGGCCGGCAGGAGCAGCTGAATGTCCACCGCCGGCCGCTGCGCCCACTTGGCCGGCGCGGTGCTGGTTCTCGCCGGCTGCGGCCGCCAGGCCGAGCCGCCGTCGGGGCCGCCCGCCGGTGCCGCTGCCCCCGCGGCGCAGCGCATGCGGATCGCGGACGGTGCGCCGCGCATCGCACATGCACCCGACCGCGTGCACATCGACTACCGCGTCTATGGCCAGGGTGAACCGCTGATCGTCCTGATCCACGGCTGGTCCGGCGATGCCAGCTACTGGCGGGCGCAGGTCGCCGACCTGTCACGCACTTACACCGTCGTCACGCCCAACCTCGCCGGCCACGGCGCGTCGGGCCGCAATCGCGCCAGCTGGAGCATCGAGGCTTTTGGCGACGACGTTGCGGCCGTGCTGGCGGAGTTGCCCGAAGGCCCCGTGGTACTCGTCGGCCACGCAATGGGTGGCGTCGTGGCACTCGAGACGGCGCGGCGTGCGCCCACGCGTGTCATCGGCATCGTCGGCGTCGAAGCCTTCGACGACATCGGCGCGCCCCGCCGCGCAGGGGCGGAAGCCGCCGCCGCGGCACGCGTCGCGCGCCTGCGCGAGGATTACATCGGCACGGTTCGCGAACTCGTCTCGCAGCAGTATTTCGCGCCGGACGCCAATCCGGCCTTTGCGCGCAGCATCGCCGACGACATCGCGCTCGCGCCGCCCGAAGTGGCCATCGCCTCGTTGATCGCCATGGACAGATACGACTACGGCCCGGCGCTCGCCGAATTGCCAGCGCCGCTCGTCGCGATTCTCTCCAGCCTGCGCGGCGCCCCCGACATCGCGCGGATACGCTCGCAGGTGCCGGGTTTTCGCGCCGAGATCATGCGCGGTCGCGGACATTTCCTGATGATGGAGGACCCGGCGGGATTCAACGCCCTGCTGCGCAGGGAGGTCGATGCGTTCGTGGCCGCCACGCCCGGCGCGGTCGCCGTGCAATGACGGGCGACGCGCACTACCAGCGCTACCGGCAGTTGAGCGTCCTGCTGGACCAGGCGTTTCGCGTGCCCGGCACGCGCTGGCGGTTCGGTTTCGACGCGCTGATCGGGCTCGTGCCCGGCATCGGTGACTTCGCCGGCGCGCTGTTCGGCGCGTACGGCGTACTGGTGGCGCGTCGCATGGGCGCCCCGCTCATGCTGCAGGTGAGGATGCTCGGGAACGTGCTCATCGACGCGACGCTCGGCGCCGTGCCGCTGGCAGGTGACCTGTTCGACTTCGCCTTCAAGACGCACAAGCGCAACGTCACGCTGCTCGAGGACTGGCAGCGCGACCCGCAGCGTGTGGTGCGGGACACGCGGCTGATGCTGATCGTCGTGCCACTCGCGATCGTGCTGATCGCGATCGTGTCGCTGGCGCTCGCCGTCGCGGGGCTCGTCGCGCTCCTACGCTGGCTCGGCTGAACCTGCGGACCTTACTTCTTGGCGGCAGCCGCCGTCGCAGGCGCGGCTTCAACGCTGAGCCACGCGATCAGGGCCGTGCGGTCTTCGGCCTTCGCCATGCCCGCAAAGGCCATCGTGTTGCCCGGTACGAGGGCGCCCGGACGCTCCAGCCACTTGTCGAGGGTCGCGACATCCCAGGTCAGGTTCGCCTTCTTGAGCGCGGGGGAATAGTTGAAGTCCGGCGCCGAAGCGGCCTTGCGCCCGACGACGCCATTCAGATTCGGACCCACCGACGCCGGGGCACCTGCCTTCAGCTGATGGCAGGCCTGGCACTGGATGAACATCAGCTTGCCGCGCTTCAGCTGCGCCTCGGTCGGCGCGGCATCAGCCGCCAGCGCCTGCGCTGACAGGACTACGGCAAGGGTCACGGTGGACAGAATCGCGCGCAGCATCGGCAAACCTCCCAGTGGGACTGCGTGCAAGTCTACTGCACCAAGCTGAACGCCAGCTTAAGCACTTTCCGCTAGCTTGCGACCGCAGGCCGGTCGGGCGCGATGGCCGCGCAGCGCAGGTTGATCCACCCGAGCGCGAGCGTGATCGCATCGGCATCAATGCGGGTCCACGACGTCGCGAGTGGCTCGGCAGCACCCGCCTCGCTCAGCATCAGGATCAGCGCATCGCGCCCGCCCGCGAACGGCCAGTCCTCGGCGTGCATTTCGACTTCGAGGTCGCGTCCCTCCGGGGTGCGAAAGCGCGCGCGGCCACCCTGGTCGTGCAGGTCGATGCTGTGCAGGTCACGCAGTTCGGCCTTGCGCCCGCTCGGCGACCAGCGCACGCGGCAGGTGAAGAGCCGCGCCTGGTAGAGCGGGAACCAGGTGAATCCGGCGATCTCGTGTTCGAGCTCGTTGCCGGCAATGAAATAGCGCCGTTTGCGATACCAGTAGAGGTCCTCGCCCACGAGCAGCCGATAGTCGATGTAACGCGCCTCGTCGGCCGCATCGTCGCGGCACGCGTTGCCTTCCGTGCCGCCGACGAATTGCGTGACTTCCCGGCGCAACACGAGGTCGCAGCCGACGATCGCCTCGAGGTCATCGAGGCGCAGTCCCGCGATCTGGCGTGGCGAGCGGTGCAGGTGCCTGAAGTCCAGGGGACTGCGCAGCGTGTACTGGCGCACGCGCACCCCGCCGCCCGGATTCGGCGCGAGGCGCAGCAACACCTGCCGGCGCAGCCGCTCGGGCTCATCGTGCAGGAACTCTTCGGTGTAGAGCACGTGCTCGCCGAGCCAGGGCACTTCGATGCGCGCCACGATCGTGCGCACGCGCAGCTCGGAACCCTCGGCGCGCGCGGAATCCCCGCCGCGGCTGAAGACCAGTTGCTCCGAGGTGTCGTAGATGCCGGGCCACCAGCTCGCGAGCACGGCGACCTCGTCGGCATCGGTTGCGCTGGCGATCCCGGAGGCAACGACCGCAATCGCCACTAAAGCGAGGGGTCGCAGCGCGTTCATTGCTGCGGCTTTGCCACCCGGATCAGGCCTTCCTGCGCCGTGCTGGCGATCAGCCGCCCGTCGCGACTGTGCAGCGTGCCGCGCGCGAAGCCGCGCGCGCCGGAAGCACTGGGGCTGTCCATCGAGTAGAGCAGCCAGTCGTCGACACGCGGGGACCGGTGGAACCACATGGCGTGGTCGATACTCGCCATGATCAGCTGCCCCGAGAGGTACGCCGTGCCATGGGGGCGCACGGCTGTCGCAAGCAGGCTGTAATCCGAGACATAGGCGAGCAGGCAGCGGTGCAGGTGCTCGTCATCGGGCAGGCGCCCGACGGCACGCAACCAGACGTGCTGCGTCGCCGCCATCTGCTGCGGCCGCACGTAGTCGAAGGGCTCGACCACGCGGAACTCGAAGGGGCGCTGCTGCTCGAACATGCGCCGCTGCTTCTCGGGCAATTGCTCGAGCACCGCGGCCGGCGGCGTACCGTCGTCTGTCAGCTCCTCGGGCGGCGGGACATCGGGCATCGGCACCTGGTGCTCGAGGCCGGGCTCGCGCACCTGGAATGACGCCGACAGGTTGAAGATCTGCTCGCCGTGCTGGATCGCGACCACGCGCCGCGCATCGAAACTGTGGCCATCGCGTGCCCGGTCGACGTGGTAGACGATCGGCGCGTTGAAGTCGCCGCGGCGCAGGAAATAGGCGTGCAATGAATGCACGTCGTGCGACTCGACGGTGGCATACGCGGCCATCAGCGCCTGACCGAGCACCTGCCCGCCAAACACCTGGGGCGCGCCGATGTCGCGGCTCTCGCCGCGGAACAGGTTCACCTCGATGCGTTCGAGCTCGAACTCCCGCAGCAGCTCGGCAACGCGCAGGTCCATCGTGCTCAACTTCCCGTGACGCCGAGACGCTTCTGGATCGCAGGGCTCGTCGTCGTGTACTGCAGGAACTGCTTCTTCGCCGGGTAGAGGTGATGCTGGATCGCGAACGCCGCCAGCGCCGCCTCGTGGAAACCCGACAGGATCAGCTTCTTCTTGCCGGGATAGGTGTTGATGTCGCCGACCGCGAAAATGCCGGGTACCGACGTCTGGAATTTCTCGGTGTCGACCTTGAGCGCTTTCTTCTCGAGCTCGAGCCCCCACTCCGCGATCGGCCCCAGCTTCGGATGCAGGCCGAAAAAGGCGAACACGTGGTCGGCCTCGAGCGCATGCATGGTGCCGTCGCGCGCCTTCACCTCGATGCCACGCAGTTTCGCGGCGTCGGTGCCGGCGCCATCGACGATCAACGCATGCGCGAGCCCCTCGATGTGGCGCAGCTTGCCCGCCGACTCCAGTTCGCGCATCCGCGCCACCGACGCGGGGGCCGCGCGGAACTCCGCACGCCGGTGCACATGGGTCACGAAGGTGCCCTTGCCGGCGAACTCGTTGACCCAGTCGAGCGCGGAATCGCCACCGCCGAAGATCACGAGGCGCTTGCCGAGGAAGTCGGCCGCGTTGCGCACGCGGTAATGGATCTGCTTGCCCTCGAACTGCGCGGCCCCCTCGACGCCGATCTGGCGTGCCTGAAACGAGCCCACGCCCGCGGCGATCACCACGGCGCCGGCATCGAAGGTCGTGCCCGCCGCATTGCGCACGTGAAAGCGCCCCGAATCGAGCCGCCGCAGCTCGCACACCTCGGAACCGAGGTGGAACTGCGGGTGGAACGGCTGTGCCTGCTGCATCAGCCTGTCGATGAGTTCCTGGGCGCCGCACACCGGCAGCGCCGGGATGTCATAGATCGGCTTGTCCGGATACAGCTCGGTGCACTGGCCACCCGGTGCCCGCAGTGAATCGAGCACATGGGCCGAAATGCCCAGCAGACCGAGTTCGAAGACCTGGAACAGGCCGCAGGGGCCCGCGCCTATGATGACGACTTCCGCATTGATCGGGTTCAATCTCGCCTCCCCGTGAACGAAGGGAAATTCTAGCAGCACGGTAGCCCGGGGCCGCATTGGCCGCCCTCGGGCCAATGGGACTATATTGGGCACCGGCCAGCAGCAAGTCTGCGGGAGATCTCTATGCTTACGATCAACGTCAATGGCACTGATCGCGCGGTGGACATCGACCCGGAGACACCGCTCCTGTGGGTTCTGCGCGACGCGATCGGGCTCACCGGCACCAAATTCGGCTGCGGCATGGCCCTGTGCGGCGCGTGTACCGTCCACCTCGACGGCCGGCCGGTCCGCGCCTGCGTCACGCCCGTCAGCGCGGTCGGGACCGCAAAGATCACCACCATCGAGGGTCTATCCGCCGACCGCAGCCACCCGGTGCAGAGGGCCTGGATCGAACTCGACGTGCCCCAATGCGGCTACTGCCAGTCCGGCCAGATCTTGTCGGCGACCGCGCTGCTCGCGGGCAACCCGCGACCGACCGATGCAGACATCGACGCCGCGATGTCCGGCGTCATCTGTCGCTGCGGCACCTACCAGCGCATCCGCGCGGCGATCCATCGCGCCGCCGAACTCGCCGCGGAGACGCGGTCATGAACGCCCGGCCCGGCTGGAGTGCGCTGTCGCGGCGCGACTTCCTGAAGAGTAGCGCCGTCGGTGTCGGCGGGCTCGTCCTGGCAATTGACCTCGCCGGCTGCTCGAAGCCCGGCGCAACGGACGGCGAGACCCGGATCATCGAGTCGAATGCGTGGCTGCGCATCGGCACCGACAATTCCATCCACTTCCTGTGCGACCGCTCCGAAATGGGCCAGGGCGTGTATACGGGCCTCGTGACGCTGCTCGCCGAGGAACTCGAGGTCGACCCGCAACGCATCCAGGTCGCCTTCGCACCGGCAGGCGCCGCTTACGTCAATGCGCTGCTCGGCGGCCAGATCACGGGCGGCAGCACCAGCCTGCGCGATGGCTGGGAGAAACTGCGCATGGCCGGCGCACAGGCACGCGAGATGCTGAAGACCGCCGCGGCGCGCGAGTGGAAAACCACGGCGAGCTCCTGTCGGGTCGAGAACGGCGAAATCATCTCCTCCTTCGGCAAGCGCTACACCTATGGCGAGATGGCAGAGGCCGCCGCCGCCCTGCCCGTGCCGACCGACCTCAGGCTGAAGGACCCGGACGCATTCAGGTGGATCGGCAAGCCTTCCGCCCGGCTCGACACGCCGGCGAAGGTCGACGGCTCGGCGATCTACGGCATCGACGTCAGGTTGCCCGGCATGCTGTATGCGTCGCTCGCCATGCCGCCGATGCTCGGCGGCATGGCAAGGAGCGTCGATGACGCCGCGGCCCGGGCCATGCCGGGCGTGCAGGCCGTCGTGCCGACGAGTTCGGGCATCGCCGTCGTCGCGGACAGCTGGTGGCAGGCGCTGCAGGCGCGCAGTGCGCTGAAGGTCGAGTGGGACGGCAGCGCGAGTACGGCGCTGAACGACGGCGCGATCCTGCGCGGGCTGAAGAAGGCTGCCGCGGGGAATGGCATCATCGCACGCCAGGAGGGCGATGCCGATGCCGCGCTCGCCACCGCGGCGAAGGTCGTGCGCGCCGAATACCAGTTGCCGATGCTCGCGCACGCGACCCTCGAGCCGCAGGTCTGCACAGCCGACGTGCGCGCCGACGGCTGCGATATCTACCTGCCGACGCAGGCACAGGGCGCAGCCCAGGCGGCTGCGGCACACGCTGCGGGGCTGGAGCCCGCGCAGGTGAACGTCCATACGACCTTCCTGGGCGGGGGCTTCGGCCGGCGGCTCGAGGTCGATTTCGTGCCCGCGGCCGTCGAGGCCTCCAAGGCCGTCGGCAAGCCGGTGAAACTGCTGTGGACGCGCGAGGACGATACGACCCACGACTTCTACCGCCCGCCGGCCTATGACACCGTGGCGGGCGGACTCGATCGCGACGGCAAGCTGGTCGCCTGGAAGTTCCATATCGTCGGACCGTCGATCACCGCGCGCGTCTTCCCCGGCGCCGTGCCGCCGGGTAGCGTCGATCCGTTCGCGGTCGAGGCCGCAGCCAATTATCCCTACGACGTGCCGAACGTGCTGGTCGACTGGGTGCCGCACGAAGTCGGGCTCGGCGTGGGCTACTGGCGCTCGGTGAGCCACGCACTCAACTGCTTCGTCGCCGAGAGCTTCATGGACGAGCTCGCGCTCGCCGCCGGCCAGGAGCCGGCGGCATTCCGCCGCGCGTTGCTCGCAAAGCAGCCACGCTACCTGGGCGCACTCGAGGTCGCACTGCGCCGCTCCGGCTACGGCAAGGACCAGCCGGGCCGCTTCCGCGGGATCGCCGTCATGGAGGGCTACGGCACCTACATGGCACAGGTGGCCGAAATCTCGCTCGAGGACGGCAAGGTGAAGGTGCATCGCATCGTCTGCGCGGTCGACTGCGGCCGGGCGGTGAACCCCACGATCGTCGTCGCGCAGGTCGAGGGCGCGATCCTGTTCGGCCTGTCGGCCACGCTGTGGGGCGAGATCAACGTCCAGGGCGGCCGCGTTCAGCAGAGCAATTTCCACGACTGCCGCGTCGTGCGCATGAACGAGGTGCCGGTCATCGAAACCCATCTGATCGAGAGCGACGAGCCACCCGGTGGCATCGGTGAACCCGCCACGGCACTGGTCGCGCCGGCCATCTGCAACGCCATCCATGCGGCGACCGGCCGGCGCCTGCGCTCCCTTCCCCTCGCGAGGCACAACCTGGCATGAGCAGCAACAGCGACCTGCAGAAACGGCGCGAGGCGGCGATACCGCGCGGCGTCGGCAACAGCACCGCGATCTACGCGGATTACGCCCGCAACGCCGAGATCCGGGACGTCGAGGGCCGCCGCTACATCGACTTCGCAAGCGGCATCGCCGTGCTGAACACCGGGCATCGCCATCCGGCGGTCGAGGCCGCGCTCGAGGCGCAGATCGGGCGCCTCACCCACGCCTGCTTCCAGGTCACGCCTTACGAGAGCTATGTGGCGCTCGCCGAGGCGCTCAATGCGCTCGCGCCGGGCGCGACGCCGAAGAAGACGATCTTCCTCACCACTGGCGCCGAGGCGGTCGAGAACGCGATCAAGATCGCGCGCTACCACACGCGCCGCTCGGCGGTGATCGCCTTCGCCGGCGGGTTTCACGGCCGCACCCTCGCCTGCAGCGCACTCACCGGCAAGGTGATGCCCTACAAGGCGGGATTCGGGCCGATGATGCCCGAGGTTTTCCACGCGCCCTTTCCCATCGCGTACCACGGCGTCAGTGCGGACGATTCGCTCGCTGCGCTCGAGCAACTGTTCAAGGCCGACGTCGACCCGGCGCGCGTCGCCGCGATCATCATCGAGCCGGTGCTCGGCGAAGGTGGCTTCTACGTGGCGCCGGCCGACTTCCTGCGACGCCTGCGCGCGTTGTGCGACCGGCACGGCATCCTGCTCATCGCCGACGAGATCCAGACCGGCTTTGTGCGCACCGGCCGCATGTTCGCGATCGAGCATGCCGGTATCGAGCCGGACCTGATGACGGTGGCCAAGAGCCTCGCCGGTGGCGTGCCGCTGTCGGCCGTGATCGGCAAGGCCGAAATCATGGATGCGCCCGCACCGGGCGGCCTCGGGGGCACTTACGCGGGCTCACCGCTCGGCTGTGCCGCAGGGCTCGCGGTCCTCGAGGTGATCGAGCGCGAGCAGCTCGCTGCGCGCGCCGTGGTGCTCGGCGAGCGGATAGTGACGCGCCTGAAGGCGCTGCAGGCGCGCCATGCCTGCATCGGCGAGGTGCGCGGTCTCGGTGCGATGGTGGCGATGGAGCTCGTCAGGAACCGCAAGGCGGACGCCCCCGATGCTGAGCTGACGAAACAGCTCGTCCAGGCCGCGGCCAGGCGTGGGCTCGTGATCCTCTCGTGCGGGATCCACTCCAACGTGATCCGCTTCCTCGCGCCGCTGACGATCGAGGACGCGCTGCTCGAGGAGGGGCTCGAAATCCTTGAGGCCGCGCTCGACGAGGTGACGGCCCCGGCCGCGGGCCTCGAACGCCAGGCCCAGGGGTCCTAGGCGCGCCCCGCGTTGGAATCGGTCGGCGTGTGGAAGTACTCGCTCTCGCTCGCGAGTTCCTCCATCAGTCGCTTCAATTCGGCCATGCGACCGGTCGCAGTGCTGATCGGCATACAGTCCTGGCAGCGCGGGTCGCCGCAGGGCTGTCGCGAATAGAGCCAGTACTGCACCGCGCCGGCGAGCAGGCCGTCGGCGATGTCCCACAGATCCGCGTCCTTGTCTTTGTCGGCGATCTTGTTACCTAGATCGACCGCCTTGCTGAAGGCCGCGTCAAAACTGTTGCCGAGTTCGCTCATGGAGGCATTGTAAGCTACCGGGGCACTCTTCGCCGACCCGACCGCTGCGCGGGCTTCCCGGACGGGAATACGCGCTCGGCCGTCAGCACCCGCGGCCGTGCCGGTTCGCTGTGCGCCCGTGGGCTGGGCGCATTCGCCGGCTCAGAACATCCTCATCCCGATCCACCACGCGATCGCGGCGAAGAACGCCGAGGCGGGAATCGTGACCAGCCATGCGAGTACGATGTTGCCGGCGATGCCCCAGCGCACGGCGGACGCGCGCTGGGCCGTACCGACGCCGATGATGGCCCCGGTGATGGTGTGGGTCGTCGAGACCGGAATGCCGAATGACGTGGCGCCGAACAGGGTCAGCGCGCCGGCCGATTCGGCCGCAAAGCCGCCGACCGGCCGCAGCTTCGTGATGCGCTGCCCCATCGTCTTCACGATCCGCCAGCCCCCGAACAAAGTACCGATCGAGATCGCGGCATAGCAGCTGATGATCACCCATACCGGCAGGTGGTCGCGCGTCGTCTCGCCGGCCGCGATCAGCAGCAGCCAGATGATGCCCATGGTCTTCTGGGCGTCATTGCTGCCGTGGCCGATGCTGTAGAGCGCCGCCGACACGAGTTGCAGGCGCCTGAACACCCGGTCGACCCGGTGCGGCGAGAACCGCAGGCAGATCCATGAGACCGCCACCATCCACAATGCGCCGAGCACGAGGCCGAGCATCGGCGCCACGACGATGAACGCCGACACCTTGATGATGCCCGGCGCGAGCAGCGGCGCGGTGCCGGCCTTCGCCATCGCCGCACCGATCATGCCGCCGATCAGGGCGTGCGAGGAACTCGACGGGATTCCGTAGTACCAGGTGATCACGTTCCACGTGATCGCACCGACGAGCGCGCCGAAGATCACGTGATAGTCGACGAAGTCGGGATCGATGATGCCCTTGCCGACCGTCGTCGCGACTTTCAGGTGGAAGATGCCGATGGCGACGAAATTGAACATCGCGGCCCAGACGACCGCCTGGTACGGCTTCAGCACACCGGTCGATACCACCGTCGCGATCGAGTTCGCGGCATCGTGGAAGCCGTTCATGAAGTCGAACAGCAACGCGAGCACGACGAGCATCGCGAGGGTCGTCAGGACGATTTCGCCGCTCATCGTCAGCCGTTCTCGAGCACGACGCCTTCGATCACGTTCGCGACGTCCTGGCACTTGTCGGTCGTCGCCTCGAGCAGTTCGTACACGGCCTTCAGTTTGATCAGCTGGCGATCGTCTCGCTCGTCGCGGAACAGCTTCGAGACCGCCCCGCGCATCACGCGGTCGGCATCGGATTCGAGTCCGTCGATGTCGAGGCTGATCTTCATGATCTCCTTGGCGTTCTTCATCGAGGAGAGCAGCCCGATCGCCGTCTCGACCCGCTCACAGCAGATCTGCACGAGATTGGCGAGATGGATCGCCTCGGCAGTGAGGTGCTGGATGTCGTAGAGCACCAGCGTCTCCGCGGTGTCCTGGATCAGGTCCAGGATGTCGTCCATGCGGGAAATCAGCCTGTGGATCACGTCCCGGTCGAACGGCGTGACGAAGGACCGGTGCAGCAGCTCGACCGCCTCGCGCGTGACGCGATCGGCATCGTGTTCGATCGTTTCGATGCGGGAAATGCGGGCGGCCCGGCCATCCACATCGCCGTAGTCCTGCAGCAGCTCGAAGAGCTCCCTGCCGCCCTTGACGATCAGTGCGGCATGTTCGTTGAACAGCGTGAAGAACTGGCCCTCGCGAGGCATCAGGGCTGAAAACAGGTTCATCTCGGGCTCCGGTCGCGCAGGGGCGGTCCGTTCGTGGGGCTTTTGTGCGGTGATTATTACACAGGCCGGACGGCCCGCGCCGCGCGCGCTATCTTGTACGGATGACCCGTATCGCGCTACTCGATGCCCACCTCGCCTTCGGCCTGCTGCCGCTGCTCGACGGCGCCGACCTTCATGTCACGGCCGGCGAGCGCATCGGCCTCATCGGGCGCAATGGCACGGGCAAGTCCTCGCTGCTGGCTGTCCTCGCGGGACGCCAGGACCTCGACGCAGGCGAAGTGCAGCGTCGCGACGGCCTCTCCGTCGCGCTCGTCGAGCAGGAGCCCGATCTGCCGGCGGCACCCACGCTCGGCGCGAGCCTCGCGCTGCGCGGCGGCGCCGAACGCCTCGACGAGGCCGCGCGCGCCGCGCTCACGGTGCGCGTCACGGCGCAGCTCGACCGCTTCGGCCTCGCGCCGGGGCAGCCGTCGAGCGGCCTGTCGGGCGGGGAACGCAAGCGCGCCGCACTCGCCCTCGCCTTCGCGCTCGAGCCCGGCCTCCTGCTGCTGGATGAGCCGACGAACCATCTCGACATCGCCGGCATCGAGCAGCTCGAGGCACTGGCGGCCGGCGCTGCGACGCTCGTCGTCGTGACGCACGATCGCCGCTTCCTCGATCGCGTCGCGACTCGCATCGTCGAACTCGATCGCGGTGTACTGCGCTCATATCCCGGCAATTTTGCGGCCTACGAGCGCGCGAAGACACAGGAGCTCGCCGCCGAGGCGGTCGCGAACCGCCGCTTCGACAAATTCTGGAAACAGGAGGAAGCCTGGATCAGGCAGGGCGTCGAGGCGCGCCGCACGCGCAACGAGGGGCGCGTGCGGCGGCTCGAGATGCTGCGCCTCGAGCGCAGCAGGCGCCGCGAACGCACGGGCGACGTGCGCTTCACGCTCGCTGCGGGCGATCGTTCAGGCCGGCTCGTCATCGAGCTCGACCGCGTGAGCGTCAGCTTCGGCGCGCGGCCGATCGTGCGGGACCTGTCGATGCGCATCATGCGCGGCGATCGCATCGGCCTGATCGGGCCCAACGGCGCCGGCAAGACGACGCTACTGCGCCTCATGCTGGGCGAACTCGAGCCGGACTCGGGTACCGTGCGCACCGGCAGCAACCTGCGGGTCGCCTACTTCGACCAGCTGCGCTCGCAGCTCGATCCCGAGCGCACGGTCGCCGAGACCATCAGTCCCGGCTCCGACTGGGTCGAGGTGGGCGGGGTGCGCAAGCACGTCACGACCTACCTCGCCGAATTCCTGTTCCCGTCGCGCCGGGCGCGCTCCCCGGTGCGCATGCTCTCCGGCGGCGAGCGCCACCGCCTGCTGCTCGCCCGCCTGTTCGCGCAGCCCGCCAACCTGCTGGTGCTCGACGAGCCGACCAACGACCTCGACATGGAATCCCTCGAGCTGCTGGAGGAAACGCTGCAGGGCTACGGCGGCACGCTGCTGCTCGTGAGCCATGACCGGGAGTTCCTCGACAATGTGGTGACCCAGACCCTCGTCGCCGAAGGCGACGGGCGCTGGCGCGAGTACGTCGGCGGGTACAGCGACTGGCTTGCGCAGCGCGGCGTGGCGCCGCGCGAGGGCGCAACCAGCGCCGCGCCGGTGCGCGATCGCACGCGCGTGCGGCAGCGCTTCGGCTATCGCGAACAGAAGGAGCTCGATGCGCTGCCGGCGGCAATCGAGTCGCTCGAGGCGGAGAAATCCGCGCTCACCGCCGCGATGTGCGCGCCGGACTACCATCGCGCCGGCCCCGCACGCGCCCGCGACGATGCGGCACGGCTCGCCGCGATCGACCACGACATCGAGGCGGCCATGGCGCGCTGGGAGGAGCTCGAGGCGCGCCGCGCGCAGTAGGCAAAAAAAACGCCCCGGCGGATTGCTCCGCCGGGGCGCCGGTACCAAGCCGGTCAGCGCTTCTCGACCGGAACCACGTCGGCTTCGAGGCCCACGTTGGCGTCGCGGTAGAAGAACAGCAGGCCTTCCTGCGACGGCGAAGCCGTCTCACCACCCTCCGGTGCCGTCACCGTCAGCATCGTGAGACTGAGCGGCGCCACGCCCGCGGCCGGCGGTGCCGACACATCGAAGCGCGGCAGACCCGGTGTGAACACCTTGCCGTCGATGTAGTCGGTCAGGTTGCCCGTGAAGTAGTTGTCGAACGCCAGGGCCGAGATGACCATCTGCGAACTCGGGCTGGCGCCCATGACCGACAGCGGCGCGGTCAGGATCACGTTGCCCGACTCGAGATCGGTGTCGGCGTAGAAATACGCCGCGGCCGTGCCGGTCCTGAGGTTGTACACGTACACCGCGGTCTGTCCGGTGGCGGCAAAGCCCGTCAGTTCGGCCGTGTAGAGCACGAAATCGTCGACGCCGTCGGCGTCGACATCGAGATACACGTCGAACTCGGCCGGATAGCTCGGGTGGGCGCGGGTGCCGTAGGTGCTGACCGCGACCTGGAGGCCGAACTGGCCACCGCCGATGCCCACGAGGCGCGCACCGAGCGCCTGCATGTCGACCACGGCGAAGTTCTCGCCGGGGCCCGGCAGCTGCGAGCGCGGAATGCGGGCACTCGTGCCGAGCAGTGCGAACGGCTCGACCACACCTGCCTTGGCGGGCGCCAGATTGAGCAGCGGCAGCTGCGCCGAAGTGTGGTCCTGCGGAATGACGACCCCGGCGCCGATCGCCTGCACCAGTGCCGCCTTCTTCGGCAATACGTGCCACGGCACGTGCACGCTGTCGGCACCGTTCTTCAGGGTCAGGTAGCCGTCGTACTCCGCGGCCTGCAGCAGCGCGCCATTGCCGCCCTGCGAGCCGCCGGCTCCGGTGTACGGCCAGTCGCCGAGCTTCGCCGGATTGATCGACAGGGTCACCCTGAAGGTCGCGGTGCCGTTGGCCGGAACCGTGACGGTCGACGGGGCCGATATCGTGACCGCGCCGCTGCTCGCGTCGTCAGCATAACGGAACGACTTCTGCACCGAATAGCGGCGCGTCTTGTTCGAGAAATTGCGTACCTTGACGGTGCGCCGGAGCACTTTCGGGTAACTGACGCTGTGATAGCCGAACGACAGCGCGGGCGTCTTGGTCGCCGCGTCCCACATCGCCGTCGTGGCCGCGAGCGCCTTGTTGACACGCACCTCGCCACCGCCGATGCGGGTGATCGGCACGAGGATCTTGTCCTCACCGGACGGCGCCCGCTGATACACCTCCGGATCGGCCGTGTTGGCGAGCAGCGCGCGCACCAGGGTCGGCGTCAGCGAGGGGTTCTTCGAAAGCAGCAGCGCGGCCGCGCCCGACACCATCGGCGCGGCGCCCGACGTGCCGCCGAAGGCTTCCTCGCCGTTGCCGCTGCCGGCGATCGCCGACACCGACGCGCCCGGCGCGCCGATTTCGGGCTTGATCGCAGCGAAGCTCGTCGACGGTCCACGCGAGGAGGTGCCGACGATCCAGCCCTGGCGCGACTGCGCATTGGCCTCCGAAATCGTGGCCGACACCACATTCCCGGCGTTGGTCGCCGCGCGGATCGAATTGGCGACCGCCTGCGTGACCACGAGCGTGGGCACGCACTGGCCGCTGCACTCGCCGCCATTCGAGAACGACACGGCGTCGCCCGGGGCGACGAGGCCGAGGATCACGGCGGTCGCGCCGGCAGCCGTCGCATTGGCGACCTTGAGGCTGATCGCGCAGGTGCCGCGATTGATCAACGCGATATTGCCCGCCACCGTGGCCGGTACCGAGCCCGCATCGCAGGCCAGGCCGGCAACCGGCACGACCTCGCCGCTGGTGGTGCCCGCAATGGGTGCCCACTCGACGGTGGCCGTGTTGGTGTAGGTGCCGGCAATGCTCGCCGGCGAATCGATGACGAGCGGGTACGCCAGCGCGCCCGGCACTTCTGTCTGCGCCACGCTCAGGACTTCGGGAGTCGAGCCCGGCGAGCCGGTGATGAACGGCCGGTCGGCGCTGTTGCCGGCCGAGGCCACGACCACGACGCCGGCATTCACGGCATTGATGCTCGCGAGCGCAGTGTCGTCCTCGATCTGGCCGTAGCTGGAACCGATCGACATGTTGATCACGTCGACCGCGTCGTCCATCGATCCGTCGCCGTTGGGATCGAGCATGTAGTCGAGCGCCTGCAACATCGCCGCGCCGTTGCAGGACGTCGAAACGGAGCTGCAGACCTTGGCGGCGATGAGCTTGACGTCGGGCGCCACGCCCTTGTGCAGGCCGTCGGCCGACAGGCCGCCGATGATGTCGGCGACGTGCGTGCCGTGGCCCTGGAAGTCGATCGGGTCATCGTCCTGGACCGCCGCTGCATTCGGCCACTGCTCGCCGATGAAGTCGTGGCCCTCGACGACCTTGCTGGTCGGGAACAGTCCGTCGCGCGTGGTGTTGCGCGAATCGACGATCGAGCTGCCGTACGCAGCTTCATAGGCGGCCAACGTGCCTTCACCGCCGAGGTTGTAGTGCGTGTAGTCGATGCCCGAATCGATCACGCCGACGGTGACGCCGGCGCCGGTGGCGCCCTGCGCCTGCGCGATCGCCGCGCCGATGTAGGGGACGGTGGCGGTCAGGTCGAGGCTGTACTCGCGGGTCGGCCGCACCGACACGACGTCGCGGTAGCTCGCGACCGAATAGAGCTGCTCGGCATCGATGCGCACGATCACCGAGTTGTAGGCGATGCGCGTGCGACCCACTTCCCGGCCGCCGAGCGCCAGCAGGCGGGCGAGCATCGCGTCCTGGTCGCGCGACAGCGTGGCGCTGTGCACGCGCTGTTGCTGGCGGTTGAGCAAGCCGCCCAGGCTCTTGGAATTCTGGCCATTGGCGACCGCGAGCGGCTTTCCGGCCAGCTGCACGATCACGTCGATCTCGCCCTTGACGTCAGCGAGCGAGGGGTCGATCTTGCGCGATCCGATGACCGGCGTCGCCAGGGCGAGCGCGGTGGCATCAGGAAGTGAGCCCGCGGCCGCTGGAGCCGCGGAACTTTGTGCGGCGAACGCCGCGAGGCTCGCAGCGCACAGCAGCACGGATAATTGATGCTTCATTAATGTCCCCCTGGATTGAAGATTCTGGTTTCTGAGGCATCCGCCCAGTCGGATGCCGGCTTGCGCCGAGCATATCAGAGCGCAAGTCAAGTGGTTGCATCACAGAGTGTGAATTTTCTGCGAACTGTTATGTCAAACAAGTCGACGTCGTTGCTGGTCCTCCTGATGCTCTGCGCGTGGCCTGTCCCGCACGCGCGGGCGCAGACCACTGCCCTGGCGGCGGCGATCGAGGCGCGCGTTTCGACCGCGGTCCTCCAGGGCGAACTGTCGATCCGCGGCCAACCCATCGCGGCAACCGCCGCGATCGCCGACTTCTATACGCGGCGCGGTTTCGCGCCCGCCTGGACCGATCCACGCAACGTCGATGACCTGCTGCGCGCGATCGTCGACAGCGCCGACGACGGCCTGAGCCCTGCCGATTACCACCTCGCCGTGCTCGCGCAGATGCGGCCCCAGATGCGCCTGGCGGACACGACCGACTTCGGGCGCGCCGACTTCGAACTGCTGCTGACCGACGCGATCCTGCGCCTCGGCTACCACCTGTGGTTCGGCAAAGTCGATCCCGAGCAGTTCAGCGCAGGCTGGAACATGAGCCGCAGCTTGCCCGGGCTCGATGCCGCCTCGGAACTCGAGGCAGTGCTCGCCACCGGGCAGCTCTACCGACAGATCGAACGCGCGCGGCCCGCGCATCCGCTGTATGAGGCACTGCGCGGCGAGCTGGCGAAAATGCGGCGCGTCGCGCTCGCAGGCGGCTGGCCCGAACTGCCCGAGGGCCCGACCCTCGAGCCGGGCACGAGTGACGCGCGGGTCCCGGTGCTGCGCGAACTGCTTGTCGCGACCGGCGACCTCGCAGCGCCTCCCCCGCCGGAGCCGCAGGCGGCGCCGGCTGGCGATCCGTTGCTGTACGACGCCATGCTGGTCGATGCCGTCAGGCGCTTCCAGAAGCGCATGGGACTCAATGTCGACGGCCGCATCGGCAGGGGCACCCAGGCCGAGCTGCGCGTGCCCGTCGAAGACCGCATTCGCCAGCTCCGGGTCAATCTCGACCGCGGCCGCGTGCTGCTGTACCAGATGCCGGAGGAATTCCTGGTCGTCAACATCGCGGGCGCCGAAGCCGCCTACCTGCGCGGCGACGAGGTCCTGTGGCGCAATCGCGCACAGGTCGGCACGCCCTACCGAGAAACCCCGGAGTACCGCTCCGAACTCACCTATCTCGTGTTCAATCCCACATGGACCGTGCCGCCCACCATCATCCGCAATGACATCCTGCCCGCCGCGCGCCGCGATCCCTACTCGATTACGCGCCGCGGGCTCAAGGTGCTCGATTCAAGCGGCGCCGTGATCGATCCAGGCAGCGTCGACTGGTCGCGGTTCAGGACCGGCCACATCCCGTATACGCTGCGTCAGGATCCGGGGCCGGACAACGCGCTCGGACGCGTCAAATTCATGTTCCCGAACCCGTACAACGTCTACCTGCACGACACGCCGTCGAAATCGCTGTTCGACAGGGACACGCGCACCACCAGCTCGGGCTGCGTGCGCATCGAACAGCCGCTCGAACTCGCCAGGCTGCTGCTCGACGACCCGGTGAACTGGAACGACGAGGCGATCGCCGCGACAATCGAGCGGGGCGAGATACAGAACGTCACGTTGCGACGGCGCGTCCCGATCATCCTTGCCTACTGGACGGCCTGGGTGGATCCGCTGGGCGTGGTGAATTTCCGGCGCGACGTCTATGGCCGCGACGCGGCCTGGGCGAAGGCGCTGGATGCCCCGTTCAGCTTCCGCCGCCAGCCGCTCGTCGGCGGGCCCTGAGCCACGCGCCGCACTCCGGCGGCGCCGTTCACCGATACCCCTTCGCCTGCAGCGCGAACAGGTGCGCGTACCTGCCGCCGAGCGCAACCAGCTCCGCGTGGCTGCCGCGCTCGATGATGCGCCCGCGCTCGAGCACGACGATCTGGTCGGCCATGCGCACGGTGGAGAAGCGGTGCGAGATGAGGATCGTGATCCGCCCTTCGGCGAGCTTGCGGAAGTGCTCGAAGACGTCGGCCTCGGCCTGCGCGTCCATGGCGGCAGTCGGCTCATCGAGCACCAGGATATCGGCGCGCGTACGCATGAACGCGCGTGACAGCGCGATCTTCTGCCACTGCCCGCCCGAGAGGTCCCGACCGCCGCGGAACCACTTGCCGAGCTGGGTCTGGTAGCCTGCGGGAAGCATCTCGATGAACTCGTCGGCCTGCCCGCGCCCGGCGGCCACGCGCCAGCGTTCCTCGTCCTCGAAATACTCCTCGTCGCCCGCGCCGATGTTCTCCCCGACCTGCATCTGGTAGCGCACGAAGTCCTGAAAGATGACCCCGATGCGCCCGCGCAGCGCATCGCCGTCCCATTGTTCGAGATCGAGCCCGTCGAGAAGGATCCGGCCACGGGTCGGCCGATACAGGCGTGTCAGCAGCTTGATGAGCGTGGTCTTGCCCGAGCCGTTCTCGCCGACCAGCGCGACGCTCGCCCCGGGCGGCAGATGCAGGTTGATGCCGCTCACCGCCGGTTCGGTTGCATCCGGATAGCGGAACTCGACGTCCTCGAAACGCACGCCGTCCTCGGGGTGCGGGCCGTAGACCAGCTCGCCGCCCTCGCCCGGCAGCTCGGTCTCGAGGTACTCGTACAGGGTCGACAGGTACAGGTTGTCCTCGTACATGCCGCCAATCGCCGTGAGGCTCGCCGATACGGCGGACTGGCCCTGGCGGAACAGCATCAGGTACATGGTCATCTCGCCGAGCGTGATGACCGCGCGCACCGCCTCGATCGCGATCCAGGCGTAGGCGCCATAGAGCGTCAGCGTCGCGATCAAGCCGAGACCGAGCCCCCACGCGTCGCGGCGGATCGCGAGCGCGCGGTCCTCCTTGTAGAGGCGCCGGAAGATGTCGCGATAGCGCTCGAGGAAACGCTCGCCGAGGCCGTAGAGCTTGACCTCCTTGGCGTAGTCCTCGCGCGCGAGCACCGTCTCGAGGTAGGCCTGCATGCGCGTCTCGGGCGAGCGCCAGCGAAAGAGGCGAAACGCATCACCGGAGAACTTGGTCTCGGCCACGAACGCGGGCAGGCCGGCGATGATCAGCACGACGACCGCCCATGGCGAGAACTGCGCGAGCAGCACGGCGAAGCTGACGATCGAGACCGCGTTCTGCGCGAGCCCGAAGGTGCGCATGACGAGCGACAGCGGGCGGCTCGATGCCTCGCGACGGGCGCGCGTCAGCTTGTCGTAGAACTCGGAATCCTCGAAATGGGCGAGATCGAGCGTCAGCGCCTTCTCGAGGATCATCACGTTGACGCGCTGGCCGAGCTGCGCGCGCAGCAACGACTGGCACAGCGACAGCATGCGCTGCGCGGCCGCCACCGCGGCGACCAGCACGCCCTCGACGACGACGAAGCGCAACGCGACCGACGGGTCGTGGGTGCTCGACACCGCGGTCACCACGGCATCGACGATGCGCGCGCCGACCCAGGCCACCGCGGCCGGCAGCACCCCGGCCAGCCCGGTGAGCACCCCGATCGCGATCGTCAGCCGCCGATTGGTCGTCCAGACGAGCGACAGCGCCCGGCGGCTGTACAGGAACACACCGAAGAAACCCTGCAATGACGCGTCGTTCGGCCCGGGCGGCAGGCTGTCCCGCGCGCGGCGGGCGGATGGCTTGTCGGCCGACGGGCTCATTGCCCATAGTCTGAAGCAAACGGCTAATCTTGGCGGCGTGTTTCGTCCCGGCTGCCCGTTGCTGCTGTCGCTCCTGCTCGCACCCGCCGCAGCGCTGGCGCAGGGCGATACACGCGCAGAGCAGCAATTTGCGAACTATGCGTTCGCCCACGAACTCGGCTCGGGCCTCTACCAGGCGGGCGAGCAGCTCCTGCAGATCTACCGCTTGCCGCTGCGCTGGGAATACCGCGAGGCGACCCGCGACACGCCCGGCATCTCGCTGCTGCTGCCGGCCACCATCGGTTTTCTCGACTTCGAGCCCGGCCAGATCCTCGAGCACGACCTGCCCGATCGCATCGATTCGATCAGCTTCGTGCCGGGCATCGGCCTCGAGTTCCTGAGCGGCAACTGGAGCCTGCGCCCGTTCGCCAGGATGGGCGTCGAGATCGCCGACCAGTCGAAGCTGGAGAGCACCCTGTTCAGCGTCGGTGTCTACAACGAATACCGGCGGCAGTTCGCCGACGGCTGGCGGCTGCGCTTTCGCGACGACCTGCTGTACTCGGGCGTGAACTACCGCGGCGAGCTGCCGAGCGACACCTTCCTGCGCTGGCGCAACGCCATCGAGGGCAGCAATGCCGCGCAAGGCGGCGCGGCGACACGCGCCCTGGAAACGGGCTTCTTCGCCGTGCTCGACTGGTATATCGAACCCCCGACCGGGCTCGCCACCGGCATCGACATCCCGGAGCTGCAATTCGAAGTCGGCATGATGCTCGGCACCCGCCCCGCACTGCGCTGGGGGCGGGTGCCGATACCCCGGATCGGACTCAGCTACCGCTTTGCAGGCGACGTGTCCGCCTGGCGCCTGGTGCTCGGCGCGCCATTCTAGGCCGCGGCGCTGCTGCCTATTTCCTGGCCGCCTCGTACAGCGGCAACACCTTGGGAATATTGGCCTCGAGGTCGGTGATGCGCGTCGCGCCCGAGGGGTGCGTGCTCAGGAACTCGGGTGGCGCGCTGCCCGACTGTGCGGCAGCCATCTTCCGCCACACGCTGGGCGCCGCACGCGGATCGTAGCCGCCCCGCGCCATCAGCTCGAGGCCGATGATGTCCGCCTCGACTTCCTGTTCGCGGCTGTGTGGCAACTGGAAAGTGACTTCGCCGATCGCGCTCACGAGATCGACGGTGCCCTGGCCGAGTCCGGCCACCGCCGCCACGCCCGTTATCGCCAGCTGCTGCGCGTAGGCGCGCGAGACGCGCTCGCGGCTGTGTTCGCGCAACGCGTGGGCCATCTCGTGCCCGATGACCGAAGCGAGCTCGGCGTCGGTGAGCGAGAGCTTGTGCACCAGGCCCGAATAGACCATGATTTTGCCGCCCGGCATGCAGTAGGCATTCAATTTGTCGGAGGTCTCGACGTTGACCGCCCAGTCCCACTGCGCCGCGTCCGGTCTGAATACCCCGGTCTGCGGAATGAGCCGGTCGGTGATGGCGCGCACGCGCGCAAGCAGTCTGGTGTCCGTGTTGAGCGCATTGTTCGCGCGCGCCTTGTCGAGTTCCTGCGCATAGGACTGCGCGGCGGCCTGCGCGATCTGCTCTTCGGAAACGAGCATTCTCTGTTTGCGATCGACGCCCACCGTACCGGGCGCGGTCGTGGCAACGGTCTGGCAGGCCATGAGGCCGGCGAGCAGCAGCGGCGCGAATCCTGCAATGCGCCATGACATCGATGCGGACATGGGCAGCAATACCTCGCGAGACTGTGAACCGGCACAGCATACCCCCAAGTTTCGGCCCCGGCATATGTCAACTGCGGCACGACGTCCGCCGCGGTCGGGGAGTACATTGGCTGCATGAATGAGCCGGCCACAGGCCCGGGGCGGTGGCGCCTCGGAATCGCCAGCCGTCTGGTCATCGGCTTCGGCGCGATCGCGCTCGTGCTGCTTGCGGGCAACTGGTACGCAGCTCGCAGCGCGCGCTTCGCGATCGACACCCTGCATGACACCAAAGTCGAGCACATCCCGCTCGAACAGGCCGCCTCGGCCATCATCGACTACCTGCTCGCCTACGACCGGGCGGTGTTCGACCAGCTGCGCCGCAATGATGAGATCACGCGCGACGCGGCCGCGCAGACGGCGCGCCGGCTCGCCGCTGCCGTCAACACCTACGTCGCGCAGCGCACGGCGGGCGCCACCGCCAGTGACCGGCTGCTCGACGACATCATGGACCATGTCGACACCGGCACGCGGCTGACTGACGCCGCGGCCGAGCGCGCGGTCGCGCTCACCCGCTATGGTGAGGTCCTCGCGGCGCTCGCACAGCGCATATCGCGGACCTGGGACGCGAATGCACGCCTCGAGGTCGGCGGCAGCGCACGCCGTTCCTTCCAGGAACTCGAGCTCGCGGTGGGTCAGTTGCGTGCGGCCTTCAACGGCTACCTGATCGGTGCCAGCGCCGAATCGGCCGCGCGTGTACTGCGAGCCCAGCGCACTGTCAGCCGCACGCTGGACCGCCACAGGGGCGAGCTCAGCGCATCGCCCGGCCGCGCCTGGATCGACCTCATGGACGAGGATCTCGATTCGGTGGCGCGACTGCTCGCGGCGATCACGACCGGTGACCGGCGGATCGATGCAATCAGCGGCGAGTTCGCCTCCTCGGGCGCGGCGATCCCCGCGCTGCTCAACGAACGCATCGCGCAACCCGCCAGCGCCGCAGTCATCGACTCCACCGGCGCCGCGGCCGCCGCGACGCTCGAAGCCCAGCAGACCTATCGCAATCTCACCTTCGTGGTCATCGGCCTCACGCTGCTGGTCTCGCTGCTCGCCACGCTGTCGATCACGGCGCCCGTGCGGCGGCTGATTCGCGCCACCCGCTCACTCGCCCGCGGTGCCTGGCGCACGCGCGCTCCGCGCGGCGGACCGCGCGAGCTCGACGAGCTGGCCAGCGCGTTCAATTCGATGGCCGCGCAGCTCGCCACGGCGAACGAAACCGTGGCGCAGCACCAGCTCGAGCTCGAGGGCCGGGTGCGCGCACGCACGCGCAAGCTGACCTACCTCGCCCACCACGACACGCTCACCGGCCTGCCGAACCGGCGCTACGGCTTCACGCACCTGCGCCGCATCACGCGCCGCGCACTCGCCGAACACCGCAGCGTCGGCATGCTCGCGCTCGACGTCGACAACTTCAAGGCCATCAACGATCACCTCGGCCATGCCCTCGGCGACGATCTGCTGCGGGCGATCGCCGAGCGGCTGCGCACGGCCATCGGCCAGCGCGCCTTCGCGGCGCGGCTCGGCGGCGACGAATTCATCGTCCTCGTCGACCACGCCGAAAGCCTCGAGCAGCTCGAGACGCTGGCCGACCACATCGTCGCGGCGTTTCGCCGCCCGCTCGCCGTCGAGGACCGCGAGCTGCTGGTCAGTGTCAGCATCGGGGTCGGCGTCCTGCCCGGTCACGCAGGCGATGCAACCTCGCTGGCGCGCGCCGCCGACGCGGCACTGTTTCGCGCGAAATCGCTCGGGCGCAATCGCGTCAGCGTGTTTACGCCGGAGCTGCTCGCGGGCAGCGCCGCGCGCTTTCGCATGGAGCAGGCGCTGCGCCGCGCGATCCAGGCGCACGAGCTGGTGCTCGAATACCAGCCGCAGGTTGCACTCAACGGCGGGGAAACCACCGCGGTCGAGGCGCTGGTGCGGTGGCGTCGCGAAGACGGGTCACTGGTCACCGCCGGCGACTTCATCGGGATCGCCGAACAGTCGGGCCTCATCATCGCGCTCGGCGACTGGGTGCTGGAGAACGCGATCCGGACCGCCCGTGAGTGGCGCAGCGCAGGCATCGAGCATCCACGCATCGCCATCAACGTGTCGATGCCGCAGCTGCTCGACAAGAGCTTCGTCGAGCGTGCGGGCGAGCTGCTTGCCCGCAACGACCTGCCGCCCGCGACGCTCGAGCTCGAACTCACCGAAACCGCATTCCAGACCGGGGCCGCGACCATCGACGCGCTGCAGCGGGCGCGCCAGCTCGGCCTGCCGATTGCGCTCGATGATTTCGGCACCGGCTACTCCTCGCTGACGTCGCTGTCGCAACTGCCGCTGCGACGCGTGAAGCTCGATCGCAGCCTGATCGCCGACCTCGACAGCAACATGCGTTCGGTGGCGATCGCGCGCGCGATCATCTCCGTATGCCACAGCCTCGGACTCGAGGTGACGGTCGAGGGTATCGAGCGCGTCGAACAGTTGCGCCTGCTCTCCCGCAGCGGCGCCATCTCGGTCCAGGGGCACCTGTTGTCGCGGCCCCTTGCGGCCGAGGACGTGCCGGTGTTCGCACGCAACAGCGCAAGACAACTCGCGGCGCTGCTGGCCGGCACCGAGGCCGAGAGCGGCGGCGACGCGGTCGTGCCCTTCCGGACGCGCAACTAGAACGCGACGGCGAGACCCAGCAGCGCCTGGAACTGCAGTACCGTGCTGCCGCTCGCGCGGATCAGGCAGGCGCCACCGAGCGAACCCGACGAGCAGAAGAATGCCGTGTCGGTATCGACGAAACTGAGATAGCCGCGCCCTTCGAGGCGTATCGCGACGTGTTCGCCCAGGGGGAAGCGCATGCCGAGACCCAGCGAAATCGAGAAATCGGTGCTGTCCTCGAGGCCCGCGCCGGAGGGCTTGAAGCGGGTCACGCCGAGACCCCCGACCACATACGGCGCGTAGTCGCGCCGCGTCGGAAAATACGTGCCTCCGAACTGCAGGTACTCCACATCGAGCGCCACGCGCGGCGTGCCGCCGCTCGCGCTCCCGCCTTCGATATCGGTGTCCTGGCGCGAATAGAGGATTTCCCACTCCTGTTCCGCGCCACGCCGCATGCGCAGTGACAGCGCGAACACCCGGCTTTCTTCGATGTCGACCTTCTCGTCCGTCGTGGAATTCTCGAACGAGCCGCCGAGGCCGTAGCCGATCGCCGGCATGACCTCGAACGTCGGCCGGCCTGCATCGTCACGCGCCAGGGCAAGCGCGGGTGCAAGCAGGATGAGGGCCAGCAGCAGACGCATGGTTGCGCTCCGGTTCGGCGTTCGGGTACGTGCATTTGGCACCGCGCCGCACGGGCGCGCAAGACACGTCACGTTCTGCAACAATCATGCGATGCGCAGGCGAATCCATGTGGGCGTGCTGGTGCTCGCAATTGCGGGCGCAGTGGCGGCCGAGCCGCCGAAGACCATGGGGGAACTCCTCGCCGTCTCGGCACCGGACGACTGGCGCACGCCGGACCCTGCCGACACGCTCTACCTGGAGCTCGCCACCGGCCGCGTGATCATCGAGCTGGCCCCGCGCTACGCACCCCGCCACATCGCCAACATCAGGACCCTGGCGCGCGAGGGCCATTACGACGGCCTCGCCATCACGCGCGTACAGGACAACTTCGTCGTGCAGTGGGGCGACCCCGACAAGCCGGTCGGCACCGCCGCACGCACCCTGCCCGCCGAATTCACGCAGCCGGTCGATCCCTCGGCGCCGTTCTCGCCGCTGGCCAGTGTCGACGGTTACGCCCCGCAGGTCGGCTTCGCGGACGGCATGCCGGCGGCGCGTGATGCCATGGGGCGCATCGGCTGGCTCGCACACTGCTATGGCACGCTGGGGGTCGGGCGCGACAACGACGCCGATTCAGGCAACGGCGCGGAACTCTACGTGGTGATCGGCCATGCGCCGCGCCAGCTGGACCGCAACGTCACGGTGGCGGGCCGGGTCCTGCACGGCATCGAGCTGCTGGCAGCGTTGCCACGCGGCACGGGCCCAATGGGATTCCACGAGCCGCCGGCTGCCGCGACAAGGATCGAGCGCGTGCGCCTGGCGGCAGATACCCCTGCCGCCGAGCGCACGCAGATCGAAGTGTTGCGCACCGATACGCCGCTGTTCGCGCAGCTGGTTGAACTGCGCCGCAATCGCGCCGACGAGTGGTACAAGGTCCCCGCCGGCTACATCGACCTGTGCAGCGTACCGCTGCCCGTGCGCGTCAGCGCACCTTCCCTTTCCGGACCAGATTGACGATCGCGAGCAGGATGACTGCCCCGAGCAGCGACAGCAGCAGGCCGCCGAGACTGAAGTCACTGGAATTGATAGTCCCGATGCCCAGCCTGGGCGACAGAAAACCCGCAAGCAACGCGCCGACCACGCCCACGACCACGTTCAGGAACAAGCCCTGCTGTGCGTCCGTCTTCATGATCTTGCTGGCGATCCAGCCGATGATGCCGCCGACAACAATCCAGATGATGAAGTTCATCGCGGTTCTCCTCCCTCGGAATCGGTATCGGCAGCGGACGACGACTGCGAACCGGCTGCGGATTCCTGCGTGAATTCTGCGGTGCGGTCGGCCGCACGCTCGAGCGCCGCGGCACCCGCCTCGACACCGCGAATGACGACGCCCTCGACCTTGCGGGTCGCCTCCTGGACTCCGACGGAGCCCTCATGGATGACGGGCTTCGCGCGGCGGCGCGTACGGCGCGCAGCGCGGCTGGTGCTGAGGGCGGCCTGATGGACGCCGGCCTTGGCCTTGCGCGCAAGGCGGCGCGCGCGGCGCGCGACTTTGGGCTTGGCGACCGCCAGCTTGCGCTTGGCAACGGCGACGTTGCGCTTGGCGGCGCGCTTGGCGCCGGCGACCTCGCGCCTTGCCGTGCGCTTGGCGCTGGCGACCTTGCGCCGGGCCGTGCGCTTGGCGCTGGCGACCTTGCGCTTGGCCGTGCGCTTGGCGCCGGCAACGCTGCGCTTCACTTTGCGCGCCGTCTTGCGGGTCGCCGAGGCGGCTCTGCGCCCGGCGGCGGCTACGCTGCGTCCGGCGTTGGTGACCTTGCGCCGGGCTACTGCGACCTTGCGTTTGCGGGCGACGGTGCGGCGCGCCTCCGCGACCTTCCTGCCCACCTTGCTCATGCGCGTGCTGCGCTTCCTGGCTGCCATGATCCGCGTCTCCCTGATGGCCGGTCGCACCACATTGCGGTATGGCGCCGGTGGCGTCAATGCCACCGGCACGAATGATGGGCGAGCGGTGCCGGTAACCGCCGCGGCGGCCGACAACGTCCCGCAATGCACTGTTTTTGTTTTGCTTTCGGCCCGACGTTATTTGATCTTCCCGAAGTGACGACACAAAACGCGGCGCATCAGCTGCGCCCGCAGGCCGCGCGTCAAGTGGCTGCCGGCCGATCGCGCGCAGGAGTCAGAGTGAAGCCTCGCGCTCCAGGATCTCCTCGACCCGCAATCCGACTTCGGGTACACCGCCGAAGGCCGTGCCCAACTTCCCGCCGGTGAAATTCTCCCAGGCCTTCGCATAGGCCTCGGATGACAGAGGCAGGTAGTAGACTTCTTCGATCAGCGGGACACCCTGCTTGAGCGCGTACTCCACGAATTCCCGCACTTCCGCCCGCTCCGCCGCCTTCTCGCTTACGTAGAGAAAGAGGGGGCGGGACAGTGGTTGATAGCTGCCGTTCGTCACATTCTCGAGGCTCGGCAGCACCGCCTGCTCACCGCTGCTGATCGCCAGCGCCTTCAGCCGCGCGGTGTGCGGCGCGTAATAGGAGAATGGGAGGTATCCGAGCGCGTTCCGGTTCGTCTCGATCCCCTGGACGAGCACGTTGTCGTCTTCGCTGGCGGTGTAGTCGCCGCGGCTGGCCCGCGCCTTGCCCGCGATCGCTTCGGTGAAGTAGTCGAACGTGCCCGAATCCGAACCCGCGCCGAACAGCGCGAACTCCTCGTCCGGCCACGCCGGATCGACCTGGTTCCAGCGAGTGATAGTCCCCTGTGCGTCCGGGGACCACATCGTCCGCAGCTGGTCCACGGTGATGCTCGAGAGCCACTCGTTCGCAGGGCTGATCGCGACCGTGATGGCATCGAATGCGATCGGCAGCTCGAAATACCTGATGCCGGCGGCGGCGCACAGCGCCATCTCCCCGGTCACGATGGGTCGCGAAGCATTCTGGATATCCGTCTCGCCGCGGCAGAATTTCTTGAAGCCGCCACCGGTGCCGGAAATGCCGACGGTGATCCGCACGGCGCGTCGCTTCTGGCGCTGGAATTCCTCGGCGAACGCCTCGCCGATCGGAAACACCGTGCTCGACCCGTCGATCCTGATTCGTGCCTGCGAATCGGCGGTGGACGACTCCCTTTGTCCACAGCCCGCCAGGGCGAAAGCCATCAGGAGTCCGCCTGCCATTGCTGCATGGATCTTTTTCATGCGCCGAGGCTAACCCTCGAGCGGAGAAAGTCCAGCGTGCTCACCAGGGTGGCGGCGGCTCCGCGACGGCTGTCGTGAGGTCGAACTCGACGCGAAAGAGGCGTCCGGTGCCCGGCCGGGCCAGCTCGTAGACGAAACGCCGGTCGGGTTCGATCTCCATGGCCCAGACGTTGGCGGTCGACGCCGCAAGCCCCGCCTCACCGAAGAGCGCGCTCGACTCGTCGTCCACCGGGAATTCCTGGCGCACGGCAGTACCGGCAGAGGTCGTGTCGCCGCCGTACATCGTGATCGCATCCGCGCTGCCATCCTCGTGTCGATGGTCATGCTTGAGGCGAATACCCGTCGCAGTGCGCGTCAGCACCCAGGTGCGGCTGCGATCCTCCCCGACATGAAACGGAATCCGCACGCTGTCGTCGCCACATTCGCTGATGTGCATCACCAGCGACTAGCCGGCAAAGGGGCTGTCCTGCGCGGCGGGTTCATCCACCGCGACCCGCCCCGCAAACGCCTGCCCGCAGTGCGCAGTGAGGGCCGCCATGAACGCGTCCGCCGGCGGAGCGTCGCGCGCAGCGTCGCCGCAGGCGGCGAGAGCCAGCGCGACGGCCGTGATTGTCAGCAGCGTATTCCTCATGACTCAGAACGAGTAGCCGAGCGAGGTGGTGATGCCGTAGTCGGCGCTTACGGCGTCCTCGGGCGGATCGCTGGTATAGGAATGAAACAGCGTCAGGTCTAAGAACAGGTTGTCGATGAACTCGTAGCGGAGCGTGAGGTCGCTCTCCGTACGAAATGAGCTGAAGTCCTCGAGCAACGGGAACACGTTGGCCGTGAAATTGATGGAGCGGTCCGGTTCGGTATTTCGATGGAGGTACTTGACCTGCAACAGGCCTTCCGCGTTGGTCGTCGATTCGCTTTCACCGGTGAAAGTCTCGCGCGTCGCAACCAGTCCCGCGGCAAGCGAGAGCTCGTTCGTGTTCGTCTGCACCGCGTAGCGCCCCAGCCCCGCACCGAACAGGACACGCGAATTGATGCCGAGTTCGTCGTTCGTCTCCCAGTTGGCAAACCAGCCGGTGAACCATCGATTCGAGCGGAAGCGCTGATATTGCAGGCCGACGTTCTGGCGCATGCTGACGTCTTCCTCGGTCTGGTCCGTGATCGCCGAATTGATGGTCAGTCCGGCAAGCCAGTTCAGCGTGCGGTAGCTGGCATCGAACGCCAGGTTCAGGGTGGTGACCTCGGTGCCCTTCTGCGCATTGAAACCGAAGCTCAGGGAGCCCTCCAGGCGTTGCCACCAGCGGTCGTCGCGCTCGATCGGCACGACTCGCACGATGCTCGCCAGCGACAACGCGACCGGCCCGGCGGTCG
>Ga0116142_10001150_pt1 | contig 32637 bp, 37 predicted proteins | sample AD_UKC033_MetaG_FD_89785 | JGI IMG/M metagenome (GOLD analysis project Ga0116142, IMG submission 89785) | Active sludge microbial communities of municipal wastewater-treating anaerobic digesters from USA - AD_UKC033_MetaG | ecosystem: Engineered > Bioreactor > Anaerobic > Digestate | place: USA... | reverse complement strand
CGAGCATTTTGAACATTGGCATGATGGAAGTCAGCAGCGGCTTTCCACGGTGCTGGCCCGTGCGTTCCTTGTCATGAATATGCAGGACACGTTGACGGCCAAATGCCGTCCGCGCGGGGATGCGTTCCCAATCCTGCGCATCAAGCCCAAAGCCCATATAGACATCGCCAGGGTGGTTTTTGCGGAGATGATACGCCATCGCCGCCCCGTACATATCAATCTCAATACCGGAGCGCATGGTTTTACTATCCTGCCGCCCTGCAGGGTTGGAAAGCCGGTCGGCCTCCACCAATTGCATGGTGGTGGCATAGCGCGTACCACGTTCTTCCAGCCACAATGGCAAGGCTATGGCTTCACCGTTCACGATACTGGAACGGAACACCAGAGCTGTCATGCCAGCGAATGTCAGCGCATTGGCCGCATCGCATTCCGTGCTTTCTGCCCAGGAACGCCATTCAGTTTCAACTTGTCGCGCCCAATCATCTGCCCATTCCTTGGTTTTTCCCAAGGCGCGGTAATCAGGAATGGCTGCCAGACGCAGACCTGTGCCGATGACGTTGTCAACCAGCGTTTGAATTGCGCCAGATGCCACGCCGTGGTTGCGGGTCAGGTCGCGCGACCGTGACACCAGCGTCGGCAATTCAGATAGTAAATCGCTATCAGCCGATCCTAACAAGGGCATCCAGCTTGCCAGCTCACGCGTGCGCAAGGATGCTGCACGATGCGCGGTATCGCTCACGCGCATACGGTGCGCAGCCTTGATGGGCTGGCCAGAGGAGTCCAGTAATTGCACCATGATTTTGCCTTAGAAACTTGTTCGAATGATTCCGCGTCTGGCCGTGCCATTACGCCTTGAAATTTCCACCTGAAGATCGTGGATGTATTTTTCCAGCGCCTCGACATTTCCTGCCGTATAAGTCGTGCTGCCATAACCATGAAGGCTGACAGAGACCTCTTGTGTGCCAGTCAGGAGGCGATGCCGCGCTTCCTTGGCCTGTACCAGTCTGGTTTCGAGTTCGAGCAAGGTTTCTGTCATGGTTTTTCCTTACAAATAAGGATCACTTGCCCGCACGGCTTTACGCTGTGGGACGGTGACCCGTTTCTTGGGTTGCGGTTTCGACGGTTCGGCCCTGGCTTCTTCCGTCACGGGGATTTCCACTCCGCGTGTCGGAATCACGGCTTCCACACCCAGCGTTTCTTCAAGGCTGCGCCATTTAAATTCGCTCATGCGGTCGATGCCGTAGATGGTGGCAGCGGCACGGGCGTACACGCGGCAATCCAAGGCTTCGTTGTTGCGGCTGGGGTCTTTCTCCCAGGTCGCATGCGGAAAGCCCTTCACAACGCGAATGACGCGGCGTTCTGCCGTCAACTGCTTGAAATACTCCTCACCGTATTGAGGGAAGTGGCAACTGCCAGGCGGAAACACCGCACCGTCCGCAATTTCGCGGTCGGTCGGCCATTCCAGCTTGAGCCAGCGGTAAAGCTCCATCTTGGCCACAGGGCCGGAGACGTTCCAGACCCGCAAACCTCGACGTTTTCCACCCGTATCGGCCTTGGATACGCTCAGGATCAGCGCCGTTTCCGCATCGCGGCCTTTAACGGCCACAACCGTGCGCGGTTGGCTGGCGCGTGCGCCATTACCACCCCAGACAGCCTGGGGATGGTTGCGCACGAAGCCGTAAACATCCTGTGTGGCGTAACCACTGTCCACCGCCATCACCCGCACAGGCATAGTATGACCCGTAGCATGCGGCCAATCGCGCTGCAGGACTTCTTCGTCCAGCCGTTTCCAGATCTCTGGCCGCGCGGTGTCACCATCATGGATGACGTAATCCACCGACCAGTTTTCCTTATTGCGCCCCCATGCAACGATCTCGCATTCGATGCGGTCTTTCTGGACGTCGACACCCGCCGTCAGGAACAGGCCGCCCATCGGGACAACACCCTGCACATAGGTTTGTCGGCGCTCATAAAGCCGTTGCCATTCCGGCGCATCGGAGGATTCCTCGTAAGGTTCTCCAAGCACCGTATTCACGAAACCCTTCATCAAATCAGGATTACGCTTGGCATCTTCGAACATGGCTGCGGCATCGCCCCACGAAAACCAGCCAATCGGGCTATAAAGGGACGAAAGGTGATAACCCACCGTTCCATCCATGGTTTCTGCCGTTGCCCGCCATTCACCCTTCGCCAGCATTGCTGTCTTGTGGTGTTCGGCAATCAGGCAGCCGCAGCTCTCGCAAACATATTCGGCCTTTTGCGGTTCGTTTTCCGGCCAGCGCAGTTGCGTGAACCGCAGTGGTTGGAAATGGTCGCATTCAGGGCAAGGCACATGGAAGAACCGCTGGTCGCTTTTCTCGAATTCACGTTGAATGCGGGAAAGCCCCTTAACGGTGGGTGTGCTGACCATGAATATCTTTCTGCGGCGCTTAAACGTGGCCGACCGACGCTCTGCCAGCAGGATCGGATCACCTTCGCCATCAACGTCCCCTGGATACGCATCAATTTCGTCCATAAACAAGTATCGGGCCGGCATCGAGCGCAGACCCACAGCGGAGTTCGCACCGGTCATGATGAGCAAGCCGCCCAAGAAATCCTTGCTCAAGATCGTGTTACCGCTATCGCGCTCCCGCGCGGGACGTACTTTCTCGCGCAATTCCGGCACATCGTTCAGAAGCGGATCGATGCGCTGTTTGGAGTGACGCTTGGCCAGCTCCACGGTTGGCGCAACGGCCATCATCGGCCCTGGCGCTGCATGGATAACGTAACCGATCCAGTTATTGCCACATTCCGTGCCGCCGACTTGCGATCCCTTCATGAACACAATGCGCTGTACTGGAGAGGACGGCGCAAGATGATCCATGATTTCACGCAAATACGGTGTGCGGGCGGTGCGCCAACGTCCTGGCTCGGCAGCCGATTTCGGGGAAAGGAGACGATATTTGTCAGACCACTCCGATACCAGAAGGTACGGATCGGGCTTGACGGCCTGCTGCCAGATATTTTCGATTTCTAGACTGTCATATCCTCCTTCATTCGAGATCGAGTTTGGCATCCCCAAGTTCATCCAGATGCTCCCGCACATAGCGTTCCAAGGTCATGTGCAAGACATGCTCGTCCACCTGCAGCTCGGCGGCCATTTGCGCGGACACGCGTGCTGGCCAGTTGCCCCATGCGTCCCTGAATTGCCGCCCCAGGCGAAACACCTGCGCTTTCACCATGTCTTTGTTGATTAACTGTCCTTTTTTCTCCTGCAGGCGTTGCCGCGCGAGATGCGCTTTGGCGATTTCGTGCGCGGTGCGGGCTTGCGTGAAGCTGTTCATGCCGTGCGCGGCGCGGCCATTCTCGGCCAGCGTCTGCTTGACGGAATTCATGGCCTCTTCGGGGTCAATATCCTTGAATCCTGCCGGATCATGCCGTTTGGTGTGGTCGGTGTTGGCTTCCCAGGCAGCATCAGCCTTGGCAACGTCGATCTTTCCATTGCTGTCGGGCGCGATGCGGCCTGCTTTTATTGCTTTGCGCACGGCGTTTTCAGCCACACCCCGATGGCGGGCGTAAGCACGGACGGAAACCCCCATAAATCCTCACTTTTCTTGATCTATTCAACTTTACTTCGTGCCGAATTGAAGCGTTCATGACGATGCAACGCCAACAAAAGGAGCATCATCATGGCCACCGCAAAAAAGAAAACCGCACCCAAGAAACAGGCAATCAAAAAGTCTGCTGAGACCAAACCAAAGGTTCAGCCGACACCTTTAAAAATTGAGGTGTCGGGCAGCAAAAAGGAGCGACTCCATACGCTTTTGAACCGCGCAGAGGGTGCTACCATTGCAGAAATGATGCAGGTAACAGGGTGGCAGAAACATAGTGTCAGAGGTTTTCTCTCCTCACTTAAAAAGACAGGAAAATCTATTTTTAGCGAAAAAGAAAACAACGAACGTCGTTATCATTTTGGGCAACAATCTGCCGCATCAGCATAGACGCTCTTTCTCCAACTCCTCGAAACCCTGGCCAGTCGTGGCCAGGGTTGCTTTCTTGCCCGTAAATTCCTGCCATCGCTTGACGATGACATCGGCATATTTCGGTTCAAGTTCGATCAAGCGAGCGCGGCGTCCTGTTTTCTCGCAAGCGATCATCGTGCTGCCGGAACCGCCAAAGGCATCCAGCACGATATCCTTGGTTTTGCTGGAATTGTGCAGGGCGCGTTCGACCAGCTCGACCGGCTTCATGGTCGGATGCAGATCGTTTTTCACCGGCTTGTTCACGAACCAGACATCACTCTGATCCCGCGCACCGCACCAGAAGTGCTCATGGCCGTCTTTCCAGCCATACAGGATCGGCTCGTACTGGCGCTGATAATCGGCACGGCCCAGCGTGAAGGTGTTTTTTGCCCAGATGATGAAGGTCGACCATTTGCCTCCGGCCTCCGAAAACGCGCCGTGGAGCGTATGCAGCTCCGAGGACGACATGCAGATATACATCGCGCCTTTGCAGACCATCATCAGATTGGTGCAAACATCATACAAAAACGCTCCGAAATCCGCGCCGAGATTGTCGTTCTGGATCGGACGGGATTTGCCGCGCATCTTGTCTTTGGCTGAGTTCGCATAATTGACGTTGTAAGGCGGATCGGTGAACACCATGTCGGCCAGTTCTTCACCCAGCAGGGTCTGGTAGCTGTCGATCAGCGTGGAATCCCCACACAGGATTTTGTGATCGCCGCACAGCCACAGATCGCCCAGCACACTGACAGGTTTTTCAGGAATTTCCGGTGCGGCGTTCTCATCCGTCAGACCTTCACCATCAGCGTCACCGTTGAGAAAGGCTTCCAATTCTTCATCATTGAAGCCCAAAAGGCCAAGATCGAATTCTTCACCATCCAGCGCCTGCAGCTCCTGCCGCAACAATTCATCATTCCATCCGGCATTCTCAGCGATTTTGTTATCGGCGATGATCAACGCACGGCGCTGCACCTCGTTCAGATGCTTGAGGCGGATGGCAGGAACCTCTTTCACGCCCAACATGCGGGCAGCCATCACACGGCCATGCCCAGCGATAATGCCACCGTCATCCCCAATCAAGATCGGGTTCACAAAACCGAATTCCGTCATCGACCCTGCGATCTGTGCCACCTGAGCATCCGAATGCGTGCGGGCGTTCTTGGCATACGGGATCAAATGATCAACGGAAATATATTCGACATTCAGAGCCAAATCTGTGGTCATGTGTTTCTCCTTCAGGTTTTGGGTGCGCAGTCATAAAAAGGCGGGTGCGCACTTCTGGGTGCGCACCTCTAAAAGCCTTTATTTTCCGCTGTTTTTGTAATCAGGCGCGTAAAATGCGCACCCAGAAAAAAAGTCTGTGACTAAAAAAGTCCTGCGCCTTAGCCCGCCGCATAGGGGCCAATCGCCGGAAGTACCTTTTTGCCTTCGTCACCACGCCTCAAACGCAAAAACCACGCGGTGAGGCGTGGCTTGGGATGGAATGATCGCGATGATAGTGACTAGAATGCCAAAAAATGTTCGCGTTGTCCGTAACAATTATGTTCGAACATTTTTATGCGGCCTGTTCGATGGTTGCACTTCCATTTTTGACCTGCTTTATAAGTTTGATAATAAACTCCGCATACAGCATCAGACGAATGAAATTCTCTTCGTTGCCATATCCAAGGTATTCTTTATCACCATGCATGATCTTGTGCCTAAACAATGAATAGCTCTCGTTGGGCGTGATTTTATTTGAATCTCGGAATAGACCGCTAAAGATCACTTCTTGCAGCATCTCTGCAGACCAGAAGTCAACGATCTCGGCAACCGTCTGAACGGCCACATCATGCCGTACATCTGTCCGCTTGCCTTTAAGCTCTGCTGGAAGATTGCCTTTAATCTCTTGCTCTACGCGTTTTCTGATGGCCTTAGGCAAGACACCATACAAGTCGCGGACCAACCCATCAATCTGAGCAATCAGAGCAGGGACAGTCAACAGATGTACATCCGCGTGATTATTGTCCTTACTCATTGCAATGGCGGCCTGAAATACTTTTAACCGTCCTTGCTCGATATCCGTCTGCCATTCCTCTACAATCGTATGTAGGCGATACCACCCATTGGCTTTGTAATAGTTAATCACGAATGGAATTATATCCTCATTATCGCGAAGGTCTTCTTCAACTACCAGCATTAAAAGCCCGTCATCACTAATTAACCAGTGATCAGAATGAAGACGAATCTTGATTAAATGTTCAGGAGGTATATTACGAATGAAATCAGTTACGCCACGGAAAGCCTGACTGATTTCTGAGAAGTTCAACCGATCCTGAAGATCATGAAATTGCTTTAAGGCTTCTTGGAATGGTCGTGTTTGCTCTTGAATTTGTTTCATCAGCTCCTGATAAGGGCTGTGCATCTTTGTAATTTGATCAACGAAAGGTGTAAGGCCTCTGGTGATTTCTTCTATCGCTCGCATATGTGATGGCATGTTCACGCGTAGTGCCTGAGAAATACCGCTAAACTGATCATGAAATAGTTTCTTTTGCTCTTCTATCTGTCGCATGTATTCCATCAGAGGCGATGATATGATTCCCTTGCTCAGGGCAGTCATTTTCTCATTCATCTCGCGCAAGGCTTTTACGGATTGTGGTTCTAATAAATCTTTGATGTCCATGATAATCAAACCTGCTGTGCTTTCTTCAAATCATCATGTTCAAATGCCGATGCAATACCATCTACTTCACGCTTGCTAAGATGAAACTGCTGTGCAACATCACGCCATTGGGACACGCCAGCCGCCACCTCTCGAACAATGGATTTCGCTTGCGCTGATGACAAGCGGAAGTCACCAGCCACAGACATGGCTAAATCAAGCGAGGCCGTGCCGTCATACAGATCAATCATTGTGGTGAGGACGCGTGGCTTTACTTCCAAAGGCGTTGGATTGATGTCGTAGGCTGGCGATAAACGCCATCCTTTCTCGCGCTCATACACAAAGCCATGATTGCGCAAATGGTCATCGACGTTGGATACCAGAATACTGAAAACAATCCTGCGCCATAGCTCAGCCATGTCTGCGTCGGGTGCAGCGCCATGCTGCTTAAGTGCATCGACAATCTCAAGATAGATATGTGCTTCACCATCCTTTGCGCCAAGCATACTCATGGCCGAAAGGAATGGGATGCGGGTTTCATCAACGCGATCAAATCGGCGAATAATCAGGACTGGTTTTTCAACGATTGAATCCAGTCGCCATTTTGGCACGGTCAGGCCAGCTTTTTTGGCCAGAACAAGTGTGACAGCCTCCCACGTCACAACATTAAAATCGTCATCCTTGCGCGGGAATTTTGCAATTGCCAGATTGCCATCCGTGTCAATAACGGAGGCTTTAGGCCGTGCGCCGCCCAGAGACGATCCTGGCGCAAGCAGCAATCGTAGATCTTCCGCATTCTCGTCATCATCAAGGAAGCGCTCAGTCGCAGAAAGCAGCCGTGGCAACTCCACTAGTGGGGGAATGGTTCTCTTACTCTTTGGAGCAAGAAACGGTCCATCCGGCGTATCGGAAAACCGCAATGCACCTTGACGTGCTTCGTCATTGACACCCAGCAGGAAGTCAACTTCGCCCAGTGTCTTTGGCATGTCACCCGCATCTCTGGCACGGGCAGCTTCCGCACGGCGCATCAGCACACGCCCCCAGCGATCAGGTGCAGAGTCGCCAATGGCGCCGAAAAGCGTTTGATCCGCTGTAGTATGAAACGCACCTGGCGTTAACGACAGAGCTGGCTCCAGCGCAAAACGCTCAGGATGTTTCAGCCATGACGGATCATATTCAAAGGACGCGCTTTCGCGTCCTTTGCGGTTGTGACACCAGAGTTTACCAACAACGTGAGTTTCATCACCCAGCGCGATGGATACAATCACTTCCCGACTACTCATGATCGCCTGCCTTCTTCTGAGTGGAGCGTGATAAATACACACGCTTGGGCAAAGCTTCGTCGGCCAGCTCACGACCTGTCAGGTCATGCGCGGCATCCACCAAATCCTGCAACCGTGCCGTCAGCCCCAACACAAATAGGACAGAGGCATACCCGCCCAGCGATACCGTGGGATCACCTTTTTCTATCTTGGCCAGCGTTGCCCGTGCCATACCCGCCCGTTCAGACATTAAAGACGTGGGAATACGGCGACGGCGGCGGGCATCGCTGATATCTTGTCCCAGCTTGCGCAAGGCCTTTTGCACGGGGATTGGAAGATTTGCCTTGTCAGCCATCGCCTATTTCCTTTTACAATGTTCATTTTGATAGACTTTATAGCCTATATTGCTCATTATAATAGACATTGATAAGAAAATCAAGCCAATCCTACGCAATGTTCATTATAGTAGTCTTTGTCGCACTTAACGACCAATATAATAAACATTAAGTTATTGCTAAGCAGTCTGAATTTCGATCAAAACCCCACCTGGATCAAAGTCTTCACATTCAAAGCCCGTTCGGGAATTGGGGTATCCACGCTGGTTAGAGATAATTCTGGTTGAGCCGAGCATCTGGTCATCGCATTCGTGGGTATGACCGTAAACCCAAAGATTGGGCTGATATTTTTCTATGACCTCAATCATATCCAGAGAGTTGAAGGCGGGCTGTAAGGGGCTGGCGCGATATCGTGTGTTTGGATTAATGAGTGGTGCATGGTGCGAGATAACGACCTTTGGCATCTTCTCGTGTTCTTCAAACCAGCTGATGAGTTTGGTCTTGAAAAGATTATGAAGCAAAATCGAATCTTCAGGTCTGAATAGCGTATTCTCGCTTGTTCTGATTAATTGAAAATCGTTCATTTGCTGACACGCAGTTATCATTGCGTTCGGATTACCACCATTAAAATTCGTCCACATCGTACCACCGAAGAAATGTACGCCTTCAATCGTGATCGGCTCGTCCTGTAGGAAGTGTAGATGCGGATAATCAACAGCCCATGCCTGAAATCGCGCAATATCCTCCTGCATTGGTGTGCGCGTATAAAATTCGTGATTGCCGGCAACGTATAAAATCGGTTTGTGCCACGATCTTGCAATCTCTTCAAGCGGTGAAAAATCAGCAAAGGTAATAATATCGCCTGCCAAAATCATCACATCAGCAGTACTTTCATCTGGCACATCGAAGAATTTTCCAAACTCTAAATGTAAATCACTGAAACAAATTATCTTCATCATTACCTGCCAACAATTAAACTACCTCTCGTCCAACGTATCGTCCATAGTCAGAGCCGGATGGATCAACATACAAGGTTTCGCGGCCAGGGCATACCAGCGCAATGGCTTGTTTGATATTACCTTGATAACCGCCTTTGCCTGCCAGCCATTCACGTTTTGCCAGCGGGCGGGCGATGAAGGCGTTGTATTCTGCTTCCGTCATTTCGCGTACTTCGGAGATTTCGGTAGGAATGGCCTCACCACAATCAGGGCGGCTACCTGATTCAATCTCGTGCCAGTTATAGGGCTTGCGGGCGTAAACAACATTTATAATCTCTCTGGCCATTTTAAATCTCCAGCGCCTGGGTTTCAATGCCGAGGATGTCGGCCATCTCACGCAGCTTCATATGCGCCTGTTTGAGTTTGGTGATGTCGTGCACGATAATTTGCTCTGGCATTTTGCGCTCAGCTCGCGGCGGGTTGTGAATGCGATTGGCAATCTGCATCATGGTTGCCACAATCTGCTCTTTGGCGGTGTAGTAAGAATCTACGCGTTCTTGTCTGGTTTTGTTCATTTTGTTGCGCTCCTTACACATTACTTTCTGGTGCGTATTCGCCTTCTTTGAAGACGCTCTCGCAAATGGATTTCAGGGATTCTTCGATCCCGCTGACGTCGCCGACATGGCCCCAATGAATGTTGTCTGGGTTGTTGTAAAAATGATCGTCGCAAGCTCCTTGCAAGCGGCGCAGCATGGCGTCGATGTGGGCGACCTTGCGGATGTAAGCGTCAATGGCTTGTTCTTTTGCGTTGGTTTTCATGGTTTTTCTCCTTTGTTACAATCACATGAACGCTTCATTCGCGGCGCTTATCAAGCGAATAAGACCAAGAAATGATTACTTTTTTTGTCTATGAATGATCATTTGATTATCAGCTGTATCAGCGCAATTTTGCCGCGATAGCGGCCAGCGCACGGCGGTACATTTCCCACGCTTTGGTGCGCCCTACACCGAAACGCCCGCAGATGAGTTTCCAGCGCACACGCTCGGCACGCAGCCACACAAGGCGGCGTTCCTCCGGCTCCAGCCATTTCAGCCAGACAAACAAAACTTCCTCCATTTCGGTGATGTCCGCCATTGACGGCGTGATGCGCAACGGCTCTGGCTCCATTTGCAAAATTTCCAATGGCTCGCGGATAATCGTCGGCCAGGTGCTGAAGTAGCCTTGGACTTTCACATTCGGCAGATGGCGTAATGTTCGCGCTGCAGATCGCAAGCGTTCTTCAACTTCGCTTTCGCCAGGGGTGAGTTGTTTTTGATCCTTCATGCAGGTTGTCCTTTCGTTGATGGTTGGAAATCACGGAGCTGACGCTTGCGCCCTGCAGGGGCAGCGTCAGCGTTACTCCGTAGGAGTAAAGGGCTGCCCACCCACTTGCCCAGCTGGGCAGCACGTTGATTCTTCAGGGGTTTTCTAGGTGGGTAGTGGGCAGGCTTGGTGGGCATCTGCCCACCTGAAACATCCGCAAAACACCAGATAAATCGCCGCCTTTTGCCCGCTTGCGTGGGCAGCAGGTGGGCGGTGGGTGCGCAGTGGGCAAAGAAAAATGCCATCATGAATCCCTCTGAGTACTGTTTGAGGGAATGGCCACAATCTCGCCGGTGATATCATGTTTGTAATGTGTCGGTTGTATCGACCTGCCGTCAGGCAAGCACATGCCATCCACCCAGAGATAGCCACGCTGCGTTCCTTTGGGCAGCTGAAAACCATAAACGTCACCATTCTTAAAGAACTTGATGATGTTTGCATCTATCAAGCCCTGCAGCTTTTGACGGATAAGGCGACTGCTGCCTAAGCTGCCGTGATTTTCAAATCTGTCTGAGAATTGTCGTGCTGTGTAAACGCGGTTCTGTGCCGCTTCCTCACATAATAGCCGCACAATAGGCTCGGTATGTGCTGATATGTGCGCGACATTCGGCGAATATGATGTGACATCCACCCAACCTTCTGCTTTTTTCTGCACAATTTTCGGCGTTATTTCCCTGCCATTGCGCAATTCAAACAACAGCGTGCGCTCTGGGCGGCTTTCATCGGGGCGATGCAGCAATATGCCAGATGTATAATAAGACCTGAGCGCCCCAGCGCCGCTGAAAGATTGAAAGGGATCTTCTTCCGTTTGTTTCTTGAAGATCTTCTTTGTGTGGTGGGCAATAATCATCCCAGCCTTTGGATTGATTTTCTGCCGCAAAGCCTCAACACGGCACGACAAAAAAAACATCATCGCATCATTATCGTTTTCCCCGCCAAATCCACCGCCATCGAAGACGTTGCGAAGCGGGTCAATCACAATAATGTCTGGCAACGTGCTACCGAAGCGTTCTTTCACAGATTGTGCGACACATTCCACGCCATTGTCGTCCAATGTCACGCTTATCTGCGGCGTTATCACGAAGTTATTGTGAAGCTTCGAAGCATATTCGCGGACAATGTGTATATTGTTCACGCGTTCTCGTAGATAATCGTACTGAATTTCCGCCTGAAGATAGAAGATTTTCAGGGGACATTTGGGGGACATTCCAAGAAACGTCACACCAGCGGCCATATGTGTTAGAAGAGAAATGAGGAAGTCGCTTTTTCCTACCTTGGGCGCACCGCCGAAGACCAGCGTACCGCCAGGCGTAAGAACGCGCGGTGCAATCAGATCATCCGGTATCGGGCTTTTATCGGCCTGCAGCTCGGTAATGCTGTACATCGGGATAGATGTGCGTTTGGCAGGTGGCTCTTTAACCGCCACCCGTTCCCAACGCCGCAGGATGTCCTCAATATCCAGCCCTTCCTCCACCGCGTCTGCTGCATCCCATTTAGGCGGTTTTTCAGGCGGGATTTTCAGGATTTCAACCTGCACCGCACCAGCGCGGGCTGCTGCACTGGCGGCGCGGCGGGCATAGTCCAGCCCTGGCTCGTCATGATCCGGCCAGATGATGACGTGTTTTCCCTGGAGCGGAGACCAGTCCGTTTTATTGACCGGCGCTTTTGCGCCATTCATAGCCGTGGTGGCGCAAATGCCTTTGGTGATCAAAGCCTGGGCGCATTTCTCACCCTCGGTCAACACCACCAGCGTAGCGTCTTTTAATCCGACCTGATTGTAGAGAGGGCGAATATCCGGCGCACGCATGACTCCGCGCACGGCGTCCCACGGCCTGAATTCTTTGCGCCCCTCGGAATCATACCGATACACACTGGCGATGATATTGCCGTGCGCATCGGTATAATCCCATTTGGCGGTTGGTTTTCCGAGCTTTCTGCTTTGCCCCTGTGGTTCTGGCGATGAAGGCTTATAAGGCCGTGTATCAATTCCAGCGCCAAGGTGGGCTTGAATATCCTGTAGCAGTGCGGGGAATTGGGTTTGACGGTCAAAGCCTTTGACGACTGCCCACAGGTCAATGATATCGCCCCCAGCGCCAGTGGCAAAATCATGCCATAGCCCAGCTTTTGCGCCATTCATCTCGACAACAAGGCTGTCGCCTTTATCGCCCTGGACGTTGCCGACCATGAATTTTCCACCTCGTAGAACGCCAGCGGGTAAAAGAAAATGCAAAATGGATGGCAATGCGCTAAGCAAGCGGGTGCGCAATTCCGAAGCCGTTGGCGGCTTCAGAGGCACAACTTTTGACGGTGCGGCGATATCCTGCGTCATAGGCTTTAAGCCTTGTCGCGTTCTATAGCCTTGAGCTTTATAACTCCTTCGACCCAATGCAGAGCGCGGCCAACTTCCCGCACTTCCTTAATAAGGGTGTCCCTGACTTCCTGCAGACGTTCATCCGTAAGGGCTTTCAACTGCCCGACAGGGGTGTGTTGTACCCATTTGAACATTGCCGTATCGTTTTTCTGTGCCTGATCCATACCAGTTCCTTTCATGTGTGATGTGGTCACACAGCACTGGTTTGCCGTTGGATCGAAAAACGACGATGGAATTTCAAAATTTTTTAGACCATTTTGTCCTCAATATATTTCTTAAGCTTTTTCAATCGACTAGACATGGTCGTGCGGGGAATACCCAAAAGCTCAGCAGCCTCGCTTACGCTATATTCTGTCAATAAGTTGTAGGTTTGTCTCAAGTCGTCCGGCATATCGCGCAGGATTTTATCAATATCCATATTTTGTTCAGCCATAATCTGGCTCTGGGAGAAAAAGACATCACCCCAGATGCCGCTTTCTCCCGTGATCATATCCGCCAGTGTGTTGCCATCATCCTCATCACCGATCTGGAATGACAAAGAGAAATTCTGTGCGCCAGTCCAGCGCTTTTCTCTCTCGGCGTCACGTACCAGCATCAAAGCCTTTCGATTGACAATGGTTTTAATGAAGCTTCGCTTATCACCTTTTTGTGGATCAAAATCTGGCATTGAGAGCAGATAATAAAGCAGCATGTCCTGCTCTAAATCTTCCAGATCATCCCGTGAAAACATAGGCATGCGGATTAAGGTTCTTGCTTTATAGGCAATAAAAAAAGCGGCGTAGGAATCCACGCCGCCGTAGCGATTATTTGACATCTTTCTACTCCTGGTTGGTGGTCAGGAGTAAGAAAATGCAAAAGATGCAACTATTTGAAGAAGCTGTATTTAATCAACTATTTGTATGATGAAGTGATCGGCTCAAAGTCTTTATTTTCTGAGGATTTAAGTGATAGGTTTACTTTGGTAATACCTACTTCTGTATGACCAAGATGCATGTAATTGTATGCAGCGATTTAATGATTGCTTTGCGCGAATCCGAATTGCTTTTCTTGCTCAGACCAGATCGGAGAAAATGCCTTCTCAATATCGGTGAGTGCAAATCCTTCTGGCTGTTGTCCGTTGAGGATGGCATCAACGATACGCGGCGATAAAAGCATCAAACGCATCATGCGCTGAAGATAGGATTTATTGATATTTTCTGCTTCCGCCAACTCGGACACGGACTGATATTGTCCTATCGCGATCATTTTGTGCCAGCGATACGCACGACCCAGCGCCTTAAGCAGCTTTTCATCTTTGCGCACTTCTAAATCAAGACTTCTCAAATCTTGCCCTTGTGGGCCAACCAAGACTTTTTTGCCGCCCCAGCGCCGCAGATTGATTGGAATGCGCACAATGATTTTTTGATCTTCTGCATGGTATTGTAGGTTCATGCGTCCGCTCCTTCTTTGATTTTGTGTTCTATCTCCTGTTGCAATTGGGAAAGAATGTTTTCGATGCCATTCGCGCGATATTCAATATCAATACAATTTCCATGTACCGCGACACGGTCGATCAATAGATGCGTGATACGTTTCTGCTCAGCAGGCACAAGAATGTCCCACAATGACCCCATGCGCTGCATCGTACTGTGCAAATCTGCTTCGTTATAATTGGGAATATCGGTTTTGACCTTCTTCCAGACATCGACGATGACTTGAGGCTTCACAAAGATGCTCTGTAATTGGCCTTTGACGACTTCTTCGATTTCACCAGCGGGGATACGGTTGGCAGGGCAAAGCTCGCATGATTGACGGCGATAGGAATTCGCTGAATAGTAATGGTAATTCTTTTTGCCCTTGTTCGTATGGGTGGGGGACATCGCACCGCCACAACCACCGCATACCAAAATACCTTTCAGAAGAGCTTTTGATTTGGCTTGAAACGTGCGTTTGCGTTTTCCTTTACTGTTTTCAGCAAAGATGGCTTGGGCGGCATTAAACTGCGCCTGCGTGATAATCGGCTGATGCTGCCCTGGATAATATTTGCCTTTATGATGGACTTCACCGAGGAAGAGACGGTTCTGCAAAAATGTGCGCAGGGGATTTTCAGTAAAGGGTTTCCCTCCCACCGGTTTTCCTGTGCGGCTGATATAATGCTTGGTGCGATGACCTGATTTATTTAATTCCTGCGCTAATAAGGCGATAGACCCCAGCGCGGCAAAGCGATCAAAGATAATATTGACCAGCTCGACTTCCTTTGGATTGGTAATGAGTTTTCGATCCACGACATCATAACCCAGCGGTGGCGGGCCACCCATCCACATACCTTTCATTTTGGATGAGGCGAATTTATCGCGGATGCGCTCGCCGGTGACCTCGCGTTCAAATTGGGCAAAGGACAGCAGGATATTGAGGGTCAGTCGTCCCATCGAATCCTTGGTGTTAAAATGCTGGGTGACGGACACAAAGCTCACACCGTGTTTGTCCAGAATTTCCACCAGCTTGGCAAAATCCATCAAAGAGCGTGAGAGACGGTCGACTTTGTAAACAACCACAATATCAATGCGGCCAGCTTTGATATCCTCAATCAAACGCTTGAGCGCTGGTCGCTCCATGTTCCCACCCGAAAACCCGCCATCATCATATAGGTCTGGTATAATCCGCCAGCCCTCATGCTTCATCGCCTCGACATATTTTTCACCAGCCTCGCGCTGGGCATCCAGCGTGTTGTAATCCATATCAAGACCTTCCTCGGTGGATTTGCGGGTGTAGATCGCACAGCGCAGGATTTTCTTGTCCTCCATCATGCACGTGCCTTTCTGGCGCGATGATAGGGTTGTTTTTCGCTGTCCTCTTTCTTGCCCAAGCCAAAGAATGCATTGCCGTTCCAGCGTGTCCCTGTGATGGCAAATGCGACACCGGAAAGGCTTTTATATTTCAGCCCCTGATATTCATAGCCATCAGCCAACACATACACATGATGCTCAACACCTTTGACCTCCCGCACCAATCGTGTTCCCACCGCCAGGCGACCGACATCACTGCGACGCTGCTGGACGGTTTTGCCTTCGGCCAGCGCTTCCAAACGATCAATCGTTGATTTGGTCAATCCACCATAAGCCAGCTCCTGCATCCGATAGATGATCTGATTGGTCAGGTAGGTGCGATTATTGCGTGACTGGGGAGGCGCATCAAAATGCCGGTTCCAGACTTGGAGCAGCTGTTTGGTCTCCATCGCTTCCAGCGCGGCATACTCTTTTAATATGTCTATTTTCATTGTTTTGCCCCTTTCTCCGCTCTCACTTGCGTGGGTTTGCGGCTGGGACATGAATGCTTCGAAGCGGAGGGAAGTCCAGTCAAACTTCTCTCATTTTCTAAGCTATTTAATTGATTATGCTGGCAAATCTTGCGGCGGACAATCGCGCCCACCAGGATCGTAATAATCTCGGCATAACGCTCTGCGCCTGTCATGTCATTTGGATTGCGTACTGTGTAATCCATTGAGAAGAACCTCCTTCAAATTTGTTCTTCTCCTCTGGTTTGCCGTCGGCATTGAAAACGACGACGACGAAATAAAAAAAGTTCGAAACATTGTTCGCGTGCATCATTTTATCTTTGCAAACCGTGTTTTTCAGAAGTCGTGCTAAATCAAGGCTTTGCCATGACCACTAAATACGCAGTTAGTGGCCAGAGGCTGTGAGAGAATGTGAGATTTGAGAGAGAATTTCGGCTGAATTTGCGTTCTAAAGGTACGCGAGGCTTTTGCAAAACCGCGCGAACATTGGGCTTTTGCGCAAAGAAAAACCCGCCAATCGGGGCGGGTTGTTAAATAAATGGTGGAAGGGACAGGATTTGAACCTGTGTACTCGTAAGAGGCCAGATTTACAGTCTGGTGCCATTAACCACTCGGCCACCCTTCCAAAAGTGACGCAATAAACACCTGTTTCGCAAAAAACAGTGGACAGAAGAAAAGAGAAAACGCATATAAAGTCAAGAGCAAAGCAACATGAAATCAAAAAAATCTTTTAACGGCCGCGGAAAATCGTCGGTTCATAACCGGAACCGCGGGGAACAACCATCCCATCACGCCCCCAAAGGCGGACACCCGAATCAGAAACCGCGACAGGAATCGCGTGGAGAATCCCGTGGCCCGCGCCTGAAGATCAATCTTTTTGGCGCGCACGCAGTGGCCGAGGCCCTATTAAACCCTGAGCGCACCATTCACCATATCTACGCCACCGAACAGACCGAAGACGACGTGGTGCGCATGGTAGAACGTGCAATGGCCGAAGGGATTGACCTGCCGCACATTGAACTCCTTGAAAAGGAAACCATCGACCGCGCCCTGCCCAAGGGAATGGTGCATCAAGGCATTGCGCTTGATTGCGACCCGCTTCAAGATGCGTTCCTCCCCGACCTTATCAACCGCGCAGCCACCAAGGAAAAATCGGTTGTTGTTCTTCTCGATCAGGTCACCGACCCGCATAACCTCGGCGCGATCATCCGTTCGGCCTGCGCATTCGGCGCCGACGGGATCATTGTCCAGAGCCGCCACGCACCGGAGCTTTCAGGCCTCGTCGCCAAAATTGCGAGCGGCGCGATGGAACATATTCCCATTGTCTATGAAACCAACCTCGCCCGCGCGATTGAGAGCATGCAAGAACATGGATTTTTCGCATTGGCCATGGATGAACGCGGAGAAAAGACAATCGGCGACGCCCCGAAATACCAAAAGACCTTGCTGGTCATGGGAGCCGAAGGCCCGGGCCTGCGCCCCCTTGTGCGCGATAAATGCGATATCTGGGTGAAACTCCCGACCGCCGGAGCTTTATCGAGCCTTAACGTCTCAAACGCTGCCGCCGTCGCCCTTTACGCCGTCACAGCCTGAAAGTTATAAAGAGCAAGAAATGCGGCGAGTCTATTGCTCTTTGGTCACGCGCATTTCTCGCGCACGGATCAGAATGGCATCTTCAAGCTTGCGGCCCGTATCGGCAGCGACTGGCGCATCCTTCCATCCCCCGCCGGATTTCACCTGACGGAACACCTTGACCGAAATCGCATCGGCGCGAAGCTGGCGGTCCATAATGAACACGTTGAGTTTGGTCCGCTCGTTAGGCGTTGCCGCATCGGAATACCAGTCGGTAATAATCGTGCCGCCAAACGGATCAGCCGACGCCAAGGGCATAAAGGACACGGTATCAAGCGCCGCGCGCCACAAATAACCGTTGACCGCCACCCCGTTCTCGTCAGGACCGGACTTTTTAGAGTTGCCCAGCAACCCTCCAGACCCGAAAATGCTCGGAGCCTCTTCATAAATCGTATTTCCACCACCATCTGTCCGGTCTGCACCGGTCGGATACTTGGCTTCCCCGCCACTACAGGCAGTCAGCAATGCAAAAACAGGAATCAAGAAGGCAATCAAAGCAACGCGGATCATACGGACTATCCTCTTCGGTTAACAGACCAAAGAGGTAGCATGACAAGGGGGCATTCTCAAGAGGGCGACATTTTTCTTGCCAAACCCACCCACAACGCATATATATTTCCATATCATGGACAATATTAAAGACACATTGCTGGAATACGCTTTATATGAATACTACAGCGCTCTGGCCGCAAATCTCCCTGCTAAAGGGATGGCGGCTTTATTGAAAGATGGAACCGTCTTGTCTGCCGGTCCCGTCCATTACGCAAGCCTCAAACACATCAGCTCGGCACAAGAGGAGTTTAACGCAGCTTTAGCCGCCCATTATTACAAAGATCATAAAGGACCGTTCCCCCCGCTCGATGACGTTCTGGACGCCTTGCTGGTTGTTGAAATGGATAAGAAAAACCCGGACGATTACATCGTGGGTTTTCACATGGAACCCTAGAATTAACCTTTTTCTCAACGGACTTGTGACTGCCCACCATTTTCCGCTATAGTCCCCGCTTGATAACCATTTAAGGAAAAACCAGATGAATTGGCTTTCGAATTTTATCCGCCCAAAAATCCGCTCGATCGTCGGACAAAAGGATGTACCGGAAAACCTCTGGCAAAAATGCCCTGCTTGCGAAGGGATGTTGTTTCACCGCGACTTGGCAGAGAACATGAATGTCTGTTCCCATTGCGGCCACCATTTGAAAATCTCGGTCACTGAACGTTTAAATCTGATGTTCGACAATGGTGAATATAAGCGCATCGACGTGCCCGCTGCACCACTGGACCCGCTAAAATTCCGCGACAAGAAAAAATACGCTGATCGTCTGAAAGACGCCCAGACCAAAACCGGCGAAAAGGACGCAATCATTGTGGCCTCCGGCACAATCGGCGGCAACGCAACCGTGGTTGCAGCCTTCAATTTCGAATTCATGGGTGGCTCGATGGGTGCCGCCGTTGGCGAAGGTCTGGTCAAGGCAGCTGAAGTCGCCATCCACAATAACGCAGCCCTGATCGCCATTCCCGCATCGGGTGGCGCACGGATGCAAGAAGGCATGATCTCGCTGATCCAGTTGCCACGTACGGTTATCGCTGTCCAGATGGTCAAAGACGCTGGCCTTCCCTATATCGTACTCCTGACCGACCCGACCACGGGCGGCGTCAGCGCTTCTTTCGCCATGCTGGGCGACATCCAGATGGCTGAGCCGGGGTGCATGATCGGTTTTGCCGGAAAACGCGTGATCGAGGAAACGATCCGCGAACAACTCCCCGCCGGATTCCAGACCGCCGAGTATTGCCGCGATCACGGCGTGGTCGATCTCGTAGTCCCCAGAGCCGAATTGCACGAAACCCTCTCCCGTATTCTGGGTTTGCTGATGCGCCGCATCGAAGCCGACCCGAATGGTGGTAGCAAAAAAGGCAAAGGCGGAAACGGAAACGGCAAAGACACAATCGCCGCCAAAATCCTCTCCGGTGGATTGAGCAACGCGAGCGCTGCCGTCAACCAGTTGCAACCGGCCAACGAAGATGAAGTCAAGGCCACCAAAAAGGCCAAGGCTGGACAGCGTGCAGCCAGCGCATAATTCTCAAGCAACGCGAGTCTTTCCCGATCAATTTGATCCGGACCCGCGTTTGCAGGCCCTTATCGACCGTTTAACCAGCTACTACCCAAAAGCCATTGATCCTGAGCTAAGTCGGACGTTCCGCCTGCTCCATGATCTCGGCAACCCGCATCTAAAACTTCCACCCCTCATTCACATTTCCGGAACGAACGGCAAGGGATCAACACTCGCCTATATCCGCGCCATTATCGAATCGACAGGCCTCACCTGTCACGTCATGACCTCTCCCCATCTGGTTCACCTGAATGAACGTTTCGTCGTGGTAGGAAAGGAAATGTCGAACACGGACCTTCTCGCCCTCTTTGAAGAAGTCGAAACTATCAACGCAGATCAAGGTGCCACCGCGTTTGAAATCATGACCGCCGCAGGCTTTCTGGCATTCTCTCGAACACCTGCCGATGCCACGCTGGTCGAAGTTGGTATGGGCGGAAAATTCGACGCAACCAACGTGGTGCCAAATCCAGCCCTCACCCTCATCATGTCGATTGCCAAAGACCACACCAAATTTCTGGGTGATAAATTGACTGGTATCGCCGCCGAAAAAGCAGGCATCATAAAACCGAACGCCCCCTGCATTATCGGCCCCCAATCTTCCGAAGCTTTAGCGGCAGGTATCATGGATATCTTTATGAACACCGCAGAAGAATTGGACGCTCCGCTTTACCGCTATGGTCACGAATGGTCGTTCGACCTTTTGCCGGATGGTTTCATTCTGCACACCAACGCAAACATTTTTGAACTGCCGCTTCCTAACCTTGCAGGAGCACACCAGATCGGCAATGCCGCCACCGCAGCGATGGGTGCGCATATCCTCGAAAACAGATTTGCAAAACCCTTGACCCTTTCCGCTGTCAAACACGGTCTGACCCATGCCAAGTGGCCGGGCCGTCTCCAGAAACTGACATCAGGTCCACTAGTCGATCTGGTGCCGTCCGGCTGGGAAATCTGGATCGACGGCGGCCATAATGACGGCTGCGGTTTTGTGTTGGCTGACCAATTGAAAAACTGGAAAGAAAAAGACGGCAAAGAAACGCATCTAGTTCTGGGGATGCTGAACACCAAGGACCCGAAAGATTTTGCAAAACTTTTGGTCCCTCTGGCCGCTTCGACAACGACACTCACCATTCCCGATCAACCATTAAGCCTTTCAGGAGCAGAACTGTCGGATAATCTCCGCCCCCTCGTGCCTGATATCAAAACAGTGAAAAATCTGAAAGACGCCGTAACCGGAATCGCTACCACCTACGAAAAAGCAGGACGTATACTGATTACCGGATCACTGTATCTGATGGGGGCTGTTCTAACAGATCATCGGTAACAGGCGGCGCGATCTTGCGAAACACATAGAAGCGGGCCAATAGATACCGCGTCGCCGACGAAATACAGATAGAAAGCAGCAACGTCACAAATCCGTAAAATCCTGACAGCCAGTCAAGAAGCGAAAGCGCAACCACGCGCACGATAGCCGCCAAAAACGACGCCTTCAAAAATCGGTATAACCCCAACCACGAAAAGGAAAGCACGCGTTCGGCAAAAGTCACTTTCAGATAGATGAAATACGCAACCACAGCCCCCGCGAGAAACCCCACCATCCCGCACACCACCAGCGGCCATGCAAACAAATAGTAAAGCAGGGTAGAGACAACGAAGTCGGTGACAATCGCCGCACTCCCTAAACCGAAAAATTTCAGGATTTTTTCCCGCATCACATAGATGCCAGCTTGAGAATTGTCTCACCAACCAAAGTCTCGGCCGGCGTTCCGGTTTTCTTGGTATCGGCCTCAATTTCATTCAGCCTCGCCAATATCTTGCGCAACACCGCAGCCGGAAAGCGATTCACCTGTGCCTTGAATGCGTCCTCGACCTTGAAGAAAACTGGCGGCTGCAATTTCTTCATTGCAATCTCGATTGTACCCTCACCCTCGTCGACCGCGGCGCGGACCTGATGCAGTCGGCGAATATGGTTCTGAAGTGAGCGCAAAATAACAATCAGCTCGGTATCTTCATCCAGCAGCCTTTGATAAGTCGAAATCGCCTTTTGCGGATTACGTGCCGTCGCGGCATAAAGCAGATCATCAAGATTTTGCGCCCCTGAATCCCCGCAAGCCTCTGTCGCCTCGGCAAGAGTGACAGGCGACAAATCGGAACCCTTATAGAGATCGAGCTTCTCAATCTCCATCCGCGCCCGACCGCGATCCCCCCTCAACGCGCCTGCCAACCACGTGATTGTATCATTTGCAGCTGTGCGGTTATGTTCTTTCAAAAGATCGCGCAAAAATCCGGCCATATCGCGCTCGTCTTGCACATAACAAGGAAGCGCCGCGGCATTCTCTGCCTCTTCGCAAATTTTACGAATGGCATCGCGGGGCCGCAAATCTCCACCCTCAATGACCACCAGTGTCCCATGGCCCGGATTTGATTTCAACCAATCCTTGAGCACCACAGCAAACTTCGTCCCCGGAGACGTGACGCGCACCAACCGCGTTCCACCCATCAGTGACTGGGCGTTCACCTCGTCCGTGAATCGTGCTGGATCATCCTCGATCACCTCTCCGGTCAAATGCGCAGCATTGAAGGGATCGTTGAGGTCCGCCACAACCGTTTTACCCAAAATCGCGGCACGTTCCTTGACCAACCCCTGATCCGGTCCATACACCAGAATGGCCCGCGCCGCAGCGTCGGGATTTTTCAGGAACGGTTCGATCTGTCGAAAAGTAAGTTTCATTTCCGGTTAAAATAAAGATCAAGAGCGAGTTCGATTTGCCGCGCCAGATCATTGATCGCGTTCTCGCGGGCAGCATTGCGGGTTACGCGTGTGGCAAATTCACTTTCCAGCACGTTATAACTGGTCATCGCCTGAAGATCGCGGGATAAAACCTCACGCCCTGATCTGTCGACCAAAATCATACGGGTTTTCAAACGTAACTGCGCCCGCGTCGCTTCGGACGCTTTGGTAATCGCCAGTTCTTTTTTGGTCTCTTCAAGTTTATCGACCATGAGCTTGTAAGGCGCATGACCATCTGTTCCGATCCGGTCGATCAAAGCATTGCGGAGCATCTGCCCCTCGCGGTCGGAAATCATCCCGATTTCAACTGACGGCACTTCAGAAGGCAAGGGTGCAGCCGATCCGCTATACTTCCCATGCACCGGCTGAAATCCGCAGGCGGTGAGGAAGAATAACATCATCATAAGAATAATCTTCATTTTTACTCCTTTAATCCCTTCCCCCTTGAGGGGGGAGAGTTAGGGTGGTGGTGAAATCACCCCGCAACCACGTTGACGATTTTATTGGGCACAACAATCACCTTGCGCACGGTTTTACCGTCGAGCGCACGGACGACCGAATCCTCCACAAGCGCAGCTTTCTCGGCTTCATCGTTTGGCATATCCATCGGCAACTGGATCGTGGCCTTAAGCTTGCCATTAATCTGGATCGCAATCGTGACCGTATCTTCGACCAGAAAATCGGGATTAACCACGGGCCACTCAGTTTTTGCCAGAAGAGTTGTATGCCCCAGTTCAGCCCACAGCTCTTCTGTCAAATGCGGTGCCATCGGGTTAAATCCGCGGATCAGATACTCGACCGCTTCGCGGTAAAGTTCCGTATCCCCTGCCTCGGGAACAAAACTTTCAATCGCGTTGGAAAGTTCACGCAATTTTGCAACAGCCTTGTTCATATGGAACGCTTCAATAGATTGCGCGACCGCGTGGATCGTCTGGTGGGCCTTTTGCTGGAGCTTTTTAGCTGCCTCGCTCGGCTCCCCGCTTGGTGCGGCAAGAATCATATCCTTCTTGTCCGTGATCATCGAATAAAGTCGGTTCACAAAACGCCACGACCCGCCAAGTCCGGCCTCGGTCCATTCCAGATCGCGGTCCGGCGGAGAGTCGGAGAGGATAAACAACCGCGCCGCATCTGCCCCATAGGAATCAAGAATATCCTGCGGGTCGATGGTGTTACGTTTGGATTTCGACATTTTCTCAACACGACCCGCGGTCACAGGTTCGTGATTGCCCGTAGCCATCACCCAGTTCCCCGCATCATCCTTCATCACATCTTTCGGATAAAGCCACTTGCCGTCCTTGTCCTTGAACGTCATATGGTTGATCATGCCTTGCGTGTAAAGCCCTGCAAAAGGCTCAGGCGTATCCATATACCCGCATTCGGACAAGGCCCGCGTAAAGAAACGCGAATACAACAAGTGCAACACCGCGTGTTCGACACCGCCGATATACTGGTCGACCGGAAGCCAATAGGCGGCTTTGTCTTTCGCAAACCCGATCCCGTCATTTTTCGGATCGGCATAGCGCGCGAAATACCAGCTCGATTCAAAGAATGTATCAAACGTATCGGTTTCGCGTTGGGCGTCCTTGCCGCATGTCGGGCATTTGACGTGCTTCCATGTTGGATGGTGGAAGAGAGGATTACCCGGCTTATCAAACGTCGCATCATAAGGAAGTTCAACCGGCAACTGGCTCTCCGGCACAGGAACCGTGCCGCAGTCATCGCAATAAATAATCGGAATAGGACAACCCCAATAACGTTGCCGAGAAATCCCCCAATCGCGCAGACGGTATTGAGTTATACCTTCCCCACGCTTCAGGGATTCCATTTTGGCAATGGCTGCCGCTTTGGCATCGGTAATGCTCATTCCGTTCATAAAGTCGGAATTGACCATCACCCCGTCATCAACATAGGGCAGATCGACCGCAGAGCCATCGGCGGGAGCCACCACCTGTACGATCTTCAATCCGTACTTGGTGGCAAAATCAAAGTCGCGCTGGTCATGCGCAGGGCATCCAAAGATCGCACCCGTGCCGTAATCCATCAGAATAAAGTTCGCAAGGTAAAGCGGCAAGGTTTCACCCTCCATAAACGGATGCTTGACGCGAACGCCCGTATCAAACCCGATCTTCTCAGCCTGCTCGATGGCAGCTTCCGACGTTCCCATCGCCTGACATTGCTTGACGAATTCTTCAAACCCGTCTTTACCCGTGCAGAGTTTATGCGCCAGAGGATGATCAGCCGCCATCGCCGCAAATGAAGCACCGTAAAGCGTATCGGGCCGCGTGGTGTAAACATCAAGTTTCTCGTCACGCTCTTCAATATCAAAGGTAAACCGGCAACCTTGCGATTTGCCGATCCAATTCTCCTGCATGATCTTGACCTTGTCCGGCCAACGATCAAGCGTTTTGATCGCACCCAACAGCTCTTCGGCATAGTCGGTAATTTTCAAAGACCATTGATTGAGCTTTTTGCGCTCGACCGGCGCGCCCGTGCGCCACCCCTTGCCGTCAATCACCTGCTCGTTCGCCAGAACCGTATGATCAACAGGGTCCCAGTTGACCATCATCTCTTTGCGGTATGCGAGACCCTTTTTCAGGAAATCGAGGAACATTTTCTGTTCGTGCTTGTAATAATCTGGTGAACAAGTCGTGACCTCCCGCTCCCAGTCAATCGACAGCCCCATTTGCTTGAGCTGTACGCGCATGGCCGTAATATTCTCATACGTCCAGTCTTTGGGGTGCGCCCCGCGTTCGAGCGCAGCATTTTCGGCAGGAAGCCCAAACGCATCCCACCCCATCGGGTGCAACACGTTATACCCTTGGGCCGTACGGTAACGGGCGACAACATCACCAAGTGAATAATTGCGCACATGCCCCATATGGATACGCCCCGACGGATAGGGAAACATCTCAAGGACGTAATATTTCTTTTTCGAAGGATCCTCGGTGACGTGAAAGACGTTTTGATCGTCCCAAATTTTACGCCATTTTTCTTCTGTTTCGCGGATATTATATCGCTCGGCCATTCTTGCAGTCCTGTTTCTGTAATGAGAGACAGGAGACTAGCACGCGGGTCTATTTCAGATCAAGCCCGCGATCCTTAAGCTCGTCTAGGATCGTATAGTTATTGCGGATAAACAGCTCGTTATAGGCAGATCCCAAAAGCCCCTGAACCTTGGATGGGAACAGACAATTTTCCGAGCGGCTTTTCGGCGGTTTCTGGAATTTGTGCGTAAAGCGGACCATCACCGAATTGAATTCCAGATTTCCTGGGTTTGAAAAGCTCGGCCCGTCCACGCTCAAATGCAAAGAGACACGCGACTGACGATTATCAAACTGGTAGGCCAACGCCGAACTATTATCGAACCGCGTCCCCAAATCGCACCCCAAAGCCTTGGAATCGTTCCGCCCCAAACCCAACCTGATCTGCATTTTCCGCTCTTTGACGGGAACTTTCAAGACATCGATATATTCCGTTTCAGGATAATATTCATCCATGGAGCGGCCTTTCTCGACACTGGAAATCAACGGGGATAAACTCATCCGGTCACTTTGCTGAAGTTTGGCACTGGAAAAATCATTGGAAGAATTAGGAACGAATCCGCATCCAGCAAGGGAGAGAAGAGCAACCCACACTGCGAATCTGGACCATTTACGCAAACAATGACATAATTCCATAATTTAATTATATCAGATTTGTGCACGCAAACGCACGGATTCTAAGGCACACAGCAAAAGAATCTGTGCGGCACTGCACAGATTCTTATTTTAAATTTGCTGCAATTTTTAGGCTGTTTTGATGTTTATATCAGAACACCCTAGGCTTGTTTGCGAAAATTTGCTGCAAACAGATGTTCGACCGCAGCACGCTCCTCGCGAAGCTCCTGATTGGTCTTATCCATGCGCTCACGCGAGAATGCACTGATTTCAAGGCCTTGCATGATTTGATATTTGCCATCTTTGCACGTCACAGGATAACCGTAGATCACGCCGGGCGGAATACCATACGACCCGTCGGACGGAACAGCCATCGAAACCCAGTCACCTTCAGCAGTGCCAAGTGCCCATGAACGCATATGGTCGATGGCGGCACAAGCAGCCGAAGCAGCTGAAGACGCGCCGCGCGCCGCGATAATGGCCGCACCGCGTTGTTGCACCTTCGGAATGAAATCGGATTCGTACCAAGCCTGATCCACCAGCGACATCGCAGCCTTGCCCGCCACCGTCGTGTGATGAAGATCAGGATACTGGGTCGAGCTATGATTGCCCCAGATCGTTATACGTTTGATGTCGGTTGTATGCGTGCCGGTTTTTTCGGCCAGCTGCGACAAAGCACGGGAGTGGTCAAGGCGAACCATTGCCGTAAAACAACTTGGATCAAGGTCAGGGGCGTTTTGTTGGGCAATCAGCGCATTGGTATTGGCCGGATTACCGACAACCAGAACTTTAACATCGCGTTTGGCATGGTCATTAAGAGCCTTCCCTTGCGGGCCAAAAATCGCGCCGTTGGCTTCGAGGAGGTCTTTCCGCTCCATCCCGGGACCGCGCGGACGGGCCCCGACCAGCAGTGCATAATCAACATCCTTGAACGCAACATTCGGATCGTCCGAAGTCACAACACCATGCAACAGCGGGAACGCACAATCGTTAAGTTCCATCACCACACCTTGAAGCGCACCAAGCGCCGGCGTAACTTCAAGAAGATGCAAAATAACCGGCTGATCCTTGCCGAGCATATCGCCCGATGCAATGCGGAACAGCAAAGCATATCCGATTTGGCCGGCAGCGCCTGTAACGGCAACGCGAACGGGGGCTTTCATTTCTATCTATCCTTTCATGTAATAAATATACGAACCAAGTGAATTAAGGCGCAACAACGGGTGCGGGTGTTTCTGCCGCCTGATCCATTGTCGGGACAATTGTAAAACAGTTCTCGCTCACAGTGAGCTGGTCGTTCCCAGATTTGCTTTTGAGGACCAGACCTTCCCAAACTAAGTCGTTCGGATCAATCCGCGGGGACAAAACGATGAAATTCGTTGCTTTATAGACCCAGGGAACGGGGAAAGAAGGGGGAATCTCGCGCTCCTGAACGCTGGAACCGCCACAATCGACTGTAAGCTGATCTTGCCCCCAACCATCCTCAAGAACGATAATCGAACGTCCCGGACCCAAAGCAATCGAATCATTGCCCGAACCGCCATTAACGATACGGTTGCCGTAAGTATCGGTAATTTTGTCATCGCCCGGCCCGCCGAGAATTAAGCGGTCGCCTTCGCCGACACCTTTATTCATGGCATCGCATTCGATCACATTGTCATCCTCGCTACCGATCAGGGTCTCGGTCCCGTCAGGATAGTAAAGGCACGAAATATTTTTCTTATTGGCTTCCGCGATAACAGTATTCACGATCGAGAAAGTCAACTCTCCGAATTTGCGAAGACCGGTTTGGGCATCAATGGAACCAAGGAAGTAGGTCGGCAACGCGCCGGAAATGAAATAATTGTTCAGAACCGAAAGGGTCGGCGAAGCCTGCTGGGGCAATTGCTGTTCGAAAGTCTGGTATTTATCCAGCGCAGCCTGAATAACGCGAACCGCTTCGTCCTTTTTGGTGATCTCTTCAGGAGTTAAGCCGACATCCTGAGGGCGGCTTTCCTGCTCGGCCAGCATCTCGGGCGGCATCACTGGCTCGTTAAAAACGAACTTCCTTTTTTGCTCGGGCTCGAAAGTGGCCAGATTGTAGACAACATACAAAACACTAAGGAAAACAAAGAAAATAATAAGTTTGATAGCTTGTTTCATGACCGACCAAAACCTGCGGGGAAAATAAACGCAAAGACGCCGACAGTCTAAACGAAAATCCCTCTCTCCGCCACGCCTGATTTCATAGATTGTACAAAATCATATGATAAATGCGTCAGTACATTCTAGGTACAGCTAACAAAGAAAGGGAAACGTGGCGAAAGTGAGAGTTTTAGAGAACCGAACCGCAGCGTACTTGAGGGCACGCGAGGACAGGAAGTGGAGAAAACATAATGTCGTAGCTCGTATATCGCACTTTGTTAACAGTGGCTAATGGGCCGGAGCGGCGGCAACCTGATTCCGCCCGTTATGCTTGGCGGTATAGAGAGCGCCATCAGCTCTGGCCACCAGCTCTTCAACCGTTTTCTCGCTGGCATATTCAGCCACACCGACTGAGAGCGTGATACGCCCCAAAACCTTGCCGGTACTGCGGTTGATAACATCTTTGCTGGCCACGGCTTTTCTGAGGGCGTTTCCAACGATGACTGCCCCCGAAAGGTCGGTATCCGGCAGAATAATGGCAAATTCTTCACCACCATAGCGCGCAGCAAAATCCTTGCCCTTGAGGCCGTCCTTAAGGGTCCGCGCCACAAGACGAAGAACCTGATCCCCGACTTGATGGCCGAAATTGTCGTTAAAGCTCTTGAAGTAGTCGATATCAAGCATAAGGAGGGTAAAGACTGCCTTCCGCGCGGTGCAATCGCGCAGCACGCGGTCGATTTCAGCATCGAAGCTCTTGCGGTTGGCCAATCCGGTCAGACCGTCCGTCATAGCCTCGCGGCGGACATGTTCGAGATCACGTTTCAGCTCTTCCATGACCTCAGACGATTGACGCAGCATTTCCTCAAGCTTCTGATTCTGCTGAATCATGGAGTGGGTGCTTTCGGTCGCGATTTTAACAACTTCACGGATCTCGTCGGCAGATTTGGCTCCACTAATCCGTGAATTAACATCGGACAGTGTATTGCCATAACTTGATGTTGCGGATTTGACCCCCTGAACCATCCCCGAAACATTGTGGATGGCATTCTGGACCTGCTCGCCGGCATTGCGGACAGCTTCTTCGTTGCGCAGGTCACTAAGGAAACGGTTATAAATTTCGGTACAGACGTAATCCGTAATTTTTTGCCCCGAATCGGCAATGCCATCTATAATCCGCACAACCTCAGGGACCGAGCGGGAATAATAGACAAACCACAACTCGTAATTTTCAGGGGTAGGTGAAATATGCTCTTCAGCGATACGTTGCAAAGCGTTGCCGGAAACATTCTGGATCTGCCCACGTTCTTTTTCGTTTATAAAACTCACGACCTTATTCTTTCACCACTTCATTAAACAGAACTACACTAGAGTGAATATGCCTGAAAAGAAACCAAAAACCCACTCATATTTTATCGCTGAGGACGGCACTATCGTCGCGCTCCGTCGCATCAAGGATAGACATAATTTCATCAACACCTGTCGCGACCGTAAATGTCGAAAGATGCTCCTCGCGAACAAATTTATGTTCGGCCATATGGTTAATCAAGCCCAGCATCGGGTCCCAGTATCCGAAGATATTAGCGATAATAACAGGTTTGCTATGAATACCAAGATACTTCCATGTCAGAATCTCAAAGGTTTCATCAAGGGTTCCAAGGCCGCCAGGCATGACAATAAAGGCGTCAGCCCGTTCCGCCATCATCTGCTTGCGCACATGCATGTTGGGAACAATATGGAGTTCGGTAACATTGTCATGGCGCGGTTCGATTTTCAAAATATTATCGGGAATAATGCCGATGACCGTTCCGCCAGCTTTCATGCAGGCATCTGTCACTTTCCCCATCAAACCGGGATTTCCACCGCCGTAGACAAGCGTGATACCGGACTCAGCCAAACGGCGCCCCAATTCAATGGTTGGCGCATCAAAAGCGGGGTCCGAAACCGTTGAAGACCCGCAATATACACAAACACTTTTAACCTGACTCATCAAAGACCTGTATTCTCAATAGAAATAACAAAAAGACACCATAGCAGAGGCGAGGGAAAATCCTAAAAACACTTGCATCCGGTCATAATTCAATACAGAATCTTCCTTCGAAACGCAATCGCAAATAGAAATGATAGCCCCGCACAAATAACTGCGGACAAACAAAACAGAAATCTATAAACAGGGGATGCAAAAAACTTTTGAAAAGATTTAAAAATGACAAACGAAGCCATTGATAAAACCCTGTTTGACCTTAAAGAAACAATCTCCCAGACCCTGTGCACCCCTGTCCATAAAGCCGGATGGCCGTTTATCATCGGGTTTGCACTGGTATCTGTGCTTCTGGCGATGCTCTCGACCTTTTTGGGGCTGGTCGGTCTAGTCCTGACCTTATGGTGTCTCTACTTCTTCCGTGATCCGGTCCGCGCAGTCCCGCAGCAAAAAACGCTGGTCCTCTCGCCTGCTGACGGACGCGTGACAGCGATTTCCGAAGCCGTCCCCCTGCCGAAAGAATTGCGCGACAATTCTTCCGAAGAAGAAAGCGAACCAGAGGATGGAGATTATACCCGTATTAGCATTTTCCTGAGCGTTTTCGACGTTCACGTCAACCGCGTCCCCGTATCGGGAACAATCAAAAAAGTCGTCTATCGTCCGGGTATGTTTTTGAACGCGGGCAATGAACGGGCCAGCATCGAAAATGAACGCTCCGCCGCCCTGATCGAACTGGAAAACGGAAAATCTCTAGGCGTCGTGCAAATAGCAGGTCTGGTCGCCCGCCGCATTATTAGCGATCTCAAGGAAGGCGATTCCGTTACTGCAGGTCATCGCTACGGGTTGATCCGCTTCGGCTCACGCCTTGACATCTACCTTCCCGCAGGTGTCACCCCCTGTGTCGCCGTCGGACAAAGAGCCATTGGCGGCGAAACCATTCTGGCCGATCTGGAAAAATCCGGTCCAATGGTAGAAACCGAAGCAATATAGGTTGGAATGACATGACTCTGAAACTGGCCGAACCTCCTTCCGAAGAAAACATCCCCCCTCTCGATAAGGATCACGTTGCCAGAATCGGCGTCATAAAAATGCTCCCTAGCCTGATTACAATGATGGCCCTGATCGCGGGCGTCACCAGCATTCAAAAAGCCATTACCGGTGATTTTGAAGCCGCTGTCCTCATGCTTCTGGCCGCGGCTTTGTTTGACGTTCTTGACGGGGCCGTGGCCCGTGCGCTCAAAGCGCAAAGCGAATTCGGCGCGCAACTCGACTCTCTGTCCGATTTTCTGGCCTTCGGCGTGGCCCCGGCAATTATGCTGCACGAATGGACGATGATTGACGCGGGCAAACTGGGCTGGATTGCCTCGATTGTCTTTCCGGTGGCAGCCGCTTTGCGTTTGGCCCGTTTCAATGTTCAGGCCAAAACCGCTTGTGAACTCCCCCTCTGGAAAAAACGCTATTTCTCTGGCGTTCCGACTCCGGCAGGCGCGGGACTGGTACTGCTTCCGATGTATATCTGGTTTCTCTCTCCCGATACGTTTTCCGAATTTAAAATCGCAACACCTTTGGTCGCCCTCTGGGCCATTTTTGTGGCCGCGCTGATGGTTAGCCGTATCCCGACCCTCTCGCTCAAATACATGAAACTTCCGGCACGCATGGCTGTGCCCTTAATGGCCGGAATTGGGTTGATCGTGGCCGCCTTGCTGCACGCGCCATGGATCACGCTGACGCTGGTTTCGAGCGCGTACTTTATTTCCATCCCGCTGGCCTTCCGCCACTACCGCCATCAGGAAAAACAATTCGAGCAAAATCAGGAAGATCTCTCCTCCCTCGCATTCGGCATTGACGGGATAGACCTCGACGGCCACGACGACGATAAATAGGAAATAGGCCATGTTAGGCGGATTTTTAAAATCATCCCTGTCTTCAACAATTGCCAAACTGGACGGCTTTGCCAAATCAAAAGGTATAACGCCTCTTCACCTGACATTGGTCATGTGGGGAACGGGTATTGTCACGCTGGTGGCCTTTGGCCTGCAATATTTCCTGACCGGAATTTTGTTTTTCCTGCTGCACCGCCTGACGATTGCCGTAATGGATTCGGGACAGTCTGAAAAGGACCATCTGCTCAGGGATTATTTCATCATCACCGGATCGCTGATG
>Ga0116142_10001148_pt1 | contig 32649 bp, 25 predicted proteins | sample AD_UKC033_MetaG_FD_89785 | JGI IMG/M metagenome (GOLD analysis project Ga0116142, IMG submission 89785) | Active sludge microbial communities of municipal wastewater-treating anaerobic digesters from USA - AD_UKC033_MetaG | ecosystem: Engineered > Bioreactor > Anaerobic > Digestate | place: USA... | reverse complement strand
AACTTATTGAATAGCTTTAGGTGGCTATGGCGATGAGGAAACACCCGATCCCATCCCGAACTCGGAAGTTAAGCTCATCCGCGCCGATGGTACTGCGTCTTGTGGGAGAGTAGGTCGCCGCCATTCTTTTAGCCTCATGTGGAAACATGAGGCTTTTTTTATTGTTTCTGCTGACCAAATTCCATCAAATATGCTTTGATAAAATCTTCAATCTTTCCGTCTAATACCGCTTGAGTATTACCGGTTTCATGACCTGTACGTAAATCTTTAACTAATTTATATGGATGTAATACATAATTCCGTATTTGAGAACCCCACTCTATCTTTTGTTTTTGACCTTCAATTTTGTCTCGTTCCTCCTGTTGTTTGCGTAATTCAAGTTCATAAAGCTGAGATTTAAGTAAACGCATAGCGTTTTCTCTATTCTTAAGCTGTGATCTTGTTTCGCTATTTTCAATAACTATTCCTGTAGGAATATGTTTAAGTCTTACTGCTGTCTCTACTTTATTTACATTTTGCCCTCCGGCACCGCTACTTCTGTATGTATCCCAATCTATCTCATTGGGATTAATTTCAATTTTTATAGTATCATCTACTAATGGATAAACAAAAACTGAGGCAAACGAAGTATGTCTTTTGTGCGCAGCATCAAAAGGGGATAAGCGAACAAGTCTATGTACTCCGTTTTCTCCCTTCAAATATCCATAAGCGAAATCACCCGAAAAACTAATTGTAACAGATTTTATACCAACCAAATCGCCATCCAAACGATCAATTATCTGCACTTTATAGCCATTTTCCTCAGCATATCTTAAATACATTCTTTCTAGCATTTCTGCCCAATCGTTACTTTCGGTACCGCCTGCACCCGCATTAATGGTAAGAACCGCATCCATTATATCTTCCTCATTACCCAACATATTCCTTAATTCTAATTTTTCAATTAAGTTTTCACAGATATAATACTCTTTATCAAATTCATCTTCACTTACGTCACCTGCCTTATAAAAATCAAATAAAACTTCGAGATCCTCCGTTGAAGCTTGTACGGAGTCATAATCAATTACCCATTTTTTAATAATACTGATTTGTTTCAGAGTCTTTTCTGCTTCGTCTGGATTATTCCAAAATTCTGAGGATTGTGTTAGCTCGCTTTTTTCTCTTATAAAAATACGTTTTGTATCAATGTCAAAGATACCTCCTCAAAGCTTCTGTACGCTTTTTTAAATCCTTTATCTTGTCAATTGTTATCATTCACTCTTTTTTGCAAAGGTAATTAAATCGATTATTTAACCAAAATCGAATCTATCAACTTGTCACTTATTTCATATTCAAACCCTCTGCTATAAGAATATCTTAATAAACCGGCCTTAATTTTGGTTTTATCTTTATCTTTTAGGGTTTTTAGTTTATTCTTTAAGATAGATAGCAGTATCTCATTATAATCTGAATCTGCAATAAGTTGCAAGCCTTGTTTTATTAGTTTTTCCTCAATGTTTTTCTGTTTCAGATTATAATAAATTTTAATCTTTCCCCATTTATTAAACTTCAATTTATCGTTTACAAATGCTGCTACATATCTCTCGTGATCTATAAATTTTTCATCTGTTAAAGTCTTCACAATTTTAATCTTAATGTCAGAAGACAATTCATAGTCAGAAATATAATTTAATACGTCTTGACAACATTTTTCACTTCTGCTGCAATAATTACGTAACTTATTTAGAATGCCGGCAAGTTGTTGTTCAGAATTCATTAAATCTACAAAATTTCAAGTTTAACATAGTATCCATTATGCGTACGTACATTTAATATCTCTCCATTTTCGAAAAGCAAATATTGCCCTTTTATGCCTGCAAGTTTTCCATTTATGGTTGGTGTTTTATCTAAACTTAAACTAACAAAGTTTTTAATATTGTAATCATACGGATAGTTAATTTTAAATATTGTATTATCAAAACTAATAAACTTTTTAAGGTCATTTGATAATTTTTCAGCTATTTCATTTTTTAGTTTAATTAAATCCAAATCTGCATCTTTTGTCTGCAGCATTTTATCCTTGTTCGTTTTGTCAGATACATATTTTTTTAAATCTACTTCTATTATGCCTGCCAGATATCGGTATGGTGTTTTTGCTAATTTAATAGCTTTGATTGCACCCTGATCTATCCATCTGAACGGAATTTGAGTGTGTCTGGTAACTCCAACTTTCAAGTTTCCTGTTATAGCCAAATAAACATAATGATCTATCAAGGAGTTTTGTTTTGCCCACTCCATATCGCGACTAATTCCGAGATGAGACTGGTCTTTTTCAGGATGTAGTACTCCGGCATCACATTCGGGAGCACTTATGAAACAAGAATAACAGTAGCCCTGATGAAAACTTTTTTGTGTTAATGCATTACATCTGATACAATTTATACGCCCTGAATATTCTATTCTGATTTGTTTTCCAATTAAACCATTCATATTGATTTTTTCTTCCCCAAAAGTCATATAATATTTCACAGGACTCTCATGGGTAGTGCTCATTTTTTTTAAATTCCCTTCGTAAATCATATTATTTATTTAATCGAAAAATGTTCTAAGCCAAAGACCGAACCGTCTTCATTTTTATCAGGCTGCCATGTCCTAACATAAATTTTTGGTTCTACAATGTCATTTAAATCAAGCATTAAAAACAAATATCCTTTGTCCGAATAATTAGACGAATAATAATTTTGTGTTATTTGTATGCCATATATTTTTTCATCTCCTCCTGTTTTTTTTATCACATTATCTTCAAATTGCAAGTTAATGTATTCTTTCGAGTCAAACGCTTTTAACAAATGATTTACATACTGTTCTTTAGAGTATCTAATGTATTGAATATTTTGATTATCAATTAATGGCATGGTTCCGTCATTTAACTCATACTTTTTAAAAACTGTTCCAACTATTATAAGAGCGTCGTCAGAAAAAACATTTTCGATAAAACTAATATCTTCGAGGGAATAGGCTGTTTTATAATTTTCGAGAAAATTAATCAAAAAATATTTCTCCTCTATGCTTGCAAATCTTTCACTCTTACTCATGATATCACATATTGCGTCATCAGATAATGCAAAGCTGATTTTGCATATTTTACCGTCAGAATTGAATAAATACACAATGTCTTCAACAAAATTTTTATTATTATTCGGAAAACTAAATATCATTGGGAAAGATCGAACCATAACTTGGTCATTAATATTGATAAAGCTTATCGCATCTTTTTGTGGTAATACTCGGGCGTTTCCGTACTTAATAAGTTTGTTATAAGAATCTAGCCCCTCCTTAGTAAATATCGTTTCGTCAATATTATGAGATTTGTTAACAATCCATTGATTTATTCTATTAACTGTTGTTTTTAGTTCCCCGTTTTTATTTAACAATAAATTACTAATCGTGTCTATTGTTATTGCCTTATTATAGACTAGAGGTTTTTCATTTGATGCCTTTGATCTCATTTCGGGTTTTATTAAACTGATTGATATTTCAGCTTCTTTAAGACGTGGCAATGTTGCCATTTCCAATACCGATTTAACCTCTGGATCAATATTACTACGTCCAAAATATGTATATTCTAACTTCAAACGAAGATTATCAAACTTTTCTGTTCCTGAATCAAAAAAATCAACTACCCCTAAACCGTCTTTTATACTGTACGTATTTGAAAATGCCGTTCCATTCCAATAAACATAGTCTAAATTTGCAACCGGATGACCATTATATTTAATGTTCAAAATATAACTTGTCGTATTATTACTAATTATTGTATCTGTTACTTTAATTCTCAGATTATCAAAAATTTTATCGAATTGATTTTGAATATATAATAACAGACTTATTTCTATGTTATCGGATGTAGTATATTGTATTCTTGCCGCCTCAGGGTGAGAATTTAATAATGCCAATGCCCAATAGTAATATCTCAGCGCATCTGCTATTCTGAAATCTTTTTCTGCCAAATCTGCAAGTTTTGTATAATCAATTATCTTATTCTTTCTACTCTCAAACATTTTTTCAACTTCGTCTTTTTCAACATATCTCAACACATATATTTGTTTGCGTTTTTCGACGACAATTCTCTTTGCATTTTTTAGGTAAATGTTTGAATAAGTATTTATAGCTGATTGGGTATATTCTTCTATTGACTCTTTAGTTTCAATCATAATATTAGAAAAACTACTCTCAACATTTGTCGAAATTTGAGATATAAGATCTTTTAGTGCAAGTTGATCAGCATGTTCGAGGGTTTTTGCGCTTGCCTCTCCCCAAATGTAACTCTTATCTGCTTTAATTTCAGAAGCAGATTGAGCTAACAAAGTAGCATAGAAACAAATAAATAATAAAAATGGTACTAATATTTTCATGAACTTTGCTTTTATTAAACTTCTAATCTATTAAGGTTTTTAGTTTATAAATATGCAAAAATTTGACCGTTAATGACGATCAAAATAAATATTTTTACTACTTGCACTTAAACTAATCCCCATTATTATTTCAATATTATTACTCATCATTTTAAGTTCTTTTACTGCCATCCCCACTGAAAACATAATACGGTTATCTATTCTAAAATCGGCAGCCATACTCACTGCAGAACCCAAAGCTATTCCTAAATCAATATTGTTGAACGAGCATGGAAAATTAGGCTGTTCATTTTTCTTGTCACAATTATCCATCCCACAAAGTCCACAACTTTTAAGCCCTAAAGATTTTATTTCTGTGCCAACTAACAAAACTGCATCTGAGTTACGAATGTTCTCGGCATCTCTTTTAAAAAATTGCTGTTCACTTCTATCTCCTATTTCTTCCATTTTTTTTGCAATATTTTCAAGCTCTGCTCCGTAGGCAATTTTGCATTCAATTGTGTTTCGCCCCCTACCTTTTGGTGCTGTGCGAACAGCAATTGCCATGTTCTTTGCAATTTCTATTATTTGTTGTGTTTTAAAATCGGGTTCAGATAACATCATTAAAGATTTAAATTAATAATTTTATTTGCTAATATTTCGGCTAGTTTTATTTTTGATTCTATTGTCCAACCTGCAATATGAGGCGATAGAATTACATTGTCGCACGAAGCCAGATATTTAAAGTCTGCGTTTTCTATCATCAAGTTTGTGGTTTCAAAAGAACTTCCTTCATATTCAATTACATCTAATGCCGCTGCTAATATTTTTCCTGATTTCAGCGATTTTACCAAATCTTCCGTTTTAACAACCGGACCTCTTGAGGTATTAATTAGTACAAAACTTTTTTTGAAAGATGAGATAAAAGTAGAATTCACCATATATTTTGTTTCTTCTGTCAGGGGAACATGAAGACTCAGTATGTCTGCTTCGTCAAAAACTGTTTGCAGATTTGTTTCAATTGTATAACTGTCCTCGTAGTCTTTTTTATATTTATCGTACGAAATAACTTTACATCCAAACCCTGAAAGTTTTTTTGCAAAACTGCTTCCCATATTTCCATATCCTATAATTGCAACGGTTTTTGTATTAAGTTCTTTTCCTCGATTTTCTTCTCTTTTCCAAATTCCAGATTTAACCTCACTGTCAGCTTTATTCAAATTATTAAGCAAATTAAGTAACATCCCTGTGGCGTGTTCGCCGACGGCATCGCGATTACCTTCGGGAGAGTTAAGACATTTTATATTTTTCTTTGAACAATATTCAGTATCTATACTTTCCATTCCTGAACCTACTCGTGCGACAAAACGTAAATTATCTGCTTTATCAATGAATTCCTTATCTATAATAATTCTGCTTCTAATAACAATCCCACAATAATCACCAATACAAACAAGTATTTCTTTACGACTCAAATTTTCTCCTTTTACAAGCTCAAAGCCATATTTTCTAAGCTTGTCAGAAATTATTTTATGAACGGTATCTATTAATAAAACCTTCTTTGTCATTTTATTTACATTGATTTACAAATATATAAAAAGCATTTAAGGATTGTAAGAATTCAATTCGTTCCCGAAAAAAAAGTTCTGGTAATCTCAACATCTGTAATTTCGTCATAAGGATCGAGACCTCTGATAATAAAATTAAGAATATAAACGCTGTCAATTTCTACTGAATCTGCTATCAAAGAGTCTTTTATTTCATTTGTATGATTGTCAAGTTCATAGCTTAAAGCTTCAATAGCAGAATATTGCCGCCTCTTGTGTGCATCAACAGAATGAGGAATATATTTATCAATACATGCTTTTGTTGCAGGCAAAGAATCAATTCCTTCGATGCTTAAATCATAATTATAAATTACTTCACAGCCATAAAACAGTAAAATTAAAATTACAGAAGATATCGCTATAAGTTTTTTCATTATCTAATAATTACTTTTTCAGAATAATGATAACCATTTTCAAAAATAAAAGTAATCAGGTACAAATTGCCCGATATAAGACTATTTGACTCTACACTATTCGAATTCACACTTTTCTCATCCCAAACAACTTTTCCTGAAATATCATAAATTTTAATTTCAGAAACATTTAAATCTGAATTTATTAAAATACGATTATTATTTATACTAATCTGCGGTTTTAGTAATTGTTCATGTATGAGTTCGGTAGGAAAACAGTAGTCTAGATTTTCAATCATTTCAAAAAAAGAAATAGACTCAGAAACGTTATAGTCACAAATAATAAATATCTGAGGAGTGTATCCGACATCATACAATTCAAAAACATCTGTTGCATGACCAGTGGGAAAACAAGGAAAGGTAATTTCTGTCTCTTCAATAAATTCTATAACATCTTCTAATGTTGAATTTTCTTCTGCAATTCCCCAAACCAGCAATTGTTGCTGACCTGAACCAAACTGTCTGTAAATCGAGTCAACTTTAGGAGCCTCGACATGACATCCGCCACAATTAGATGAAAAAAAGAATAACATAACTGTTTTATCGTTTTCCATTTCTTCGAACAGATTAACAAAGTTCCCTTGTGTGTCTTCTAAAGTAAAATCTATTGCCGGAGATTCTTTATATTGAGCGAAAGCTCTTGAAATCAACAATAAAATAACAATATTTAACAAATGTTTTACTACCATTCTTTCTCATTTTACTAAAAAAACAAATTTAGTTTAATTATGTTAAATTACCTGCAAGATTTTTCTAATATAAAATTTTAAGCAACAATAACTAATAACATGTTTTTTTATTTTTTTATCTGAAAAATTTTATAGACTTTTGCACCTGATTTTTTCAGACATGAAATTAATACAGAAATAATATAAATTATTAACTAAACTATTGATTATGAGTACAGACACGATGTTTTGGTTTATTCCTTTCGCTTCAGTTTTAGCTTTAGGGTTTGCATTCTTTTTTTACAAAAAGTTGCTAAAATTAGATGAAGGAACAGAAATGATGAAGAAAATTGCTCTTTATGTAAGAAAAGGGGCAATGTCATATTTGAAACAACAATATAAAATTGTAACAGTTGTTTTTATTATTATGGCAATATTTTTTGCTATTCTGGCATATGGTTTTAATCTTCAGAATGAGTGGGTTCCATTCGCCTTTTTAACAGGAGGTTTCTTTAGTGGTTTAGCGGGATTTTTAGGAATGAAAACCGCAACTTACGCTTCTGCAAGAACAGCTAATGCAGCAAGAGATTCTTTAAACTCCGGACTTAAGGTTGCTTTTAGAGCAGGTGCTGTTATGGGTTTGGTTGTTGTTGGTCTTGCCTTACTGGATATTTCAATTTGGTACCTTATTTTAGATGCTTTTGTTGAAGACGCAGATCCAAAGCACAAAATGATTATGATTACTACTACAATGCTTACATTTGGTATGGGTGCTTCTTTACAGGCACTATTTGCTCGTGTTGGCGGAGGAATTTACACAAAAGCTGCTGATGTAGGAGCTGACCTTGTAGGGAAGACAGAAGCCGGTATTCCGGAAGACGACCCTCGTAATCCTGCAACTATTGCTGATAATGTAGGCGACAATGTAGGTGATGTTGCCGGAATGGGTGCAGACCTTTACGAATCTTATGTAGGATCAATTTTAGCTACTGCTGCTTTGGGTGCTGCTGCATTTTTCGGTTCTCAATGGGCTCCCGAAATTCAGTTAAAAGCTGTATTTGCTCCTATGCTTATTGCTGCATTAGGAATAATTTTGTCTATAATAGGAATATTCTTAGTTAAAACTAAAGAAGGTGCAAACATGAAGCAATTATTAGGAGCATTAGGCCTTGGGGTAAATGTTAGTTCTATATTAATTGCAATAGGTACTTTTGGAATTATGTATTTATTAAATATTCCTAACTGGCAATACATTTCTTTTGCGGTTGTAATAGGCTTAATTGTTGGGATTGTAATAGGACAAGGAACAGAGTATTATACTTCACACGCATATAAACCAACGAAAAAAATTGCAGAATCTGCAAAAACAGGTCCTGCTACAGTTATAATTTCAGGCGTTGGAACAGGTATGATCTCTACTGCAATTCCCGTGGTGGCTATCGTTGTTGGTATTATTTTATCATATTTATTTGCTGCAAAATTTGATTTTACAAATCTCAGTTTAGGTTTGTATGGTGTTGGTATTGCTGCTGTCGGTATGCTTTCGACATTGGGAATTACCTTGGCAACAGATGCCTACGGTCCTATCGCTGACAATGCAGGCGGAAATGCCGAAATGAGTCATCTGGGTCCTGAAGTTCGTAAACGTACTGATGCTCTTGATGCTCTAGGTAACACTACAGCTGCAACTGGAAAAGGATTTGCTATCGGTTCGGCAGCACTTACAGCTCTTGCTTTATTGGCTTCCTATCTTGAAGAAATTAAAATGGGACTTATACGAGTTGGTGAAAAAACAATTGATGTCGGAGGGGTAATGGTTAATACTGCCGAAGCTTCAATAAGCGATTTTATGACACATTACGAAGTACATTTAATGAATCCAAAAGTATTAGGTGGTATTTTTATTGGTTCTGTTATGACTTTTGTGTTTTCAGGTTTAACAATGAATGCCGTTGGGCGAGCTGCACAAAAAATGGTTGAGGAAGTTCGTCGTCAATTTAAAGAAATAAAAGGTATTCTTACTGGAGACGCTGAACCGGATTATGAAAGATGTGTTGCTATTTCAACAAAAGGAGCACAAAGAGAAATGATATTCCCGTCCGCCGTTGCTGTAATCGTTCCAATTGTTGTGGGAATTGTTTTTGGTGTCCCCGGCGTAATGGGTCTGCTTGTTGGTGGGCTTGCTTCAGGCTTTGTATTGGCTGTGTTTATGGCTAATGCCGGTGGAGCTTGGGATAATGCGAAAAAATATATTGAAGAAGGTAATCTTGGCGGAAAAGGTAGTGACGTACATAAAGCAACTGTTGTAGGAGATACTGTTGGTGATCCTTTTAAAGACACTTCGGGACCTAGTTTAAATATACTTATTAAGCTTATGACAATGGTTTCTATTGTTATGGCCGGTTTAACTGCGGTATATTCTATATTATAATATAAATTAACAAGCAAAAAAAAACCGACAAAAATTTGTCGGTTTTTTTGCTTATCCTACATTCTTAAACTTCACTACAGAATTTTTATCAAGTTTTGCTTCAGCATATTTTTTATCAACCTTAAAATCTTTGGCCGAGCCCGTCGGCATATCAAACATTGCCTCTAACATAATGGACTCACATATTGAGCGTAATCCTCTCGCACCTAATTTAAACGAAATCGCCTGATCAACAATATAATCAAGAGCATCATCAGTAAATTCAAGTTTTATCTTATCCATTTTAAACAGTTTTTGATACTGTTTTACAATTGAATTCTTAGGTTCTGTTAAAATCCGCTTTAGTGCATCTCTATCAAGAGGATTCAAATGAGTAAGAACAGGCAAACGACCAACAATCTCAGGAATTAATCCAAATTTACGAATATCATCCTGAACAATATATTGTAATAAGTTCTCTTTATTTATTCTTTCTTCTTTCTTCTGTTTTCCATATCCTATAATTTGCGTATTCAATCTCTTCGCAATGTGCTTTTCAATTCCATCAAATGCGCCACCACACACAAAAAGAATGTTCTTAGTGTCAACTGCAATCATCTTTTGTTCCGGATGCTTACGACCTCCTTGAGGAGGAACATTTACCACAGACCCCTCAAGTAATTTCAACAAGCCTTGTTGAACTCCTTCACCTGAAACATCTCTTGTAATACTTGGGTTATCGCCTTTTCGGGCTATTTTATCAATTTCGTCAATAAAAACTATTCCCCTTTCGGCAGCTTTAACATCATAATCAGCATCTTGTAGTAGTCTTACCAAAAGACTTTCAATATCTTCTCCAACATATCCTGCTTCGGTAAGAACTGTTGCGTCAACAATAGCAAATGGAACATGAAGCATTTTAGCTATGGTTTTTGCTAATAAAGTTTTTCCTGTTCCGGTTTCACCAACCATAATAATATTTGATTTTTCAATTTCAATATCATCATCAGTAATTGGTTGTGAAATTCTCTTATAATGATTATATACAGCCACAGAAAGTACTTTTTTAGCGTGTTCCTGACCTATAACATACTGATCAATAAAATCCTTAATCTGTTTTGGCTTTAATAATTTGACATCTCCCACCGAGAAGTTTTCTGATGACTTTTTTTCTTCCATCAATATCAAATGTCCTTTTTCGATACACTCATCACAAATAAAACCCGACACACCCGAAAATAGCATACCAACTTCAGACTCTTTCCTACCACAGAGTGAACATTTATCCATTATATTTATATTTTAAATTGCAGTTTATACTTCCCTGACTAATATCTCATCAATCATTCCATAGTCTTTTGCTTCCTGCGCTGTCATCCAATAATCTCTATCAGAATCTTTTTCAACCTTTTTAAATGCGTTTCCCGAATGACGTGCAATAATATCATACAATTCGTTACGTAACTTAATAATTTCTCGAGTTGTAATTTCAATGTCTGACACTTGACCTTCTGTTCCTCCCATAGGCTGATGTATCATAACACGACTATGTTTTAAGGCAGATCTTTTACCTTTGGCTCCGGCACATAATAAAACTGCCCCCATCGAGGCTGCAATTCCTGTGCAGATTGTTGCAACATCAGAACTAATATACTGAATAGTATCATAAATACCTAATCCTGCATAAACCGAACCTCCCGGTGTATTGAAATAAATCTGAATATCTTTATTTGGATCTGTACTTTCCAAAAATAATAATTGTGCCTGAATAATATTCGCAACATAATCATCAATAGGAAGACCCAACCAAATTATTCTATCCATCATTAATCTCGAAAAAACATCCATTGTTGCAATATTTAGAGTTCTTTCCTCAATTATTGTCGGAGAAATATAATTATTATAAATACTTGTGTATTGATCAAAGACCAAACCGTTTATTCCTTTATGTTTGGTGGCAAATTTTCTGAATTCGTTATTCATATTCATATATTAATTATTTAACTTCAACAAAAATACATTTTAAATTTAATTTTTCAAACCTTATTATCTTAATAAAATTAACATGATTTATTATAACTTTGAAAATTCAAATTATTAAGTACAGAAAATATTATCAGGGCTGATTGAATTAAGTAATTGAATAAAAACATCTTTTAACCGTTTGAATTTATTAATATTTTTTATTTTTATGATTTTTAATCAAAAACTGCAATTAAATTAAGAAAAGAGATATGGCAATAGTCCAAAAAGACGGTTTTAGCAGTAAATTTGGTGTAATTGCTGCTGCAGCAGGTTCTGCTGTGGGATTAGGAAACATTTGGCGCTTTCCTTATATAACCGGAGAAAATGGTGGTGGTGCATTTCTAATTCTTTATGTTTTCTTTGTAATTGTAATAGGAGTTCCTGTAATGATGTCAGAATTCGTTATTGGAAGACGTTCAGAAAGTAATGCTTTGGGGTCGTTTCGTAAACTTGCTCCGGGAACGCCCTGGTGGTTAATTGGATTGATGGGGATTATTGCAGCATTTGTTATATTGTCGTTTTATAGTACTGTTTCGGGCTGGACGCTAGAATATGTCTTTCAATCAATAAATCAAGGTTTTACAGGGAAAAGCATGAATCAATTGAACATTGATTTTGTGACTTTTACTTCGGGAAGCTTTCGCCCATTGCTGTGGCAAATGATATTTATGCTATTAACCGCTGCAGTTGTTATGTGTGGTGTACAAAAGGGCATTGAAAAGGCAACAAAAATATTAATGCCGATGTTATTAGTATTAATAATTGCGGTTTGTATCCGTAGTGTAACATTGACCGGGGCTTCTGAAGGATTAAGATTTTTATTTGAGCCCCATTTTGAAAAACTTACCTTTAAAGCTGTCCTTATGGCTTTAGGTCAGGCTGCTTTTTCTCTCAGCATAGGAATGGGAGCATTAATTACTTATGGGTCTTACATAAAAAAAGACACTCCCCTGTTGTCAACATCAATACAGGTTGCATCAGCAGATACAATATTGGCTATTTTAAGCGGGATTATGATTTTTCCCGCTCTATTTGCTTTAGGAGTTGGCAACACAGGAGGACCCGGTTTAGTATTTGTTACTCTTCCTGCAATATTTCAATCTATGCCCGGAGGAAGTATTTTTGCTATAGTGTTTTTTCTTCTAATATCTGTAGCAGCGCTTACGAGTACTATTTCGGTTCTTGAGGTTGTTGTAGCTTATTTAAAACAAGAGTTTAATATGAGTAGATTAAAAGCAACGATATTGGGTACTGTTTCTATTTCTATTTTAGGTGTTTTTTGTACATTATCATTTGGTCCATTAAAACATGTGACCATTTTTGGCAAAACGGTTTTTGATCTTATGAATTATTTGTCAGCAAACGTTTTTCTTACTTTTGGAGCTCTATTTATTGTAATATTTACAGGATGGAAATTAGGAAAATCCAGTTTTGTTGATGAGCTAAATCAAAGTGGAAAAATAAATCCTATTGTCACAAATGTTATAGTATTTATTATAAAATTCATTGCCCCTTTAGCTATTGCTGCCATTGCAATTGGTGCTTTTTTTATTGAGGGATTAACTTAATTATATGACAGAAACTATAAATTCTATTATTAAGGCTTACAACGAATATGTTGGAGGCTATGCTATTCTTGCTTTACTAATTCCAACAGGATTGTTTTTTACTTTTTATTTAAAATTTCTTCAAGTATCAAAATTTAAACATGCAATTGACATAGTTGCGGGAAAATATTCAACAAAAAAAACAAAGGGAGACGTATCTTCTTTTAAGGCACTTACTACAGCATTATCCGCAACTGTTGGCACGGGCAATATCGTTGGAGTTGCTTTAGCAATACATTGGGGTGGACCGGGGGCAATATTTTGGATTTGGGTTGTTGGTTTTCTAGGAATGATGTTAAAGTTGGTTGAGTGTACACTTGCACAAAAATACAGAAAAATAAATGCAGATGGTAGTGTTTCAGGTGGGCCAATGTATTATATGGAAATTGGGCTAAAAGACAAAATTGGAAAGTTTGGTAAATATTTGGCTATTATTTTTTCTATAGCTGCTGTCTTATGTTCGTTTGGTACGGGAAACATGGCACAGGCAAATTCGATGGCAGACGCTTTGCAATCTAGCTATGGCGTACCAACAATAGTATCTGCAATTGTTATAACACTTTTAGTTTTATTAATTATCGTTGGTGGATTAAAGAGGATTGCAGAGGTAACTTCGAAGCTTGTACCATTTATGGCTGTTTCATATTTTATAGCAGCAATTGCAGTATTGATAGTATTTTATCAATATATACCAGAGGCTTTCAAATTAATAATTACTGACGCTTTTACTGGTACAGCCGCAGCAGGAGGGTTTGTTGGTTCAACATTTATAATGACTTTAACCTGGGGTGTGAAACGCGGGTTATTTTCAAATGAAGCAGGACAAGGCTCCGCTCCTATTGCACATGCTGCAGCAAAAACCGAACATCCCTTACAAGAAGGTTTGGTTTCCTCACTAGAGCCATTAGTTGATACAATAATCATTTGTACGCTTACTGCTTTGGTTATTGTTGTTACAGGAGCCTGGACGGCCCACGACACTGCCGGTGTAAATATGACTATACTTGGGTTTGAATCCGGATTATCCGAAATTGGTTTAGGCTGGATTGCAAAACATGTCGTTAGTATTGGATTGTTACTATTTGCCTTCTCAACAGTAATCAGTTGGTCATATTATGGAACCAGAGCAGTACAGTATTTGTGGGGAGATAAAGCTATTAAGCCATATTATTATGTTTACGGGCTATTTGTGTTTCTTGGCTGTATTTGGGGATTAGAACTGGTTTGGAATTTCGTTGATATGGTTATAACATTTATGTCAATCCCCAACCTAATTGCTATAATACTTTTGGCTCCAGTAATGAAAAAAGGAGTGAAAAATTACTTCGAATATGTTGATAAACTGAAAAAACAAAAAAGTGAATCGTAGATTTATAAAAGAATATTTCAATTTTTCTAAACGGGAACGTAATGGATTAATTGTTTTATTTACAATATTAGCTCTTATTATTATTTCTCGCCTTATCATTTTGAACATCTCTACAAGTAATAGTAAAAATTTTGCAGATTTCGAAAATGAAATTGATGTTTTTATTTCATATAGGACTCCGGAACTTGAAAACGGAGAACGATTTAATTTTGACCCAAATACGGCAACAAAAGAAGATTTTATGAGAATGGGGCTTTGTAATAGAACAATCAATAGTATTATTACTTTTCGTGAAAAAGGTTGGAAATTTTATAAACCCGAAGATCTTGAGAAAGTATATGAAATTACTCCGGAAGAGTATGAGGCAATTAAAGATTACATAATAATTGAATCAGACTCAAAAAGAAATTCAAACAATTATTATAAAAACAGCAAAAAGGGAGAATTGAATCTATTTGAATTCGACCCAAATACAATAACTAAGGAAGAGTTGCTAGAAATGGGTTTAAAAACATGGCAGGCTGATAATCTGATTAAATATCGTGAAAAAGGTGGAGTATTTAAAACTTCTAACGATTTGTCAAAAGTCCATGGATTAGATAAAGAACTTATTCAAAAACTCATACCATACATTATAATTTCCACAGAAATAAATACTACATCAAACGGTAAAAATTTTGATACTATTTTAAATTTAAATACAGCTACGGAAATAGAGCTTCAAAAACTGCAGGGAATTGGTCCGTATTATGCTAAACGAATAGTCGAGTACAGAACAATACTTGGTGGATTTCTTAATGTTGATCAGTTATTGGAAGTGTATGGTATGACTGAGGAATTATATCAGCAAATAAAAGATAATTTTATTATTTCAACTGAAAACATTAAAAAAATCAACATTAACACTGCTGAATATATGGATTTGGTAACTCACCCATATATAAACAAAGAAAATGCAAAAAACATTTTAAATTATAGAAATTTTGCGGGAACTATAAAATCTCCCGAAGACTTATTAAAGCAAAAAGCTGTTGATCGGGATTTTTACAATAAAATTTTACCATACATTTGCACAGAATAAATATGGAAATTTCAAAATCAAAAATAAGCCTTATAAATTCGCTGTCAATCGGTAAGTACAGAAAAGTTCATAGCCTCTTTGTTGCAGAAGGAGAAAAAATTGTTTCTGAAATCCTTCAATCAAAACTAAGAATCAAATATCTGATTTGTGATAAAAATTATAAAATTCCTGATTTACTACAATACATAGAGATTTTCAGTGCAGATAATAATACAATGAAGAAACTTTCCAATCTGAAAACTCAGTCACAAATCATTGCAGTTGTCGAAACACCTAAATATGAATTGGATTATTCAAACTTACTGAATGGTCTTACCTTGTGTCTGGACGACATCCAAGATCCCGGAAATCTGGGTACTATAATTAGAATTTGTGATTGGTTTGGTATAGAAAATATTATATGCTCCGAAAATTCAGTGGACTTATATAATCCTAAAGTAATTCAGGCAACAATGGGGGCGTTTTTAAGAGTTAATGTTTTTTACAAAAATCTGTCAGAATTCATTCCGGAATATAAAAAAATCACAAAAAATGTATGTTACGGAACATTTCTAAAAGGGAAAGACATATATAAGGAAAATTTGGCAGAACAAGCCTTAATAGTCTTGGGTAATGAGGGCAATGGAATTTCTAAAAGTCTTGAAAAAATCATAGATTCGAAACTATTTATTCCCTCTTTCTCGAAAAATGAAAAACATTCTGAATCATTAAATATTTCTATGGCTGCGGCTATTACCTGTAGTGAATTTTGCCGGAAATCAGGACCGGTTTAATCTTATTTGTTAACTTTTCTCTGTGCAAGTCTTTTTTCCCACTCCCAGGCTGATTTAATTGTGTTTTCAAGACTTTCCTGTGCTTTCCATCCTAGTATTTCGTTTGCCTTACTTGTGTCTGCCCAAATTTGTTCAATATCTCCCTCGCGACGTTTTGCAATTTGATAATTTAATTTTTCACCACTTACAGCTTCAAAAGTTTTTACTATTTCCATAACAGAAGTGCCCTTTCCTGTTCCTATATTAAAAACCTCGTAATTGGTAAGGTTTTTCTTTTCGAGAAGTCTTTGAATTGAAACAACATGAGCTTTTGCCAAATCAACAACATTTATATAATCACGAATAGCTGTGCCATCGTGAGTATTGTAATCATTTCCGAAAACACTAAGCTTTTCGCGTATTCCAATTGCCGTTTGCGTTAAGAAAGGAAGAAGATTATTTGGAATTCCAATTGGTAATTCACCGATTTCTGCTGTGTGGTGAGCTCCGATAGGATTAAAATATCTTAATGAAATAACATTTAATTTATCGTCAGACTTAAGTGTGTCAGAAATAATTTCTTCACTTATTTTTTTAGTATTGCCATAAGGTGATTCTGCTTTTAAAATGGGACTGTCTTCTGTAACCGGAAGCGATTTTGCCTGACCGTAAACGGTGCAACTTGAGGAAAACACCAAATTACTAATCCCATTTTTCTGCATTTGGCTAAGAATATTAATAATCCCCTGAATATTATTCTGATAATACATTAAAGGTTTCTGAACGGATTCTCCAACGGCTTTAAATGCAGCAAAATGAACAATTGCAACCGCATCCTTATTTTTGGAAAAAACTTCTTCTATTTCGTGTATATCTGAGACATCGGCTTTGTAAAAAATTGGTTTTTTACCTGTAATATTTTTAATCCCATCAAGAACTTTAATGTCTGAATTTGATAAATTGTCAACAATCACAACCTCAAAACCGGCGCTTTGAAACTCAACAACTGTATGCGATCCAATATACCCGATTCCTCCTGTAACTATTATTTTTTCCATTTTTCTTTTTTAATTACAGACAATCAGAAAATAATTCTTCTTACCCTTTTGCACTAAAATATATTTGTTTTTAATTAAATAATCTGCATTAATAATCCCATTTTCGTCAAGATATTTTTCTTTGTTTATTCCAAGTCCGTTGCCTTTTATAGTTCTTCTCAGTTCTCCTTTTGAAGGAAAAATCGTAGTGCTTTCAACCAATAGATCCAGCACAGGAATCCCGTTTTCAATTATTTTTTTTGAAATATTAAAAACCGGCACACCATCAAAAACACTTAACAAAACTTTTTCATCCAAGGTTTTTAAGGCTTCGCCTGTTGCATTCCCAAAGAGTATTTCAGATGCTTTTACTCCGGTTTCGTAATCTTCTCTGGAATGTACCATAACTGTAATTTCCTCTGCAAGTGCTTTCTGTAATAATCTTAAATGTGGCGCCTGAGAATGTTTTTCTATAATGTCGTTAACTACATCTTCTGATAAAATTGTAAATATTTTAATGTATTTAACCGCGTCTTCATCTGAAACATTTAGCCAGAACTGATAAAAAGCATAGGGACTGGTTCTTTCGGGGTCCAACCAAACATTTCCGGTTTCTGTTTTTCCGAATTTTCCGCCATCTGCTTTTGTAATCAACGGACATGTAAGTGCAAAGGCTTCTCCTTGTTCTTTGCGTCTTATTAACTCTGTACCGGTTGTTATATTTCCCCACTGATCGCTACCACCCATCTGTAGTTTACACCCATATTCTTTGTAAAGATGTAAGAAATCATAACCCTGAACCAGTTGATAAGAAAATTCTGTGAAAGACATCCCACTTTTATCGTCTCCTGCTATTCGCTTTTTTACCGAATCCTTTGCCATCATATAATTAACCGTTAGGTGCTTTCCAACATCACGTATAAAATCCAGAAAAGAAAATTTACTCATCCAATCATAGTTGTTGACGATTATGGCTTTATTTTTAGCATCTGTATCGAAGTCCAGGAATTTTGAAATTTGCTTTTTAATAGCTTCCTGATTATGACGAAGTGTTGGTTCATCAAGTAAGTTTCTCTCCTGTGATTTACCGCTTGGATCTCCAATCATGCCTGTTGCTCCGCCTAAAACCACAACAGGGCGATGACCACATAATTGTAAATGTTTAAGCATCATCACTCCAACCAAATGACCGATGTGTAATGAGTCGGCAGTAGGGTCTATTCCAACATAAGCTGTTACTATTTCTTTTTTAAATAATTCTTCTGTTCCCGGCATGATATCATGTATCATACCCCTCCATTCCAATTCTTTTACAAAATTCATTTTGATTATTTTTGAATAATAAATTTCCTGTTATAATCTATTTTAGTTTTGCTGTCTCTTGCTTTAATAATATATATACCTTCAGGTAATTGTGAAGCATTAATGAATATATATTCCGATGCTGTATTATAATCGTTAGAAAATAATTTTTTACCTGACATATCATAAATTGAAATATTTCCAATAAAATCTTGTCCAAAATTTAAATAAAACATTCCCTCATTAGGATTCGGAAATAATGAAATATTATTACAAGCTACATTTTGTTTTCTACTTGCATATAATTCCCAATCATAAATCCCTAACGAATATTCTCCGTTTTTTAATGAATCAATCGTTATTTTTTTCATAACAGTTTGATTGGATGCCGGCTCTATAACCCACTCTGTTGCTCTGTCGGGACGATACAATAAAACAATTGAATCTAAGGAATTTGTAATGAAATCATTATCCAAGTAACCTGTTAGTCCGGAATTTAAAGCTGTACTATAAGCAAACTCACCCTTTGTTTTAAAGGTGGAAGGGAAATTCCCCTCGACTGTCCAATAGCGATGATTTGCAATAAATAATCCCGGAATTTCGTTTTTAAATGTGTCAGGAGCTGCCCAATTATGTGTAATTCTTAATAATGCTGGTTCTGTTTCAACAATATTCTGAACATTTGCTTTAAAATAATTGTAAGTATAAGTTTTAATGCCGGCTGTAGTTAAAATTTTTGTTTCATCAATTGTTGCATCTGACATAACTTCATTATAGTCGCAAAGTGTGAGTATGGGATAAAATGGAACCGTAAATGTTTGTTCGCCAAACTCTCCGTCAAATTCTAATAATTGAGTATTAGCATTAAATTCTGAATCAAGAAAACTAATTTCAACTCTGTTTGAATTTGCAAATTCGGTACGTCCTCTCAGTTTTTGTTTCATAAATACAGTTACTTCGTAATTCTCGCCATTTTGAACAATTTGAGTAGAATCTATCGAATAGTGAACAAATCCTCCGGTAAACACCCAATCATTAAAAAAGTCGGTCATATCAATTCCTGTATAATTTGTCAGAAAATCACGCATATCATAAGAAGAAACCGAATTATATGCATTCTGATTAAGAAATTCCGTCATCGCTTCAAAAAACATTTCCTCTCCCAGATATCCTCTCAAAGCATGCGCTACGCTAGCTCCTTTTTCATAAACTGTTCTTGAATAGGTCAAACTTTGGTCCATCGGAAATAATGCATGAAATCCACCATCTTGTATATGGTAATATCTAAGAACTGTTTCATGGTACTTTCTTCTATAAGTGAGGGCATTTGATTTTCCTTTAAGATATTCGATAAAAACAGTTTCACAATAAGTTGCCCAACCCTCATTTATCCACATGTCCTCAGCAGAAGAACAGGTAATTGCATCGCCAAACCACATATGGGCAAGCTCATGATAAAATAAATCTTCGTAAGATAATGAACCGTCTATAAAAGCTCTTCCCATAGCAATATTAGTGGCGTGCTCCATGGCTCCGGAATTAAATGGAACCGATACAAATCCTACCCTATTCCATTTATAAGCACCGAATTTGTTTTCATATATTCACAAAACCGAATCAATATTTACAAAAGAATTGGCTGTACGGGCACTATCTCCGGGGTATATGTAAAATTCAACCGGAATGTCCCTTTCGATACCATGATATGTATGACTTAATAATATATAATTCCCAACAGCAACCGAAACAAGATAAGTTGGAAGAGTTTCTTCTATCCGCCAAAAATACGTTTTTTTAAGTGATTCGGGATCTTGTGTAACTTCGATAAGTTCGCCTGCACAAACTGCGGTGTGTTCGGGCTTAGTGGTGATAATTGTATTATAAATTGCTCTATCAACAAAATCATCGTTACACGGAAACCATACTCTGCCATAATTGTGAGGCACATCATCAAAACCTACTCCTAAATTAAATGCATAACCACTCATAAAATAAAATCCGCCCCAACCCGATGGGTCCATTTGAGGATTTCCATTATAATAAACTCTAAAAGTAACTTCATCCGGAGGAGAAACGGCTGTCTCAAAATATATACTGATAAGCGTATCATTATAATCAAAAGAAGCTATCGGGTATGCCTCCGAAACAATAGAATCAATATTCAAATTTTGCAGATCAAGATAAATAGTGCTTGTATTTTCCTGAACTGGTATAAATCTAATATCTGTAAAACCCTCAATATATTGATTCTCAATATCTGAAATATCCAACACAATTGAATATTCAAGCACATCTATCACATCGCTATGTGATTGTTGGCTATATGCTTTTATAAATATTGCAAAAACAACTGTAAATAAAATAAAGACTTTTTTCATATTTAAGTATTTTAATTTATTGTAGTCTGATAAAAACTTAAGAGAAGGAATATTTCCAAATCTTTCATTCTCATTCTTAATTAGTTTACTTAACCACAAATAAAACTAAGATGATAAAAATACACATTTTTTTGGAAATTGCGTTTTACTCATCCATTTTTATTTAAAAAGGAATTTTTTTGCACATCTATTTAATACAAAGGGGCTCCCTACAAAAAGGAAGGTAACTTGCTCACACGAATTTGTAATTCGTGTGAGCAAGGGTATTCAGTTTTTAACACATCTGATTGTTCGTTCGATTAATTTACTGCCTGTTCCTCTACCGAACTCAGCTTTTTGACTAGCTAAATATCTGGTCCACACGGAGTTTGAATCTATCTCAGTATTACTCCACATTTGAACGTATGATCCGGGATCCATGTCGGTAAATTCAGGTCCTTTAGGAATCGCCCGAAACCCACTTAGCCCAAATTCAGAGTCGCTTTTTAATTCACCATCGCTCCACAAATTAATATTACCTGCAAGTTTACTTCCTTCATTCGTTCCCCTAAATCCAGATAGTTCAATTTGTTCTAATGACATACCTAAATATATCTCTAATTCTTTCCAGTCATCATCAGAAGGTAGTCTCCAACCAGAAGGACAAGCTGTCTGAGCGGCTGTCCAGTTATAAAGGACACCATAAATTTTATAATTTTCAGTAGCTTTAGCCTCTTCAACATCTACTCCCGAATATTCTAATACGTAATAATAAGGTTCCGTATATGATCCAACTGTTTGATACCCCACAACTGAAGGAAGAAAAGCCAAATTTTCTGCCATCCATGTCTGTGCACCAATAGTTACAACTGGATAATTATTCCCTTCCGCATCAGAACAACTTATGAATTCAAAATTGACTGTCTGACTTTCCGTTGGAATTAATGTTAACACCCTAGAAAAGTCGCTTGATGAAGCTTTAAATAATAGTAGGTCTCCATCTTGATATGGCATTTCTACAATTAATGACTCTGATTTGCAATCACTTCTTGTGCTAATGTTCTTGAAAGAATACTCTTGATAAGAAATCCAAACTTCATCCGATTTCTCAACCAATGAAACTACTTTTTTAACGAAATGATTTTCTGGTGCAAAAACATTTAATAAATAAATCCCTTTTGGCAAACCTCCTATATTAAAAGTATGATTACCGGAGATAAGATTGTATTTCTTTTTAAATACAGTCTTACCAGAAATTTCAGTTATAATAATAAATATTGTACCTGATTTTGATATATTAAGATTTATCTCACTGTTATATGTCATTGGGTTTGGAAAAAAAATGAGATTCTCTGAGGAGTTATAATTAAACTCCACCTCTGAATAATTCTTCAAATGCAAAACATCATTCCCATTAATTATTAATGTATCTTCGCTATTTAAATTTATTACCTCAATAGACTCAATCGAAGTAGAAAGACCAGAACTTGTAAAATTTAATAGATAATCCTGAGCAATACCATTTAATCCGACAAATAAAAGTGAAAAAAATATATTTAGAATTAATAGTATGTTTTTGATATTACTCTTAATCTTTTTCATAGCTTTAAATTTTAACAATTGTTACAACATATAAATATTTTTTTGTTTTAATCTTAATATAATACTAACAAATATGAGATTATTTTCTTCTAACCACTTTTCCCACAACAATTCAATTATGTAAATATAATTATTTTTTGATAAAAAAAATCTTTCGTTTTATTGTTAAATCCATTATATTAAAAAAGCTGATAAATAACAGAAGAGTCTAATAAACAAAAAAACTGTCTGATTTGATTAAAACAATGTTTGTTGTGACCCGGGGTTGATTTTATTAAGATGTCTGTATGCTTTTTCTGTTGCTTCTCTTCCTCTTGGTGTGCGTTTAATAAAACCTTCCATTATTAAAAAAGGTTCATAGACTTCTTCAATTGTTCCCTCGTCATCACCAACTGCTGTGGCTATTGTTTTCAGGCCAACAGGACCTCCGGAAAACTTATCTACTATGGTCAGAAGTATCTTATTGTCCATTTCGTCAAGACCATATTTATCAATATTTAATGATTCCAGAGAATGTTTTGCTATTTTTAAATCTATGGTTCCCGTACCAATTACCTGAGCAAAATCACGCACTCGCCTTAATAAAGCATTGGCAACTCTTGGCGTTCCCCTGCTGCGTCTTGCAATTTCTCCTGCAGCATCACTATTAATCGGCACATGTAATATTCCGGCTGCTCTTATAATAATTTTATGAAGAATGTCAGCCGTATAATAATTCAAATGACAATTAATACCAAATCTTGCTCTTAAAGGACTCGTTAATAATCCTGAACGTGTTGTTGCCCCAATCAGAGTAAACGGCTCTAATGGTATTTGAACAGAGCGTGCAGCGGGTCCTTTGTCAATCATTATATCAATGCGGTAATCTTCCATAGCCGAATATAAATACTCTTCGACTATAGGATTAAGTCTGTGAATTTCATCAATAAATAATACATCATTTTTGTCAAGACTGGTTAATAATCCGGCAAGATCACCCGGTTTATCCAATACGGGTCCGGAAGATATTTTAAATCCTACCTGAAGTTCGTTTGCAATTATATTGGCGAGAGTCGTTTTTCCCAGACCGGGAGGGCCGTGAAGCAAAACATGATCAAGGGCTTCTTCACGCATATTTGCAGCTTTAACAAATACTTTAAGATTATCAACAATGTTTTCCTGTCCGCTAAAATCGTTAAATTCAAGTGGTCGCAATATTTTTTCAATTTCCTTATCTGCATTTGATAAGTTTTCTGAATCTGCTCTCAAGAAATTATCCATCATTAATATTTGTTTACAAAGCTATGAAAAATATCCCTATTAAATTTGTTATTGGCTTCTTTTTATAAGTTCTTCTATCGGTGCAATTCCAAGGTGTGTTCCTTGTTCTATTGCTTTTAGCACCGCACCTCCACCGGTAAAAATGTAATATTTCGGACTATCAAGAGCCATAATATATAATCCAGGAAGTAACCTTTTAAGTTCTTGCATAGTATCGCCACCACCATATAGTTTTACTGCATCAGGATTCTCGTCAATAAGTGTATCCAAAGCAATTGTCCCTTCATTAAAGTGTGGAGTAAAGCCCATTACGGCATTGACAAAAACTGTTTTAGCAGAATGAAAAACATTTTTCACTTCATCTAAATTAAATGATTCTGCGGCCACGTCAAGTACATAATTCAACTGCTCTCCTGATTTTAAACAGCGAATATCAATTGTCCGGTATTGACCCTCTATTCTACCCTCTAAGCTATCAGATTCGATAATAAACGGTAATTCTACTATTTTATCCTTATATTGTTTTGAAAACTCATAAAATTCTTTTGCCAGCTTTTTATCATTATCATCAACGCCTTTAATCGAAATATCGTATTTTGCACACAGATAAGCATTGTACATAACACCACCCAAAACCAATTTATCTGCTTTCTTAATAAGTGCATACAGTGGTTCTATTTTTGTGTCAAATTTACTTCCTGCAACTACAGCCAAAAATGGTTTTTCAGCATTATACAATCTTTCCAGATTCTTTATTTCTTTTTGCATAAGAAAACCTGCATAAGAAGGCAGATATTTGTTTATTCCTACGGTCGAAGCATGTGGTTGCCAACTACCAAAAGCATCATTAACATATACATCAGCTAAGCCAGCCAACTGATTTGCAAATCTGTCTTGCTCATCGCCTTTGGCTTCTTCGCCTTTAAACCATCTAGTATTTGGAAGGTAGATAACATCTATATCAGAACTCTTCAGTCTTTTTATCGCATGATTTATATTTGTTTCTATGCTTAAATAGCCCTGATCCTGATGAGAATAAAACTCCGGAACTTCAATGGTAATGTGCAACTTTCCCTTGAGATATTCAACTATTGGCTGTATTGAGGTTTTTTCATTGATATTTATAGTATTCGTAGTCTTGTCTTTTGGTCTTCCGACATGAGTCATTAGAATAATTTTTCCTCCTTTTGCCAAAATATAAAACAGCGTTCCAAAAGTTGCATCAATTCGGTAAGGGTCATGAATAAATCCTGATTTAACCACATTGTGGTCAACTCTTACTAAAACAACTTTTCCTTTTAAGTCTGCCTCTTGAATAACCGGTAATGTGTTTTTCATAATTTAAGTTTTTACAAAAATAAAAAAAGCACTGCAATTATAAAAATATAAATACAGTGCTTCGATTGTTAACTCAAGAGGGCTATCTTAAAAGAGTAACATTTCCAGTATAAGAGTGTTCATTTCCATAAATATCAGTAAAGGTTATAATCCAGACATAAAGTCCATCGCCACAATCCTGATTACCGTATTTTCCATCCCATTCTTCTTCGTAATTTTCAGATTCAAATACTCGTTCTCCCCATCTGTTATAAACAACCATAATATAAGTAGTTGGATCTATTCCATCTGCAAAAACCTTAAAGGTTTCATTAAGATTATCATGGTTTGGTGTGAATGCTGTTGGTGCATAAACCGCTAATTCGTTTGACACATAAATATCAACTCCTGTTGAATCTTTACAGCCATATAAGGAGGTTGTTTCCATATTTACATGGAATGTTCCCGGCATTGTAAATTCATGACTCGGGTTTGTTGACGTACTAAATGTCCCGTCTCCAAAACTCCAGTTAAACCAAAAGCCTCCATCAGTATAATTTGTAAAATATACAAGCGGATTTGCCATTGTAATATTAGTAACATTTGCTCTGAATTCTGCTTCGGGTATTGGAAATACAACAATTCCGATGGATGTATCAGTAATACAACCCTGAACAGAGGTAATTTCAAGTCTTACGTGGTAAGTTCTTGCATTGTTAAACGTATGTAGCGGATGTTTATCAAAAGACAAATTTTCAAAATCTCCATCATCAAAATTCCATATATATCTTTGACCTATATCAGGACTGTTTTCGTGGAACTGAACAGTCAAAGGAGTACATCCATTAGTTCTGTCTGCACTTATTGAAACAGGTGGTAACGGATAAGTATAAACAGGTTTTGAAATCAGAACACTATCAAAATTACAAACATCATAAACAAGGAAATTGAAAATGGTATCGTTGAAAACGTCCAAAACAATTGGTAATGTCATCAACGAATCGTTTACTGTAACTTGATTACCACTTAATCCTCCGCCATCAATTAAAACATCAAATGCCACAGGTGTTCCCGGACAAACTGTATCATCTGCTGCAGTTACTTCCATTACAATTGGTTTAAGAACATTTACTGTTATTTCAATATCCTGACTTACACAATTCATTGCATCAACAACGTGAGCAGAATATACTGTTGTTTCTAACGGATTAACTGTTGTTGTCATACCATTATCACTATTACTCCAAACAATAGTATAAGGAGGAACAGAACCTGAAATTATTCCAACACCAATTTCTGTACTCATACCATAACAAATAGTGGGGTCGTCCATTGCTTGAATATAAAATGGATCTGGTTCTGTCACTTCAAATGTCATAGAGTAATGACAATAACTTTGGTCAGTTGCAGTTACAGTATAATTACCGGCAGGTACGCCAATCAAGTCTTCTTGCCAACTTCCATTTGTCCAAACGAAATTATATGGTGGCCTTCCACCAGAAACAGTTATATAAACATTTCCTGTTTCGTCACCGTTACACATTACATGTGTTCCGGTAATCATTCCGGCCATCGGTGCGTCAGGTTGTAATATCTGAACAGTGTCATACGCAAGACAATTATGAGCATCGTTAATTGTAACGCTATAAATTCCCGGCACTAAATCAAATATATCTTCGCTGATTTCTCCATTACTCCAGCTGAAGTAATATGGTGGTGTTCCGCCAAAAACATTTAGATCTGCTACACCATTACCCTCGCCAAAGCATCTAACATGAGTAGGTGTAATATCTCCGTGCAGAGGTAAATCGGGCTGTATTATTTGAACCATCGTATAGTTAACACAGTTGTGAGAATCGGTAACTGTAACAATATAAATTCCCGCAAAAACATTCCATAAGTCTTGAGAGCCTGAACCATTACTCCACTGATAACTATAAGGAGGTGTGCCTCCTGTTACCACTAAATCAATACTTCCGGTATTTTCTCCATAACATAAAACGTCCTGAGTATATGTGATTAATTCAAGTGGCTCCGGTTGTGTAATTACAAATATTTCTTCAATTTCGCACTGATGAGAGTCTATTACCGTTACAACATAAGAGCCTGCGGGTATATTAATTTGATCCTGAACCTGAAGACTATTTGACCAAATATAATAATAGGGAGGGGTTCCTCCGGCAGCAGTAATGTCAATAAAACCATCATAATAACCATAACATGAGACCATTCCTGTTTCGGCTGTCAGCGATAAAGGAGCATCGGGTTCGTCAATAAATACTGAATCTTCGTGTTCACAACCAACCGCATCCGTAATTGTCAAATAGTGCATACCTGCATAAACTCCTACCGGATTTTGATCTGTACTTCCACTTGGTTGCCAATCGTAGGTATATGGAGGAACTCCACCCGATACATAAGCATATAAATTACCCGTAGGTTCTCCGGCACATAATACATCGTCAGCATATAAATTTGACAATAATGGAGGATTGTCATCAGCAATATTCATTTCGCCGAATACCTGGCAACCATAAACGTCAGTTAATGTCACAAAATAATATCCCGAAGGAACTGTGATAAAATCAACGGGATCCATGTGTGTATTTATAGAACCCCAAGAGTACTCAAATGTAAATTCTCCGGAGCTGTTTATTGCTGTAACGGTGATTACACCAGATGTATCGCCAAAACATACAACATCTTGACCTGTTATATTAATATCAAGTTCTGGTAATGGAAATAACCATGTCCCCGGAAATACAGTATCCTGAACAAATCCTTCAAGATTCCATTCCTCATCATACCAAGTAAGGGGGATGTAGCCAAGTGGAAATGTTTCTGATATCAGAGGTTCGCAATTTGTGGGAAAACAAAATGTAATGTCTTTAGTTTCTGAGCCACCTCCTTTTTGCTGATCATCACCAAGATAATCGCCCAAATTAACCTGAGGGACCGGATATGAAGGAGAACACGAAGTAACAGTAAGGTTCATACCTAAATCATGGTTATTTACATTAATTTCAGGTAAACAAAACTCCGGTATTTCGGCTATTGGAAATATCCCTCCCGTAGGTATTGTAACAGAAAAGAAAATTGCTTCCAAAATAAAATCAAATGCTATTGAGTCCCAAGTATGATTAGAAAATCCGCTGGTAATGTTATATGTTACATCATAAACTTCCATTGAATCCCAGTCATAACAAGGATAAGTAATGTTAAGGTCATTATTGATTGCGAATGTAATTGTGTCTGAAACACCTTGTGCAATCAGAGCATTACCATTAGCCGGATCAGTTTCTGTATAAGCAAGTTCTGTTTCGAAAGCCAAGGTTGCCCAAATTGTGGGACAAAATGCAAAATCCTGTGTCATATAACTGGACATGTGCAAGTCCATATGAAGAATGAAATACTCTATTACTGCATTTACTCCGGCAATAATTTCATACTCTATTACTCCTCCATCCAAAAAGTCAATAGCTTCCTGAATTGCAGGACCTTCGGGTGGTGGTATAAATCCCGCAATAAAAGACAAGAATTGCATTATATTAAGATTAAACCACAACCATTCGTCATTACCATGTGCATGCAAACACTGAGTCGCCGGATCTAGCCAATCTTCAGTTTCTACATAAGGAAGGTCTATTTCGCCTGTCAGACCAATTCCAAACCAATCGGGAATAACTATCGGTAAAACGTCGTCTTCACATATATTTGGCAATCCTGTAATAGGGTCTAAACAAGGATAAGCAACTTCGCCGGTTTGTCCGTTAAGATAAAAAATTGCAATTGAGTCGTGAGGTAAAGGGTCTGTTGAATATGGGACAATCGGAATACTTATGGATGGAATGATTGGAATTGTCTCACATGTCATCATACAAACAATTATGTCAAAATTTAATCCAAATCCATATTCTAAGTCTAAAGCAATTACACCGGCAGTTGGGAAATGTGTATCCAAAGCCCAACCGTCCAGAACTTCGTACCAAGAATGAATTGGCACGGTTTCACCATGATCAAATGAATAATCATCCGGAAAATCAAGTGTTATTCTAACCGGATAATCAACATCAACCGAGCCAAGAGTAAAACCATGTATACTGAATGTTGATCTTAGAAACATCCAGATGTTCATTTCAACACCTATACCCCATTGTGATCCGAGAATATCTTCAATCCATCCTTCGGAAAAGCCGTCCTGAACAGCAATGTTAAATAAATCGTAATCCATATCGAGACTAAATGCGTCACCGGCTCCCCACATGTCCTGATGATGTGTGCTATAGGGTATCTCGTGTATAAGAATGTTCTGTGACTGTAAAGTGGAAATTCCTAAAACAGCCAAAAAACTGCTAAATAATAGTAACTTTCTTATCATAACTGATCAATATATTGTGCTGTTAATAAACTTTTTGTCAATAAATCTTGTAATAAGTCTTTTGCAGATTTAGGATAATTCGCATTTATCCATATTGTATTATTATAATCGCCTGCAAAAAGCATTAATCTTTCATACTGAAAACCATTAACCGTAAACTCAACCAAATAAAGAATCCCGGTTTTACCATCCACCATTTTCACCGGAGAAGACGATATTAGTGTAACACCCTGGCTTTCAAAATGCTCCGGGGTCATTGCTTGTTGAATCATAACATAAGATGTCCCAACTATTTCCTGAACCTGCACGGTTGTAGATGTTCCGGGGTGTATTAAGCCTGGTATTTCTTTACTGACAAGAAAGTGTTCAGGGGGTTGTAATTTAACATGGGTTCCGGGTATCGAAACCACTTCCGATTCATTATAAGTAAAATCTGCTTCAATATTGCTGAAATTCTTGATAATAGAATCTGTAAGGAACTGTGCGCTGCAAATTACAACATACAGTAATAATGACAAGGTCAATATTGTTTTCATTCAAATGTCCTCCTTTTTAATAAAATAGCCCTATTTTATAAAATGTAAATATACAATTATTTTCAATTACAAATCATTTTCATAACGAAAACATTCAATTTTGGTTGTCTTTATCGAGAAAAAATGTATTTTTACACCGTTTTTAAATAAAATAATTATGAAATTTAGTAGATTTTTAATTGTGTTTTCTGTTCTGATAACAATTTGTACAATAATTTTTTCTTGTAATTCGGGAAAAAAAGATAATGGTGGCAAGGATAATGACACTGTTAATACCGTATCAGAAAAAATAAACTATCCAAAAGACACAACACTAGATCAGATTGCTGCTTTGCTTGCCGGAGATAATTCTGATGCTTTTAAGACTGTGTTTACTGATGAAATGGCTTTTTGGAATGATTACAAAATGTCTATTGATACGCCATGGCAAAGAATTACCGATGAAAGGCTCTCAAAAATGGACAAGTGGTCAAAAGATGAAATAAGTTCTAAAATAAATGATACTGCTTTGCTATTTTATCCTTTTTCGGGACCGGATTTTCTTAATGCTTATCATTTATTCCCAAATGCAAATGATTATGTATTAATTGCTATGGAAAAATTGGGTACAATTCCGGATTTATATTCGATGACTGAAAAAGATTTGGAAGCATATCTTGATGCTGTAAATTTCGGTTTACGCGATATTTATAAACGCAGTTATTTTATTACCGGAAATATGGATCAGGATCTGCGTAAGCAAAAAGTTGATGGCGTTTTACCACTGCTTTATGTTTTCTTAAACCGTACTGGACACGAGATTTATGAATTTGGTTATTATAGACTAGAAAACGATGGGGTTAGTTTAACTAAAATTGAAAAACCCACAAATTCTCTTGAAACGTCAGAATGTATTTGGTTTAAGATTTTAAAGAAGGGTGACAAAAAGCTAAAAAATCTTTTCTACTTTTATGGTGACATTTCAAATGATGGATTTGTTAAAAATCCAATATTTTTACAATATTTAAAAAGTTTAAGACCTTGCAATACTTTTATTAAATCTGCTTCCTATTTAAGTCATTATGAGACCTTTTCGAACATCAGGGACTTGGTTTTAGATAAATCCGGTGCTGTTCTTGAAGATGATACGGGAATTCCTTACAGATATTTCATTAAAGACTGGGATCATTATTTATACGGAAAATACGAAACTCCTATTTCTGATTTTCAATCAACATACCTATTTCAGAAAGATCTGGATGAGGAATATAAAACAACAGAAGTTAAGCCTCTTGATTTTTCTTTAGGATATCACTGGAGAAGCGGTAACCAGAATTGGATGCTTTATGTAAAAAAAACAGCTAAGCCTGAAGAAAAAACAGAAACTCAGGATCAGAAATAAAATCCAGTGAAAAATCTAACTAGTCGGACTAAAAATATTTTTAAGATTATATTACAGGTCCTTCTGATTTTCTTTTTTACAATAATATTACTAGAGATATCTCTGGGTGTTTATTTTAAATTCAAAGACCGCAAATTAATTGATGCTGAAACTTATGATTATCCTTACTTATATTTCAAACTACTCGAAGAAGATGGTTATAGAAATGAAGACGGATTAAAAATTTTCAGAAATAAAGAAAAGCCGGATAGTACATATAGAATAATAATTACAGGAGGTAGTGTTGCTTATGGTTTAGAACCCGATAATACCATTTCAGCTAATCTTGAAACAATATTAAAAGATACTTTTCCAGATAAAAAAATAGAAGTGCTAAATGCCGGTGTTCCTGCATACGTCATTGAACAGGAATTTATTCTAATTCAACTTGTTTTGCAATATTATGAACCGGATATGATTATTTCTTTGGATGGTTATAATGATTTAATAACTGCCGAAATCAATCGTTTCTACCCTTGCCCCGATGTTTTACCGCCACATAATTGGAAGGATTTTCAATCAATAAAACAAAAAGAGAATTCTCGCAAAATACAAGGACGCTTCTACGGAATTTTTCCCAATATTGAAAGAATGGTGGATTTCTTTGCGAGAAAGTTTTACAATGACAAAAATGGTTTTAACGAACTTAAAAATAATAAGCAAAATATTGCACTTACATATTTTCGTAGAGTAAAAGATATTGATGCTTTTTGTAAAGGAAAAAATATACAATATTTTCATCTTTTACAACCTCTGAAGTTTATCAATAGTCCAACAAACGAAAGAGAAGAAACTTTGTCATTAATTTATAAGTGCATAAACGATAGTCTTTTGGTACTTGATTATTATTCAAATTTATCCAGCACATTCTTTGATAATAAAAATGTTTTTACAGACGAGTGCCACATTAATGCTATTGGTAATAAAATCATTGCCAATTTAATTTATGATAAAATTTGTCCTACGCTTAAAAGTGACTGGTTTGTTGATGAAAAAATATTATCAAAGAAATAATTTCTGATATTTCACTTCTCAATCGGAATTTAAACAAACAAACTACTTATAATACTATCCGAAACAAACATCCCTTCTGTCGTAAACTTAAGAAAACCATTCTCAAGTACATAGTATTTTT